>Ga0315331_10002403_pt1 | contig 14224 bp, 10 predicted proteins | sample M160m34915metaG_FD_203456 | JGI IMG/M metagenome (GOLD analysis project Ga0315331, IMG submission 203456) | Ammonia-oxidizing marine archaeal communities from Monterey Bay, California, United States - M1 60m 34915 | ecosystem: Environmental > Aquatic > Marine > Intertidal zone | place: USA...
TTAGTCGGCGGAGCTTCCCTGGACGCGAAAAATTTCTCTGAAATCGTTTTAAACAGCATCTAGAAATGGCTTCCCCCCTGAAAATCTTCTGGATTTCAGGATTGCAAGCCTTGGTCGGCTTTGACAAGCTGCCCTTTCTAAATTTTAGATAACTTTAAGTTAGTATGAGTTTAATAATTGGATTCTTGACTATTGTACTGGTGCTCACCAGTTTCTTTTTGATTCTGCTGATCTTGGTGCAGTTGCCCAAAAAAGAGGCCGGAGCAGGTTTGGCATTTGGAGCTGGTGCTGCGGAAGCAGTGTTTGGAGCCGGTGCTGGCACCCCTCTTTCAAAAATTACAAAAATATTCGCAACCTTGTTTCTCGGTCTTGCTGTGATGCTTGGCGTCATGAATTCTTACGAATCCAAACGCAGTTCGAGGTTGATTGATGAGGCAGCAGCAAATCAAGCTGCTACGACAACCCCTGACGCTGGGGAAACCTTACCAGATCCAAGCGTCGATCCTGTTACACCTGCTGCCGTTCCTGCTACAGACAGTGAGGAAGGCAATGAAGAGGTTGTGACAAACGAAAACGTGCCTGCAGAAGCAGATACACCGACGTTGGAACCTTCATCCCCAGGTATTGAGAACACGGAACCTTTAACTTTGGAACCCGAGGTACCTGTCACGCAACCGAATCCTGATAATTAAAATCGAGGACCTTTGAAAAGAATTTCAACCCCCTGATTGCAAAAGCAGTCAGGGGGTTTTTTCGTCCTTTCGCCTCATCCAATTATCCATTATTGTCATACGTCATGGGCAGAAAAACATTTGGTGAACTTGGTTACCCTGGAAGGCTGATTGCGGTAGAAGGTCTGGACGGTTCCGGTAAATCCACTCAGATCAAGCTCATCAAGCGGTGGATGGAGCTACAAGGGCTAAAGGTGTTTTTCAGTGAATGGAACTCCTCCGTGCTGGTGAAGTCAGCCACAAGCAAAGGCAAAAACCGCGAATTACTCACTCCCACAACATTCAGCCTGATCCATGCCACGGATTTTGCAGATCGATACGAACGACAACTTGTCCCACTTTTGCGAGCTGGATATATTGTACTCTGCGATCGCTACATTTTTACGGCTTTCGCAAGAGACGTGGTGCGGGGGTGTGAACCAGACTGGGTTAGGGGTATTTATGAATTCGCGGCGCAACCTGACCTTGTTTTCTTTTTCAAGGCTCCATTGGAGGTCACCCTTGCTCGAATTCTGGAGGGACGGCCTGCATTGAAGTATTTTGAGGCAGGAATGGACCTCAACTTATCTTCCGACATCTATGAATCGTTTCGTTTATTTCAGGGAATGCAATTGGAACAATATCTTGCCATGTGCATGGAATTCAACTTCCTGATTGTCAATGCCAAGGGGCGTGTCGAAGAACAGCAGAGCCTCCTTCGGCAGCTAATCTCTAAAAACATCAACCTCGAAGCATTTAAAAAGGATTAAGCTCATGCCAACTTCGCCTAAATCAAAAGTAGCATCGAAGAAAAGAGAGCATCGAAAAGCCGAATTCAGAAGTAAATTGAAGGTCACCCCCCCCATACTTTCCAGCAAGAAATTTTATGGACACGGCATCCCGGAAATCTCTCTCGAACAATTGACGGGGAAACTTATTGTGCTGGAGGGAGCCGACGGATCAGGTCGCTCTACACAGATCCGTGGACTCGTGGACTGGCTGGAGGGAAATGGACATGCTACTGTTCAAGTGGGTATCAAACGCTCAACTCTGGTGAGCGAAGAACTCGAGCGCGCTCAGGAGGGTAATATTCTGAGCCAGACAACGATGAGTCTTTTTTATGCGACTGACTTTGCCGACCAGCTGGAAAACATCATTATCCCATCGCTGAAAGCTGGTTTCATTGTCATCGCAGATCGATATATTTACACACTCATGGCACGAGACCTTGTTCGCGGAATGAATCGTCAGTGGGTGAAAAACCTCTATAGCATGGCCCTCATTCCTGATGCTGTGTATTACTTAAACGTATCCCCTCAACAATTGATCCAGCGCAACCTTGCCAAAACTCAAAGCCTCGATTTTTGGGAAAGCGGAATGGATCTCGGAATGACCCGGGACATGTTCGACAGCTTTGTCCAGTATCAACACAAGATGCAGCAAGAATTCCTCCGCATGCAGAAGGCCTATAAGTTCAAAGTCATCGATGGGGACAGGAGTCTTGATGCAATATACGAAGAATTGAAGACCTCCATCAATCACGTTCTGGCAGGAAACCGCGAATGAACGGATCAGAGTAGCTCAAGATCTTTTTCAGCCTTTAACAAAGTGTAACAATCTGTCAAATCCACCTCATTGAGGATTGAGGGAACGAAGCTTGACAATGGCCACTGATACTCTTGAGAAGTCGCAATGGAGTGAAATGAATCAAGCGCTCCCTTGAGTCTGATGGAGGTTACAACATTGCTGTACATGGCTGCGAATGCTGCGGGCAAGCTACCCCATCCTTGTGCCACTATCTGGATGCGCGAATGCCCCGCTGCTTCAAGCCAACGCAGAACCTGCAACACATCCAACGTTTTCTGGCCCACGTATGGCCGATTGAGCATGATGCCGTGAATAGCATAAAAATAATCGCTTCCGTAAGGCTGTAGGAAGGAGTTTTCGCCACAGGTGTCGGGGCGTGATTCTCCAGCACCACGCACATCACAGGCATAAAAAGCGGTTTTCCCTTTATCTGCAGGAATTTGATTGCGCACCCACTCATCCTGACGCAATTCCAAGTCAGCTGAATGATGCGAGACATAAAGCACGGCATCCGCTTTTCCCGGTTTTGGACGCGAATAATGGCGCACCTCACTCAGGCGGTAAACCAAGCATTGAGCATCGGGTTCGGTTTCAATCACATAAGTGGTAGCATGCGGCAATGGATAGCCACGGCCTCCGCGTGGTCTGAGTATGCGGTAACGCAAGTCAGCCAAGGAATTGGGAAGCGCTAAATAGCGAGCAAATGCTTGTCGAACTTCATTAGACGACAATTCAAGACGCCTTTTCGACAGCAACTCAGCTTTCTGTGCAGTAAAATAAAAAACGGTTTTGGAACCAAGCTCGGCCACTTGACCTTCAGGCGTGCACTGAAGGTCTTCGTCTTTTTCAAGTTTGATATTGGATTCAGGAGACGTTTTCTGAATACCTGTGGCACGATTAAACCATTCATACATGGCTTCTCTGTTTTCAATGGAATAACCATGGTAAGTTGGCCCAATAAAAAGTTTTACCTGGTCTTCAGCACCTAACAACCGATAAACATGCCGCAATTGCTCATAGGCCTTCCGGGCACCTCGCACATCAAAGTAATCCTTTTCCTTGGCAAGGATCACGACAGGTTTGGGCGCCATCGCAATCAGATAATCCACATGATCCACACCTAATGCAATTGATTTGGGAGGGCATTGCTCGGTGTCTGCAGGAAGTTCATTTTCAAGATTTCGTCTGAGTGCCGTCACGAAACAACTTGGCGCGGCCATGGTCCAGCGAGATTCCAGACCGCACAACCAGGTTGTCATCGTCCCTCCACCGGAATTACCTGTAACGCCAATGTGTCTGGGATCGACCTCCTCACGCGTCAGCAAGTAATCCAGAGCTCGAATGCCGTCCCAGGCTCTCCATGCTCCAATGAATTCATCGACCAGGAACTGCTGATTACCGGCATAAAGATGCTCACGAACCCCTACGCCTATCGTTGATTTAAAATCGTCACCTACATATTGCAAACGCTCCCCCTGCCCTATTGGATCATAAATCAATACGACGTAGCCCATACGCGCCAACCCTTGGGAAAAACTCTGATAGGCGGCTTCCGCTTTACCATTGCTTGAATGACCGCAGGTTCCAATCACTCCCGGCATTGGGTGCGCACCACCTGTTGGCACGTATAAATTCGCAGTGACCAGAAATCCGGGTCTACTTTCAAAAATCAATTTTTCAACTCGATAACCATCACGTTCCAGAATGCCTGTGATACGTGGGTTGAGTGGGGTTCGCTCTGGTTCAGGCCCAAAACAACTGCGAATGTGTTTTTTGATCGCTTTGATATACAGCTCCGCGTCAGATTTTGTCTGGAGCGCTCCCCTGATTTCATCCGACTTCTGAGCCTCCTCGCGCACTCGCCTTACATAAAACTCCTGCACCATTCGTGGGAATCGATTCAAGAGAGGCATTGCAACCATATTCTCCTGCCCTAAGACCTTTGGCAGAGAATCACTTACTGAAAGCAAAGCCCCTGATGCAGCAAACCCTGCCGAATGTCTGAGCCAGTTTCTTCTTGAGAGGATATTTTCTGAGGATTGCATACTTAAAAATGAAAAATAAATTCTGTTGGTTTTCGAAAAAGTTGACTTTTAGATTGTATCCGCCTGAAAAAGATCAGGCGAACATGATGATTATTTGAGCAAGTCCAGTATTTTTCTTTTTATGGATGATCATATTTTCCATTTCAGTATCGCCGGCCTGACTTTATTCCTGAATACACTGTAGCTGAGTATAGGTGACTGCTTTGGATTCCTGGAATGAATTTTATTCCAATAAACTCAAAGGCTGCGTTCTAAATACAGCCGAGACTGAGCAGGTCCGCTGATAAGCGTCCATCAAATATTTCTCAAGCATTATCCATGGTCGCCGATTCCATGAGCCTCCTTGACTAGAAAAACCTGTAACGTTTCCTAGAGCGTAACCTGTTCCAGGACAGAACCAACATCAAACATCAGAGGTATTCGATAGTTTTTTAATTTTGGGGAGGATCATTCTAGCCTCCTGCACAACTTCTATATGTGCTGAAAATCGCAAATAAAAAGGGCCACTTATTCCATGCAAACCTTCCCCGTCGTGAGGCAAATTTCATCCAAACCCAAACAGATAATACAAATTCACCCGAAAACCAGGATGGCCTGAGCTGATGAAAAGGGCATATTACTGCCCCATTCGAATGATTGGTTTGTCCGTTCTCTTGGAATGCATTTGGTCCGATAATTTTTGTCCATCAACAAAAGGCGCTATGTGTTCGTGAGCCAAAATCAAGAACTGCAAGGTAGATAAACAAATGGAGAAGATAAATAAAAGCGAAGGAACCGAATGATTGAAAAGTAATGATGGAGAGGATGAGAACGCACAAAAGAAAACGGGCCTTGTGGTGACACACGGTTGCACACCAACAAGACCCGTTCCAAGCTGTTCTGCCACTCAGCAGGAGCTTAAATATTGTAATATTTTAAAGCTGCCGGCAGCTGCAAAGGATTGCCCCCACATCTGCCGGCGTTGATTCTATTTTCTACTCTTATCGAGCACGGAAGAATTTTTGCCCCCCCAAGTAAAATGGACCGAAAACAACATGAATCCTTCCATCATCAGGGTCAATGTAGACAGTAGGGGCAAAGGCAACCGCCAGACCTTGAATCTCAGCCTTGGTCTCATCGGGAACTATTTGCATCGTATTAGCAACAATGTCAACAGTCAGTGTAGTGTAGTCCTCTGAATATGTGACTAAACCTCCTAGCTGAGTATAAGGCAAATTGTAAAACTGACCTTGGAAATCAGTTAATTCAGCTCGATAATTCAATTCGTCCTCAGCCACTAAGCCACTCAATCGAATAGGCGTGTCCATCGTACTGGGAATGGTCATCGCAGGATCGTGATAAGTTTCAATGGTGATTGAATCTGATGATTCTAATTGAAGTTGTCTTTTCCGATAAGGGAGACCAAACGCATCATCTGCGTTTGCAAAACTAGTGTAAACACCTTGATTCCAATCCACAGTGTAAGGACTTACGGCTCCTTCAACGGGAGTCCATGGCCCCGTCACAGCTGGCGCTGATTCAAGAGCACCGTTTTCCCAGGTGACGGTTACCCCGCTGAAGAACTCTCCATAGGCAGCAATACTGATACCTGAGCCTCCTGCTGCAACAATCTGAACATTGTCAATCGCCCACCACCAGTCGTTGCCTGCATCGAAGTAACCAAATGTCACTACTGCACTTTTTGCGCCGGCTGGATTGTTCAAGGCGACGATCACTGATTCGTTGGTATTGGCATCATGAAAGTTCGGACTGTCGGAGTTGGACTCCCACAGCATCACTTCCACAGGGTCAGCCCCGTCATAAGAAACCGTGATATTCGCGGTTTGATGATAGTTACTGTCATATTCAGGACGCCATGAAGAATCGAAGTGAAGCTCCAGACTTCCTTCGGCAGCGCCGGAGATAGTCACAGGCCAGCTCATGAAGGTATTCAAATAACCTTCGGCATGATCTTGGTCATCCCATTCATCACCATCAGCGATAGCAATGGTTCCAGTCGCTTTGGTGAATTCTGAACGACGCTGATCACCGGTGGCTTGTGCCCACCAGTCCTTGTCGGCAAAACTCCAACCAGCCCATTCAGTCACTCCATCCAGAGCAGGGTCGCCTACTCCGGGAACGCCTGAATCATCAATGGACCAACCGCCTGGTGCAGTCTTAGTCCAGACAGCATCACCGGCAAGCTCCTCATCCACGTTCGGTCCAAGAACCAGACCATCAAAGCCCTCTACCGAACCAACGGTGTAGGCTTCGAAAACCATCAGATTATCAATGGCCCACCACCAATCATTGCCGGCATCAAAATAGCCAAAGGTGATGACCATGCTCTTGGCGCCTGCCGAATCAGGCAGACTGACCACCACACTCTCATTGGTATTGGCATCATGAAAGTTAGGACTATCAGAGTTGGACTCCCACAGCATCACTTCCATTGGCTCTCCACCATCAAAGGAAACGGTGATATTAGCGGTTTGGTGGTAGTTACTGTCATATTCTGGTCGCCAGGAAGAATCAAAGCGAAGCTCAAGCGCTCCGGAAACTCCGGAAACATCCAGAGGCCAGCTCATGAATGTGTCTAAATAACCTTCAGCATGATCCTGATCATCCCACTCGTCACCGTCTGCAATGGCGATTGTACCACTCGCCTTGGTGAATTCCGAGCGGCGCTGGTCACCGGTGGCTTCTGCCCACCAATCCTTGTCGGCAAAACTCCAACCAGCCCATTCAGTCACTCCATCCAGAGCAGGATTACCTACTCCGGGAACGCCTGAATCATCAATGGACCAACCCGATGGAGCTGTTTTTGTCCAGACAGCGTCACCAGCTAGTTCCTCATCCACATTGGGACCAAGCACCAGACTGGAAAAGCCTTCGGAGGCAGGAACCAAAGCAGGCTGAGGCTCCCCGATAGCCACGGTTATATTATCGATGGCCCACCACCAGTCATTACCCGCATCAAAATAACCAAAGGTCACGACCATGCTCTGCGCTCCGGCAGGATTCGGCACGGATAGCACCACCGGCTCATTTGTGTTGGCATCATGGAAGTTGGGACTTTCCGAGTTGGACTCCCACAACATGACTTCCATTGGCGCACCACCATCAAAGGAAACAGTCACGTTGGCTGTCTGACGGTAGTAACTGTCATATTCTGGGCGCCAGGAAGAATCGAAACTCAATTCCAGTGTGCGCTCAGGGGCCGATGAAATGTCTATGGCACCCGTACTCATGAAAGTATCGAGATAGCCTTCAGCATGGTCCTGATCATCCCACTCATCACCATCCGCAATAGCTGCGATACCGGTAGAGTTAACGAATTCTGAGCGACGTTGGTCGCCAGCTGCTTCAACCCACCAGTCCTTGCTGGCAAAACTCCAGCCAGCCCATTCAGTCACTCCATCCTGAGCAGGGTCCCCCACTCCGGGAACACCTGAATCATCGATGGACCAACCAGCAGGAGCCGTCTTGGTCCAGACAGCATCACCCGCTACCGATTCATCTACGTTAGGCCCAAGGGCTAGACCATCGAAGTCCTCAGAGAAGAGAATATTATTATTGGGTACGACACCTTTGACTTCAATGTTGTCAATGGCCCACCACCAGTTGTTACCTGCCTCGAGATAACTGAATGTCAATTTCATGGAACTGGCATCCGCGGGATGGTCAATGAGCACCGTCACGGTGTCGTTCGGTGCATGATTCTTGTAATTCTCATCATCTTGCGAGCTGAAACGAAGGATCTCAACCGGAGCACCTCCATCAAAAGATGCTTCCACCAGAGCTGTCTGAAGCACTTCAGGTCTCCAACTGCTGTTAAAACGGAGCGATAAAGTGCCCATTTCCACATCCATGAGGGAAATCTCAGGTGTGGTTATCATGGTGTTCATCGTTCCCTGACCGGCAGGACTGCCTTTGTCATCCCACTCATCACCATCCGCAATAGCGATGGTTCCAGTTCCTTTGACAAATTCTTTGCGGCGTTGGTCACCTGCAGTATCGGCCCACCATGCACGATCGGCAAAAGCCCAGCCTTCCCATTCGCGCACACCGACTTCATCGTCATCCAGACCGGGGAGATCATTCACACGATCCCAGCCTTCAGGAAGCGTGTCTGTCCAGACGGCTTCTCCTGCGAGCGCCTCATCGACATTGGGGCCTAATGGCAGGCCTTCGAAATCTTCGGCAAAAAGCACTGCACCCGGAAGCGCCGTCCTGACTTCAAGCAAAGCAGAGTTACTAGGTGGAGTCGTCCCACCTGCATTCGAAACAACGACGTGATAATTACCAGCAGCATCCCCATTCGCTCGGGTAATGATCAATGTGTCTGTTAAATCATTTGATTGGGAGGTTGCAACGGAATCTCCATTGAAGAACCATTCATAGGTGAACGGCCCTGTACCATCGACTGTCACGGTAAATGCTGCATCAGCGCCTTCGTCGATTTCCTGACCTACTGGAGATGAAACGAGTGATGGAGGTTTGACTCCCGCATTGACAACCAGGTTGTCGATGGCCCACCACCAGTCATTACCGGCATCGAACAAACCAAACTTGAATACGATTTCTTTGGCTCCAGCTGGATTGTTCAGATCGAGCAAAACGGTTTCGTTGGGAACGTCGTCCTTGAAATTGGGGCTTGCAGGATCAGACTCCCACTTGAGGATTTCGACAAACTCACCTCCGTCGACCGACATTTGAATATTGGCAGTCTGATGATAGTTGGAATCGAATTCATCTCTCCAACTGGAAGCAAACTGCAGGAAAGCGGTGCCTTCAGGAATCCCATCCAAGGAGATGGCGGGGGTGGTCACAAACGTATTGTACCAGCCGTTTTCTTCGGAATCAGCGTGGGGTAGATCATCCCATTCGTCAGGATCCGCCACCATGACAGTTCCCTGAGCAAGGTTGAATTCACTGCGGCGTTGGTCACCAGCAGCAGCAATCCACCAATCACGATCGGCATAGCTCCAACCAGCCCATTCAGTCACACCGTCGTCCTCAGGATCTCCTGCACCGGGAACACCGCTGTCGTCGACTTCCCAACCATCAGGACCTTCACGTGTCCATGCATTGTCAGATTCCAATCCTTCGTCCTGGTTGGGTCCGAGTGCCAGACCCTCGAAATCTTCAAAGTAAATAGCCGCATCAAAATCATGCGTTGCTGTTTGCCCTCCATCTTTATCATCGGCGTAGGTTACTTCCAGCGTGTGCTTGGAGCCTGGAGAGAAAGGTAAATCACGATTAACGGACACGGTGATTTCATCACCGGATTGACCAACTGCTGGACTTTGAACCTCTCCATCGAGGGAGAAAACAATCGAACTCTTATCGATGGTAGAATCACCTTGGTTGAGTTTGACGCCTATGTTGGTATCACGATTGGCAACGTTTCCTGATGGCGTCCAGCTGTCAACGAAAGAAGGAACAGCAGGCAGTTCTTCGGGAAGTCCATCAGCTGTGGCTTCTCCCAAGGCAATTGCCTGACCGGAAGTAACCACGGTATCCCTTAATTGAACACTGTTGACATAGCCTTCAGCCGTAAAACCAAACAGAATGATATCCAGCTGTGAATCCAATGTATAACGCCCAAACGGTAACTCATCACCGGAAATGGGGCTATTACCCGTCAAACGTCCATCGACATATCTTGAAATCAGCTGATTCGCTCCGTCAATCGTGACGATAACCCGGTGCCAGGTGTCCGGGTTGATCACACCACTGGAACCACCGGCAGCAATAGCGTTGTTAGCATTGACACTGATTTCGGCACCCGCATAGTCGGGGCTTATATCAGCAAGACCGCGACCTGAAGAATTGGCGGACGCTGGGTAATAAACATCGGCCATGAACGAATACTGATTCGGGTCGGCCACGTCACCGGAGACAGGCATGACAAACCCCGTGTCTTCCTCAGTCACTGCTGGGAATTTCAACACTTGAGCAACTTCGCCGTTGATTGCTCCGATTGCGAAGGATTCAGTACTTCCGAACTCACCTGAAACAAACAGTTCAGTAATGGGATCCCCCCCATTGGCACTGTTCAGGTTGCCGTTGAACTGCCACAAGCCTACGTCCTGGGCCTGAGCAGCGATAATGGTTCCTATGGCAGTCAAAAAGGCTGCGAAGGAACTTTTTACGAGTCTCTTAGTCTTCATGGTTTATCTATATTGGGGTCATTGAGGTATTTCCATGCCTTGAGGGCAGGAAATGTCATTGTGTAAAAAATCGAATATGGATTATTTAGTGGCGTTGAGGTGGCGGAGATATTGTTCGGCTTTGCGGTCACCTTTTTCTGCGATGGCTCGCTGCATTTCATCATTGACAGTCATCAAACATCGACTGGCCATCTGCCTTTGCGAATCGGTAATGTCCTTGCGAGTGAGCAAGGCCTGAACGATTGCTGAAGCTTTGGTGAAATCGCTTTTGGAGTAACTGACCAACATGTCCTGAACGACTTTTTTGACATCTTCTGATGCGTCAGCAAACGACTCGTTCATGACGGTGTTGACCTCGCCTGGACTGACTGATTCAGGTCCAGTGTATTTTTCTTCGCCGCACCCAGACATGAAAAGTGAGACGACGAGTAATAATAAACAGGAAATAGAGTTGGAAAACTTCATTTTGGCTTGAGAAATTATTAAGGTTGCTGAAGTGGCTGTTCGCCGGTGTACCAACGGTAGTCAACGCCTACATCAAAACCTCTGAAACTGACAGTTGAAACATGTCCCGGAATCCAAAGAATGTTGTTGCGCTTGTTGTGCCTGTACCACTCAAGCCACATTTCACGCTCGGGGTAGAGACCAGCAAGTCCAACACGCCATTGCGTGAGTATTTCGCTTTGCCCCGGGAATAACCCTATGGAGTCTGATTCACCTTCCATTTTTTGCTCAGCAGCATCCTGGGCGAAAATAGTGGTGTTAGGGGCGATGTAAGATGAAACCTTCGGTTTTTTGCCCCCTGCTGTCAACTTGCCGTTGATTCCGTATGCGGAATCAAGCCAGAACGAAGCTGGGAATTTAAGGCCTGTTTCTCGCCATTCATCCACATGTTTCGCACTGGGACAGTTGAAAATCGAGCGAGCATTGCCAATGTAGTCCTTGTAGCCAATCCCCCAGTAGGCACGATCATGATCTTTTTCAAGCTGCACGTTAGACCTTGGGTTGATGGTCCACTGGCCATGATTGGGAAAACTACCGCGGTTGTTCCAGTATTCGTCGTTGTTGTCATCTGCATACATGATGGCAGCCAAGCCGATCTGCTTTAAATTGTTGATGCATTTGGTTGCCTTCGCCTTTTCTTTGGCTTGGCTCAGTGCCGGAAGAAGCATTCCAGCAAGAATGGCGATGATGGCAATCACAACCAGTAGTTCGATGAGAGTGAAGCCCCGTGAAGATCTAACGAGGGGACGACGATTTGTTTCCGTTGAATTCCAAAAGCTCATATTTTGAATTTTTCTATTCTTAAAAAATCTTTTCAGCTGGTCTAAAGAAGGTAAAAGGTATGGCAACAGCCTAGACTTCGCCTGATTGTTCTATAGAAATTTAGGCCAATCATACGATCGACTGAACGAAAGGCAACCATAATCAATCCGCATTCTTTGCATGGTTATCATGCATTTTTTTTTGCTTTCATGCTCCATTGTCCGCTGTTAGGAACCCTCAAATCGTTCGATGCGATTTGGCAGATCCAATCGCTACCTCCTTCGCGATCAGCAATGTGGCTTACCCGCGCGACGACTGAAGGGAGAACATGTGACAATTGAGTAAAGCTAAACTTGGCATTGAGTTACCCTCCTCAAGCCACCGCTCCACCTGACCGGCCGGTATCCTTCAATATCTTTAAAAAGGCCTGTATAATGGGAGAAAAATGCTTTTTCGAATGGTGAACAAGGTAAATATGACGCGGCAGAGGCATGGAAGTCACATCCAAAATGGTCAGTTTATGATCTCGCAATTCATTCTTAAGACCGTGAACAGACATGAAGGAAAACCCAAGCTGAGCAGTCACGAGGTTTTTGACGGTTTCCGATGAGTGCACTTCGATGACTTTACCTAACTTGACGTTTTGACCAGAGAGCCAGGACTCGAACAGTCTTCGAGTAGAGGACCCCCTCTCGCGTAGAATACACAATGATTGACTGAGCTGGTGTGGCGTTATTCTTCGCTGGTCGGCCAGGGGATGATTGGGGCTTGTAAAACACACAACCTCGTCTTCCATTACAGACTCCGACCGCAGGTCATCATTGGATAGAAAAGCCCCTACAAACCCAAGGTCCAACGAATTATCAATGATCATTTGTTCAACACGCTGAGAATTATCAGAAATGTATTGTAATTCAATGTCTGGAAATTTTTGGTGAAAAACACCCAACACTTCAGGAAGCATGTAGCAGCCTGGTGTTGAACTGGTTCCTATCCTCAGCGCTCCCTGAGCAACAGAACTATGTGCCTGGACCGCCTCTTTTGTACGCTCCATGGCACCCAGAAGCATTTCAGATTCAACAACAAGAGTTTGTCCAGCCTTGGTCAAGCGAAGCGATTTCCCTAGCTGTTCTAGGAGCTTTACACCAAATTCATTTTCCAATTGCTTAATCTGGCGTGAAACAGCTGGCTGAGACAAGAAAAGCTCTTCTCCAGCACGCGTGTAATTCAAATGTTTGCGCACGGAAAGAAAAGTGCGGAGAAGTTGGAGGTTCACTGTGTTTGATGAAAAGCTAATTTAGTAAATTTGCAGCAGTCAAAGAAAACCATGAGGGTCATTGCAACATTATGGACTATCTGAATGTCAGTAAACACTATTCACCATAGGCGCTGATTCCTTTAACCTCGCTGTAGGATCTCACATAACTGTAGTAAACAATACCGTTTGCAGAGTCCACCGTGATAAATTTCCTACCATCCTCATAGTACACAGGGTCTGTAACAGACATTGGGCGCCACCACTCATAATCTCCGACTCCTTGGTGCCAAGAAGCATAATCTGTAGGCACCGCTCTTTTGGAACCTAAACCCAGAGTGGATTCAACAAATGTATCAATCACTTCAGCGGTAGCTTTAAATCTTACATATTCGCCATACACGTCACCCTTTTTATAAAATCCCGGTTCAAGCCGAAAGCAAACTTCGGTCGCCGCCTTGGGATAGGAAGTTTCATGGGCATGCCTTTCAAACAAGGCATGCTTCTGTTCATTTGAAAAAGGTGAATCCATGCCGACTTCAATGATTTTCGGAGCTAAGAACCAAGATAAAATCGCTCCAACCAGCATCAAACCTATGACGGCGGCAACTGTTAGATTTGTCTTCTTTGCGTCCATGAAGCGCATTCAATCCCTGAGAAACTTATTTTGCAAGCAAGCAATCGAAGGAATAGTTGCCTTGCATTGAATGAAACTTGGAGTAATTATAGAAACTAAGCTTGTTTATGCGTATGAAAAATATTGTCAATCTACTAGTTACAATCATGGTCGGTCTAAGTTGCACACTCTGGCTTACGAGTTGCGGCGATGCAGGCGACCATGCAGGTCACGACCATGCAGGCCACGACCATGATCACGAACATTCTGAAGAGGGAAGTAAAGATTCTGCTACCAACACAGCAAACCAGCTTGCTGGAGCCATTTCAGACGCATCAAACCAAATGCTCAGTAAGGTGGAACAAATGTCCGATGAAGCCATCATTGCGGCTCAATCTGCGGTATATCCTCTGAAAAAATGTGTGGTAAGCGGAGAGGCTCTCGGAAGCATGGGTGAGTCAGTAAATTACCTTCACGAAGGCACGCTGATTAAGATATGCTGTGATCACTGCAAACCTGACTTAGAGAAAGATCCTGCAAAGTTTGTTGCTATGGTAAAGACAGCAGCTGACAAATGAGAACTGACTCCA
>Ga0315331_10002407_pt1 | contig 14219 bp, 12 predicted proteins | sample M160m34915metaG_FD_203456 | JGI IMG/M metagenome (GOLD analysis project Ga0315331, IMG submission 203456) | Ammonia-oxidizing marine archaeal communities from Monterey Bay, California, United States - M1 60m 34915 | ecosystem: Environmental > Aquatic > Marine > Intertidal zone | place: USA...
TCCCATTTCACTGACGAATTTCACGATTTCGTCTTTGTATTGCACCCACCCAAAAACAAGGCCACCAATGACAAGCAGGAAAATAAACCACTTCATAAAGGCACGATGGAGTTGACGACACACAATTTCAAGGAGGGAGTCATCGAAGAATTAGCTTTTGTAGGAGCGCAAAGTGTTATCGACTAGGGGCAGCAACAAAAAATGGCAAAAAAACTTTTTCTCCTCGATGGCATGGCACTGGTTTATCGCGCCCACTTTGCCTTGATTCGCAGCCCTATTTATACCTCCAAGGGAGTGAATACCTCAGCGATATACGGGTTTGCCAATACCCTTGTGGACCTTATGGCCAGCCAGAGTCCGACACACCTTGCGGTGGTTTTTGACACACCTGCCCCGACTGAGCGCCACACGATATTCCCGGATTACAAAGCTAACCGTGATGCCATGCCCGAGGATTTGGCCAAAGCTATTCCCGAGGTAAAGCGTCTCATCAAAGCCTTTAATATCCCGGTCATTGAGAAGGATGGGTTTGAGGCAGACGACATCATCGGAACGCTTGCCGGTCGTGCTGCCGCAGAAGAGGGTTGCGAGGTGTTCATGGTGACTCCGGATAAGGATTTTGCCCAGTTGGTCAATGAGCGCATCACAATGTTCAAGCCGGGTCGGGGTGGAGGAGAGCCGGAGTTGATGGGGCTGAAGGAGGTGAAGGAGCATTGGCAGGTGGAAATGCCGTCCCAGGTAATAGACATCCTTGGGCTATGGGGGGATGCCAGTGATAATATCCCCGGGGTGCCGGGTATTGGTGAGAAGACAGCCAAGAAACTGGTAAGCCGGTTTGGAGGCATCAAGGAGTTGCTTGAGAATACCGACCAGTTGAAGGGCAAGCAGAAGGAAAATGTTGAGAATTTCCGCGAACAGGCACTGCTTTCCAGGAAGCTCGCAACGATCATCGTTGATGTTCCCGTTGAGCTGGACTGGGCGGCACTCAAGGTGGGGGAAATGAATAGTGATGCTCTTGCAGGTATGCTGGTCGAGTTTGAGTTTAATGCTCTTGGCAAGCGCCTCCTGGGTGATGAGTTTGTGGCCGGCAGGGGATTTGATACCAGTGGCAGCGATGGTGGGGCATTGGTGGCGGAATTGCAGAGCATCGACGATGTTGCTCATGATTACCATTTGGTGGCGATTGGTGACAAGGTTGCCAGAAAGGCTGCGATCGGCACCCTTTTAAAGGCAAAGCAGTTTTGTTTTGATACCGAGACGACAGGCAAGGACCCAATGAGTGATGATTTGCTCGGGATTGCATTTTCCGCAACTGCAGGGCAGGGGGTTTATTTTGAAATGCCCCAGAACGCGGATGGAAGATCGCAATTGCTTTCCGAGTTGAAGCCTCTTTTGACGGCTGAGGGAGTTGAGAAAATCGGGCATAACCTGAAGTTTGACTTAGCCGTCCTGCGTTGGGCAGGGTTGGAAGTTACCGGCCCTTTCTTTGACACGATGCTTGCCCATATCCTTGTCGAGCCGGATCAGAAGCACACCATGGATTACCTGTCGGAATCCTTACTGGGTTATACGCCGATTCCTCTCAAGAACCTCCTGGGCGAAGGTGAGGAGAAAGGCGGCCAGATGAACCTGATTGGCACCACCATGCTGGATATTGATGTGAACAAGCTTGCAGAATATGCAGCTGAGGATGCTGACGTGACTCTGCAACTTGCTGATAAGCTGCGCCCAATGTTGGAGGAAAAGGGGCAGCATCAGGTGTTCTACGACATTGAGTGCCCCCTTATACCGGTGTTGGTGGCCATGGAGTCGGAGGGCATTACGCTTGATTCCGGAGTTCTTGACGTGATCCGTGTGTCTCTTGAGGTGGAGATTAATTCGCTCGGGGCGGAGATTACGCAGCTGGCAGGCAGGGATTTTAACCTGAACTCTCCCAAGCAGCTCGGTGAAGTGCTTTTCGATGAACTTCAGCTTGTCGAGAAGCCGAAAAAGACCAAGACAGGCCAGTATAAGACTGACGAGGGGATCCTAGCATCTCTGGCTCCAAAGCATCGTATCGTTGAGGCGATCCTGGAATATCGCGAATCAGCGAAGCTTAAGAGCACTTATGTGGACGCTTTGCCCGGTTCAGTGGCGCAACGTACCGGGCGGGTGCACAGCAGCTTCGGGCAATTGGTAACCGCTACCGGTCGGCTGGCATCCAATAAACCCAACCTGCAGAATATTCCGGTACGCACGACCCAGGGGCGCGAGATCCGCAAGGCTTTTGTGGCCAGGGACAGTGACTGTATCCTGATGGCGGCGGATTATTCGCAAGTGGAATTGCGTGTCATGGCATCAATCAGTGGGGATGAGGGGATGCGGCAGGCATTTGTGGATGAACTCGACATTCATTCAGCAACCGCGGCGAACGTTTACGGCGTTGATCTTGATGATGTCACCGGTGAGATGCGGCGTTGTGCGAAGATGGTGAATTTTGGAATCATCTATGGTATTTCCGCCTTCGGGTTGTCGCAACGTCTGGGTATTGCGCGTGGGGAGGCGGCAGGAATTATAGAGGCTTATTTTGAGCAGTATCCGGGTGTGAAGTCATACATGGAGAACACCATTTCCCTGGCCAGGGAAAAAGGATACGTTGAGACATTGGCCGGGCGGCGGCGTTACATCCGGGACATTAATTCTTCAAATGCCATGGTGCGGGGGGCTGCTGAGCGCACAGCCATCAATACCCCGATTCAGGGCACTGCGGCCGACATGATCAAGCTGGCAATGACAGGCGTGGATCTCTCCCTTCGCAGGCAGGAATTGCAATCCAGAATGATTCTTCAGGTTCATGATGAACTTATTCTTGATCTGCGGCGTGATGAGGAGGAAGTGGTGGGTGAACTGGTTTCATGCCAGATGCAGAAAGCGCTGCCTCTGGAGGTTCCAATCGTCATTGATATCGGCACCGGGGAGAATTGGCTGGAGGCGCATTAATTTCAGGCGGGGATATCGGTCATACTCCCGATTTACGGTCTTACAGTTGAGATTTCCTTTGATCAGGTTGAGGTTTAGTGTGCATCCAGTGCCCCTTTTTCCTGTAAAAAGGGAGAAAATGAGTAATCTGCACCCCTGAGAATGAATTTTTTCCGCTTAATCCCGTCTAACAGGGCAAAGGAGGTGCCCGATGGCGGTGGTGCAGGTGGTGATATCCCGGCAAGCCAGCGTGATCGACAACTCGTTGAACTCTGTAAGTCCGGTGATAATCAAGCCTTTGACGAACTCGTGACCCTTTATAGAGGGAAGGTATATGCCATGATTTTAAACATGATCCACAACGACGCGGATGCCTGGGACTTGTCGCAGGACGTGTTCGTCAAGGCCTGGAAGGCATTGCCCAAGTTTGAGGCGCGCTCGGCTTTCTATACCTGGCTTTACCGTATTACCCACAATGTCACCTACGACTGGATACGTAAGCGTAAGAGGGTTGTTTCCGGCGAATTTGAGGACTCATTAATGGAACAGGCGGAACCCGGCGCCCTGACGACTCCAAAGTCAGCCGATCTCCCGGATGTTGCCATGGAGCGCACGGAGTTGCGTGGCAGGATTGCCCGGGCCATAGAAAACCTGTCCGACGATCATCGAGAGGTCATTTTACGAAAGGAAATAGATGGATTAAGCTATCAGGAAATTGCCGAGGTTGCCGGTTGTTCCGTCGGCACCGTCATGTCCCGGTTGTTTTATGCTCGGAAGAAATTACAGGCAAGCCTGGAGGAGAACAGATCATGAATCGAAAAGAAGAACTTATTACAAGATGGATTGACGGGGAACTGAATGCAGAAACCCGGGAAGAGTTTGATCAATTAATGGCGGATGATCCTGAGTTCTGTTCACGGATCAGGAAGGAGGCTGAGGGCATAGGCAGCAAGATGCGATCGGAAATACCTGCGGATGTGCAGCCCCCTTACCCGGATTTCTTCAACAGTCAGATTCAGAAGAGGATCAGGGAGGAAGACCGTGCTGGTGCTCCCGAAAGGGCAGCGGGTGGGATATCGGTTTTGTGGTGGTTACGATCTCCCTTGACCTGGGGAACGGCAGCCCTGTTTATGATATTGCTTCTTTCGCGTAATGATGATGGCATCAGTGGGACAGGGTCATATGTGGTCAGCACCTATGCCCCCGATCCGGGGGTGTCTGTGGAGCGTGCCGAATATGATACTGATGCGCAGGCAACAGTCATTATGCTTACCGGGCTTGAGCGTATCCCTGATGAGGTAGAGGTGAAGGGAAGGGATATTACCGCTTATCAACCCTCAGGTTCCCGTGGCGGTGGCCTTTTCTATGCCGGGCAGGATCAGCTTGCCTATGTCATGGAGAGGGGTATCGGGGGAGTTCCTGAAATCCTTGCACGCTAAAGGAGTCACTGGAAAGGCATGAAGCGGCGGGGTTACATCATCATTTTATTCATAGGCCTGCTGCTGATGCATGGCTGGTCGGTGGCAAGTGCGCAGGAAAACGATGCAGTAGCACCCGGGGAAAAGAGCACCCTGAACACCAAGTTCTGGGGTGCCTTGGTGCATGCTTCTAACAGCACGCCTAAAAAGCCGGTGCAGAAGGAGCTTGCCCTGCGCCTTGGCAAGGCGTTCAAGCAATACAAGACCTTTGAATTGCTGGGTCAACATACGCAGGACAAGGTATTCCGGGATTATGTCAACTGGATCGTGCCCTCTGATGAACTCAACCTCGAGTTTGAATCCAAGGGACCGGCGAAGGGTGGAGGAATGAAGGTTCTACTTAAGCTCTGGCAGAAAAAGAAGGTTCTAGTGAAGTCAGATGCTGTCATTAAGCCAGGGAAACCCCTGTTTATTGCCGGGCCGCTATGGCGTGAAGGGCGGTTAATTTTTGTCCTGGAGCTAAGGGAATAATTCCCGTCGGATCAAGGAGCTTGTTCCTGGCGCTCCTGCCGTAATCGGAGTTGACCGCATGCGGCCTCGATATCATGCCCTTTCTCGCGCCGCAGTGTGGCATGGATTCCCCTTGATGTGAGGGTCTGGAGGAAATTCTCCTGAACGGATTCACTTGGGCGGTTCCACTGCAGTCCTTCGACCTTGTTATAGGGAATAAGGTTTATTTTTGCTTTCAGTGAAGATGCCATCGAGGCAAGTAGTCGTGCCTGTTCTCCGGAGTCATTAATGCCCTCAATAAGGATATACTCGAAGGTGATCTTCTGTTTCTTTTTCGAATTGTAATAGCGTAGTGAATCCAGCAACTTATCAATAGGGTATTTTTTGTTTACCGGCATGATGGCCTCGCGCACCTCGTCACTGGCGCCGTGCAGGGAGACTGCAAGGCGGATCTGCAGCGGTTGATCAGCGAAATCCCGTATCTGCGGGGCGAGGCCGCTGGTGGAAACTGTCATGTGGCGGGCTCCGATGCCAATTCCCCATGGAGCATTGATAATGGAGATAGCTTTCAGGAGGTGCTCCATGTTGGCCAGAGGTTCCCCCATGCCCATGAAAACGATGTTGTTGATTTTTTTTCCTGATTGCCTGCTGGCGGCAAGGACCTGTGCGGTAATTTCACCGGCGTTGAGGTTCCTTGTAAACCCGTCCAGGCCGCTTGCGCAAAACTTGCATCCATAGGCGCAACCCACTTGGCTGGAGACGCACAGGGTGTAGCGGTCTGAACGCTCGCCATAGAGGGCCGGGGAAGCCGGGATAAGGACCGTCTCGATGTAGCGCCCATCATGCAACCTGAAGAGATATTTGCGGGTGGTATCCCCGGAACTGGTGCCTTCCACCGGGCTTAACGGGTCAATGATGAAGCTTTCCGAGAGTTTTTTGCGCAGCGGGGCAGGAAGATTGGTCATGGCCTCGAAATCCACTGCGCTCTTGGCGTATATCCAGTCGAGAATCTGCGCAGCCCGGTAACCGGGCTCCCCGAGTTGCTGTAACCGGGCTTCCAGCTCATCACTGCTAAGGCCGGTAATGGCGGTAGGAGTCGTCATTGAGGGACAATCTACCATATTTAGAGCGTCAGTGCTCTAGGCATTGCAAGAAGCGAAGTGATGGCGCACCATGGGGAGATGCGAACATTGTTTATCTTGCTGCTGTTGTTTACCTTTTCGGGTGTTGTTGATGCTTCCGGGAAGCCGAATTTCCTCTTCATTATTGCCGATGACTGCACTTTTCGTGATATCGGGTGTTACGGGGGGCAGGCGAAGACTCCCAATATCGACAAGCTGGCATCCGGGGGGTTGCAGTTTGAACGTTGTTTTCAGGCTGCGCCGATGTGTTCACCAACCCGGCATAACCTCTATACCGGGCTTTACCCGGTTAAAAGCGGAGCCTATCCCAACCATACCTTTGCCAAGACAGGGACGCAGAGTGTGGTGCATTATCTCAAGCCATTGGGATACAGGGTTGCCTTGAGCGGCAAGACCCATATAAAGCCGAAGGAGGTCTTTCCCTTCGAGTATTCCTCTAAGGGCAACAATCCCGACCTCGATGAGGTTGACCGGCTGTTTGGCGAGTGCAGCAGGGAGAAGACACCGTTTTGTTTGTTTGCCTGCTCCAATGAACCGCATTCTCCCTGGAACAAGGGTGATGTTTCCCAGTATGATGCGGCCAAGGTTAAGCTTCCCCCCTATTACGTGGATACTCCGGAGATGCGTGAGGCCTTCGTGCGTTACCTTGCCGAGGTCAGCTATTATGACTGGCAGGTTGGTGAATTGCTCAAGCGTCTGGATAAGCATGGCCTGTCTGAAAATACCATGGTGATAGTGGTCAGTGAGCAGGGGAACGCATTCCCGTTTGCAAAGTGGACCTGCTATGAGAACGGGGTGCAAAGTGCGATGATAGTGCGTTGGCCGGGTAAGGTGAAGGCCGGGACGAGGACACCAGCAATGGTCGAATACGTGGATGTCGTGCCCACTTTTGTAGAGGCTGCCGGCGGCAAACCGGCTCCTGAGCTCGATGGCAGGAGTTTCCTGCCGGTCATCAACGGGAAGACAAACCGGCATAAGGACCATGTTTATGCCGAGATGACCACCCGGGGGATCATTAACGGATCGGATACCTTTGGCATACGCTCTGTGCGCGGGGAGCGCTATAAGTATATCCTGAACTTCACTCCGCAGGTCGAGTTTCGCAATGCCTGCACGAAATCCAGGGAGTTCAAAAGCTGGATTGCCAAGGCAGAGTCCGGTGACAAGGATGCGGCTGACAAGGTGCGTCGCTACAGGCACCGGGCAGGTGTTGAGGTCTATGACCTGGAAGAAGATCCTTATGAATGGCATAACCTCGCCGGCAAAGCGGAGGTTCGGGAGGTGGAGAAAGCTTTACGTGTTAAATTGGATGCGTGGATGCGCGCCCAGGGGGACAAGGGGCAGGCAACCGAACTTGCTGCCCGTGAGCGGCAGGGCGGGGGAAGAAAGAAGACAGGCAAGCGAGCCGGAAAGAAGAACAAGGAGGAGGGCTCATGAGCCGGAAAATCACCTTAATTCTCATCGTTGTTGCAGCGGTTGTTGGAACAACGATGGCGAAACCCGACAGGAAGAAATTGCCTGCTTTCAGCTGGGTGAATATTCCGCAGCAACTTCCCGGAGGATGTCAGCATCAGGTATTCCGCAGCGCGTCACTGGGCGTTGACATCGGCTACTGCATATACCTGCCTCCCGGCTATGGGAAGAAGGTTAATATAGAGAGGCGTTACCCGGTGGTTTATCACCTGCATGGAGGCCGACCCGGGAGTGAGGCCAAAAGTGTTAAGCTGGCAAGGTTTGTCCACGCCGGGATTAAGGGAGAAAAGATCAAGCCGGTTATCTACGTGTTTGCCAATGGAGGTCCGGTAAGCTGGTACAATATACCGGGTGATAAAAAGGCGCAGGGTGAAGACGTGTTCGTAAAGGAGTTAATTCCCCATATTGACCGCGCCTACCGCACGGTTGCCGGGCGGGCAGGTCGTGCCATCGAGGGGTTCTCTCAAGGAGGGCGGGGGACCAGTCGAATCATGTTCAAGTATCCCGGGATGTTCTGCTCCGCCGCACCGGGAGGGTCAGGTTATGGACCGGAAAAGAAGATCCAGCAGAACAATGGTGAGGAGAGCGGGATATTGAAATTTACTCCCGGGGATGACGCGTGGTCACTGGCAAAAAAATATGCGAATCGCAAGGGCCGGGTGGCGTTACCTATCCTGGTCTGGTGTGGTGACAAGGGATTTAACCACGATACCAATATTGAGTATCTCGAATATCTGAATGATGAGCTGAAGGTGAAAGCCGATCGATTGATTGCGCCCGGTATTTCCCATAGTGCGAACCGGATTTATGAGCAGCATGGAGTCAAGATCATGCAGTTTCATCAACGGAATTTTTCCCGTTAACCCAGCGCAGGTATTGCGCGAGCTGAAGGTGTTAATGAGAAAGCAAAGGACGCCGGCCGTGCGCTAGCTCGGGGATAGAGTATCAGTGCTCAAAGTTACCAAGCTGTCCGCACACGGCTTTACACCATCCGGTAGAACTCTTCCCACCCCTTGCGTGGTGCTATGGAGAGGCGTGAATTGGCCATTTTGTCGTTGGTGATCTGCTTGGTCACGGGATCGAACTCAAGGTCGCGGTTGAAGTATTGAGCGATGCAACCCAGTGTCAGCACCTGAGTGAGCAATCCACCCACGCTGAAGGGTGACCATGTCTTGCCGTTGCCCAGGCAGGCCTGGATGAAGGACTCGGAGTGATTCTCGCGGATGTTCTCGGTCTTTACATCAAGGTCCTTCGATTTTTCGTAGGGGAGCAGCCGTGAACTGCCGCCATGGGAATTGCGCTGTACCATGTAGTCCTCACCACCGACCTTGAACAATGTCCCGGCACCCCCGAGTCGAGGCGCCTTCTCCGGAGTATCCCAGTATTCCTTGGCCACCGGAGCCCGGCAATCCGCACCGTCCTTCCAGTTCATGGTCAGTGCCGGGTGCTTGCCCCGGGCAGGAAACTTAAACTGCATGTGGGAGTTTAGCGGGAAGATTACCCGGTTGTGATCATCCATGCGCTGGGCCTTGATCTCTGTGGGCAGGCCCAGCTCGAGATAGTGGTGCACCATGTCGATGATGTGGCAACCCCAGTCCCCGAGCATTCCCGACCCATAGGGATGAAATCCACGCCACTCGAAAGTGTGATACATACGGCTAAAGGGGTGGCTTTCGGCCGGTCCGGTCCACAGGTCCCAGTCAAGGCCCTTCGGTTTAGCCTCCTCTTTGGGCCAGTCGTGGATCCGCTTGTCCTTTTGCATGAAGAAACAACTGGGCCCCTTCCATGCGTCGACCTGGGTGACGTTCTTGATGATGCCCCGCTTGACCCATTCACGGAACTGGTTGGATGCGCTGCCGGTATGTCCCTGGTTACCCATCTGGGTGACCACGTCGAATTCTTTTTCCGCCTTCATCAAAAGTTCGGCCTCCTGGAAAGAATGGGTGAGGGGTTTTTCCACATACACGTGCTTGCCCATGGACATGGCGAGAATGGTGGCGCAGAAGTGCGAGTGGTCCGGTACCACAATGCTGACAGCGTCAATGTCCTTACCGGATTTATCCATCATCTCCCTGAAGTCTGCGTATTGTTTTACACCCGGCCAGCGCTTGAGGTTCTTCTCGACGTTGCGCGCAGAGTAGTCCACGTCGGCAAAGGCGACCGGTTGCGCATTGCCCTTACCGCACAGGCTGGGAATCACGCCGCCGGCTCGGCCGCCGACACCCACGCAACCAAGGTTGATACGCTTGCTTGGAGGCTGGGGGTCTCCCTCCGCCCTGACTCCGGTGGCCAGGTAAGAGGGGAGGAAAGTGAAGCCCAGTGCTTTTGAGGTTTTCTTGAGGGCAGCGCGGCGTTTAATTTGCATCGGTGTTATTTAAAGAATCTCATTGCGAGTGTAGCCAGTTCGGCTCACCTGAGCAACAATGAACATTAAGGACCACGTGAAGCGCCCCTTTTTTTTACGTTTGGTGGGGGTTACGTGTGTAGGGCACCATTTAAGGAGCGAGGTTTGGCCGCAAGCTTCAGGTATTTCGTCGCTTGGCCAAGCCCGCGAAGATTCCGTGCCGTGGGCTGAAGAGAAAAGCCAGGAAGAAGATTGCTCCCAGGGTCAGGATGATGGTTGATCCAGGGCTGAAGTTGAGATGGTGGGCGATTATCAGTGCAAAGGCAGCCGCAATCATCCCGACCAGCCCTCCTCCCCAGAACAACACCTCAGCCCGGTTGGTGAGCAGGTAGACGGTCGCTGCCGGTGTCACCAGCAGTCCAAGTGCCAGCAGGCAGCCAACGGCCTGGAGTGTGGAGATCAAAACCAGGATCAAGAGGCCAAGCAACAGGTAGTTGAGGGTGCGCACGGGGACACCGAGGGCACGTGCTGCATCGGGTTCAAACAACATGAGGATGATTGGCCGTCGCAGTAATGTGAGCAGGGTAAGAGATAATGCGGATACCCAGAACACGGTCATCAGGTCAGCATCAGTGGCGAAAAGGATATTGCCGAACAGATAGTGGTCGATATCAACATTTACCGGGGCGAACTCAAGCAGCAACAGGCCGGCGGCGAAGGCTGTGGTGAACAGTATGGCCATTGCGGTTTCCTGCCCAAGGCGTGAACTTCGCGCAACCAGCAGGCTGCCAAGGCCGACGATTAGTGCGGCGACGAGAGCTCCAGCGAAGGCACTTGCCTGATTAAGGCCGAAGAGGATAATGCCGACCCCAATACCGGGTAGAAGGCTGTGTGAGAGTGAGCCCACCTGAAGTGCCGATTTTCGCAGGACGATGAACGCGCTCAGGTAACCGTTCGTGAAACCAACCAATACGCAAATCATAAGACCGCGCCTGATGTGCTCATAGCTGAGGGGCTCAGTAATCCAATCCATGGGGTCTCTAGACTTTAGGTTTGGTATGGGTTGGCAGGGGATTTCTCTTTACCTGATTTGCCCGGAATGAGTCGTAATTTTGTCCGAAACAAGCAGTGAGGTTCTCGCCATTGAATGCCTCAGAGACCGGTCCAAACGCGATTGCATTCTGGTTTAACAAGAGGACTTCATCGAATGTGTCCGCTACACTTGAGAGATCGTGATGAGCGGCGATAATCAGTCGACCGCCAGTGGCAAGGAGCCCCAATAACTCTGTCAGGAGTTCCTGTGATGGGCGGTCAAGTCCGGTGAATGGCTCGTCAAGCAACAGCACGTGTGCTTCCTGGGCGAGCGCCCTGGCAACGAATGCGCGTTGCTGTTGACCGCCTGAGAGAGCGCTGATTTGCCGGTCGTCGAGGTCGGTCAGCCGCATTGCCTCCAAAGCGTTATCGACGACCTTGTGGTCTGAGTCCCTGAATTTTCTCCACCAGCCGAGATGGGGAAAGCGTCCCATTTCAACCAGTCCGCGGACAGTGAGTGGAAAGTGCCAGTCGACCAGGCGGCGTTGTGCAAGATAGGCAATCTCTGTGGTTGAACGTGCAAGTGGTTTCCCTCGCCAGGAAATGGTGCCTGAGGCCGGTGTTATTAGGCCTGCCAGTGATTTTATTAACGTGCTCTTCCCGGCACCGTTTGGGCCAACCATGGCCACGCATCGGCCGCAGTGGGTGTTAAGATCAACGCTTTTCAGGGCGAGCGTTTCCGCGTAGCGGACGGTAAGCTCATTGACTCGCAGTTCGTGCCCTGATGGGGAGCCACAGTCATGAGGCAGTGGCAACTTTTCTAGGTCCTGAGGCATCTTTACTTAGAGCTGGCAGGAAACAATAGCAGTGCGTTTGTTTCGATCCGGGATTCTCCCGGCTGTCCCCAGACACTAACCGCTGTTGGGCTCTTTTCCAGATCTTCCGGAATCAGTTCGAGATGGATTGCGGGTCTCTGGTTCTCCCCTGGCGCGCTTTTCAGGTCTGCCTCGACCCAGAACTCGATTTCCTCGTCGGGTATCGATATGCCGGTGATTGCGTGCTCGATTTCCAGTTCTAGATCGGGGTCCTCAATGATTAGCAGGGACTGATCGATGTGCTTTAGGGACAGGGCCTTGAGCGGGTGAGAACTCATAATGCGAACGGTAAATCCTTCACCTGCTTGTTTATTACCATACTGGTTTTGAACTGGAGTATCCTTCGGGCTTGCTGACTTACCTGTCAGGTGTTGCAGCGGAAACCATGCCAACGCGAAAAACGCAATGACCATGAGCATATTCAGTAATGGAAATCCCCTCATTGCGTTTTAGGATCCGCGGGTCAATCCGCTGATTATGACTTTGATGTTATGCTCAATGAATGCCTTGTATGTCGTGACTGAGCTTGCCGAACCATCTGCTATTAGGGCTTGTCCCTTGCGGATACCGATTGTCTTAATGATTCTGTCCATTGCACGTGGATTGGCATTGATCTCCGGGAAAGCAACCGGCACAGAGTTCTTCCTGATCTCTCCAATGGCTACAGCGAGATATTTAGAAGACACATTGTCCTCATTTGGACCGGCAACAGGAATTGACCTAAAGCCAAAGTCCCGGCAGAAGTAGCCAAACGCAGCGTGAGCGGTAACCAGATAGCGCCTCGAGCGGGGTATCTTTGAGATTTCCTGCTTTGCCCAAGTCTCTAGTGTATCCAGGTTTTTCCCCCAGGCACCCGCATTTTCGGCATAGGTTTCCTTATTCACAGGATCGACCTTTCCGAATTCCCTCGCCACATATGCGGCAGCTCTTTTCATTCCATTGACACTGTGCCACCAGTGCGGGTCAATGCTGCCGGCAGCGTGTTCCGGGCAGCAGGCAAATAAAGCATCCTTGGCCGACAGTTTAACCGAACGTACGGCATTGCCGGCTTCAATGACACGAGTTGAACCATCCAATGTTTTCCTGAGTCGTGGCAGGTAGAGTTCCAGTCCTTTGCCGGAGGCAAGCAGTATATCGGCACTGCGTGCCTTGGCCATGTCAGAGGAACTCGGGCGGAAGTTATGGATGTCTTCGCCAGCATTCATTAGCGGAAAAACGATAATATGTTTTCCGCCGACCTCGCGAGCAAGGTCAGTAACCATCGGGTGAAGGGTGGCAACTTTTAGTCCTGCCCTGGAGGATGAAAGAGTGGCAATAATGGAGCCAATGAATAATCCCAGCAAGATCAGGGTCCTCGCAATGGAAGACCTTGATCCTGGAATTACGGAATGACTCATGCTTCTCTTTAAGTTAGCGGACGTGCGATCCCCCAAAGTTCATCCCGAGCTGGAACCAAATCGAGTGCTCGTTGCCGAAGTCATCGGAGTGATCCCAATTGTATTGCACGCGTGCCTGCAGTGTGCGGGCTTCGTTATACCATGTCAGGGAGGGGGAAAGCCGGAAGCGCTCGTCGAGTCCTGCCTCGGAAATGCCGGATACCAATCCGGCACGAAGGCCGGCTTGTAGTTGGTCGTTGATACCGTAGACCAGGCTGCTGTATAAGCCGACCTCGCCAAAGCTGTCGCGATGGGCTTCATCTTCGTCATGGTGCTCTTCACCGTGTTCATCGTGGTCCTCATCACCATGTTCATCGTGGTCCTCATCACCATGTTCGTCGTGGTCCTCATCACCATGTTCGTCGTGGTGCTCTTCTTCACCCGGGAGATGTCCTGATACGGCACCGATATTGCGATACATGATCTCGTTGCGCCAGCGAATGGATTTGCCGCCTGCTGCGTAGCCATTTTCTCGCCAAAGGTATTCGAGGCCGGCTCCGTAGACCTCTGTGCTGCGGCCATACCCGTTATCTCCCCAGGCCGCTGACAGCACACCTTGGAAACGGTTCATGTCATCGATATCATACTGGTTCAACCATGCGACGGTAAACAAGTCGTCACTGAAGTTGGCGCCTTCTGCCTCAAATTCCGCCTCTTCACCGTGCTCCTCGCCATGATGGCCGTGCTCGTGAACTTCAACGCGACCGAACGAGGCAGAAAGGACTGAAGCCTGCATGACTGGCACGGGAACGTCCCAGGAAATTTCACCACCCTGGGTCATCAGTTCGCCTTCATTGAGAAATCTCCCGTTGACGAGGTTCTGGTCGACATTGAACCAGCCATGATTGTGAATAGAGTTCTGGAAACCGAAGCGGTTAAGGTATTGACCAGCGCGGAATTCCAGATCGAGTGGTAGATCGACGAGTTTCAGGAATCCTTCCTCAAGGCCAAATGAGAAATCGCCCTCTGAGTCAGTGATACCTGTTCCATTAACGAAACCCTGTAACATTCCAGAACGCAATGACAGGCCC
>Ga0315331_10002409_pt1 | contig 14206 bp, 10 predicted proteins | sample M160m34915metaG_FD_203456 | JGI IMG/M metagenome (GOLD analysis project Ga0315331, IMG submission 203456) | Ammonia-oxidizing marine archaeal communities from Monterey Bay, California, United States - M1 60m 34915 | ecosystem: Environmental > Aquatic > Marine > Intertidal zone | place: USA...
GCTAGTTGGCGCCTGCGCGGCGCCTGGCACCTACGTCCCGCCACCGGACAACGCGCCTGTAGCGGTCCTGGTCGGACAGCGGTCGCCGCTCTGGTCGAACCCATCGCCCTTCGGAATGACCTGCAAAACACGGTTTCGGCGAGTCGACAACGACTCCCTTACACGATCGGCGTGGTCAGGATACCCCAGCGAGGTCCGCATCCCGTCTGGCAAGCACCACGTGGAAGTTGAAGGCGAGGTGCGAATGGACGGCCTCAGCGTTGGCCACGGCAGCAAGGAATTCGTCACAGACTTCGAAGCTGGCAAGGTCTATTGCGCCACCGTGCGGCTTAACAGGCGAACCAACAAGATCGTCTTCAACCTAGAAGAACGAAACGAGGCGATGACAACACGGACACCAGTCCATAATCCCAATCCCGGCGAGCCTTCGTCGAGGTAAGCAAGGACCGCAAGCCGACAAGCGAATGACGGCTACCACCGTTTAACCAAGCAACTCAGCAAGCGGTCCGAGTTGGTCGATCTCTTTAGCTAACGCTAGATCGGGTTGGCCGAAGTGATCCTGCGGCACGCCCGCTGCATGACACAAAGTCGTGAGCCAGTTACCGATGGTTCGATGACCGCGCTTTCCGTAGCGCGGATAGGCAAGGTAGCGACCGTTAGTCTTGAGCGCGCCGCCAAGGTTGCCAAGCACCACCATCGGCCATTCGATTGCAGTGGAGTGATGCAAGTTTGAGTTGTCGCTCAAGTAGACGATCACCGTGTTATCGAGCATCGTCCCATCACCCTCAGGGATGGCCTGCAAGCGCTCGGCCATCGACGCAATCAACTGCACATGGAACGTGCGAATGCGATTCCGACACTGCTGTGCAGTCTCGCTCCCATTGCTTGAGCCATGCCCTATCGAATGCACTGTCGGCGTAATGCCAAGACCGGCGTAAGACGACTGCAAGTCGTCGCAATGCAGCGTGACCACGTTGCTAATGCCGGTGATCAACGCCGCCGTCGCCATGTCAAAGTGTGCATCCAAATGATGCGTCGCAACCTTCGACGTGTATTTGTCACTTAGCGTTGGCGCGTTCGCCTTGAGCTCCGCCTGCATCGCGACAAGCTTGCGCCGACGATTCTTTAGGGTCTCAAAGCCATGCAGGTAATGCTCGAGCTTTTCCTTCTCCGGCCCAGGCAACCGACTGCGCAGCTTCTTGATGTCCTTAGACATGAAGTCGAGCACGCTGCCACTGCGCTGATACTTCTTCGCAATATCACCCTTGTCGACAATGCTGCCGAACAAGTTCATGTAGGCCAATTGCGGATTGCACTGGAACGGCAACTGTCGGTTCTTACCAAGCGCCGAGATCGCAGGGTACGCCGTGCCTTGGCCGCCGCCCCCCATCTTGAGACCGATGTGGTTGAAGACCGACGGAAACTTCTCTGACAGGTGGCCATCAATCGTCGGACCGGTCGGTGGGGTCTGACCCGTTGCCTTATACGCTCCCAACGCGCCGTAGAACGAGCGATGTCCAATCGTGCACATCTTGCCGCTCAGACCCTGAAGGATCGTCAGTCGATCGCGAAACGCCTGGAGTGGCACGAGGCTGTCAGGCAACACGCGCCCCGCGAGCTTCTCATCAATCAACGCATCGCCATTGCGCGACAAGCCATCCGGCTCCAAGAAGTCACCCTGCAAGCCACTGCCCTTGACGACAAACACGAAGCGCTTGGGCAACTGCCGATGCGCTGGCTCGGACTCAAGCATCCCGAGGTGCCGCAAAAACGGCGACAGCGCCACGGACCCTGCTCCCAACGAGGCACTGCGGAGGATCGATCTACGGGTTAGCACAGTAAAGCCCTATTTGCGGTAGAGAAAGGAGTCGGACGTGAGCAATGCTACCAGCACTTCCTTAAAGCTGCCGCTAGAACTCACGTAAGCCTGGTCCATAGCCAAGAGGGTTGAGCTATCGCGCAACAATTCATTGCGCCCCATCCAGAACCGGAAGACATGCCGGATGAAAGACTGCCGAACGAGCGGCGAACGCGCCAGACGCTCCATCATCTCACGTACGTTTGCGACATCGCCCTCAAGATCTTCTCCGACCCCGTAGCCTGACACGTAGCCGATCCCACCGGAGGTGTCCACGGGACTGCCGCGTTCGATCTTGCGGAAGCGACCGACGTGGTTGAATGCTTCGAATGGCATACCAAGCGGGTTCATCTTCTTGTGGCACTGCCAACACTTCTCGTCATGCACGACTTCAAATCGTTCGCGTAACGTCATCGTGTCGCTATCGGGGATAACCGCCTGAACGGTAATCGGAACGTCCATGACGTAGCCAGCAAGCAGCTTCTCGCGGATCCACTTACCGCGCCGCACAGGGTCATTGTCGAAGTTGCCAGAGTGCGCCACCAACCAACTCGGTTGCGTTAGAACGCCACAACGCTGATCTTCCGGCACATCGAGCGCGTCGCCGCGCTTATAGGACACTGCGAAGGGATCCACGTTGTAGCTCTGCGCGTCATGTGACAGTCGGTATCTTTCACGACCGCCGGCGCGCTTGATCTGCCGCGCATCATGCTGGCCATTCCAGTAGCTAACGAAAACCTTGTTGGTCGTCAGTAACTCGTAAAGCACATCACGATCCTCTTGCAGAATGTGCAACACCAACGCATCGGTGTCGTACATGAACCGAGTCGCCGTGTGATTGCGGAACTGCTGAAACCCCGCCACCTTCTTAAAGTTATCGACTTCCTTAAAGACGTCGGCAGCCTTGTGGTAGCCGAAGTATTCGCGGAAGAACTGCAAGATCCGCGGGTTCGTAACCGAACTGATATCACGATTGTGATTGGGTGTCAGGTTGCGCTGCCGCTGCGCCAAGAGGTAGCGCGCGGCAGATTCAACATCGGCGCGAGTCTCGAGCTTGCCATCGCGCATCTGCGTGACCAGCCAACCATGTCGGGGGTGCCGCGCCACGTGATCCTCAACCAACGCCTTCTTGATCAGCGGCTCGACATCCTTGGTGAACACGTCTTCGGCTTCGAAGGGGTCCACGCCAAAAGGCGAGCTATTGTCAAAGCTGTATTGCAGGGCAAACACCAACTCAAGCGGCGACAGCATGCGCCGGCCGTGCTCATCGACAGCACCAAGCCCCATCTCCATGCGGTAAACAAACTCAGGAGAAATCGCGACTGCAACCAACACAGCCTGCAAGGCCATGGTGTTGCCAAGCTGAGCATTCTCCAGGAACAAGTCGGTGTAGTAGTGCTCAAGCTCGCCTTCGCTCGGCGTTCGCCGCAAGAACAACTGAAACCCTAGATCCAGGGCCTCGGCAAACACCTCACGTGACGCCACCTCATCGGCATCCATGACCGCCCGGAATACGTGCGGGATACGCCCCCGCCGCTCGGTTGTGTTGCGCACTTCGCCGCCGACAAACATGCCGTGGTTATTGCCATGACGACTATCCTTGGTCTTGACCTCAGTCATGATCGCGACCGGCTGACCGACCGTCATGATCTCCGCCATCTTCTCGGCGTTAGTCAAGAGAGCTTCGAGTGACGATTGATCCGCTGCGATATCGGCAAAGTCCGTGATGCCCGAAGCATGGTGCACGTACTCGTAGAACGGGTTTGCGTACCGCTCATCGACGAAGTAGCGCGCCGAGATTGTCTTGCCGCGGTGCGGACCACGCGTCACCTCATGCAGTTCTCCGCGGCGAAATGCTCCGCCAATCTTGACCGAGTAACGATGCTGCTGGCCATAGTGTCGCGCCCACAGAGCCGCGTAGATCGCCGGCCGCTGCCGCCATAACCGCGCATCGGTGTAAGGCAGATCCGTAACCTCACCCGAGAACAGCATCTTGTGATCGAGGTAGTTGCCGTATTGCGGCAACCGCATTTTCTCTCGCAGATGGATGCCACGCCCCTGCGCCTGCAATCCTCGATCAATCCACTCGAGCAGGTCTTGCTTGGCGTCACCCTTAGGCTGCTTCCGCGTTGATTGCGGCGGCATCTCGTCAAAGCGCACACGGTAGAACACCGACCGCCATTGTTCGGCAACGTGAATATCGGAGAAGTCTCGCGACAACGTGTCCAACCGCAATCCAGCCTTGGCCTTATCCGGTCCATGACAACGCACGCAGTAGCTCTGCAAAAATCCACGAGCCTCATCATCGTTGTCCTGCGCCAATGCCGGAACAGCCAACCACGTGACAGCGAGCAAGGCGCTGAAGAAGAAACAAGCCGAGAAACGCATGGCTATGGTCGAACCTCGCAGTTAGGCAAGCTCTTCTTGAGTTCGGCAAGCGCCCCATCCGTGATCTCCGGACAGCCGCGCAGGTCCAGGTAACGTAGCGACCGCATGGCAGCCAGCACCCGGAGCGCATTATCGTCAACCTGCCGACAGCGGTTAAGCGTCAACTCACGCAGCTTGAGCTGTGACAGGTGGCGAATCCCGGCCACCGTCACACCCTCACAGTCATCGAGGAACAATTCACGTAACTGCTCGCTCCGGCGTAGTGCGCGCAGACCTGCATCACCGATACGTGGGCAACTCGCCAGATTAAGACGCCTCAAACGTGGCATGCTGGCACAGACGCGCAAGCCCTCGTCGGTCATCGCTTCGCAATGCCACAGATTGAGTTCGGCCAATTGGCGCAGCCCAGCCAACTGCTGCAATCCTTGGCCCGTGAAGTGAGCGTTGTCGCAGATGCTCAGATGCTCTAGACCGGTAAGAGTCGCGATGTGACCAAGGCCTGCATCCGTCAACGCGCGAATACTGCCAACGTCTAACCAGCGAAGATCCGCCAAGCCTCGCAACGCCTCCAAACTGCGATCCGTGAGCACCAAGCACTGGAACAGATTGAGCGTACGCAGGCCCTGCTTGTTGCGAATCGCGATAATTGCATCGTCGACCAATCGCTTCGATTCATGCAGGTCCAGATGGACGAGGTTAGGTGGCAACGTCAGCTTGTGGCCTTCATGCCACCAACAAAACGCCAACTCCAAAGTGTGCAGTTCATCAAGCTGCGCAAACAACCGATTAAACCCTTTGTCGGTAATCTTGTGACAGCCGTAGAGGCGCAGCACCTCAAGGTTCGTCAGCTTCCCAAGTGGCCGCAGGTGCTGGTCCTTGAACGCGGCACAGTTGTTGAGATTGAGTTCGCGCAACCCCCGCAACTTGCCTACGCCGCCCCCAGTGAACTCTTTGTTGTCGCTTAGATCGAGCACCCGCAAGTCCGGAAGATCAACAAGGTGCTCGATTCCGGCTAGCGCTGGGCCCGTGTTTGCCAAGGACAGTCGCTGCAAGGACCGTATCTCGGCCACCCGCTTGAGAGCGCCACCACTGAGTCCCTTGCAATTACGCAGATCAAGCTCGGTCATCGACGAGGCCTTGATCGCCTCGGCAAATTCCTGATCCGTCAAACGATGACCACGCTTCTCGATCAATGAACGAACTGCCTGAGGGGTCACCTGCGCGGCAACCGAGGCAGCAAGCATTAGGCTCAATGTAGCAACAACGAACACAGGCAAAAGCATAGGGATTCCACGCATCATGCGACAGGACGATGCAGCAACTACAGCGTGCCATGCTTACCGTGGATTCCGACATCGGCACCATGGTCACGGCCACCGCTGCGTGCACCATTTCAAGTGATCCAACGAATCGCCGAGCAAGCTCTTGTTGCTACCGAGGCAACGCTCGGCCTCAGAACCAAACAGCCCCGCGATTCCGCGTACGCCCGACCGTCCACAGTTGCTCAGTGACAGCGCGCACGTCAAGAGACCAAGGTCCGGAGAGGTCATCCTCCAAATTGCTAATCCGTCGCTGCAATGGATCGCCAAATAACGCCCGTTTCGCTCAGAACAATTCCTAGTGCTTGCTTGTCAGCCTCGACAGGCGTGTACTCGACACTCCCGAGCTCCGTCGGACACTGACGATGCCGCATACTTGCGCGGCATCACGACGATACGGAGCAGACACCAATGGACGGAATCATGAGAGAGAACACCACACGACTCTTCCTGCTTGGCCTGCTGCTGACCCCTTGCATCTACGCTCAAGATGCGACGAACAAGAAGCCAGAGGGCTACCGCTTCTCGATGGAGAGCGACATCTTCGCGACCCCAGTTGCCAACCAGCAGCGAGCTGGAACGTGCTGGAGCTACGCCACCGGTGGACTTGTCGAAGCGGAGATGCTGCGCATGGGCAAGCCTCCGGTCGATCTATCGGAGATGTTTGTGGTGCGGATGTGCTACGAGGAAAAAGCCAAGCGCTACGTGCGCATGCACGGCAGTTGCAACTTTGGCGGCGGCGGTGCGGTAAACGACACCTTTGACGTTCTCTCGAAGTATGGAGCGATGCCCGAGAAGGCCTACGCGGGCCTTAACTACGGAACCAACGTGCATACGCATGGTGAACTCGATGAAGTGCTAAAGGCCTACCTCGATGGCGTCATCAAGAACAAGAACCGCAAACTTTCGACGGCGTGGTTCAAGGGATTCCAAGGCATCTTGGACGCCTACTTGGGTCCTGTGCCCAATTCCTTCGAATGGAAGGGGCGCAACTACACGCCACGCAGCTTTGCGGATCAGGTTGTCGGCATCGACGCGCAGGACTACGTGTTCTTCAGCTCGTTTACGCACCACCCGTTCAACGAACAGTTCGTGCTTGAAGTGCCCGACAACTGGACCTGGACGAGCTTCTGGAACGTCCCAATGAGTTCCATGAGCGAAATGATCGAGCACTCAGTGCGGTCAGGCTACGCCGTTGTCTGGGCGAGCGACGTCAGCGAAGAAGGCTTCGCGAGCAAGCACGGTGTTGCGGTTGTGCCAGAGAATGATCTCACTGAGATGGCTGACACGGAACGCCTCAAGTGGGAGAAGATGGACAAGAACGAGCGCGCCAAGCTAATCAACACCTTCGCGCGCCCAATGCCCGAGAAGCGCATCACCCAAGAACTTCGCCAGCAGGCGTTCGACAACTACCAGACAACGGACGATCACGGCATGGTGATTACCGGACTGGCCAAGGACCAAGACGGCACGCCCTACTTCCGGGTCAAAAACTCCTGGGGCACTGGCTACAACAAGTATGGAGGCCACTTCTACGCCTCCAAGTCCTTCGTCGAATACAAGACGCTGAGCTGGGGCCTGCACAAGGATGCAATCCCGCAAGCGCTGCGCAAGAAGCTGGGCATCGATTAGCGCTTAGCAAGGTTGGGGAGCGACACGATCGCCTAGGCGATACAGGTGATGGAGATGAACGATCTCCCGGCAAGCGCCATCAGCGCTCGCCGGCATTCATTACTCAGAGTGTGCGCCGCGGCAGGATAGGCTGCCCGCCCACTTCTGCGCAGCACACACACTGCCCTCTGGGCCACCGGCGCAGCCCCATCACAACAAGCAATCGCCGCCGCCACCCGTAGTGACCGGCTTCCGCGCCTGCTTCGGCTTCGGCTTCTCCTTCGGCTTCGGCTTGATGGGCTTCACAGGTATGGGTTGGGCCACATCATTGACGCCCTCCACCTCCTCAACCTGAACATTCCCGACACCACCCACTGCCTCCGCCTCCTGCAAGCCGGCGTAGACCATGAGCGCCGGCAACGCAACCCCGAGCGTCCCACCGAAGCCACGGGCACGCCCAAGATCGAGACGCCAGATTGCATCCGTACGGTCACGCTCATACTTGATCTTTTTGAGCAGCGGTAAGAACAGGCGCATCTCAGTCACCTTCATCAACCGATCTAGTGCTGCGGCAACCACACGCTCACTGACCACGATCCCCTCACCGTTCTTGCCGTGTCGCAGGATGACCTCCAGTTGCAGATGCGGATCATCTTCGTCACCAAACACCATCAGTCGTATACAAAAGAACGTCGGCGCATCACCGTCAGGCCACGAAACTTCTGGAAGCAGCTCCGTAAGCAACTGGCGATTCGCCGAGTCTTTTTGGATGTCGCCGACGAAGTAACCCAGCAAGTTTGGTTTGCCGGCCGTGAACGACAGAACATCGCCCGACGGCAAGCCACTCCGAGGCTCTCCTTCTAAAACACGGACCAACATCGCAGTTGGCCCAAACACCAGCAACTTCGGCGAGACCTTAGCGATCGCTTCTCCCTTTACCCACTCATCGTGCAACACGGTATAGCCCGCCACCTTCGTCTCCGTGTAGCGACCTTGATATGCCGAGAAGTCTTCATCAAGGCCTGAGTTGCCTTCGATAGTAATGATTACATAGCCACGATCTTCAGGACCGGCATCAATCGGAACGTGTGGCACCATCGTGACCTGGTCAATCGCGTCTATCGAGACACCTGCCTGAAACGTATAGATCGTGCGCAACAACGCTCTCAGCACCGGCGACCCATACAGCTCATCCCACACCCCACGATCACGCACCTTCTTCATGTCGATGGTCATGACGCTGCCATAACCATCAACTAAGAACTGGCGCGCCTTCAGCATCTTGCCTTGGCCTAGCAAAGCGGTAGCCAAAGAGACGAGCACAGCAAGAACACGGATGAGACTCAGCACGTAATAGCCTGCGCAGAAGCGGTCGCGGATAAAAATGAGCGTATCAGAAATCAACCCAATGACGCCACTACTCCGCACTGACCAGCTGCTTGACGACCCGTGCCAACGCTTCACCGAACGCACTGTGCTGAGTCGCGTCCCAATGAACTCCATCGAGATCAGTTGTCACCACAATCTTTGAAGCATCCAAAAAGTTAGCTCCAAGGTCGTCAGCAATCGCCCGATAGTGACCGGCTAACTCACGACTCTTCTCCATCGCGCCTAAGAAGACATCTCGTTGATCCTCCGGCACGGACGCAACATGGGTCGGGGAGATCAACAGAATCTGCGGAGGGGCTTCCGCTAGGTATTCGCAGTCGACAACCGATCGACACACTCGCCTTGCCCCATCCGCAATCTGCTCTGCTGACAGGCCAAAGCCGTGCTTGAGATCGTTTGTCCCCAGCATGATCACGACTAGGTCCAGAGGCCTATGACTCTCTAGAAGCACGGGAAGAACGTCCAGACCACTACGGATTGGCCTGGACGCCTCGTTCGTCACGTTCGTCCGGCCATTAAGCCCTTCCTCAACGACCCGGAAACCAACACCGAGCAACCTCTGCAGGACACCAGTCCACCTAACGTCCACCGGATAGCGCCCAGCAACAAGAGGCTCATATCCCCATGTGTTCGAATCTCCAAAGCAAAGGATGTTCTTCATGAACCCAACCTCGAACGCTGCACCAACAAGCCGCCAAAAAACATCGCAGCGAAAGCAATCAGCGAACGTGGATGTCGCCGTTGTGCGTTGCAACACGCAGCAGGCCTTCGGTCTCTTGCTTGCCAACACGACAACGCAACCGACCACGACCCAACTTCGCATCGTTCATCTGACTTGGTGGGACGATACGGCCGTTGTGGGTCTCGGCCTCAAGCCAGCAACTAGATCCATCATGCATACGAACATCGATGCCGCCGTTATGAGACGCAATGCGTGCGTTGAGATTACCTGGCGCCATCATCGCGACCTGAATGTCGCCATTATGCGTCTCAATATCTGCTGAGGTGCTTCCGATCGACGCCTCAACATCGCCGTTGTGGCTTTCGATGTGCATCGCATCCTTAGTGCCAGATGCGGTCACGTTGCCGTTGTGGGTTTCTAGCCGCAGCGCTAAGTGCTCAGGAACGACCATCGTAAATGTGACAGATGGAGAGCAATTGTTCAGTTGAGGTTTCGGGTATTCGCTCCAGATCCGCAGTGACTGGCCATCGTGCTGTTGGCCAAACGACATTAACTGCACATTGTCATCGGCCTCTTTTTGCGTATGGCCGCGGACCTTCATCTCCACCCGTAACTCAATGGTGTCACTGGCATCACTACCGACAACGGTGATACTTCCGTTGTGAGTCTTACAGTGAAGGAGTGTCGCCTGCTCAATCGATATCTTAGTCTCGACAACCTTAGATGCCGGAATGCGTGGAAAAGAGCAAGCAGCCAACAACAACGGGACTAGCAATAACGTGGTGCGCATCGACATCTCTCGTCTTGTAAGAAGGTTCTCAAATCTACTGACCGATGCTGAGAGTATAGATTTCCCAAGCAACGGTGCACACCGTCAACCCCACCACCACACCGCAAAATGGTCCACGCACTAGCTGACGAACCGCGACATAGCCTGGAACCCATAACAAACAGAATGCACCGCCTCGCCTTGCTCATCGCCCTGCTTGGATCTCTGTCGGCGCCAATCGTTGGGCAGCGCCCGAACATCCTATTCGTCTACCTCGACGATTTCGGGTGGCGCGACACCAGTTACATGGGATCCGACTTCTACGAGACCCCGCACATCGACGCCCTAGCCAAGAAGGGCCTCGTCTTCACCAATGCGTATTCCTGTGCGGCCAACTGCGCACCAGCGCGGGCCTGCCTGCTCTCAGGGCAATACACCCCGCGCCACCACGTCTTCAACGTCGGCACCCGCCCGCGCGGCAAAGCAGAACATCGTCGACTAGCCCACATCGAAGGCACCAAGACTCTGCGAGCCGACATCGTAACCTGGGCGGAGAGCCTGCAAGAAACTGGTTACAGAACCGGCATGTTCGGCAAGTGGCACCTCGGCACCAAGCCGACCAAGCAGGGCTTCGACGTTGCGGTCGACTACAGAATGCCGGGCTTTCGCGGTCACCTTGGAAAAGACGGCAGCTACCTCACTGATGTGCTCACCGATCGAACCATCGAGTTCATCACTGAAGAGAAGGACGGCCCATGGTGTGCCTACCTCGCTCACATCGCCGTGCACACGCCACTCCAGGCAAAGGCAGACTTGCTAGCCAAATACAAAGAGAAGCAACCGGGCAAACTGCACAACCACGTGGTTATGGCGACCATGATTCAAGCAGTCGACGACGGCGTCGGCCGCATCGTCGAAGCACTTAAGAAGTCAGGTCAGGCCGACAACACTGTGATCATCTTCACGTCGGACAATGGCGGCTATGGACCGGCTACCGACATGGATCCTTTATGGGGCTACAAGGGCAATTATTACGAAGGCGGTATCCGCGTACCGTTCTTCGTGCACTGGCCGGATGTCGTCGAGCCAGGCGAGAGTTCAGAGCCGATCATCGGCGTCGACATTTATCCAACGCTGGTCGAGCTCGCTGGGGCGGCGCTGCCCGAAAAACAGCCGCTCGACGGGCGCAGCCTAGTCCCATTATGGAAGGGCGATACACAGACCCTCGGAGATCGAGCGATATTCTGGCACTTCCCCGCTTACCTGCAGAGCTACAAGCAAACCAACGAACAGCGCGACCTACTGTTTCGCACACGACCCTGCAGCATCATTCGGCGCGGTCGTTACAAGCTTCACGAAAACCTTGAAGATGGCGTACTCGAACTCTACGACCTGGAGAATGACATCAGAGAGCGCAACAACTTAGCGACGAGCATGCCGGGCCAGCGAGACGCCATGCTTGCAGACCTGCGCAAGTGGCGACAGAGCATCGGCGCGCCGATTCCGGAACCAAGCAGTGCGTTCGACGCCGACCGCCACCGCCAGGCGCAAACAAAGGCTCGACAAAAAACGGCACCTAAGTGATGCACCACTACCGCTAGGCGATCGAAATGGTCCAGAATCTTGGAACTAAATCCACTGCATCACGTGATACATCCCATACGTCGAACTCGACTAAGGAGATCATGCATCAACTAGCCAAAACGATTCTCGCCCTAGTCATCGCCACCGGCATAGGCGCGCAAGAATTGGTAGCGGAACTCATCACCACAAAGCCTTGGTCGATGCAATGTGACCCAATTCGGTTCACCCTGCGTCTGCAGGCGACACAACATGACGTTCGCGTGCGTATCGCCGAAAGCAAAGCAATTCATTGGCTGCATCCATTTGAGGTCGAACGTGAGGTCGAGGGACAATGGGTCGCAATTGATGACACAGGCGAACAACAGAAGAATGAAGCGGGCAAACGCGTATCGCCAATTCCACAACGTAGACAACTTCGCAATCCAGCGACCATGCTCACTGGCCTGAGCGGCAAGGACATAAAGCAAGGAGCGACAACCGACCTCGAAGCAGGTCTATGGCAACTGCGAGCACTACATCTGCCCGGCAAGATTCGTGTGCGCGCACGACTACAGACACGAACAGCTGCGCCAGCAGCAGGCTGGCAAGACTTCGTCATGCCATGGACGACGATCGACATCTATGCCCATGGTGGCAATGCCGACGGATTGCTGGGCAAGGGCCCCACGGATCTGGGCAGACGCTACGAGATGATCTGCGTCGCACTGAACCGCACCATGCGACAAAGCCAGAACCACGGGCCAATCAACCTAGGTCCAGCCGGACCATCAAAACTACGACCTAACTCGTGGGAAAAGCATCAAGAGACCTGCCGAGAGCTGCTCGCCACATCAGGATTATCCAATCGCGTGAGGGCTCGCGCCCTACTCGCCCGCATCTACTATTGCCTCGAAGAGGTTCATTGCGAGCGTGATCACAACCAACAATTACTGGAACGCGCGCGGCAAGACCTAGCGTCGCCCGAGCTCTCTAAGGCCGGATCCGGGTATGGCATTGCCGCGTTACCTTCCGGTGGATTGCAACCGCTAGTCCTGATGCTAAAGGCCTGCGCCGCCGACGGATTTGGTCAAGCCAGCTTGGCTAGTCGCAATCAAGCATACGCAACAATCTGCAAAGCCAATCCCTTCTTCGCCTACTGGTGGCGTCACGAAGCGAACGACCTGCTACGGCACTAGCAAAGCCCCTCGCGGCAGCGTGCGCACCGACACCACCTCACCTCCAAATCAAGTCGCGCGGCATCGCCAGTCACTGTCAGTTGCCGACGGTAATCGCGATCGCGTCGGACAGCGCAATGGGGCAAGCTCCAGCTTGGAGCTCGGCATATTGCGCGGTGACGGTCTGGCCGCACAGCGCTTGGCTTGGCGGCAACGGAAGGTTGAGCGTTGCTGCGCCCGATGCATTGAGCGGCATGCTGGCAAACACAGGGCTAGGCACATGTATCGTTCCGGGGCAACCAGGAAACAACACGCCTAATGGAACGGATGTAACACCCAAGCCTGCAGCAAACACACCAAACGCATTCGGCGTCGCGCCAGTCACCAACCACTTAAGACTACAACCAAGGTTGCCGGTGCTGGTCGAGGTCATCGTACCATTGCTACCGCCACCGAGATTGACCACGCTGGCCGCCGCACCATTGCTGCAAGGCACGCAACCGTCAGCAAACGCCACAGCGACCGTGCGCAGGAAGTTGGGGCCGGCAGTATTGAACATGGAACTCACCGTGCCCGGTGACGCAACAAACTGGTGGCCAGAGCCATGCCCTCCCCAGAAGTTGCCCCAGGTGGCGCTGTGGTCTTGCACCAACGGGAAAACAGCCGTAGGTGCGCCGGCACCGTTGCCGTTAGCTGCCTGACCACCATCCAAGAGGCCCGCAATGACGAGCGAGTTTGCCGTCGTGGTCGTGACATCTACGCTGTTGCTAGTGGATTGCCCGACACCCTCGACACCTGGGGCAACGTTGGACAGAGCGTAGACCATAGCCCAACCACCATTTTGGTTGCCCTGAATGATCCTGATCTCGCCCGCGGCCCCCGGGTTGTCCAAGTAGTAGATCGCAGCAGCACCTGGCAGCGTGTTCTCTTGCACTGCTTCGATCATGGGTTGGCCATTGTATTCGACCGAGTTGACCATCATCCCGGACGTGATGCCAAAAGCGTGCTCGGTCGTAACTACCACCACGAGCTTGTCCGACGCACTGGCATCGTAGTTGGCGACAATCGCAAGACCCGTCGCATTTTGGTTACCAACCCCGAACGAAACAGGCAGCGTGTCATCGATGAGAACTTGCGCCGAAACAGTCGTAGCGGTGAAACCGAGGATTGCGAATGCGGTTGCAGCAACTCCAGAAAAGGACGGGCGTGGACGTCGATTCATGATCTTAATTCGTCGAGCGGACTCTCTCGAACTCCATCGTCGTCACCCGACGAAGGATCGGGAGGTAACAACGGCTCCTCCCAGATGCCTGACATAACCTTACACGACAAGTCGTTGGGTGTGGAGTACCGGCCATGAAAGGACCGCCCGGGCAACCGAACTCAGCCATCCCCCACCCCAGTCCTCCCCAACTTCTCCGAGCGACCGAACCTCCTAGCCCAACACCCTGG
>Ga0315331_10002410_pt1 | contig 14196 bp, 13 predicted proteins | sample M160m34915metaG_FD_203456 | JGI IMG/M metagenome (GOLD analysis project Ga0315331, IMG submission 203456) | Ammonia-oxidizing marine archaeal communities from Monterey Bay, California, United States - M1 60m 34915 | ecosystem: Environmental > Aquatic > Marine > Intertidal zone | place: USA...
CATCAGCGAGAATAATCTGTGCCTCAGCCTCGCGTTTGGATGCTTCCAACTCTCCGTCTGCCTTCAAGATTGCGGCCTGCTTATCACCGTCAGCCCTGGTAACGGTTGCGCGTCGAGCACGCTCTGCAGCTGCCTGTTCCTCCATGGCCTGTTGCATAGTCGTAGATGGATTGATGTCCTGTATTTCTACAGTTTTAAGCGTGATCCCCCAATCAGAAATATCATCTGATATGGCGGCCTTCAACTTTGCCTTAATATGGTCTCGAGAAGACAGCGCGTCATCAAGGCTCATCTCACCAACTATCGAGCGTAATGAGGTCTGAACTAAAGTTTGGATCGCAATCACATAATCTTCGACCCCATAGACAGCTTTTTCTGGTGACACGATATTGATGTAGGCAACTGCGTTGGTAATTATTACAGCATTGTCTCTCGTGATGACCTCTTGCGATGGGATATCAAGTACGATGTCTTTGGTCGTTACCTTAAAGGCGACAGCGTCAATATAAGGGATAATAAAATTCAAACCAGGGTTTAGGGTAGAGCTATATTTGCCTAACCTTTGAACAACCCATTTAAAACCTTGTGGTACTTGCCGAACCCCTTGCGCAACTGTAACCAATAAAAAAACGAATATGGCTACGGCTAAAATTATACCTGGTTCCATCGTTATTCTCCTTCCCGTATCATCGGGGCGTTAAGCCTTCTTCACGATTAGCGCATTGCCAGACAGCTCAATCACGCTGACTCTGTCGCCTATATCAAGAGCTTCGTGAGAGATAATTAGCCATTCATCTGAACCCAGTACTGGTGCTGGAAACCTTAACTTCCCGCGCTTTTCGCCATTAGGCGCAAGGAGTACTTGCCCGATTTCCCCTAATAATGCTTCTTGCGATAAGCCAGCCTTAGTTTTGTCGGTATTTAATGGTTTGATCAATTTAAACCAAGCTAGGGCAAATGCTCCTGACGATATTGCCCAGATCAACAATTGCGCGGTCAATGACATGTCGGGGAGTGGGAGGATGAGTAATCCTACGACCACGGCGGCGGCGCCAAACCAAAAAATAAAGAAAGACCCTAAAAAGATTTCTGAGAGCATTAAGACTATGCCGAACACAATCCAGTGCCAGTAAAGCAATCCATAGTCCATGATGATTCTCCATGCAAAGTATGGTTCTAATACTATCCTTTTTCGTATGGCTTGTGTTCCAAAATATAGCTGTCCAAGAAAACCCTTCCGTCAGATCGAATGGTGTTTCGTTTAGATAAAGACCGAAAATGCCGGCCTTTATTTATAACATCAAGTTAACCGTTAGAACGTGTTGATAGCAAGTAAGGCCGATTCTTGATCCTTCTTGTTAGCGAAATTTACTATCATGTCAGGGGTCACTGGGACCCGATTAAAAGAGTGACCAAGTGCATCCGCAATCGCTGATGTAACAGCGGCTACCGCGCTTCCCTGAGAGGGCTCGCCAACGCCCCTGCCTCCAGCTGGATTGTAGGGGTCAGCGATATCCACGGCGCCACTTTTCATCTCGATTGGCACGTCCATAATTGTAGGGAGTTTTGCTTGGTAGAGTCCAGTATTTGCCGGTAATGCATTTTGGGGATCGTACACGTGCCTCTCTGATGAGGCCATGCCAAAACCCCATACCGCACCGCCGTTGATTTGCTGCGCTAAGCCCTGGGGATGAATAATGGTTCCACAATCCGCTATTCCGACGTAATCTATGACCTCATGCTTTCCCGTTTCGAGGTCTACCTCGACCTCAGCCATACTAATCATAAGCCCAGGAGCGATCCCCCGCTTGGGTAAATTGTCTTTTGCAACTCCCACTAGCCCTGTGCCAGCTAAGCCTTGGACTGCTCGCTGAGTAATAGGGTGTATATCGCTAGGATATTCCTGTCCGCTGAATGCTCCTCCTAACTCAATTGCTTTGGCTGCGGCTTCCGCATAACTGAACCCCTGGTTGGGGGCGGTAGTTTTAAAAACTCTTTCGTTATTGATTTCATACTCGTCCGCATCCCCGCCAAATTCGATGGCGGCAATTTGTTTGAGTTTTGATACCGCATCTTCGGCGGCCACCCAATTGGTGCGCGTGTGCGTAAAAATAGTATTTGAGCCGCCTTGCGTTGAAGCATGGGGCAAGTGTTGATCTGTACTTCCCCTCACTATCTCGCAGCTTTCCCAGCGGCACTTAAGTACTTCGGCGGCCGCTCGAGCTGTGCCTGCATAAGAATAGGTTCCAAGGTTGCCAACACCACTGTGAAGGTGAATTCGTCCATCAGGGGTTATTCTCACTAGCCCATCGTAGCCGCTGCCGCCGGCCGAATGGTATCCGAGGCCAATTCCAAGCCCACGAACTTTTGAGCCATTCCGTTGACGCGGCGCTGCCTCTCTTTCAGTCCAGCCGAACATGTTGGATGCGATATCTATCGCCTCGGCCATAAAAGCGGAAGTAATCGGGCCCTGTGATTCGTAAACCGGTGACTCGCTATGAGGAGCATTTACCCGTCTAAAATGAGCGCGATCCATACCGAGTTGGCGGGCTGCTTTATCCATAATTGGGGCAATGGCCGCCGACATTTCATTTTGTCCGGGCCCTCTTTGCGCGCCTCTAGGAGCTGTATTGGTAAATACGGGAATATTTCTTAGTCTCATTGCCGTCGGGGTATAAACTACCGAGATATGCTGTGCTGAGGACGAGGCACTGTTTCGGCCGGTTGGGCCCCCATCGCTTATAATAATCACATCAACGGCCGCAACTGTTCCGTCTGCTCGAACTCCTGTTTTTACCCACCCCTGCATTCCAGGTCGTCCCACTCCCAAATAATATTCTTCTTCCCTTGTAATACGGAGTTGTACGGGTCGATTAAGTAGTTGAGCAAATCGTCCTGTAATGGCCATCGTAGGATACACACGACCTTTAGAACCGAAGCCCCCGCCCGTATTTTCAGAAATCATGCAAACATTTTCGGGCTCTATTCCAAGTAGATCTGCAAGGGGCTCGACAACGGCGCTCTGGCTTTGAGTTGACGCATAGAAAAAGCATTTGCCGTTTTGCCAATAAGCCATGCTGCTTCGAGGTTCAAGGCAGTGGTGAGGGGTGCCAGCTGTAACAAAAGATTCTTGAATTATGACTTCGCTTTCAGCGAAGGACGCGCTTAGATCGCCATATTCCCAACCGTCCGCAAATTCTACATTTTCAGGCTCTTCGCCATTTCGAAGCTTCTCTATTTCGCTGGGCGGCCACTTAATTTTGGAGATGCCACCGCGTATCGTGGCATTTTCGTCTTCTAGCGAATTGGTTTGCACTAGAACGTTTCCATTGGGATAGGCGTCAGGCCCTCCCTCGACCAAGCTTTCAAGTGGATCTGTTACAAATCCTCTTCGCTCGTAGTCTATTCTTATCTTATCGATGGCACTTTCAGCAATTGAATCTGAGATGGCTGCGATTGCAGCGATCGGTTGCCCTATGTAGGTTATGTCGTCAGACGCAAGAACTGGATCATCAGGGGCTGATGATGGTGGAAGGTCGTCGGCGGTCAAGACGCCTAATACTCCATCCATCCTCAATGCCTCAGAGGCGTCAATGCTGACCACTCTGCCGCTGGCTAAGGGGCTAGTCAAGAGCCTTGCAGTAACCATTCCCTCTGGAGCAAAATCCTCTACGTATTTTGCGTCTCCAGTTACCTTGCCTTCAACGTCAGGGGGAGTGAAGTCCTTTCCAATGTGCATGAATGTCATGAGAGTAACTCCGCGGCGCGCATTACGCCGTTAAGGTAATGATCATAGGCACCGCAGCGACATAAATTTCCTGCTAGCGCCTCTCTAGCTTCTGTTCTAGTTGGGTTGGGGTTAGTTCGAAGCAATGCTGTGGCCGCCATAACCTGCCCCGGAGTGCAGAAGCCGCACTGTGGAGCAAGTTCTTCAATAAAGCCCTGTTGTACCGCGCTTAGGCGACCGTCCGCAGTTTTTAATCCCTCGACCGTAGTGATCGATCTCCGTTTGACAGTATGGGTTAATATAGAGCAACTATAGTTTGCAACATCCTCTAGGAGGATTGTGCACGCGCCACATTCGCCCCGATTGCAGGCAACCTTAAGTCCAGTCAGTCCAAGCTTGTTTCGTAGCGTAAATGCTAGGGTTTCAGAAGGTGCTACATCAACCAGCCGCGTTCTTCCGTTTACCGTTAGCGACAATAACCTCTCTACGATTGCGTTGGAGTTGGTTTGTGCCGTCGCGAGGTAATAGCTGGCTCCTGACGCTGCGGCGGCGCTTGAGTATATAACTCCTTTTATAAACCTGCGCCGGGATAATTTGGAATTCAAAGCATAGTCTCCCTCAAATTTCATGTTTCTTATTATTAAAAGTAATTTCGGTAATTATTGAAAGCTATGCAGGTACAGTATCTCCGTGTGAGCTAAAAATCAATGTGCTGACAATAATAGACGAGGTAATTTTTTATGAGTTTATGCAGGTTTTACGAATACTTAAATTTTTATTTCTTATTCAAAACGTAAAGCGTCAATGGGGTCTAGGTTTGCCGCTTTAGCTGCGGGAAGGATTCCAAACAATACACCTACAAAGCCAGAAAAACCTAGAGCTAGGGCCGCGGCCCAAACAGGCACACTTGCCGGAGGGAAATCTGGGATGTTGTTTGATATGAGCATTCCCAACGCATAGCCTGTTATCAGTCCAATTAGGCCTCCTATAAGTGATAGTAAAAGCGCTTCGATTAAAAATTGCATAAGAATATGGTGGCTCTTGGCACCAATAGCTTTGCAAATACCTATCTCCCTTGTCCGCTCGGTCACGGAGACCAGCATTATATTCATAATGCCAATGCCTCCCACGAGCAGTGAGATGCTCACGATTCCGCCTATGACCATAGTCAGTGTTCCAAGGATTTGATCGAATTGTTCCATTAACTGTTCAGCCGTCTGGACACGAAAATCATCATCCTCATCGCTGCTTAAATCATGGGCGTTGCGCAAAAGTGTTGTTAATTGAGAAATCACAAGTTCAGGATTGGCTGTAGGCGTGAGACTGAGTTGTATGCCGATATCGGTTTTCGCTTGATTCCCTAATATACTAACCATTGTTGAGTAGGGGACGAGCACGATATTGTCTCGACTCTGGCCCATAATGTCTCCCATGGGCTCTAGTAGGCCAACTATTTTAAACCACTCGCCGCTCAGTTCCACATACTCGTTAACCGGGTTTTCGGGAAGATTCAAATTCTCTCGGACGTCTTCGCCGATTACTGCTATGCGGCGCCGAGTCAAGTTATCAGATTGCGCTAGAAATCGACCAAATCGAGTATAGGACTGAGACACGTCTTGGTATGCGTATGTTGTGCCCATAATTAAGCTGTAAGCAGTTTGCGGACCGTATTTTAGTTGGCTCGACCTGTTTGCCTCAAGGACTGGAGTGATTGAGGCAATTCCCTCGCCACGCTTTTCGATCAATTCTAAATCTGCCGGAGTGAGTCTTGATCGGATTCCTTTCATCAAATCCTCAAAAGGAGTATAGGACTGAATCGTCAGACTATTAGCACCCAGAGAAGCAAAGGATTCGCCTATAAAAGCGCTCATTCCACCGGTTACTGAGACAACTCCGATGACGCTGGCCACGCCGATGATAATTCCCAGCGTAGTTAAAAAACTACGCAATCGATTTGCGTATATTGCGGCAAGTGCTGATCGGAAACTTTCTAGAATCGCAAAAAACATTACAGAGCTTCTCCGAACAGATATTTTTCTGTCTTTTTATCATTGAAAATTTTGCCGTCTTTCATTTCGACGATTCGGTGGCAGTGCTGTGCTATTTCATCCTCGTGTGTAACGACAATTAGGGTATGCCCCTCTTGATGTAATTCATCAAATAATTGCATTATCTCTATTGTTGTTCGGGAATCAAGATTTCCCGTGGGCTCATCTGCCAACAAAATAGAGGGGTTTGTTACTAGGGCTCTAGCGATAGCAACACGCTGGCGCTGTCCCCCAGAAAGTTGATTAGGTAGGTGGTCAACTCTGTCCGCTAGCCCCACCCTAGACAGTGCTTCCATCGCCATCTCTTTGCGCTTTTTAAATCCCACGTTGCGATATATTAAGGGTTGCATTACGTTGTTGAGCGCGTTGGCGCGGGGGAGTAGGTTGAAGCTTTGAAAGATAAATCCTATCTCTAGGTTTCGAATTCCCGATAATTCATTTTGATCGAGGATTTCAACGTTCTTGTCATTCAGGTGGTATTGTCCAGAAGTTGGTTTATCCAGACACCCAAGGATGTTCAGCATTGTTGATTTCCCCGAACCCGAGGAACCTATGAAGGCTAGATAGTCGTTTTTTTCAACCGCAATGTTAATCCCATCAAGCGCTTTGACTACTTGAGAACCCATTTCATAGTATTTTTTTACCCCTCTTAATTCAATAAGGGCCATATACATCTCTATGAAAAATAGACCTAATCATCGAGAAATATCCCTCTACTAAATCCGGAATTCTCTCGCCCACGCTCTGATGCATCAGTGCTTAGGCGATCTCCGTCACTTAAATTCCGCAGCTCTCTATTTGGTCCAATGACAATTTCGATATTTCCGTCTATTTTACTGCGGAGTTCTTGGTATTCATCATCCGAGAGCCCGACTTCAATTTTGGTTTTGCGCGCTATGCCGTCGTCATTAACGAATATAAAATATTCACTACGTTGCTCCGTTCGATCCTCCTCAAATATGATAGCCTCGATTGGAATGGCCTCCACATTCTGCTCTTGTTGTGTGAATATTTCCGCTCGGCAAGACATTCCTGGCCGGAGAACAACATTGCCTGGGTCCGTGATATCAATCTTCACTACAAAACTCAGACCGGTTCTTCCTTGGGCAACTTTTGCCGTATTCGCGATGAATCTCACAACCCCTTGCATAGGTTGATTCGGATATGCGATCGCCACAATTTCTGCACGTTGTCCAACTTCAATATTAGCGATATCTGCTTCGTCAACGAGCACCTCTGTGTAAATGCTCGCCGGATTGGCAATTGTCATGAGAGAGGACCCTGGGATGTTCGTTGAACTTGCGATTGCCGTTTCGCCCACCTTGATGTCTAGGCTGGTGACTACGCCATCAATAGGGGAGATGATCTGTGTTTTTGACAGCTGGTCCAAAACTTGATCAAGAGCAGCTTCAGATTGAGCTAATCCCTCTTTTGAGGACAAATAATCGATCTTGGCTAACTCCAGTTGATTCATTAGTGATTCGTATTCTTGCTCGCCAACTAGACTTTGTTCGAACAAGCTTTTGCTCCGCGCCGCTTGACGTTCTAAGTTTTTTATTCGAACTTCTTGACGCTCGATGTCTATTGTGTTGATTCGCACAGCTGCCTCTGATTGTTCGAGACCCGCTAGAAAACTTTCATCATCGACCTGTAAAACTAAATCCCCAGTTTTAACCGAATCGCCTTCTTCAATCATCAGGTCGGCTACTTTGCCGATCACCTCTGAGCTGAGCATTACCTCTTCTTCATGGGCTAAGAAACCAGACGCGAGAATAGAAGGGCTTATAAGCCGCTTTGAAACGAAGGCTATATCGACGCCTATAAGATTAGGCCCGAAAAAATTACGAACTATAAAAGGAGAGGCAATAACAACGCCGGCTAAAGCGAAAATTATTACAAGTTTCTTTATGTTCATTGCGCTGCTTTCATCCTAGGTTCTTGCACTTTAATTAAGGAAGCTTACACCTAGTTTTGGATGGCTGGGAAATCGCTTGCGATAAAAGTAGCTAAATAAGCGCTGGCTGGAGGAATACCACTAAATTAAGTATCTACAAACTTTTCTGGTGAGACGTCAACAGATAGCGTTAATCCGGCTTTCAGTTATCTTCGGGCAGGATGTGCGCCTCTAGCTCAAGCTTGTTGATACGTTTCCCGATAAGTTCAATTATGCCTATATTGCGAACTTCTCCGGTTGAAGTAAATTCGAAATTGTAACGCCTGCGCAGTGAAAGTGACCCACTATCGGAACGCACCAGCCAAAGCCCCTTTAAAACCATGGTCTGGTCTAAAAGCTGTAAATTTTTTGCGCTACAATATTTTATAATATGTGAGATAGCAAAGAGTTTAATCTGGTCACTCTGCCACCAAAATGCAATGAACGCGATTGCCAGCGTCGACCAAAATAAAAAGGAAAGTGAAATCATATTAAATGGCTATGATTTTTTTGTTTATGGTAATGTGAGTTATCCTTAATTAGGCTAATAAATTTTCTCTATCTCTATAGCGTTTAACATGCGGCTCAATAATCTCTAGGGCAGTTTTTTCGCACGGGGGGAGTTCAGCATCGCTTACTTTGATAGGTTGCGTACGCTCTCCCCACTTCACAAGGCCAGCACCCCATGTGAGCCCAGCGCCGAATGAGGCCAAGAGTAAGTGATCTCCAGACTGAATTTTCTTCTCTTCAACCGCTTCTGTCAAAGCGACTGGGATTGTCCCTGCAGAGGTGTTGCCGTATTTGTGAACGTTAACAAATACCCGGTCCTCATTGATACCGATTCTCTTCGCTAATGCGTTCAGAATGCGCTTATTCGCTTGATGGGGAACTACAAGCTTAATGTCGTTCAAAGACATCCCTGTGTGTTCAAGAACATGCTCGCACGCTTGCGCCATGGATTTAACGGCACGCCTAAAGACCTCCTGCCCTTCAAAGTTCCATTTGTTGAAGAGGTGCTCATCAGACAAGCGAGAATAAGCAGATCCTATATTAGTAATTTGGATGGCGTATTTGGCATCAGATTCGCAACCAATCTTAGCGGCCAATAAACCGGATGCCTTTTCCGACTCTTCAATTACTACGGCCCCACAAGCGTCACCGAATAGCACGGCGACGTCGCGTTGATTCCAGTTCATATAGTGTGTAATGAATTCGCCTCCGATCACCAGAACTTTTTTATGCGCGCCGGCCCGAATTAAGTTCGTTCCTATGTGCAAGCCATAAAGAAATCCTGTGCACGCAGAATTGATATCGATTGCGGCGGCGTTTCTGGCTCCTATACTGTCGGCGACTAACGATGCAGTGTTAGGGCAAAGGCTGTCGTTGGTAAGGCTTCCGAGTAGGATTAAATCGAGTTCCAATGGGTCTAGGTCTGCAGCTGCAAGTGCCCTATTTGCCGCAACAAGAGCCATGTCCGAAAAGTTGCAGTGGCAGACACGACGCTCCTTTATACCTGTTCTAGTCGTGATCCATTCATCAGAGGTATCAAGGAATGTCGCTAAATCTTCGTTGCTAAGTATGGCAGGAGGCACGCATTTCCCCCAGCCCGTAATTTCTGCGTACTTCATTCCTTCCCTCCAATTGAGAGCGATTTATATTGCTATTAGTTTGATGTGCTAGCGTTAAATTCGATAGTATAGTTTACAACGATTTTATGACGAGATGCTGTGATTAAGATCTATTTTCTTCAAAATTGATAAAATCTGACGTTAATTGTTATACCAGATCTCTCTTTAAATTCTACATAAAAAGATACTTTATTTTAGAGATGCGCAACAGGTCTTAAATGAAGAATGGTCCTATCCCTATGATGTTTCAGATAAGCAAAGAGCCCCGTGTATCCTATCAGCATTCACTCATAGTGGTGCTGGTATGTCTGTTTGGTTCTAATCAAATTCTAAACGCATTCGATCACTCTGCGTGGGATAAATTATTGAAGGAGAATGTCACTGTAATCAGAGGAGGGCAAGTGACCCAGGTAGATTACGATGGTTTTTTACATCAGCGACGCGAATTACAAGAGTATCTAGAGAGTCTTTCTAAAATTCAGAAGGCAGACTTTGATGAGTGGGATGAAAGCAAGCAGTTAGCATTCTTAATAAATGCTTACAATGCTTGGACAATTAAGTTGATACTAACTAGATATCCAAAGCTAAGTTCTATAAGGCAAATAGGACTGTTGCCAATTTCAGCTTGGCGTAAAGATATTGTCGAGTTATTTGATGCGAAATATTCATTAGATGATATTGAGCACGGAATGATTCGGGGTGAAGGAAACTATAATGAGCCGCGAATTCATTTTGCTGTAAATTGTGCCGCGATAGGTTGCCCAGCGTTACGGCCAGAAGCATTCGTCGGAGAAAAATTAGAAGAGCAGCTCGAAGGGAGTACACGTTTATTTTTGGCAGATAAAACAAGAAATTATCCGGATGGAGGGGAATTGTATATATCCAGTGTCTTCGATTGGTATGGAGAGGACTTTGAAAAGGGATGGAAAGGAATAAATTCTGTCGCGCAGTTTTTATATTTTTATGCCGAAGAGCTTCGATTGGATGAGGAAATGAAAGAAAAATTATCTAAAAATCAGGTAGAAATGCACTATTTAAGGTATGACTGGAATCTTAATCGAACCACTCCTCAATAAAGACAAATCCCCGCTTAGTGCTTAACTATCCTCTTGTGCTAAACTTGGTGGTGGAAGAGTATCATCCCCGGTGGGGTGCCCGGACTTCAAACTCGGTGAGGTCTGTTTATGACAGGCCTGGTGGGTTCAACTCCTGCCTCTTCCGCCAGATTTTCAAAATAACTAATTAAGTCAATTCGTTTAAATCTATCAATCAATGAAAAATAAACAGGGTAGATGCAATGGAATGGTTCGAAGAGTTAAAACGTCGAGGCGTTTATAAAGCTACCGCTGTCTACACAGTTGTTGCTTGGTCATTACTTCAAGCGATCGATATCATTGCGCCGGCCTTTAATGCGCCACAGTGGTTGAATCAAACCCTTATATTAGTCCTACTGGCTGGCTTTCCAGTAGTACTGATTTTGAGTTGGATGTTTGATTTTTCATTCAGTGGCTTGCGTCGTAGCTCTCCAGAAACACAGTCTAATAAGCCTTCTGTGAGTAGAAAAGATTACTTTTTTGCGGCTTCTATTGCAGTATTGGTTTTGCTAGTGATTGGGCAACAACTTACTCTTCTATCCCGTTCCCAGTTCATTGAAACAGATGCAATTGCGCGATCGCAAGAATCAGAGAGTATCAGCGAGATACTTCAATTAGTTGAAAATGAGAATTTCTTCGAGGCATTTGGTCTTGGAATTTCTATCGAAGCAAACCAATCCAATAATACAATCTTACAAGAATTGTGGGATGAGTTTTCTGCTGAAGGTTCAATTATAACTCAACCTGAAGGTGCTGAGGTCTGGGTTTCAAACTACTTTGATCCAAGTAGTGAGAAGATCAATCTAGGAATAACTCCGCTCGAAGATGTAAAGATACCGTTAGGTACATTAACAGTTGAATATATCAAAGATGGCTACGTTCCCAGGACCGTAATTGCAACTAATCCTTACTATAGCTTCGGAAACTTTCCTCCCTACCCAGATGTACCACCGATCCCAACTCTTTTAACGAGTGAAAATGACTCAGATCAAATGGTCCCTGTTCCTGATATAACGATTGGGTTAGGTGTGTATGGTTTTCCGAATCGGGAATTGCAGTTAGGACCCTACAGCATAGGCAAGTATGAAGTGACTAATGAGGAGTTTAAAGAATTTGTAGATGATGGTGGGTATGAGAATCCTTCCTACTGGGATGGATTAACTTTCGAAAGAGATGGGGTCGAACTCAATTTTGAAGCGGCATCAGAATTGCTGATTGACACTACCGGCCGAAATGGACCGGCTGGCTGGGAATTGGGAAATTACAGAGCTGGAGAGAGCGGATTGCCGGTAACAGGAGTCAGTTGGTATGAAGCGGTAGCCTACGCTAGATATCGTGGAGAGGACCTCCCTTCAGCTTATCATTGGACTCGTGCTGGCCTGTTGAATGCGTACTTCAGAACTCCGAAAGACTATAGTAATTTCTCTGGCGCAATATTGCCCGCAACAGACGAGAGTGCGCTTGGGCCATTTGGAAGCTTTAATATGTTAGGCAATGTTAGAGAATGGGTTTGGAACTCTAGAGAGGATAACAAATTGGTGCTCGGCGGTTCATTCACTGATCCAGACTATATGTCGACACTTGCTTATGACTTACCACCATTCACTAGAGACAGTTATACTGGATTCCGAACAGTTGATTACAAAGACACTACAGCAGCATTAGAAGATTTTCTTAAGCCACCGGATCTCGCATTTACTGATTTTCGAAATGCGCAACCTGCATCTGATGAGGTATTTGATGCGATAAGCGATCAGTTTGTATATAGCAAGGATAACCTGGCGCCCGAGGTTGATCTAATTGATGAGTCTCATACTTTGTGGAATCTAGAAATAGTAAGCATTAATACGGATTATGACGATGATAGGATAAAGATCCATCTCTTTAAGCCTAAGGAATCCACTCCATCCGGTCTGACAATTTATTTTGGCGGACTGAGTACCTTCAGCGAAGGTGCTCAAAGAGTGACACCTTCTCCCCAAGATTTTGATTTTGTAATTTCTTCAGGAAGAGCCCTTGCAGTGATTGAACTTGATGGGTCATTCTCGCGGTATGATGGTGCTAGCCAGCTGTCTGGTGATGAATTTGCTAGAAAAAGAGTATCGCAATTTCTAAACTGGCATTCTGACTTAGGTAGGAGCATTGATTACTTGACTACTCGGACAGACTTAAATGCATCTTCATTAACATATCTGGGTGCTAGCTTTGGAGCCTCGAGCGTTTCATCTTTATTGTCACTCGAAAAACGTTTTAATGCGGCAGTATTGGTGATAGGCGGTTTTACGAGCACTGAGGCATTAACGCTTTCCAATCAACTAACGCATGTGGCACAAATCGACTTGCCAACACTAATGATTAATGGAACCTCCGACAATATATTTCCCATAGTCACCTCTGCGATCCCTTTTTATGAGAAGCTTGGGACGCCATCTGATTTTAAGAGACAAGTATTTTTTGATGGTGGTCATGAACCCCCACCAAGAGGACAGTTGGTTAGCGAGACAGTAGATTGGTTAGATAAATTTCAATGAAATTGACCGAAGAGTCAGAAATTATGCAAGTTAAAACCACGTCGGTAGTGAACATCATAGAAATTTTGGGAGTCATTGCTGTCATAGTCTCTCTACTTTTTGTCGCATATGAAATTAATCAAGCGAACAAGATAGCTATGGTAGATAGTGAACAAGCTATTTGGGAAAATTTTTCTGCAATAAATGAATTGATTATGGATAACACAGAGTTTGCACAACTCATGCATAATATGACTGATGAAGATGCAGTTTTTAGTGACAACGATCTCGAGAAGGTAAGGGCATTAGTGAGAAGGCTAACTAACGCTTGGAGTGCCGCTGAAAATAGCTATAACAGTGGAATGCTTACAGAACAAACCTATCAATTATTATACGACGATGTTAGAAATCTGTTGATCACCTATCCTGGTTCAAGACAAGCCTGGCGGGAATTACTGGACCTTTACCCGAATCTGACTTCCGGCTTTTTTGCATACTCCCGAGAATTACTGAATGAACTGGAATTACGTGATGGTCTGAAAAATTAATGAGGTTTTGCCTAAAAGATGAAAAATAGACGAGAGTTTTTAAGCATGTTTGGTGTTTCCGCTGCAGGCACAACTTTCGCTGGAACATTACAAGCTAGTAAGAAAATCATTAATGAAGGCGGAGAAGAAGCAAAAGCTGAAATTGAGAGATTGAAGCAAGCTTATGAGGATTTGGATAAACGGTCGAAATTGATTATCCGTCTCGTGTTATTTATGAGTGGTCTTGATTTCATTGCTGCACTTTAGATCAGTGAATGAATAGGTATTTAATCACCTGCAAACATTGCAAACATCAAGCTGAGCTATGCTTAGATGTAGGTATAGAAAATGTATCTACCAAATTGCGCTGCACGAAGTGCGACGCGAAGGGGCCTTTGGTTAGTAAGGTAACTGTAAAGGCGGATTCGGTTGAGCACGAAAGGGAAGAATATCAAAGTAACCCATCCGATGATAAAAGCACCTCTACCGACTGGAATCCGTACATAGAGGCTGCGTTAGCTAAAATACGATCGGAAATTACACAGATTGAGCATCGCAGTGATATCAATGATGCCAAGAAAATAGATCTCATGATTCATTATGGCAGTGCGTCATGTGCGGAAGTCTGTCACAGCGTTCCTATTTTCGGAATACGATAAGGCTCGATAAACTCACCACGTGGATGTTTTTCCACACGTGGTAAAACGGCATTTAACGTCAGACTAACTC
>Ga0315331_10002411_pt1 | contig 14195 bp, 5 predicted proteins | sample M160m34915metaG_FD_203456 | JGI IMG/M metagenome (GOLD analysis project Ga0315331, IMG submission 203456) | Ammonia-oxidizing marine archaeal communities from Monterey Bay, California, United States - M1 60m 34915 | ecosystem: Environmental > Aquatic > Marine > Intertidal zone | place: USA...
TAGAAAAAGTTAAAGAGTTACACCTAAACAAGGTTGGTGTATGTCTTATTCCACACGATAACGATGGAATGAACACTAGTTTTTTTGTAGCTGACGTATTCCGTCGTGGTGGGCACTATGTCCAATCATTATCCGGTCCAAGTCAGTTTTGTCAGTGTCCTATGTCAGTTAATTTATTCATATGTCATATGTCCAATACAGTTTTAGAGAAACAAATAACAAGGGACGATACATTAGAGTCCTTACAAAATGATTATAGTACAGGTGGCAGTGGTTCTTATAAATTAATTAGAGCATGTGGAACCGCGTGTGCTACAGCATGGTCTTATGCTCTCTGGTTAATAGAAACAGGTGGGTGGCGTTTATGTGGAGAAATGGCCATAAACGCTATACCTGTTAAGATAGATAATAAAGTCATATATAAAACTACTATCCAAATAAATCTCCAGAAGTTGAGCCTTTGGACGCACAGCGGTATTTAAGAGCTTATTATACATCCATAATGAACCATATGGTTGAAAATGTTACAGCAACTGATAATGGTACACATGTCATAATCAAACAAATATTCGTTACAATGGACCCACAAGAATTCGTAAGATGGAGCGATTTAATAAATATGATGCTTTTTTATTATTTATTATATACTTGTATATCATTATGCTGGAATAGATATCGAAAAAAGAAAGAAATGATATCTGCCCCTGCTCAAGCAATAGTTGTAAATGATGAGGGCGTGAGAGTGTTAAATGTATCTACAGAATAATACTATAAATTTATGTAAATAGATAATATAATGTCTACTGTACATATTCAGAAATCAGTTTTCTTCGAAAAATTAGTACCTCCAAACGTCCATGAAAAAAAGAACAGTATAGAAACTACCCAAAAAAGACTAGCTTTACAAGATGCATTGAGATTAAATGAATTAGCCAGAGCTAAAGCGGCATTAGCCCAATATACACCATTACTTGCCAATTTAATAACATCGTTGGAACAAAACAGGCGTTGTGTTCTATCCGACCAACCAATGTTTGATTGGAGTTGGGGGTCTGGCCAGTATATGTCATCTTGTTGGAGGTGGGAAAATTTAATGTTACATGCCGCTGGTTATGATATTAATATTGCCAGTGCTATGGAAACAGCTAATAGTTCCCGATTTAAAGAGGCATCTAAAGATTTTCATACAGCGGGGCAGTATATAGTATCCATAGTTGATAATATACTACCAGAATGGACATGGAAAGAAAATGCTTCTATTCACGTGACATTTCCTAAATTTTGGTCATCCAAACTGAGTTTTATATATGCAATGAAAGATTTGTGTACATTACAATATGCCTGGTCTAACGAGACGGGAATTTCTGATAAAAACGCCTTGAAACTATTAAACAGAATAGAATATTTATCAACTAAATCGCTATCCGAATGGAACAATGATGACAACTCTGCATTAATGAATTGGGCAAGGGTATCTAGAGCCATAGTGACGGCTAGAAAATATAGAGAAGAAGATGAATACGGTAAAGCGATATCTTTAGTTAAAGCATGGCAACCTGTATTGGAAAAATTAGTTGTCGATAGTCATTTAAACACTATAATGGAACAGTTAGTTAGACAACTCAGAAATATTACATCTGAACTAGATGATTGGATTACAACTAACAACAGCGTCCATTTTAAACCAGAAGAAACTGTTGAATTAGAAGAAATATCAGACGAGAAAAAATTAGAAATAAAATATACTATTAAATCATTATAAACCTATATCTTTAAAAGACCAATTTTTTACTAAGGTGACCTTAGAGAGTTTCTCTTCAACACTATCACCCACCGCAAATGTAATTACTTTCAACTCTTTACTTGTTTGACCCAATCTTTCTATCCTACCTATACACTGCTGTCTATATGAACGGTTCATGCACGGTTCGAAGAATATAATAGTAGAAGCAGCGGTCAATGTTAACCCATACGATGCCGAGCGTGTTGTTAATATAAACGCGCGACAATCTGGCTTTTTCTGAAAATTCTGTACTGCTTGATGGCGCTTCTTCCTGGTCATATTACCATGAATAACCTCATACTGTATATCATTTACAGATAATACCAACCTTATTTTTTCAATAAAATCATTACTGAATGAAGTGAATATCAAACATTTACCTTCGTTATTATTAAACCAATCAATCAGCGCTTTCTCTTTTAAAGTGTAAGTATTTCTCATCGCATCCAGTTGTTCCAGAACAGAATTCTCAACTTCAGATGCACCAGAATTAGCAGATTCTACTATGGAGGTCGTCGTTTTCTTGTCTGTTATGTTTTCTGCAATTTTTATTTCCTTTAATGGGTCATTTGTTATTACCTTTCTACAACATGGGCACCGTTTACCATTTACAGGCTGATGCTGGAAAGCATTGTTTATACATTCGCCACAAAATATATGACCACAACTGGTAACCGTCGGTGAGTCTATACTATCCAAACAAATGGGACATCTTTCATTGTCCATATTATTTAGTTTATTCTTTACCTCTGCTATGTATGTATCATCTGTATGTTGAAGTTTTAAATTCGAAGCTGTAGAAACCACAACAGATACGCCACTACTGGCCTTACGGGTTAACGGTTTACCATAGGCAGATGAAGGTACCAGTCCTGGGTTCATTGCCGCTCTACGTAACCATGTTAACCATTTCAAACGCATAGCGTATGAAACATTTGGAGATTGTTCTATACGCAATTTAACCATTTTCCATAATAAGTTCATCAATGAAGCATGTTCCGGTGAAGGCTTCAATATTATTATTTCGTCTTTAACCAATGGTTTTTCCAATCCGGATATTAAAGATATTGTTGATTTGGATTGATAGAACAAATAATTTGTTACACAACTTTTAAAAGCCGTTGCAACTGTGGGATAAGATTCCGAAAATGATGCCAATGTCCACATGCATGTGTTAATTATACGGTGCATTATATTTTCATGGTCTAGACCACCAACGACCCATGGATATATTCTTAAGAATGCGAAATAAGCACAGAAATCCATAATACCCTTTATTGCGGGCGTTGCCGTTATAATCCATTTTGTAGAATACCTACATGTTTCTAGATTAACAACAGCTTTAAACGTCCTGGAATGCATGTCTCGTATATGATGACCTTCGTCCAATACAATTCTTCTCCATACGTGATATTGTAAATCGTTGTGTTTGATATTGGGCGCATTCGTGCTACATTCTGAACATACTGTCCTATATGTTGTTAAAACGACATCAGAACAGTCAGACGTTGGTATTTTCCTTCTATTACCATGATATACGTTTACTATGAGATTTGGTGTCCATTTTTTAATTTCATCTGCCCATGCTGAAACCATGGTAGTTGGTACTATTATCAACGTTTTTCTATACGGTGATTTATCCTGCCACATCTTATTTGTTTTATAATGTTGAATAAGAAGTAACATTTCTTTTGTTTTCCCGGAACCAACCGATTGTGCAAGTATACCACCGCCCGGTTTACATCGTATATGCGCATCCCATTGTGTTTGGTTCACAATATTGCCCATCTCATGTTGGTAATAAACAAACCCGGTAGGTAATGTATACTTTTCCCACCCGTGATGTGTTATATGATTGTGTTCTCTTATTACACCTTCTTCTTTTTTCCACATCCACTCCATAGCCTGAATTTGATGGTCATGTAGTGTATCGTGCCCATAAAATGGATGACCATTCGATATAACATAATGATTGTATTGCGGTTCGGACCATTTGATTAATATTTTACCCCAATCGGTTAAAGTTAAATGTGTATAACAGTCAAACCAGTTTCTCCTTGCCGATTGTGGTAAGGCATCTCTTATACCAACACAAGTACGTACTAGACATTCGGGGTAATCATCTATTAGATTATCTCCCAAATGTATCGCATCTAATAGGTTTTTCAAGAAAACCCAATTTTGCGAACACGGCATTATAGTCGAAGGTTTACGGAATACCAAATCATTCATGTAAATGTCAGCTTCGAAACGTGAATTTTCCTGTCCTGGTTGGACATATGCGGCATTTCTCATAGTAAACACCGATGAACATGCATTTAACCAGTTTGTTTTCTTCTTCTGGAGATGTTGTCTTATCCCATGTAAGATTCTTCTAGATTCTTGTATCTCTTGTATAGTTTCTTTCGGAACCTTGTGCGTCTCTATTAACTTACAAACACGGTATTGACTACGATTAAAACCGGGTGTATTTGGGTCCACGGTCGCTATCTCTTGTATAATCTTTTCACTTACACCATGTATACATAACATTATACGTATTTTTGTCCATACTTTTCTTTTTGCCCACCGTATACGTCTATTATTGATAGATTTGGGCTCTGGTGTATTAGGTTCTAAACGTAATTGTTCATTATATTTGTCTGTATAAGATAATAATGCCTGCCATATTAAGCCTAGACTGGGGTCTAAGGTCTTATTCACCCGTTGATTGCTATACATATTCTGTAAATTGCCAACAGGCTGTCCTTGTGTGTTTAATTTCATCAACTCATTAGTAAACCATGTACCCGTTTGACTACCATGTTCTTGATTTACAACCCGCATATGGAACGCTGGGTACACTGGTAGTTTTAATCTGCCAATGAAATGTAAATTTTGACTTACTGGCTGGAATACAGGTTTAGAATCATGTTTAACTTCAATCCATTCCAATGAAGGGTCGCCCAGGCCTACCCAACGCGGGTCTGGACAGTCTGTGTTATACATTGAGACTTGTGAAGCTTCAAGTAAAACTATATTATAAGATTCGTCAAAATCAGTAATTTTATATTCATCATCAAAATAACGAACCCTGGAATTATAAAATGTATAATTGAAATCAGATGATTTATTATCTTTAAAACGTTTAGGCATAGTTCCTAAATTTGTACGGCGTAGACACCATTCTGCGGCGGTTGAAACGTCGTCATTAAATATATCAATTGCAGCATTACATAAACTTACATCAAAACCCATCCCAACTAATGTTAAAACGGCTAAATTTCTATCAAATGGATTATCATTTTCTGAATCAGAATCTGACATCTTTATGTTATATTATATCTACTTTATATATTACTCATCGCACATATTCGTCACTTTTTCGACCCAATTTTTGTATTGTTTCATATAGGACGTCTCTGGTTTAATACAATTAATCATGGATTTAAATTTCTCTTTTTGACCATCTTCACACATGCTCCACCATGCTGATGCCTGTTTTAAAAATCCGTTGTGCAGAGAAATCAAGAAACATATCCAATTAGCAGTTTTTATTCCGGTTAAATGTTCCAAACAAAAATCAGCATAATTCATACCACCAGAACCACCACACTCCAACCATTCTACTATGGATTCGGTTTCCCATTCTTCGGTAGGTTGTACCGTTGTAGGGTCTCCACCAAAAGCTACCAAAGTTTTAATAAACCCATTTTTTTTAGACGCCGTTTTAAACGAACCTTTAGTATTAGGGTCGGAGCCATTTTCTAAAAGCCAACGTAACGTTTCTATATTTTCTGGTCCACATACCAATAATTCATTAAGCAGAGAAACGTCCTGATTTTCTTTAGGTAGTTTATCCCAAAATACTTGTATATAATCCTTTTCTATTACATAATGAAAAGGTGTTTTATTGTATATGTCCCTAATTAACGGGTCAGCATGGTTAGAAATAAACCATTTGGTCCATGTAAGGCGCCGTTGTTTGGAGGTTATATGTAAAACGGTACCTCCTTCTTCGTCGGTCATATTAATCCAACCTTCTAGATAAGTATCTGATTTAAATTCGGTATGCAATGTCGAAGCAGATGATAATAACCCACGTACTAAGTCATATCGTTCCATCAATACTATATAATGCATCATTGGTTTTGGGTCATTCAGTGGACCCAACACATAACATGACAGTATAAAATTCATTTGTAACCAGCTTCGCTGCTCTTCAAGGTCGTTTAAAATGTCTAAAACGTGCTGGACATCTTTACGTAGAAATAAAATTTCATAGATATTACTTATTTTTTTAATAATATCTCTAGTTTCATGGCGAATACCACCTTCAACGGTTTCAATCAAATCGAAAACGGTAACTTGATGGCCAGTTCCTAATTGGGTCCAACACCTGTCAATCGGTACACCTTTTAAAATCACTTTCTCCAACCATTCTATTTGCCATGGTACGTCTGTTAAACATACCAATTGAAACCAATTCCATATGTCACCAGGCTCATCATCTAATTTTCTTTCAAATTGGTCTACTTGCCTATTTTTAATAATAACATTAGCAACCCCATCATCTTTCCATTCTGTTGCTATTTGTTCCAACCATGATTGTGCTGGCACCTGCTCGGGTGTATTTTTAATTATAGACATAATAAAAGTTATCGTTAAGTGTTTATACTTATATTACTAACTCCCGTCCAATCTTTAAAACGAATCCCAAAACGTCTTACAAAATCTTCCAATTCCCCTCTAGGTGCGTAATAATTATCCTGAAAATATTGTCGTTGTGCGTACATCCATTCCACACGCTCATACCATGGCGTTGTATCGCTAGCCGCATTTGCCGCAATTTTGGTGTTTATTTCTTTTTTAATTTCCTCCATTTTATTTTCTTCTTCGTCATCCGAATCTAACTCCCACGTACGGTCTTCATACTCTTTTGCGTTTAATTCCCCTATACCATCCAATGTAGTTTCACCCAAAATGGTGGACAGCTTGACTATTTCAGATACTTCCTCATCGTGTTTACCTTGTACTGGACGTGGTATTGGATATTTCTTATAACTAAATGAGGGTGGGTTCGTTTCATCTCCATCAGTAGGTTTAGGATGGGCGGATACCCATTCGTTTTCGTTTTTCCATTCCAAGTATGGTTCGTATGGTTCACGAGAGGACAGGTCATCTTGTTGTTTTAACCACTTGTTCTCATTCTTCTTTGCTTCAATTTTCTCTAATTCATAAAAAGCGATAGTTTTTTGCCATCCCTCTATGTGTTTATCCAATTCTTTTATCATTAAGTCAAGTGACCTAACGGATTGTTCATCCGTGGTGTAACCCGGTAACATGTTCAACGTTGAACTCACAGCAGAAGACAGATAAGAACTGACGCCAGATTGTGCCTCTGCCTGTGCCCTTTCTTCCTTTAAACGGTCCTCTATACTCTTCTTTTCCGTCATTAATTCTTCTCTACTTTCAGAATCTGTTACAATTTTTGTATTTGATGATTCTATTACTTCCTCAGCTTCTGTTATTTTTGCTCGTTCATCCACTATTAGTTTTTGAAACTCTTCCATATCTTTATCAAATTCCCTCTTTTCTATAGTCCATGTACCATCAACTGCGTTAAATATCCTGTCATATCTTGCAATATATTCGTCTTTTTCATTATTCCACGTTTCTATTTGGTCTTCGTCATATGCACGTTTTTCTCTTTCCCATAATTCCATATCACTTTCAAATATACGTTTTTCTTTTTCTTTCTCTCTTTCTTCGTATTTTCGATATGCTTCTTCCTTATCAAATTCGTTTAAAACGTCTAAAGACTTGAACAAGTGTCCAGTTTGATACATCCAACTGGATAACACTGGAACAGGTGTTACAATACCGGTTCCCACCCTATTTTCTTCTACCCATTTTAAATAATTTTTCGAATATACATTAAAATCAATGCCATATTTGATTTCCGGGCGGTCTTTACCGACAAATCTGCCGTGTAAAATTTTAGATATTAATGGAACCAATAACCGTTTATTAATTAAAATACCATCGACCCCTTCACGTGCTAACCATGCACATGACCTATCGGCAGACTCCATGGAGGATAAATCAGCCTTATTCAAAGTAAAATATTCTTTTACAAGAGAATACCATTTCGATAATACATTAGACCATCCAAACGCCGAATAGAACGGTAACCCAGAGCTACAGGACAATGCCATTAAGACCATATACGTGAGTATTTTGGTATTATCTTTAACGAGACGCGTAACACTTGAACCCAATAAAGAGGATTGACGTAACACTTGCCCACGAAGACTTTTAGTGTTTATTACCGTTTTGGAAGTCCACTTATTATAAACGTTGACTTCTATATTTTGGAATAAACAATAACCTATCACTTCTGGAAAACTTGTATAGAATACAACGTTTTCTTTTTCAGATAAATTCACACTTAATTTTTTAACCGTGTCCAATTTATTTTTAATGACAGACGTTCTATCTGTTTCATGAATTATATTTTCTACGATAACTTTTGCTTCTGAGATTCGTTCTTCACCTTCGGTTTGAATCTCGGGTGGTCTCCACCATGGCGAAATATTTCTACATACGTGGACAAATGATTTTTCATTTGAGATAAGCGTTGGCATTAATAATACGTTTAACCCACATTTTAAAAATTTAGAAGAACTGGGTGATGCATCATCAACGATTACGCATACAGTATTTTGAAAAACTTCACTTAAAGTGTCCGAATGTGACATTATTGCTATGTCAGAAAACCATTTTGAATGTTCATCATTTAGCCAATATTGAGCAGCGAATGCATACCACCTGTCTAAAAACCCTTCGTCACTTATTGGCACAGAAACATTTGATGGCCATAACCCATATTCAATATTGGAGACTCCTGTCCAATATGCCTTTCTGGTTCTTTCCACCTTTTCTGACCATAATTCGCCGTCAGTAGCTTTCTTTTTGACTTCAACATATTGTTTATAACTTCTAAATGCCTTCTGATAATCGCTTGTACCGTCTACTAAGTTCCCGACGCGACATTGGCGTTGGAATTCCAATTCTAAAGCTTTTATTTCCATTTTGGAATCATTATATCCATCCCGCGCGTCCATCATATCATCTCTGAGCCGTTGTACTGCATCTGCATTTGTACCTGATATAGCACTTACATCAGGTAATGCACTGATGGGCCCGGTTAACCCAAACCATTGAAACATTGGCGGTAATCCCAACCCTCCCATATCAAACGCACACAAAGTCCCCAATGATGATTCCAACATTCTAAATACATTAGAGAATTCTCGTTCTTCCTCCGAATTAGGTACAATGAACAAATAAGTTCTCACGAAATTTATAAACCAGTTGAAGGTTGTATTAATTTTATTTTTGGGCCACGATACCAAATATTTCTTATATTTCACCAAATCATCTTTAAATTTTTTCCTAATGGTAACCACTTCTTTATCAATTGGTCTATCGGCAATTTCTCGTAAGAATGGAGTGTTGTCACCTTCGTTCAGTCTACGTTCATATGTTAACCTAAGATATTGTATTTTTGGAACCTGTCTACCGTTTGAGTCATACGTAGTGCATATAAATCTTATCCATTCATTAAAAATGTTATCAGTAGGTTTTTTACTTGAACCATTACCATCTGGGTGCCAAAATTTACAGAGAAAATTAAAATGTATTCCAGGACTGTCGAAATAATCCTCAACTGCTCTATCACAAGCTTGTGTGGGTGATAATTTATTAGCCCATGAAAGTCCCCTAATGAGTATGTCAATGCTTTTTGTTTGACCACCACAACTTGATACCGTAGATGTAAAGTTTCCTAAGGGTAATTTATTATGTATAGTAGTTATAAAGTTTTGCATTAATTAATAATTTAATAAATTTATACTCCCTGTTTTACAAACCATATATGTTTTAGTAAAGGCGAAGGGTTGTAATGGTATATTGCTGCCGGAGCATTACGCCAATTTTCCCCAATGCGAGCCTGCTCCGAATATGGATAAATGCTTAAACATAGGTACATGACACCATCATTATCAGGTTTCCATTCAAGTTCAAACCCGTTTTCTACAAATTGTGTCTGTCCGAACCATAAATCCTTTTGTGAATCTTTTTTCAACCGACTATCGCCCACATCGCGTTCCCTTTCCCATTGCGAATGGAAATATATTAACCTGCCAGTTAATGGACACCAGAATTTACCTCCCCATACATTTGGTCGGCCTTCTCTGCCTTTTGGGTAAATATTCAATGGAATTAACAACCCCCAACCATTGTTGATGTATATTTCCTTTTCCTCTTTAGAAGAAGGTTTTGGATTCTGTATTAACCATTCATTTGTAATTTTATACGATAATGTAGACGCGGCGATTGCAACGATATTTCGAATCATATCCGAACCATCAACCTGATTAGAAGTCACTACTCCTGTGATGCCTGCTACGGCAATCGGAATTGCTTTGGCGTTATTTTCAGCTACTGACCACAACCCTAAACAATAAAGCCGGGGGTCGTTTTCGAACACTGTCGAATCATATATTGGGTTATTATCAATGTCATTTGCTAACATCACTAACGCAGCAGCATTAAGTATTTGAATGGTATGTTTAAATGATTGGGCAGTATTTTTAGCCCCCACCGATAACAACACGGGCTCTTTATCTTCCAAACTATACGCAATGCGGTATTGTCTTGAACCAGTCAATTTTTGTATACCTTCTTTTATATTACCAATAATATTTTTCCAATTATCCCAATTTTTATCTGTAGTAAATTCACCAGTGTTCAGTTGCTCCTTTATAACGTCAGTAGCATTATTTTCGGGTTGATTATACATGGACCCTAAATCATCTACTACCAAATATACTTTATCACCGTACCTGAAAAAAGTACCCGGTGGATAATGCACATTCCTGCTTCTACTATTAGAATATAACACCGTTCCGGTATATTCGCGTTCTGGATAAGTCGTATCAAACCATATCATGCGTACTCCTCCCATAGCCTCACGTCTACGTGGATTATTTGGCTCTATAATAGTTTGGGCACCAACTCTTAAATTAGTAATTGGAACGATACGTTGAGAACGTTGTACAAATTCCTGGCTTACAGGTCTATATGGTCTCAAGAAACTACTACCGATATTGGATACTTTACTCCATGCCCAATTGTACCAGTCCTGTCGTTTTTCATATCGTTGTACGTTGAATTCATTTTCTTTTTCAACATTATCGTCCAATAATTCCTTGTATACCTGTCCAACGCCTATTAAAGCTGATAGATACAATGCTCTGTTTATATTTAGAGCATATAATGGTAACTGTTCCGCTGACGGCCGGCCCCATGAACTGTATATTAGATTGGACACTGACGCTAGTGTTGGTATTCCCAATTTCAAAATATCCAGAGCACGCATATTTCCAAAATTTTTATTTTCTAGTAAGAGTTGTACCAGCGACACTCCAAACCATAACGCACAAAACCAATTTATATCTCTATACATCTGTAATTCAGACTCATAAATCATCAATTCAGCTTTTTGCCACCGCAAGGAAACTATTTCTTGTAGGCCTGATAAAGCCTGGTCATTACTGCCTTTTGAAAGCATATCCATTTGGTATTCCAATTTTTTACCTATGTAATTTTGCAAATCTTTTAAATGTGATTTTCCTAAAAATTGTTTAATAAGATGGTCGTAATCTGATGTTTTATTGAAATCTGATTGAAAATCATATAATGATGATTGGGTTTGCATTGAACTATGCTGGGCCCATTTCAATGCTGTTGCATTCATTTTTTGTTGTATCATATTTCCTACCATTTCACCATCCTTTATTAGACCATGCCTTGTGAGACCTATCTCTTCAAACATATATTTATCGTCAAAGAAGTCGCGCTTTAAATTTTGATAATCTGCTGGTATTAACCATTCTTGACATAGTGGCCCCGCTAAAGGTATGTTACCTTCGACAGTGCACAATGAAAACACCAATCGTTTAAACCATTTAACACCTGGCATGATAGTTGTCAACCGTTTATTATTTTTTGTATACGTTTTAATCGGGTTGGAAATTCGCCATGCAAGTGTTTTATGTAATTGAGCAATGACGGCTGGTAACATTTGTAATCCCAATAATAATACCCCACGTCTTATTGCGCTAGTATCGTCTTCTTTAACCGATGGAATCGTTTTATTTCTATTTCTCAACCCGTCGCCTATTGGCCTATCGTTTGGGTTCGGTGGGGGATTATTGGGCCAAGCCTGTCCAACAATGGCCCTAAATTCTGGAGTACGCGGGTCTAATATTAGCTCTCCATTATCGCGCGGCGCTTGTATTAACCCGGCGTCAGTTGTCAACTGGTGGTCTCCATTATCCCATCTACGGCATAATTCTTGTATTAAATTCCAACTTACCCTGTTATTTGAATGGGGCCAGTTTTGTAAATCCCATACAGCTGCCGGTGACGGTTGTCCACCCAATTGTACATTAAATAATTCAATTGGATTAGTTAATATTTGCATCAAACGTCTCAATGGCATTGGTTGATTTCTATTTAAGAACTGGTCTATCTCAACGTCTATACCCCGTAGTTGTTGATTAGCAACAGGTTGTGGGTCCACTGCCTGAATGATAGGAGCTAATTGTCTAGGTGGCGTGGCGGTCCTCCTGGCTCTCCGTCCATCCCTAACAGCACCACCCATTCTTGGCCGTCTAGGTCCCGATGGTTCGAAGTATTTTGATTCCGAACCTATAAAATTCCTATTAAAATACTCCCTACGGTTTAACCGTGAAGGAGCGAATTCTAGGCCATCTTCTATTTCTATAACTTCATCAATAATTTCTGGGACCAATGTATCAATACAATTGGTATACCATTCTTTCATTTCAACGTATATATCTGGGTCGCATTCAATTCCCGCGAATGTATTTTCACAATCATTGAATACGTCTTTCTTCATATCAGTAAGAAGATTACACAGGTGATACGCATATATTATTGCGGTCCCTTTCAAACATTCTAGCGATTCTTTATATGATGCTTCCGTAGGCGTTGGCCATTGTGGTGTATTATAACTCAATTCATAGTTAATAAAATTATCTAATTCTTGAGATATACCCTGCTTTTCGATTACTTTTTCTTCAACTTTTTTAACCTCCATTAATTTCCTTACTACTCGTTCAGTCGTGGAAGACCACGGTATATAATTTTCCCTATTATTGAGATACTTTCCATCACTTGTTTCAAAATATTCCTTTGGTATAACAACGCCAGCACTCTGTGAGTATGAATCTTCTGGTAGTCTTATTTTTGGACCAATACCTTTTTCATTTGCTCTAGCGAATGCCAATGTTCTCATTAATTTAGCATTCTCATGTTTATTAACTTCATCTATATGAGTTATCGATTCTAGAACATTCTCCTCTTTTATCACATCCCACCTTCTAACTAATGTTTTAGATGGTGTCATTTGTTCTATTAGATAATCCTTCAACATCCCATCTAACACCGCATGTAAATTATCTTCATCCCATAAAGGGTCTATGAATGAATTTTTATCAAAATCGTGTTTTCTAGATAATTTAGAAGGCAATGAAATATCGTCTAGAATGACCGACCCGTCCTCTCTTTTACTTATACGTATAACAAAATACCAATATAAACGCCCGTAAGCGTCAGCGTTACGAATATCTTCGTCGTAATCTTTAATGGTTTGTTCAAGTTTTTTAACCTTCGCCAACAACTCCCTGACATCATCGCTAAGCGGATGTCCATCAAGCCGGCGGAGTCGTATTATATTCTTATGGGGATTTAACATCGCTTCATACTTGTCCAATTTGCGGATTGCACGTTCTTTTAATGTGTAAACACCCGGTTTAGCATCATCAATTTGCGTCAGGTCTTCATCGTCATATTTATCAACTTGCTTCTCTTTCCATGTTGTGTACTCTGGTATTGACAAAGACTCAATCTGTTCATCTGTTAAATTTAATAACGCACTACGGGTTTTTATCTTCCACGATTTCAAAAGTTCTCTGGCCTTTTTTGTGCATTTTAATACATTACGAATTCTCTGGAATTCTTCCCATCCATTATCATGACCGGGATAGAGACGGTTTCGTTCCATTCTGGCCCATGCGTAATTTGATTCACCGATTGGTATTACAGATAAAGTTATGGTACCAGATGGCTTGTTATCACCACCATACGTTTGAATTCCAGGTCCCCTCGGGTTTTTGTTATGGAATGGCCCTTTTAAAGCTTGCCATCTGTTCATCATGCGTTGTTCGTGATAAATATCCGGTTTTGGTTCACCATGGCTCCTATACAAATATCTAGGACTGTACCAATCACGACCAAATGCTATTTGCTGCTGTGCAACACCATTTTCTATTTTTACTTT
>Ga0315331_10002413_pt1 | contig 14194 bp, 14 predicted proteins | sample M160m34915metaG_FD_203456 | JGI IMG/M metagenome (GOLD analysis project Ga0315331, IMG submission 203456) | Ammonia-oxidizing marine archaeal communities from Monterey Bay, California, United States - M1 60m 34915 | ecosystem: Environmental > Aquatic > Marine > Intertidal zone | place: USA...
GATCGTCCCGCCGCGTACGCTCACACCATGATCGGCAGCCTGCGTGAGCGCGTTCTCGTCCCCGTGTGAGCAGAAGCACGGGTCGAGCCTCGTCCCACCCGGCGCAAACGAGTTACAGCGAGGGCATACGCCTTCATTGCAGTTGCGCAGGCCACGGGGCGTCCCGTTGTCGCCCCTGGAGATGATCCGACGAACCTTGGTCACGACCGCGGCGACCTTCCGCTTCACGCAGTTGCTCCGTGAAGCGACGACGCGAGCGATATCCATGAAGTAGACGTCCCAGTCCGGCCGCTCGAGCTATTGGACTCCCGCGAGCATCGACTGGACGCCCTCGTGCAGCGCGTCCAGAGTGCCCTCGTTACTCAGCCGTCTGTCGGCGAGCTCGCTTACCGCGAGCAGCTGCTGCGCGGAGGGGTCGGCGCTGCCCAGCTCACGCTCCTCGAGCGCCAGCATGGACTCGAGCGTATCCGGGTCCCCCGGGCGGTTTCGCGTGGCCATCCGCTCGAACCGGAGCTCGGCCTCCGCCTCGATCCAAACGAGATGGAAGGGCCTGCCGCTCTTCCGCAGCGCCTCCACCTCGGCGGGGTGCCGGATCGAGTCGATCACGTAGTTGTGCTCCGGGAGCAGCTGCGCGACCAGCTTTTCCGCGAGAGCCCCTGGCCCCCCAGCTCCGCGCAGCGCATTCCCGGCCTCAATCATCCGCTCGCGGGTCTCCTCAAGCCCCTGCCCCGCGAGCTCGCGGCGGATGACATCCGAGAGAGAGAGCGCGTAGAAGCTCCTCTCTGCCAGGTAGTTAACGACCTCGCCCTTGCCGGACGAGTTGAGACCCGCGATTCCAATCAGCATCTCCCGATCACTACCTCCCACAGCGCCCGCGGTCAACGCCTGCATTGCGGCGCACCGGTCGCTGCGGCAGCCTGCGGGCGATGCAGGTGTACATCACGGGCGCGCGGGGATTCGTCGGGACACGACTCGTGGGCCACTTGGAGGGCCTCGGACACCTCGTCACAGCCGCTGATCGGGACGTGGACATCCGCGACGCGGAGAGGCTGACCGCCTCCCTCGAGGCCGCCCAGCCGGACGCGGTCGTCCACCTGGCCGCCCAGAGCTCAGTCGCGGCGTCTTTTCGGGACCCCGCGGGCAGCTACGCGATCAACTTCCAGGGAGGACTCAACGTCCTCCGCGCCATCGAACACGTCGCCCCCACCGCGCGGCTACTGCTCGTCGGGTCCGGCGACCAGTACGGCGGACAGACGCCTGGCGCGCCCTCGCTGTCCGAGACCGCCCCACAGGTCCCCTCGTCGCCCTACGCACGATCCAAGCAGGCGGTCGAACGGCTCGGGCTCGAGGCGAACAAGCGGGGCGCCAACGTGGTCGCGACCCGATCCTTCAACCACACAGGGCCTGGACAGGACGACCGTTTCGTCGCCCCGAGCTTCGCACGCCAGGCGGCCGAGATCGCTGCGGGGGCCCGAGCCCCACGCATGACCGTGGGAAATCTCGAATCGGTACGGGACTTCCTCCACGTGGACGACGTCATCGACGCCTACACAGCGCTCCTCGACCCTTCCGTTCCACGGGGGGTCTACAACGTCGCGAGCGGGGTCCCACACACCATTCAAGAGCTCCTCGACGGCCTTCTCGCCCACGCAGGCGTCTCCCCGGAGGTCACCGTCGACCCCGACCTCGTCCGCCCCACCGACCAGCTGCTGGGCGACGCGAAGAAGCTGCGAGACGCCACCGGCTGGCTGCCCGAGCGCGGCTTCAGCGGGATGGTCGCGGCCCTGGCCGCCGACTGGTCGGAGCGGGTACGTTGATGACCGAGCCTACCGCGCGCGCTCGAGCGTCAGCCCGAGCCAAGACTCCCCATCATCGTCCAGGCGCCGCCGGCGGGACGACTCGGTGAACCCGGTCTCCGCGAACGCATCGAGGACCGCCGGGCCGTCCCCGTCGAGCAAGCCCGCCAGGAGGATCGCCCCGCCGCTCGTCACGCGCGCCGAGATCTCCGGCACGAGCGGGAGGAGCTCGGCCCGCAGCAGGTTCGCGACGACGACGTCGAACGCGACGTCTCGCACCGCGGCGAGCGGCCCCGTGAACAGCGAAACCTCTCGCTCCACGCAATTGGCCCGCGCTGCGTCGCGCGCCGCAGGCGCGGCGAGCGGGTCGATGTCGAACCCCACCGCACGCTTCGCCCCAAGCGCGACCGCCGCGATCGCCAGGACACCACTTCCCGTTCCAACGTCAAGAACCCGCCCGACCGCACCTTCCTGGAGCCACTCGTCGAGGCACTCGAGCGCGAGGCGCGTCGAGTGGTGCGCCCCCGTCCCGAAGGCCTGCCCGGGTTCGATCTTGAGGACACGTTGCCCCTCCGCCGCGTCGAATGGGGCAAACGACGGCGTGACGACCAGCCGGGGTGAGATCTCCACCGGGTGGAGGTGCTCCTTCCAGGCCTCCGACCACAACTGCTCCTCGACCGGGACCGGCGATGCCACCTCGGTGACTTGCCGCAGCGCCTCGAGGGCGCCCACGAGTTCACCCACGGCCGCCGCGGGGAGGTAGACCGTGAGCCCGAAGTCCTCCTCGATGACCCCGCTTGCTCCCGTCTCCCATGCCTCGGCGGCAGCGATCTCCGCCCCATCGACGCCAGCGCACTCGACGCGCAAGCGCACCGTCTCCGCGTCGCTCCGTTCGGTCTTCATGTTCCTCCTGATGACCTGGATCGCAGGGACCCAAACCGGCTGCTACTACGGCCAACTCGCCGCGGGTCAGTGGCGCCTGCTCTGGCATCGCGAGCCGATCGAGCAGCTCCTCGACGCCCCCGACACGCCCGAAGAGCTGCGGCGGCGCCTCGCGCTGGTCGAGGCGGTCCGCATCTACGGCCGCGAGATCGGGCTCGATGTGGGGCGACAATACACGAGCTATGTCCCCTGGCCCGGCGACCGGGTCATCACCACGCTAGTCGCGACGCGGCCAGGCGAGGTGGACGCGGCGGGGTTCACGTTCCCCGTGCTCGGTCGGCTCCCTTACAAAGGGTACTTCGATCGCGCCGCGGCAGAGCGTGAAGCCCGGGAGCTCCGCCGGGACGGGCTGGACGTGTGCGTGTCGCCAGTGCGCGCGTATTCAACACTCGGCTGGTTCGCAGACCCACTGACCGAACCCATGCTGCTAGGAGGCGACCTCCAACTCGTCGAGACGATCCTGCACGAGCTCGTTCACAGCACGATCTACGTCGCGGGCGACGCGGACTTCAACGAGAGCGTGGCGAACTTTATCGGAAAAGAAGCGACGGCTCGCTTTCTTGAGGATGCAGGACTGCTGGGAGACCCCCGCACACCGAGCGAACTCGCCAGGCTACAGCGCGAGCGAACCGCCCGCGGCCTCGCCCTCGCCAACCGTCTGATCTCCCTCCGCGCGTCGGTCTCCCTGCTCTACGCCCGCGAACCTGCGTCGCCTGTTCGGGATCGGGACCGCGCCGAGCTTGTCGCCGCGGCTCGCGAGGACCTGGCCACCCTCGCGCCCCCCGGGATTTCTCCCGAACAGTTCGCGCGCCGATTCGACCTTGGCGACGCCTGTCTCGCCTTGCGGGCGACCTACGGCGACGACCTCGAACAGCACCGCGCGCGATTCGACGCACTCGACGGTGACCTCGGCCGCTTCATCGAACGGCTCATCGCTGCTGCGCGCGAACCCGACCCTCGATCGGCTTTCTTCACCCCAACCCCATCGACGCCGCGGTAGCCACGCCTCCTTGTGCCCGCGCCGTCAAGACGGTTAGCCTGCGCGTCCCGCTCGACACCCGTCCCCGGCCAGGAGTCTCGTCGTTGCATCTGCTCAAACCCTCGTGCCTCATCGCGGTGAGGCGCACGCTCGCCGCTGCCTTTGTCGCGCTCCTGATCGGGCCTGGGCAAGCCGTCGCGGAGGCCCCGTCAACGACCCCGCTCCCCAACGGCCCAGGCCTCGCGCCGGTCTCGTCAGACTGGCGCCCCCCGGTCGCCAAGGCCACCGCCCCCGACTGGCTCCAACTCACCACAGGCGAGTGGGTCAAGGGCAGCCTCGACCGCTTCTCCGGACATACGTTCTACTTCGATAGCGACCAGTTCGACGACCAGCAGTTCGACAGCGAGGACGTCTCCCAATTCCGCTCGTCCTCCCCGCACACCTACCGAATCGAAGGAAAGGAAATCCGCGACGACCTCACGCTCAGCGGCCCGGCTGCGATCCGCGATGGCATCCTCAAGATCGAGAGTGGAGGTGTGGTACACGCGTTTCCCCAAGAAAAATTGATCAGCATGGTCAAGGGACTCCCGACGGAAAAGAACTTCTGGTCAGGGCAGCTCAGCTTCGGGCTGACCACCAACTCGGGGAACTCGGATCAATTCGACGCATCGTTCTACGGGCTCGTGACGCGGACGACCCCGCTGACGCGTCTAGAAGGCTCATACCGGCTGGCAAGAAGCGCCTCCGGGGGATCGACGACCGCGAGCAACCAACGCTTCACCGCGCAGTTTGACTACTACCTGACCCGCCGCTTCTTCCTGGTGCTCCCTGCGATCGACGGCTACCAGGATCGCTTCCAGAACACCGAGCTTCGCCTCACGAGTGGCGTCGGCCTCGGCTACGAACTCATCGACAAACAAACCATGACGTGGCGCGTCGGAGCGAACCTCGCCTACCAGTACACCGCGTTTGACAACGTCCCTGCTGGGCAGAACAGAACCCAAGACGACGCAGCGATCGGCTTCACGACCGAATTCGAGTACGAGCCTTCCTCCAACCTCGACTGGACCACGCGTTACCTCGCCCGCCTGGTCGCGACCGACATCTCGCAGACCAACCAAAACCTAACATCCATTCTCTCGTTCGACATCTGGGGGCCGCTGGACCTCGACCTCACGATCATCTGGGACCGCACCAGCAAGCCACCCCGCGAAGCAGACGGCACGCGGCCGAAGAGTGACGACTTCCGGACGACGGTCGGGCTCTCCGTCGACTTCTAATGGGGCCGAGGCGCCGCTCTCAGAGGGCGCCGTACGCCCGGTGGGTCTGCGGGATCACCCGGACGTCACCCACCCGCTCCGCGCAGCGCCGCTGGGCGGCGAGGATGCGCTCAGTGCTCGCGGGGACAGCGCCCTTCCCCACTGGAGTCACCGGCTGCAGGACCAGCAACGGCTTCACTCCGGTCCGCTCGAGCGCCTCACACATGCTGTCGAGGTCGTCGTCCGAGGTCTTCCCGGTTAATACCAACTTGACGAAGACCTCTGACTGCTGGGCCGCCAGCGACAAGAAGGCCTCGTGGCGTTCGACAAAGGGCTCCCGCGAGGCCCCCGGCGCAGGGCTCACCTCTCCCGCCAATTTCCAGTCCATCGAAACGACGTCCACGACGTCGATCACGCTCGCCAGCGCCTCCGTCGCGAGTCCGTGCGTCTCCAGGTAGACCCGCAGGCCCCGCGCGCGGGCGCGCGTCGCCACCGCCCGTGCGGCGCCCGGCTGCAGCAGTGGCTCGCCGCCCGTGAGACTGACGAACCCGTGCCCGCGCGACGCGAGCGTTGCCAGCGCCTCATCCACCCGATCGATCGACACGGGGTTGTCGGTGGTATCGAATACCGCCGCCCCCGGTGCCTGCTCGATCCGACAAGACCCGCCACGGACCCAGGTCTGCGGCGAATCGCACCAAGCGCAACGAAGATCGCACCCGTCGAAGCGCACGAAGACCGTCGGCGTCCCCACCCAGGGTCCTTCGCCCTGCGGCGAAGCGAAGATTTCGACCAGGTGCGCCGCGGCGTCCTGGGACGCCCGATCCATCAGGCGTCGAACGTCGATCGAGCCATTGCGATCTCCGACACGATTTCGTCGAGGCGCTCCGGGTGCTCGTTGATCCCCTCGAGCCGGACGCGCGGCACGTGGTCTTCGTCCGCAAGGACCGAGACGTACACCAGCTTCGAGGCCAGGTGCTCGCACATCGACGCGAGGTCGAGGCCACCACGGCCCTGGCTGTCATCGGCAGCCAGGACGAAGAGCTCCCCGTCTCCCTCACGCGCGAGCGAGAGCGGTGCTTCGTAGCGCTCTCGGGCGATACGTGCAGCGAGGTGCAGGTCATGGGGCGGCTCGACCTCGAGCACAACCATCGAGAAGCCCGCGAAGTGAACCAAGCGGAAGTCGCGCCGCGAGGTCCAGGTCACCTCATCGGGGATCGGCGGTACCGGCGCTCGCGCAGCGTCCTTTGCGAGGTCGCTCGGGCGGCCCGCCAGCAGCGGGTCGATCTCGCGCCGCCGGTCTCCCACCTGCTCAGCCACCTTGCCGAGCTTGTGCCACCACAAACGCCCCCAGCGCTCGTAATCGTGCTGGCTGAAGCGACCCGTCCGCAGGTCCACCAACTTGTCCGAGAAACGACTTCGCCGGGAGGTCGTCGACAACACCGCAGGGAGGCTCGAGCCCACCCCTGGGGTCCGATGCAACGCCCCTTCGGGCAACAACGCGCCCATCGCGCTCAGGTCCTCTGGCGCCCAGTCTTGATGGTCGTACCAGTGGAGCTGGCTCGCATACAGCGGGAGCGTCTGCAGGATCTGACCGGCCGGCGACGGGGTGAACCCCACCACATGGATCGGCGTCTCCTCGCGCAGGTCCGTGACTGCTCCCCGAAAGAACGTCATCAAGTCCGACTGCGGGTACACCCAGATCCCCTCCACCAGCCGGAGGTCTCGCGCGAGCAAGACCGCTGCCAGGACCGAGTCCCGGTCCGCACAGGCTACGATCGCAGCCCGTCTCCGCGGGCGCCGAGGCGCCTCCTTCGGGGCCTCCGCCGTGCCCTTTCGGGCCATGCGCCGCTTCTCACGCTCGATGTTTCGCCGCGCACCTTCGCTGTCCTCCTCGCCGACGTCTTCCTCGTCGTCGTACTGCGGCTCCCGCGTCTCGGTCGGGAAGTCCGGTACGTCCGGCGCCAGGAGAGTCAGCGCGTCGTCGAGATCGATCTCGTCTTCATCATCCTCCCGGACGCTCGGTTCACTAGCGCGTGGGCCGTCGGCGTCGTTCCCCCCGCGTTCATCGCTGGTGCCGCCGCTGCCACCGCTGCTGCCACCGCTGCCACCGCGTCCTCCGCGACGCCGACCTCGCCGCCGTCCACGGCCTCCCTCGCCGCCCTCGTTCTCCTCATCGAGGTCGAACATCGAGAGCTCGAGCGGCTCCCGCGACGGCGCAGGTGTGCTCGCCTCGGGCTTCCCCCCAGCGTCCTCCCCGCCGGAATTGCCGCTCGGCGAAGCGTCATCCTCACGCGACCCGGACCGTCGCCGGCCACGCCGGCGACCGCGCCGGCGACTGCTGCGCTCGCCGTCATCCTTCCCCTCATCCGTCTCGGCCGCGCCCGCAACGGCATCCTCTTTCCCGTCGTCGCTCGGCACCTCGGCAGACTCCGCGTCACGCCGCTCTTCGTCGTCACCGCGACCCGCTGAACGTCCTCGACCACCGCGGCGACCGCGTTTTTTCGCCGCGCGCTCGACCGCCTCACTCGCCGATACCTCCGCGAGTTCGAGCCCCCGGCTCCCGCCACGCACTTCGTACAGCACGTGACCGAGTGAAAGCGCTCCGAGAACGCGCGCGGCCGCAGCCGTGTAGTTCTGCGCCGCGACCACGAGGCGAGGCGCGGAGAGGCGCAGCGGAGCCTCGGCGTCCGCGAGCAAGACGCCCAGCACCGGCTGCAACGCGAGGCCTACATCGATGAGTTCCCCGACGCCGTCGAGGTCGAGCGTATCCCGCACGGCCGCCGCGACCGGCCGCCCGGTCTCGTCGATCCCGACCAGATCAATGACCTCACGGTCCGCCCCGCCAACCGGCCAGCGATGGACCGCGCGCAGCTGAAGCGCCTGAACGAGCAGCGGCAGGCTCCGCGCCCGCATCCCCTCTTCACCGTCACGGACCTTGCGGTCGTTGAGTCGTTTTCGAATTTGCCCTTCCAGCCGATCGAACGCGGCAGGCAGCGTGTCGACGGACAACGCGGCCGTCGACCGCTGCGGGAGCAGGGTCTCGAGGACTGGCGGGTCCGTCGCCGTCAGTTCAGCGACGCGGCGCCCGAGGATCACGAGCTCAATCGCGTTCGCGGTCCCCCGCACGGCGCCGTCGTGTTTACTCGCGAGCCCTTCCAATGCGCTCGCCGACCGCTCGAACAGCATCCGCGAGTCCGCGCTAGTCAGCGCCGCAGCCACCCGCTCGCTCGAGAGCGGGATCGGCGGGACCCAAGCGCCCGCCTCGAGGTCCATCGAGCCATCCTCGATCGCTGGCGCACACAACGAACGGAGCGAGAACGGCAACTCGCCGATGCGTCCGAGCCGCATCAGCCCGGGTGCCGTCCACATCGGGGCGACCGCAACCGCTTCGCCCGCAAAGGGCTCTTCGCCCTCCCCAGGCAGAGACAACGCGCCCCCAAGCACACCCATCAGGGCATCAGCGCCCCGAGGTGCATAGCTCACGAGGACCGGGCTCCCGTTGGACTTCGTTCCCCGAGCGAGCACCGCGTACGTGTTCGGCACGTCCTCCTGCTCGACCAGTTCTAGATCCGTCGAGTCGACCAAGCCGAGCTCGAGGATCTTTGCGACCGCCCGCTCGCCATCGATCTGAGTACCTGACTCCGCGCCGCCCGTCCGGCGACGTCGCGAAAAACGCCTTCGCATATTTCCTCCGCGGGTCTCTCTCGCCCGCTCGATCAGGGGCACTGCCTCATGGCAGCGCCACAATCCTCAATCCATCCCCACGTCGACCGCAACCAGCGCAAGAGCGCCGTTCTCGACCAGGCTTGCGGTGGCCTCGAGGACCACACGCTGGAGTTCGAAGAACAGCCTGTCGTTTGCAATCGCGGTCGCGACATGATCCTTGTGCCGGGCAAAGTCCAGAAAGATGCCTCCGATCAGCTTTCGATCCGAGAGCACGTACTTGACGACCCGGTTCCATCGGTCCAGCGGCACATCGATCTCTAGTCCCGGTAGGTCCTCCGACTGCGCCTCTCGCAAAAGCGAGATCGCGACTCCCTGTCGAGAAGAACGAACCTGCCAGAACCTTCCCTGTGCCAGCAGCACTTACTTTCTCCTGCTTCCCATACGGTCCCACCCAGCCCGATCGCGGGGTCAAGGCTTGGCAATCAACGAAGAAGGCTCCTCCTCCGCCGGTGCCTCCCCCAACTGCTCGATGAGTGGCTCCAACGTCGCGTGGAGGAACGTGACAGCGAGTTCACCTGCCTCCTCGTCGGACTCGAACGCCTCTGCACCCGCAAGACAATCTCGCGCTTCGTCCACACGGTCGGCGCGCCACGCGAGGAAAGCCTCCTCTCGAAGCCGCCGCGCGGTCACCGCCCGAAGCCCGGCGTCATACACTTCGCTCACAGCTTCCTTGAGGATGTCGCGTACCCGATCTTGCCGCGTCGCCTCGGACACGACGAGCCCCCCGGACGACTGCTCTTGCAGCTGTGCAGCGACGGCCTCGAGCGAGGCGGCAGGCGCGGGCCAGGGCCCCAGATCATGCCCCGAAATGCGCGCCTCCAGCCTACCGAGCGCAGCGGAGACGTCCTCGGCTGCGGAGAGCGCCTCGCGCACCTGGTCGCCCGGAGCCTCCCCAGCGGTGTCGAGCGCCAGCAGCGACCGCGCCTCCGCAAAGCCTCGCGGCAACGGTCGGCTGGTGGGATGATTCTTCTCGGTCCGCGCCAGCAACCCGCGTGCTGAAGCGACGTCGACCTCCACCATCGCGGCGCTGCGCCGCTGTGCGAGATCCCGCAAGAACTTCCGGGCGCGCGACCGACCTGTGTCATAGACGCGAAACTCGATCAATCCTTCCTGCTCGTCGATCAGCGCCTCATAGACGCGCGCGCCCCCAGCGGGGTGCGAGAGCACGAGGTAGACCATACGGCTCCCTCGCGGATCGAGCGGAGAGACCAGCGCGGCTTCGATCGCCTCATCGAGCGACGGCAAGCGAGCGACGTGAGTCGCTGCAGGCTCGGCCTTGACCTCGAAACCACGCGATCGCATCCGGTGAATCGCCCGGCGTAGGGTCTTCCGAGCGGGCTTCGCGAGCTTGGAGGGGTCGAGCGCTTCCAACGGGCCGAGGCCCGCTTCCTGCTCGGACCAAGCCAGTGAAAGCTCTTCTCCCGAGGCGGACTCGTTGATCAGCAACCACTCGAGGACCTCGGTCGCGACCGCCTGTGGGAGCGTCTGCAGCAACATGTCCGGGTCGCCGTTTGCGTCGCGAACCGCGTCCGCGTGCTGTTCGAATGCGTCGGCCGCACGCTCGAGTGCGTCAGGAAGGCTCATCTCGTCTCCGCGTTCACCCAGCCAAGGGAGTCTGGGCTTCCACCCACAGCCGGCAAGGCCAGCCTCTCGGGCAGGTCGTAAGGATGCAACTCGCGCACGCGCTCTGAAAGCGCATCGACACGGTCGCAGTCAGTTTTGGCGGCCGAGAGGACTTCGGCGTCCTCTTCGACATGCCCTTGCCAGCGGTCGATCGATCGCACCGCTGGGACGATGTTGACACAGGCGGGCACCCGCTTGCCGATCAGCCTCCGCGCGAGTGGCTCAGCGACCGCCTCCGGCGCTGTAACCCGCACGAGCGGAAAGCCTTCGCGCTCGGCGCGCTGCTCGTGTTCGCGTTCAAATCGCGGCATGAGGATCCAGCAACTTTTGGTGTTCCGCCTGCGCGTACCGGTCCGTCATACAAGCGATGTGGTCCGCAATCGCGCGTTCCGGGCCCTCTTCCTCGAGCCGCCCGCTGGCGTTCTCCGGCAAGAGCGCTGGTGTCTCCCGGTAGACGCGGAAGAGATCCCCAACGATCGACTCGGCCTGCTGTGTCATGCGACGCACGCGCGGGTGGTGGTAGAAGTTTTCGAGCAAGAAACGCTTCAGTTCGAGCTTCGCGATACGGCGGGACTCCGAGAACGCCACCAGGCGCCGGTCGCAGCGCCGGGCCGCCTCCGAGGTCGTCGGCGCGGCCGTCTCGAGCCGGCTCGCGCTGGCCTCGATCGCGTCGGTCACGAGGCCATCGATCAGCGCAGAGATCGTCTGCTGCCGGTGAACCGCGGGCTTGGCCGACCGCATTCGCCCCGAAATCCTATCGCTCGCCTCGCGCCACAACGTCAGTGACTGCAACTGTTCGAGCGCCAAGACCCCCTCGCGAAGGCCATCGTCGAGGTCATGGTTCATGTAAGCGACCTCATCGGCCAGGTCGGCCACCTGTGCCTCCAAAGGCAACTGCGGCATCGCAGGCGGCAGCGGGACCGGGTGATCCCAGTCGGCGCCGTGCTTCAACATCCCAGCCCGCGTGTCGCCGGCAAGGTTCAGGCCGCGGTAGTCGGGGTGACGCCGCTCGATCCAGTCCACTACCCGTACGCTCTGCCGGTTGTGATCGAACCCGCCATGCGGCTCCATCAGCCCCGCCAACACGCGCTCCCCCGCATGACCGAATGGGGTGTGGCCCAAGTCGTGCGCCAGCGTGACCGCCTCGGCCAGATCCTCGTTCAGCCGCAGGGCCCGCGCGAGGGTTCGGGCGATCTGTGCCCCTTCGAGCGTATGGGTCAACCGGTTCCGGTAGTGGTCGCCCTCGTGATGAACGAACACCTGCGTCTTGTATTCGAGGCGGCGGAACGCGCGGGCGTGGATGACCCGGTCCCGATCTCGTTGAAACGCCGTGCGGTAGGCGTGCGGCGACTCTTCGAACACCCGCTCCATAGCGTCGATGCTCAGCGAGGCAAAGCAGGCCAGTCCCCTCACTTCCTCCTGCTCGAACTCCTGACGCGAGCGAAAGATCGTCATCCCGCCTCTTCCGCCCCCCGTAACAGTTCTCGCAGATCCTGACGCGAGCGCTCGTCGATCTCATGGCTGCCCTCGTCGTGATCTCCAAGGGAGACACCGCTCAGCACCACATAGATCGCCGCGCAGGCAAACATGAGGCCGATGAGAGCCACCCAACCACGACGCACGGTATCCTCCTCCAGCGCTTACGCGGCAAGCCGCAGCGGGACACCCGGCTCGGGCATCGCCTCGGGAAAACGAGATCGGCCAAAACGAGGGGAAACCCCTGCCGCCAATCCGGCTCGACCTTGGGGGGACAGGTCGACGGAGCCTAGAGCAGCGGACCTCGGAACGCCAACGACAGGCGTCGCATGTCGGCGATTCCTGTACCTTTTTCGTGCTGGCCCGGCGTGAGCCGCTACCTTCCCGCGATGGTTTCGAAGCACCCCGAAAGCGAACGCCTTCTCCTCGGTCCCGGCCCCTCGAACGTGTCCTCGCGCGTCCGCGAAGCCATGGCGCAGCCCCTGATGGGGCACCTCGACCCCGCCTTCCTCACGATTCTCGACGAGACGCAGCAGCGGCTGGCGGAACTGTTCGGCGTCACCGGCGGGCTGACCGTGCCGCTCTCGGCGCCCGGGAGCGCGGGGATGGAGGCGTGCCTCATCAACCTGCTTGAGCCCGGGGACCGGATCGTGACAGGCGTCGCCGGGGTCTTCGGCGGCCGGATGAGCGAGGTCGCCACGCGCGCGGGCGCAGCGGTCACCCGCGTCGAGACCGAGTGGGGAACTCCGCTCGACACCAGGGCCATGATCGACGCCATCGAGCGGGTCGAGCCCAAGGTCGTGAGCTTCGTCCATGCCGAGACCTCCACCGGTGTCCTGCAGCCGGTCGAGGAGATCGCCGCGGCTGCCCGAGCTGTCGGCGCACTCGTCGTCCTCGACTGCGTCACCTCGCTCTCTGGCGTCGGCCTCGCACTCGACGCCTGGCACGTCGACGCCGCGTACAGCGGTACCCAGAAGTGCCTCTCCGTCCCGCCGGGCCTCTCACCCGTCCACTTCTCGCCGCGCGCGCTCGAAGCGGTCCAGGCCCGCACGACCCCCGTCCAAAGCTGGTTTCTCGATGTTTCCCTCCTCGCCGGCTACTACGACGGCGATCGCAAGTACCACCACACCGCACCGGTGAGCGCGATCTTCGGTCTCGCGGAAGGCCTCCGTATCGTGGCGGAAGAAGGCATGGAGAAGCGCGAGCTGCGGCACCGAGAAGCCGCCGCAGCTCTCGTGTCCGGCCTCGACGAGCTCGGCTTCGAGCCGCTCGTCGAGGCGCCTTTTCGGTTGCCGATGCTGACCTCGGTCCGATTGCCCGAGCCTTTACGGGAGGGGGCTGACGCGGCGGTCCGAAGCCGACTCCTCGACCATCACGGCATCGAGGTGGGCGCCGGACTCGGGGCGCTCGCGGGTCAGATCTGGCGCATCGGCTTGATGGGCGAGAACGCCCGAGTCTCCGCGGTCGACCGCTTGCTGGACGCTCTGCGCACAGAGTGCTGAACGCTCAGGCGCCGCCCAACTCGTCCGCGAATAGCCGCAATGTCCGCTGCCATGCGTCAGCGGAGGCCGCCTCGTTGAAGCTCCCTCGCTGATCACAGTGAAATCCGTGGTCCGCGTCCGGGTAGACGATGACGTCGTGCTTCGTCCCCGCGCTGCCGAGCGCTTCGCGCACCGCGGCGACCTGGTCCGCTGGGATCATCGCGTCCTGCCCGCCGAAGAAGCACTGCAGGCTCCCGCGGATCCGGGGCGTCCGCCCGACCGTCGGCTCGCTCCCGCCCGGCCCCTGCGGCGCGGCGATCCCGCCGCCGTAGAAGCTCGCAGCGGCGACCACGTCCGTCTCACACGCGGTGAGGTACGTCATGTGGCCTCCAATGCAGAAGCCCATACAACCCACCTTGTCGCTCTTCACCTCGGCCCGACCACGCAGGAAACCGAGCGTTGCCTCCGCGTCCGAGATCATCTGCTCGGCCTCCAACTGCCCCAGATGGTTCATTCCTTCGGCCATTCCCGCGTCGTCGTAGCCGAGCTCCATCCCCGGCGCGGTCCGGTGGAAGTAGTCCGGCGCAATCGCGACATAACCTTCCCGCGCGACACGCTCGGTGACGTCTCGGATGTGACTGTTGACCCCAAAGATCTCCATAAAAACGATCACTGCGGGGTATGACCCGTCTCCTGCGGGCCGCGCCAGGTATCCTCCCATCGTGGCTTCGCCGACCGGGATTTGAACCTGCTCGGTGGTGATATTCGTCTCGCTCATTGCATCGTCTCCTTCGTCCCCGCGATTCCACTGTGCAGCCGAACCGCGGAGGCCCCCTTCCTCAGGATCGCCGCCTCTTCGCGCGCCAAATCATTAAGACGGTCACGCACGGCCGCGTTCGGGACCAGTTCCTG
>Ga0315331_10002416_pt1 | contig 14186 bp, 24 predicted proteins | sample M160m34915metaG_FD_203456 | JGI IMG/M metagenome (GOLD analysis project Ga0315331, IMG submission 203456) | Ammonia-oxidizing marine archaeal communities from Monterey Bay, California, United States - M1 60m 34915 | ecosystem: Environmental > Aquatic > Marine > Intertidal zone | place: USA...
ATAAAAACAGTCATGGGTCAAGATGTTGCTCATGCAATGCGTTTAGATCGACTTTACGTCTTAGATGGTCGTCATATTCCAAGTCATAAGCTTCATAATTCCTATAAAGGATTACTTGCTAAAGCTGATGAGTTGGAAAATGATTCATAATGATTGTCAATGCGCTCATTGCAAAGAACTAAGAAGACAACAGTTAAGAGCTTACTTACGTCATGAAAAATTGCTAAAAATAAAAGAAAAGCATGGAACCGAAAGATCTTACGTTTCTTAAAGAGTTGGCTATAAAGCCAACTTTAGAGGAAGAACTAAATATTGAAAAAAGAGTACTTGAAATAAAAGCAACTTACGACATTGAAGATTTGCGTAAATATGCAATTGGTTTGCAACGTCAAAACATGCATCAAACTTATTTTATTGCCAATTGTTTAGAACAAATAGCAAAATTGCAAGGAAGACTTGTTGCTCAAGAATATCCAGAAAAACAGTCCAGTTTGCTCAGTCGTTTTTTTAAGTTATTTTAAACTTGGAGTGGGATGGAATACGCTCCGCAACAGACAGAGAATCCCCTTTAGTCCTGATCCCCAGCTAAAGGGTTTTCTTGATTCTCATGCCTATTATGAATCTACTTGACTGGCTTGGTAAACCTTTTGTTTACAGATCACCTAAAGAATTAGACGGATTTAAGTCTCACCTAAGATATTTCCCTAATTGGTATTTGCGGCAAATGACTGGAAAAAAGCCTATGGTTTATAGAAAAGCAGATCTTATCGATCTTATTATTAATGACCTCTAAGAGATCATGGCGAGAAACAGAAATAGCATTAGAAGATGAATTGTCTATTGAGATAACGCTTCGTTTAGCAATTAATCAAGCAGGGCCAGAATGTATTGCAGAATTTATTAGTAAATTAGCTTTTGAAAATTACAAAGCAAAAAAAATGCTAGAGCTAGCTGAAGAATATATTTACGAGTTAGAAGATGTTGTTAATTCCTTGCCCAGAAACAAGCACAATCCTTAGCAAAGACACCACCACTACCTTTACCTTCGGGGAGGCCCAATCCACACTCAGCCTTTACAACTAACCAATGTAAGCAGTCAACACATTTTGGTTTGCCCTGACTAATCGCTCTTGCGTCTGCATAAAGATATTCAGCCTCAAGGACTGCATCTTCAAGAGACTTGCTAGATAACGGTAAATTTATTTTTTCTGTTTTTGTTTTTATCTTTACACGCCAAGAGTTTTCATTCTCTTCGTAGAGAACCATTCTTCCTGCGTGGTATCTAAGTGACGGCAATACGTTTTAAATTCTGTTCCATCAGTACAAATATAATCATTAGGTGGGATTGTCAGCCACCTTCTGATTCCATTTACTATTTGAAAATAATGCCCAGAAGCGTAAATAAGTTCGCCTTCGTTTTCTGAATTAATTGCTTGCTTTGTCATTGTATTTAAGAATAAAAGTTAGTTTGATAAGTTCTGGTAACTCTGGATCTATTTCGCAAAGTTCTTGCAATTGTTGCCAAAGACCTACATAGGTTCCTTTTAGACCTAAAGCTGCGTTGTCTCTGTCGAAAAGCTTATATAGATAATTAGAGAACTGAGCTTTCCCATTCTCCACTTGCCATTGCTTTAGCTCTTCGTTCAGCTTCGCTTTTAGTAGAACAATGCTGTCCCCAGTAGACAACTTTTCCGTCTGTGTACCAAGGTTTGAAGCAAGAGTCGAGTCCATAAGTAATCATGTTTACGCCAAAGGTTTCTGGCATTGCTAAATGTGAATAATTGGTAGTGTTTCTTAACACTTATTTATAATCAGGTATTACCCTGAGAATCAATCATACCCTCAAAAGTCAAGTTTTTTGCTTTTTGTTCAATTGCTTTTAATTGATCTTCTCCGAGAGCTTCAATTAATAAATTTTGTAAAATTTTATTATATTTTTTTTGTATAAATTGACTGTTATTTAGTTTTAATTGATCCTTAATAGTTTGTAAAAAAGTTTCACAAATTGTTTGCTTTTTTTTAATTGCATGTAGCCAATTTTTATTAGGCTCTAAACCGTCTTGATGTTTTTCGTAGGTGATGTCAGCGAGACTCGTATCCATATCTAAAACGGCTTTTTCAAGCTCGTTTCTCAACAGTTCTATCTCTGCTCGACTTAGCTTTGGTAAATCATCAATCGATACAGTCTTAGTTATGCTTTTGCTCTCGAAAGTTAAAGGCATGGGATAAGGATAAGTATCAAGCTAATTCTAAAGATTTAGCTTGTTAGGTCGGATCAAGCCTTCTTCTCTCAAGAACTTTTTGCATTTTTGGTTCTCTTTTGAGAAGTTTTTTAGCAGCTACAACAGAGATTGCACTGATAACGCTGCTGATAATTAAAGGTTGGATCATCTTTTTTAATTTATTTTAGCTGGCTTTAGAACATCTGCTAATACGCATTTTTGCCAACCGTTAGGTGTTGAAATGAAATAGTCAGGAACTCTTGCATAGAAAGCACCTTGTGAAACAACAACGTAATAACCATGATTAACAGGAAAACATGGAGGCAATCTTTTCCCCTCGAAAAAGCCTAATTTCTTTCCAGCTTTTGTCGAAGATTCTACTGTTGCAGTTTTAGCGTTGAATGTCCCAGCAAAAACCAAGTTTGTTGTAGAACTATCAGTCATACATTCCCATTTTCCTTTATTGAAAATGTATGTGTCTTCCGTAGAAGTGTCAAAAAGTAATTCACCTGACATTAGGTTTTATATGTTGTTGATTAAGAAAAAGTCGGGTGTTTCATCCAGGCCCGTGTAAAACCTGCTTATGTCTTTCCCTGCGCTTTGCAATACAGGTATTGTATAAACATAGACACCCGACCAGATTAGTTAGTCAAAAGCAAAGTCACCGCCACCAGAAGACTCAGAAACTTTTGTATTAGCACTTATAGAAGAACCATTTTCAACGTCTTGTTGCTTCTTGTAGTCAGGACTAATTTTTAATCCTAAATACTTTTTATCATTTTTAGATGTGTTCATGTATCCACTAACTCTTAGTGGAACAACTTCATCTTTTAGATAGTCATCGTAGTCAGGTGATGCATGAGTTAAATATTTAACTAATGCAGGGATGTCTGCTCTAGCAACATTAATAACGCCACCGTACTCAGGGTACTTTTTGTTTGCGTCATACCTGTCTTTCATCATTCTTTTATGATCCTCAGAGGTTTGAGGGAAGACAGCCATTTTGATGTCAAAAGTCATTTTGATTTAGTAGTTGATTGTTTTCTGGCTTGTTCCATTGCCTCTATCTCAGCCAATTTATAGAGGATATTGCCGTTGATCTTGTAGAAAGGTGGGTCTTTACCTTCCCTTCTCCATCGGGCTAACGAATCAATTTTGCATCTCCATCGAGCAGCAAGTTCGTTACATGTAATAAATTTAAAATCCTGCGAATCCATCATCTACCTCCACTTTTGGGTTATCGAATTCTGAGCCTGGTTCGGGTTCGGGACTCGCAATAACTACCTTTGCTTTTTCTTCTTTTGGTTGTGCAGTTACGTTCACAGGTTGGATGTCAACAATTTCATCCTCAGTTTGTATCCCTAACAACAAATCAGCCACATATTGTCTCCCAAAGAAAGTTGCGGCTCTGTACTTCAACATATGCTCAGGCATTGATTTCCATTTTGAGTTCTTTACCCAATTTTCTGCTCTTGCCATTGCAATTGACACCCAAGATCCGTTGATCTTTTTGCCATCTTTAATTCGTGTAGCAGTACACCTAACTTTTAGATCTTCTTTTTCTCCATTCATTTCATAATCTAAGTTTTCAAATCTGCCACAACCAGTAATAGTTGCAATAACAAATTGTGCTGACCAACTGGGTTTGCCTTGGATGACGTTCATATTTTGCATAACCACCAATGGACTTATGTTCATGCGGTTTGCCATTTCTAATGCAACAAGACAATTAGGTAATCCTCCTTGACCTTGGTATTGCTGGGGTACAAGTGCGCTTTGGGCTAATGATTTAGCCATGCGTTGATGTAATTCAAAAGATCCTTCGTTCTTGTAAACCGAAGATCCTGGTGTTGTTGTGAGTGCTGATTCAGTCATTGTGCTTGGCTCCTTTGTACTGTTCAAATTCATCGAGTAATTGAGAAAGTGTTTCGTGGTCTTGCTGGTCTAAGTCGGTAAAGACTTGCTCCATTTTCTTTTTGTACATTCGGTTGTACCGATCAGTAACTTCGTTCATGGCAATGTTTTTTTAAAAAGAATTTTGGCTTCAGGAAATTTCCTGTCTAGTATTTTTCTTGCCTCTTCAGGCGTAGGGGCTGTGATCCTTACGTTTCTTCCTTTAGAAAATTGCTTTTCGCAAACCCAGAAAAGGTGAATCGAAGAATCTAAAGATGATGAATGCCAACTCATACCTTTTTGCCTTTCCATGTGATAGTTGCGCCAGGATAAATAGCCCTGACAACTTCATAAGCTTCGTGTAGTGACCTTCCATTTGCAGAAATCTTTTCACCTTTAATTTCTGCTGGAATCACATCAAATACATACTCTTGGAGAGGGTCTAATTCAGTAAATTGTGTCATTAGAAAAGCTCGATATTAGGTGCTTGAAGACTCACAGCATTTTGTTTGTCTTTAGTCATCCAAGGTGGCAAACTTATTTGCTGGATGTCATTGCAATATCCAGGGTAAAGATCCTCCTCTTTCCACTTTGCAATTTTTGCAAGATCTTCTCTAGCTGTGTCATAACCATTCACGATCATGTATGTATCAGCCTCATAGACACCAACACCATAAGGTGCTGTTTTTTCTACTGCTATAAAAATAAATCGCTCTGGTCTGATTCCAGTTGCTTGTTCTAATCCATGCAAGTACCAGCCTGCTTGAACGTGGTATCTAAAATTAGAAATGCTTTTTAGAAAGCCTCTATAAGAAGCATCCATTGTTGTTTTTACATCAACAATTGTTCCACCGTCGACAAGCAAATAATCAGGGCGGCACTTGCAACCAAGTCCTGTTTCTTTGTCAGTCCATAAAAAACTTTGCTCTGCTTTGCCAGAAGAACTAAGTAATTTTTTTGCTGGATTACAATTATTTAAAGATTGCATCATTCCTTCTAAATTTGCTTTGTCTTCAAGGCTTAATACTGTGCGTCCAGCCTCCTCTTGATCTTGCTTCCAAGCAATACCTTCTTTTGTCCGTAACCAAAATTTAGAAGTTGTATCTGGTTTATATATAAATTCGTTTTCAAAAAGTTCTGGCTCAAGAGATAAAGCATGAAAGGCAGATCCAAACTTCATTGCTTGAGTTGGTTCTATTTTCGGCCCTGTTTTTTTGTACTTAAGATGTTCGCCGCTTCTTCTAGCGGCATCAAGATCAGATTTTGAAATGTCTTCGCTGGAGTGATACTCCTCGTTCGTCATTTTGACGTAACCGTTCATCGGGGGTTGCATAAACTTCATACAACATATACCCTAATAATATAAAAAGCAACCTTTTCATATAATATGCAGCTTCGGCCTTATCAAGAAAAAGCTATATCTGATCTTCAAAATGCAGTCAGAAATGGTAGTAAAGCACCTCTTCTAGTTATGCCAACTGGATCTGGTAAAACTGTTGTCTTTTCTAAAATTGCTAGAAACTGTTTAAAGAAAGAAAAAAAAGTTCTTATCCTTGTTCACCGCAAAGAATTAATAGATCAGGCTTCAAAAAAACTCGCAGCCATTGACGTAAAGCATGGAATTATTGCTGCCAATTACAAAGGCAAAAAAGCTGACATCCAAATTGCTTCAGTTCAAACTCTTGTAAGGCGATTACAAACAACAATATTTGATCCAAATTTAATCATCATTGACGAAGCTCATCACGCAGCGGCAGGCAGTTGGAAAAAAATAATGGAATATTATTCTTCAGCATTAAAGATTGGTTGTACTGCTACGCCTTGTCGTTTAGATGGCAAACCTTTAGGTCAGTTTTTTGATTCATTAGTTCAAGGGCCAACAATCCCTGAGCTGGTTTCAAAGGGTTATCTTTGTCCACACAAAGTTTATTCAGCACCCATAACACCAAACCTTTCAAAGGTAAAAACAATCGCAGGTGACTACGCAAAAAATGAATTATTCGATGAAATGGTTAGGGCAGATATTACTGGAGATGCAGTAAAACAATACAAAAAACACGCTAACGGTTTGCCAGCCATTGCCTTTTGCATCAACATTGCTCATGCCGAATCTGTGAAAAATGAGTTTGCACTTGCTGGCTATAAAGTTGACATAATTACAGGTTCAATGAAAACTGAGGAAAGAGATCAAGTTATTGGGTGGTTAGCTGATGGCACAATCCAAGTTCTCGTATCTGTGGACGTTATCTCCGAAGGAACGGATGTACCTAATGTTTCAGCAGCAATCCTCTTGCGACCAACAAAGTCTGAAGGTTTATACATGCAGCAAGTCGGACGTATCCTTCGACCAAAATTAAATAAAACAGCCATAGTTCTTGACCATGTGCAAAATACACTTACTCATGGATTTGTTGACGATGAGCGTGAATGGTCTTTAAAACAAAAAGTTAAACGCAAGAAGAATGCTGATAAAGCACCAGCGGTACAAACTTGTAAACAATGTTTCGCTTGCTTTCCTCCTCAAAGAATTTGTCCTTGTTGTGGATATGAAACGCCTACACAGCCCAGAGAATTATCACAAGAAGATGGTGAACTTGTTGAATTAAAAAGAGAAGAAGTTAGACAGAGAGTTAGAGAAAAAAAGAGAGAACAAGGTCAACAACAAACTCTGCAAGATTTAATCAACTTAGGAAGGCAACGTGGGTACAAAGCTGGATGGGCGTATTTCGTATATAACCAACGACAACAAAAACAAAAGAGGTGGCCTAAGCAAAAGACCATTGCACCTAATGATACACGTTTTGATTTTGGAGTTTAAAAAATGATTAATAATTACTCAGTAAAAAGTATTAAAAATCAAGAGTGTAAAGAGTGGTTTTTGCATAAACATTATGCGAAAAGACTTCCTTCTGTATCTCATGCTTTTGGCCTTTACGATAAAAATTCTTTAGTTGGAATTTGTTCTTATGGACGACCTGTTGCTCATACACTTATAAAGCATGCCTTTAATGGTCACTACCAAGAAATTTTTCTTGAGCTAAATCGATTGGTTGTTGATGACAATCTGCCAAAAAACACCTTATCTTTTTTTGTTAGTGCAACTTTAAAACTACTTCCAAATCCTTCAGTAGTGGTTAGTTACGCTGATACTTCTCTTGGACATCATGGTTACATCTATCAAGCTTGTAATTTTATATACACAGGTTTATCAGCAAAACGAACAGATTACAAAGTAAAAGGTAAAGAGCATTTGCATAGTGCATCTCTTATGGATCACGCAGGTCGTGGCGTTGAAAAAGGCAAAGTAAATAAATTAAAAGCTATGTATGGCGATGACCTTTACCTAAAAGACAGACCTAGGAAACACAGATATTTTTATTTCTTAGGACAAAAGAAACAGAAAAAAGAAATGTTAGAAAACTTGGCATACGACATTGAGCCTTATCCAAAAGGCAACAACAAAAGATATGACTCAACTTACTGTCCTTCTACCCAAACAGTTCTTTTCTAATGCATTTACAAACTTCTAGTAATATGCTAGTATCTGGCATATCGATGGTGACCTGTAGACCACCACCGATCAAATTATTTCTTAAAAAATGTCTCTTATCACATGCTCTTTTGCATGGCTTTGTGCTGTGCTTATGCTTCCTTTTGCAATCCTTTGGTGGGCTTGCGAATCAAGACACACAACAATTAACAAATTGCGGTCTTGGGGTTATACATGGAAACAAATTGGCGAACGTTACAACGTTAGTCCTGCTACCGCTAGACGATGGAGCCTTGCCTCGGCATAATTAAATTCCTCGTGGCGGTCAAATAGAAACAAAATTACAGCAAGAAATAAGGCTTGCTCTTGGCAAAATTCCTTTTCTTAGGATGTTTCGCAATCAAGTAGGGCAACTCCCCGACCCTCGTTCTGGTCGCTGGGTTCAATTTGGACTTGCTAAAGGTTCTTCAGATTTGATTGGTTTTAAATCTGTTGACGTAACTCCTGAAATGGTCGGGCAGAAAATTGCTGTCTTTGTTTCTATTGAAGTAAAAACTCCAACTGGTAGAACTTCTAAGCCACAACAAAATTGGCTTACTCTTGTTAAAAATGCTGGCGGTATCGGCGGCATTGCTCGTAGTCCAGAAGATGCAATGAAAATTTTATCTCTGGATTAAGAGAAATATCTTTAAAACTTATCTCTATTTAAATGAGCGATCTAAAGCTAGATAAAAACGAATGGCGGCTTTTCCTTAAGGCACTAAACAAAAAAAAAGATACTGTTCGCTTAAGAGCCTTTTTCCCTAAAGGTCATTTTCTTAAAGATAGAGATCGTGGTAAAAAATCTCATGCAGATCTTCAATGGATTACTGATTGCCAAAAAGAAGGTCGTGGAGTTTACATCGTTGTTAATGATGGAGGTGACACCGATTCCTCCATCACACATTGCAAAGCTTTTTTCTGCGAATGGGATGACAGACCCAAGCAAGAACAAATTGAAGCTTGGCGACATCTTGGACTCCCCGAACCGTCACTTCAAATAGACACTGGCGGTAAATCTATTCACAATTATTGGATATTAAAAAAGGCAATTGATCCAAAGACTTGGAAGCCTATCCAAGAAAGATTATTAGATCACGCTGATGCAGATAGAGCCTTAAAAAATCCTTCTAGAGTCATGCGTTTGCCCGGAACTCATCATATGAATGAGGATGGTTCCGCTGGAGGACTCACAACAATTATAAATAGCTCAGACAAAATTTACCTTTTAGAAGACATAGAGAAAAAACTGCCGACTGCCAAGCAACATGAAGAAGTAAAGCAAAGTTCGCAATACAAAGAATACAGAAAAGAAGGAATAGGGGTTGTTGAAGAAGCATTACGTCTTATCCCTCAGAGAAAACCGGGTTCTAATACATACCACATGTATAGAAATATACTTTGGGGCTTAGTAAAAGCTTGTGAAGATGCTGGCAAAGATATTAATTATGCAATTGATTTAATGAAAAGTCACTCTCCTTCTTGGGGTGGCATTGATCAAATTGCTAATTCTGGCGGCATTAGTATTAACGCTGGTTCTTTCTGGTATTGGGCAATAAAAAATGGTTTCAAACCTCCAAAGCAACTTAGAAAAATTGAACTAAATGAGTTTTCTGATGATTCTCCTGAAGCTGAAGAAATAATAGTAAGTAATGAACCACTTCAAAAAATTGAAGGGGCTGACTTTTTAAGAGTTTTAAGAAGTCTTCCAAAGAATCATCCCAAAGCTTTTAAGTACAACATTTTTACTCAACAAATTGAACGCTACGGCGAACCTTGCCAAGGTGATTGTTCCATCGAAAGGGCATACCTAAAACTTCAAGAGAAAAAATTTAAGATTCAAAAAGACGTTGCTTATGATTGCATCGTTCAAGTTGCTAGAGAAAATCAATTTGATCCCGTTGATCAATACTTAGAAAGTTGTAGAACAAAAACTCCTGAATTTATAGACAGACTCGCAAGCAATTACCTACGCCTTGAAGATCAACACCTAACTGAACCTACCATTTTCGACCACATGCTCAAATGCACTTTGATTGCAGCAGTGGCAAGGGTCAAAAAACCCGGTTGCAAATTCGATAATGCTTGTGTACTAATGGGGCCGCAGGGGGCTAGGAAGTCTTCTTTTTGGGCCGCTCTTGGCGGTGAATTTTTTTCTGATTCACTTAAAGACATCAACGGAAAAGACTCGCTTATGACTCTTCATTCCGCATGGATATCCGAATTCGCAGAGTTGGATTACCTCAACACCAAAAGACAAGCTGGAGAAGTTAAAGCTTTTCTCTCTCAATCGTCCGACATCTTCAGAGTTCCATATGGAAAAGTAACAGAAACTTTTCCTCGTAGGGGCATTATTGTTGGTTCAACTAATAGGCACGATGGTTTCCTTTTAGATGACACAGGATCAAGAAGATTTTGGGTTATAGAAACATCTTGCACAATGGATAAACCAATTCAAAGTCAAGAAATAAAAAAAATTAGAGATAATATTTGGGCTGGAGCTTTAGAAGCTTATGAAAATGATGAGCCACATAACCTACCTACAGAAATAGAAACTAAAATCAATGAACAAAATGAAAGATATTTAATAGATAACCCTTGGAAAAATATTATTGCTGATCATGTAAATAGTCCTGCTAATTTAACCAATGAGTTTTCTACCGATAAGATTTTAACCGAAGTAATTGAAAAACCTCTTGAACGTCAGACTCGATATGATCAAATGCAAGTCAGCACGATATTAAAGAATTTAGGACTCGTAAAGAAGAGAAGAGGCGCAAAAAACAGTCGCAAATGGGTCTACATTCGAGACTCACTAGGTGTCCTATCCGATGACTGAGGTTAGGACACTGTTAGGACTTCGAGACTGCCCTGATACCAAGTGTCCTGAGCAAGTGTCCATGTGTCCTATCCTATACTATTTGATTTAAAATTTTTTTAAAAGTAGTATAGATAGAGCGATATATAGGCATAAACGGCTCTATCTTTAAAAACCAAAATAGGTTTAGGAAACTCCCTGAAAAGGTAGGGCAGGTTAGGACAGGTAGGACACCACCAATTTCTAGTCTCATCTCATGGACTTGCTAACATACATTTAAAGACTCGGAGACTTTTACATATATGGCTAATGCTATTAATTTTTCGTTGAATAAAATTGCTAAGAAATTAAAAACCTATGAACAGGCAAATGCAAAATTTGCTGGAAGAAGAGCAATGCAACGTATTGCTTTCACAATCGCAAAAGATGAAGGCAAGGAAGGAATAAAAAATACCTATAAAAGACTTTTTAAAGCTCCTGTTCCATATACTTTGAGAAGTATGAATTACAAGGCTAAAGGTTTAACGGCTGATTTGATTACAAATAAAGATGAAAGCAAAGGTAATGCTCCAGCTAAATATTTATATCCAGTAATTGGTGGCGGTGATAATGAAGTTTTTTATACAAGGTTTCAAGAATATTTAAGAGGCAAAGGTTATATGAATAATTCAGATTATGCCTTTGCAAATAAGAAAAACCCAAAAATTAGATTTAACAAGTATGGCAATGTAACTCCTACAACTTATAAAAATACAATGATTGGTTTAAGCAAAACCAACAAGGGGCAAACAGCTAGAAAAAGTGCTGGGACAAAAATTCAAGATACTCAGGTGTTTGCTTTTAAGCAAGATTGGAGGAATGGAAAGGATGAGAAAATGAAAGCAGGTATTTGGAGAGTGAAATCAACTAAAAAATCAGGTGGTTACTTGCAGCCTTTATTTTTCTTTGCTGGTGCGCCTAGTGTTCCTAACAAAGGAAAATTAAATACTCATGTAAAAGAAATTTTTGATGTCATTGCTCCTAAAATTTGGATTGAAGAAATAAAAAAAGCTGCAAAGTAACAAAAGTATGCTAGACTATTTCTAGCAGTTACCTCTGCATTATCTTTTATCTTTGTTTGTTATGGGTCTTTCTCAAAAATCAATCGAAGCTTTACTTCAGCAATATATAAAATATGACGATGCTTATCGAATCGGTAGACCACTTGCTAGTGATCAAGAATTTGATGCATTAAAAAAAGTTTTATTAGAAGAAGCTCCAAATCATCCAGTCTTACAAAATGCTGGTGAATCAATTGTTCTTAAGAGTATGGGGAATCAACCTTTTAATAATTGGTTCTCTGACTCAAGATTCTCAACTGTTATTGTTCAACCAAAGATTGATGGCATTGCAATTGCTTTACGTTATAAGCAAGGCCATTTAGTTAAAGCTTGGAATCGTAAAGGTAATGACAAAACTCAGGCACTTCGTTTAGTAGAAAATATTCCAACTGATATTCCTATTAATGGAACAGTTGATATAAGAGGTGAGTTGTTTGTTCGGGGAGTAGACAGAAATGTCAGTCAACAAACTGCCGCTGGACATATTAGAAAGAAAAAGCCATTAGAGGAAAACGATTTATGTTTTTCTGCTTTTGAAATAATGAATATGAATACAGCACATTATCCAACCGAAAAGCATATTCTTGATCAATTAACTCTATGGGGTTTTGATACTCCACCAACTTACATTGCGGAGACTTGGGACGTTTGTCATGGGTTCCATCAGAAATGGTTAGACGGTTTATTTCACAATATGGAATATCCAAGCGATGGCGTTGCCTTCAAGGTGATGGATAGAGAAGTACAGCAAGAAATGGGTTGCTCTAGCGTTGCACCAAGATGGCAATTAGCAGTTAAGGAGGATTGGAAGCACTAATATTTTGACATATCTCTAGTAATAAGCTAGACTTGTTTTATCCCGAAAGGGTGTTGTTTATTATTTTTTATCTAATGGCTGAATTACATCGTATTCGTTTTAATAATGTTGGTGAACTTCCTGTCCCTTGTGATTGGATGCTGAAACCAGACATCAAAGTAATGCCTTTGAGGTATCACAAATCAAAAAAGACTGGCAGTGTTTACATTCTTGACCAAAAAGACAATAAAACTAGAACTGCATATTCTTTTCGTTTCAATGGTAATTCTGAATCATTAAAGCGTGGTGTTTGGCAGAACTGGAATGCCGTTGGCTTGTGTGACTGCGAGTTTGGTCATGCTTGGATTTCTGCTACCTATCAAGATTGGGATGATCCTGACTTTGAAGGTGTTAGTTCTAGGGTGACTTGGTTTGTAAATTTCACTCATGATGGTCAACCTGAAAGATATACAGGTGATCCGTATGGAGAGTTTTGGGGTTGGATTATTGAAAATGTTTCAGTAATGCATGCTTATGAAAGAACTCCTAGAGATAAGACACCTATTACTTATGAGTATCAATGCAAAAATCTTGCTGGTGAAAAAGTTAGTTTTCAAATGACTGGTAATGGTGAGTTTGATTCAGAGCAAAAAGCTAAGAAGAAAATAGATGAAGATCCTAATTTACGCAAAGCTATTTTGGCTGATGTAGATGGCTGGGAATCAGATCGTTACTACGACAGACGTACTTTTGTAAGTAAGGAGGTGGCAGCATGACAACAACCAAAACATATTCAGAAACTGAATATAAAAGACATGGAAATTCTATGTATGAAATTGGCAAAGAATCAGCCTTTCAATCTGTATTAAAAACTCAGGTTATGTGGTCTGTAAAAATGACTGATGACAATTGGGATTTAGATACAGTAATTATTGGAGATGGTTCCTTGAAAAATATTCCTTTTATCAAAAGTTTTTTAACCTTTGATAAGGATGAAAATGATGATTTTATCCGAAAAATTGTAGTTACCAAAGCTAAAGATGGAACTGTTAGAGAAGTTTGGTTAGCTGCTGATAGAGCATTTAGAAAAGCCAAAAAACTTTATGGTGATTGGCATTATTTCCTTGAAATAGTTGAATTAAAAAATGATTCTTGTCGCCGTAAGAATGGTTACATTGCTTCTTTTTATGGATCATAAGAATCACTTGACATATTCCTAGGAATAGTCTAGACTTAACTTATCCCGAAAGGGTGTTGTCCTTTGTTATTTATCTAATGAACAAAATTGATTTCTATAGTGAACTTTATTCGGCTTATTGTTTGCAAGAAAAATTACCTTGCATCTCTGCTGATGAGCATACACTTTCTGAACTAAGCGAAAAGCAACAGCAAGTTATCACCAAGTTTATTGAGATTTGGGATGAAGCTCAAGCAAAGGAGGTGGCAAAATGATTTTAAATGACATCAAAAGAGTTCCTCCTAACGCATTGCTTGGAGCAATTTTAACTGGGCCAAATCAACACCAATTTAGATGTGTGCATTATTACGTTGATATTCAAAACAATGATTTTGTTCTTGAAATGCAACCACTAGGAGAGATTTTTTCAGACCCAAATGAAACAGATGGATATTGTCTTTCTGATATGACTGATTGGAGTATTAGTTTACAAGGAGGATTTAGTTCATGACTAAAAAATTATTTGACTTTCAATTCACCGAAAAAGATGATTATGATTACTGTGTTCAGTGTGGGTGTGATTTAACACATCGAGACGATGGAGATAACACTTGTTGTTGGTGTTTAGAACGTATTCAAGCTGAGAAAGAT
>Ga0315331_10002417_pt1:0-10000 | contig 14184 bp, 12 predicted proteins | sample M160m34915metaG_FD_203456 | JGI IMG/M metagenome (GOLD analysis project Ga0315331, IMG submission 203456) | Ammonia-oxidizing marine archaeal communities from Monterey Bay, California, United States - M1 60m 34915 | ecosystem: Environmental > Aquatic > Marine > Intertidal zone | place...
AAAAGTGGGGGGTGGGTATTTATGGACTGGGAGATGGCGTTGGGGTGTTCGTCTAAAAATCTCCATTGGTCAATCCAGGATACGCCATACTTTGGGCCTACTAGTAGTTGTAGCTGTCGGTATGCGATATGGGCTGCACGACGGAACTGAGAATCCCAGGACTCTGTGCGTTGGTCATTATCAATCAACCCAGATGTGGGGGTCCAGCTAGCGAGTGATTTATTGGAGGTTGTATTGGGAGGAACATCTTTTGCATAGATGGTTACCTTAAAACCGTGTTTCTGAAGTTGCCTTGCGGTGGTCAAACCTGCTACCCCACTCCCGATAACAGCAACGTTACGACTGGGATGGTCCAATGCAAGTTCAGTAGCTAATAGTCCCGTCCCCCAGGACAGGGACATACCAGAACCGCCATGCCCGTAGTTGTGTATAATAGTCTTGGAATCATGTTTTTCAGCTTTCAGTACGAACCCACTGGGTCGATAAGGTCTCAGTCCAACGGTGGTCCGAATAATACGTTCCCTAAAAATGTTTACGGGCCATAGGATCGTGCCGAAAAACTGTGCAGATCTCACGGTTTCCCGAGCCGACATCTGTTCGATGGATCTGGATATTCCACATCCAGGGATGCTCAGCCCCACAACCCCCAAGCCGGCTTTTTTGATTAAGGTTCGCCTGTTCATAAAATCACCTTTGCAGGGAATAATGTTCTAGCCTGCGAGCTAACAGTAATATTGTAGTCTTCAGATGACCAATGCATTTGATTTCAGCTATTTTCGATGATTTGGACTTAATTCCAGACGGCCATACGAATTCAGGATCTGTTGTAACTCCCAGTGCGGGATGGCTTCAGATCGGTTACCGTCTCTTCCTTCCATTGTTTCTGCCGCAATCATGGCGTTGATGATCGCTTCTTCAGTGGCTTCAACGGTGGCTTGAAAGATAACGCTCAAATGGGAATTATTTAACATTTCTAGGGAGCTTACAGGGCGATTGCCTGCTGTGTTGCGATTGCTTGTTGAAAAAGCTATAAAAATATCACCAGATCCGTTACTTGCGGTTCCTCCAGTTCGAGCGACCCCAAGTGAAGCTCTTCTTGCGACCCTCTTCAATTGATGAGGGAGAAGTGGAGCATCGGTTGCTACGACGATGATGATTGATCCACGATCCTGATATTGGGATTCCTGGTCGACGTCGGTGGTTATGTGCTTGCCAACGGGAACACCTGCTATTGTGAGTTGGTTCTTGCTCCCGTAGTTAGCTTGTACTAGAACTCCTACAGTGTAGCTTGCTCCTGCACTCACGATGCGAGAGGATGTGCCGATTCCGCACTTGAATCCCAAACACCTCATTCCAGTGCCGCCTCCGACATTGCCTTCTTCGACCTGTCCGTCGACAGAATGGTCTAGTGCAGAGAATAGATGTTCCTTAGTAACGTGAAAACCGTTTATATCATTGAGAGTGCCATCATACGTTTCTGCTACGACTGGTAGAGACCATGGTTGAAAAGCATTGCCGTGTTTAGTCTGCCATTCAATGATTGCATCTCTGACTACACCCACGCTGTGAGTGTTTGTGATTGCCAATGGCCCCTCCATAAAACCAGATTCTTCGACCCAAGTGGTTCCCGTCATTTCTCCATTTCCGTTTAGCGCAAACCAACCTGCGAAGACGGGGTCAGATGGGTTGGAGCCTCGTGGAAAAATGGTAGTGATGCCCGTGCGTACTGGGCCTTTTCCAACTATTAGTGGACCTTCTCCAGAAATCAGAGTAGTGTGTCCCACCAAAACGTCATCAACATCTGTAATAGCGTTATTGGTTCCAGTCATGCCTTCGAACGGGATTCCCAGGTCTCTGGCCCGTGCCCCATTTTGTCCAGCGACAATGGACGGGATTGTAAATGTCCATAACAAGATCAAGGTAGTTGTTCCAAGCAGTATCCCTATTTTGTGATTCTTCATGGCAGATCCCTAGTGAATATGAGGGTTTGGAGTACTTGTCGTTCTCAGTGACACTTGTACTGCAGAAGGAAAATTAGGTCAAGGAACAAGAGGTTTGGGTTCAGGTGGAATGGAGCAGTTGAAATCGGGTTGACGCCCTATGTAATTGGACATCTTAGTAGGCTATATTAGGCCACTTGAATTCATCTTTAACATTGCACTCAAGTCGAATTTTTTAAATGCGATATTTATCAGTGATGATACTGATTTTCTCACTAGGATGCGGAGACACTGCAACTGACATAACTGCAGTAGAGACACCGCCTTCCAACAACACTGTTCGATCTGTAAAGGCTGACCCTTCTTATAACACAGATGTTTGGGAGATTTTCGTTAGAACGGGCTGTTCGGCTTCTTCATGCCATGGGAATGGAGCAGGGGGTCTAAGCCTTTCTACCTCTTCCGGATCCTACTCTATGTTAGTAAATGTCCCCTCGGACGGCACCGGTGAAATTTTGGTCATACCTTCCAATGCAACAGGTAGTTATCTCATAAAGAAACTTGATGGGAGCCAGGGAGCTGGTTCAAGAATGCCCCTTGGAGGTGCGGCACTAGATGAGACCGATATGAAAAATATTGAGAATTGGATCAATCAGGGAGCTAAAAATAATTAAAACAACAAATTGGTCTGCAGATAAAAAGATTCATTTCCTGATTTGGATTGGTTGCTGGTGTCTACCTGGAGGTAACGGTGGTGTGGATGCACAGGAACCGGTACCACCGCCAGAAATATTTTATTCCACTCAGTCGGCTAATTTACCGACTGCCAAGATGCTGGAGCGCGGTCAAGGCATACTAGAAATCTCGCATCGATTTTTGCCACCTATTTCAGACGGAGCAGGAGTTCTGTGGGGTTTGGACGGTCCTGCCTATAATCGATTAGGATTGGGTTTTGCAGTTGATGACAATATCCTCCTGGGAGTATTGAGAAGTAGCCTGGAAGACAACTTAGAGGTCAATGCCAAAATTGGTTTGGGCCAAAAAGACGGGGGAAGGCCGTGGATGGTAGCTGCGGTGTTGGGCAGCTCTTGGGATTTTGACAATCACTCTCGGGGAGTTGCTACAGTTGCGCATGCATACCTTCAGTTTCTATTCAATACCTTGCTTACTGATAGGATAGCAATAGGTGTTGTACCTTCTTTGTTCGGGGGATTCTCGGAGGGGAGTGGTCAGAAACCATGGGGATCTGCGGAGATGGACTTTGCGGTTGGATTCAATGGGCAATTTTATATGAATAGAAGGATCAATCTGATCGCTGAATGGATAGCAACCCAGTCTCGAACCATCGCTCCAAGGGATGTTGGTTCTCTCGGTATCGAGTTTAGAACAAGAGGCCATTTCTTCAAGATCTTGTTAAGCAATCAAGTTAGAATGAATCCAAGTCAATATTTGATGGGTTCTCCTTTTGGTCTGCATCCGAACGAATGGCGACTAGGATTCAATGTGGTTCGAATCTTAGATTTTTGAGGTTAGGGAATGACTTGGATTGGTGCGCCTCAAAGGATGGTGTCTTTCATGTCCTTAACCATCAACGAGACTCGCTTGGCGCCGCCTTCGGTTTGTTGCTGACCTACTTCGCAGAATCCGAAAGATTCATGAAATTTAGTCGAAATCGGATTTGGAGGTCGTATGTTGACTTCGCAAGCCATGGGGCATCCCCTCTCTCTCGCTAATCCTTCAAAATCAGTGTATAGGGCCCTCCCCAACCCTCCTCTGTGAAACTGTCTATCTACAACGATTCGATCTACGTATATGAATTTGGCGTACCTCTCTTGAAACCAAAGAAAATTGAGACTTTGATAGTTAGCTGTTTCTGACATTCCCAAAAGGAAGGCTGCTACACTTCCTTTTATTAGAATTGCACGGAAGTAAAGGGATGCTTCTAGCTGTTGATGGAAAAACTCTTCATCGACCTCATTCACGTGGGGGATGGCGGCTTGGTTGAGTAGTAAGATCTCACGCAGGTATGCTGGCTTGACGGTGATGATTTGCATGAATTTTGGGTCGATAGTGTTCATTGTTCCTGACTTAGTTAACGTCCAGTATGTGCAGTAGCCAGTAGGCAGAGTAATTCATACATCATACTTGCTCCTACAAGGGCAGTCATTCCAGTGGTATCCCAGGGAGGCGAGACTTCAACAACGTCTGCGCCCACTAGGTTTAGGCCATTAAATCCACGGATCAGAGACAGTGCCTCTCGTGTCGTAAAGCCACCAACCTCTGGAGTCCCTGTTCCAGGAGCAAAAGCTGGATCGATACTGTCAATGTCAAAGGAGATATAGGTCTTGGTTGACCCTATGATTTCTCTGGTTTTCTGGATCACGGCTGGAATACCCATCTCCACCACGTCATCCATGAAGACCACATGCATACCGACTGATTTTGAATAATCCCATCCCACACTAGCATTTTGTGCTCCCCGAATTCCAATCTGGATTGTTTTCATTGGATCGATGAGTTCTTCTTCCACAGCTCTGCGAAATGGCGCTCCGTGACTGTAGTCAGTACCCAGAAAATCATCCCAGGTGTCCGTATGAGCATCGATGTGAATCAGGCTAATTGGCTCATCTTTACCCAGAGATCTCAAGATTGGCAATGTGACCGAATGGTCTCCTCCAGCCGCTAAAATAGTTACGTCTGATGAGGTGAAGAGATTTATGAAATCCTCAGTATCCTTATGAGCTTTTTCTACTTCGTAGACATTGGTGAAAGGGACATCTCCACCGTCTCCAATTCGACATTGCTGATAAGGGTCCATTCGAGTCACAGGATGAATCGAGCGCATCATGCTGGAACTGTTGCGTATCTCTCGTGGTCCATGTCTTGCCCCTGGTCTATTTGTTACAGCTCCATCATACGGAATTCCGACCATGGCTATATCAAAGTCAGAGGGCAACTTAATTTGAGGGGCTCTCATAAAGGTAGCTAGATCCATATATCTCGGAGATGACATTGGGTCGTACTGGTGTTCTGATGGTTTTTTCAACGGATTATCCAAGCAGTCGTGTATGTGATCAGAGGGGTGGCTGACCCCAAAGCTGAGGTTGCATAGGCCTATTGGCAAGGGAATTGAACGTTGTGCTGCACCTGATAGGATGTGAACAAATTTCCTTCAGTCTCTATCGTTGAAGGAAGTGAATTGATAGAATGTTGTCCATGAATGCAATTATACTAGTAGTAATCGGCGTAGTTTTCGTATCTCTCGGTTATGTGTTTTATTCCAGATTCATCGCTGAGAAAATTTATCGATTAGATCCTAACTATGAGACGCCAGCGTATACCAAGCGTGACAACGTCGATTACATTCCTACTGACAGGGTTGTTCTCTGGGGGCATCACTTCACTACGGTTGCGGGAGCAGCTCCAATCATTGGTCCAGCGATAGCTCTGATATGGGGATGGCTGCCAGCTTTCATTTGGGTTGTCGTGGGAACCATGTTTTTTGCGGGTGTGCATGATTTTGGCGCACTTTGGGCGAGCGTGAGGAATGAGGGAAAATCGATTGGGTCCTTGACGGGTGAAGTGGTCAGCATCCGTGCTCGAAACCTGTTTATGATTGTCATATTCTTGTTGCTTCTTATGGTCAACGCAGTTTTCGCTGTCTCCATCTCCAATGCCCTTGTGGCTACCCCGAGTAGTGTGATTCCCACCTGGAGTGCGATAGCGGTTGCTCTGGTGATTGGAGTGTTGATCTACAAAATGCATGTGCCGATACTTTGGCCAACTATAGTGGGAACTGCTATTCTCTATGCGGTGATTTGGGTTGGAGATCAGGTTCCGATAGAGATAACAGGCACCTTTATGGGCCTCTCAGCAGGCCCTCAGTGGATTTTGATTCTTTTTGGCTATGCTGCGGTTGCCTCACTACTGCCAGTTTGGCTTTTGTTGCAACCCAGAGACTATATCAATGGCATTCAGTTATTTATAGGGCTCGGGTTGCTTTATGCTGCGGTAATCTTTGCTAGCCCAGAGATTACTGCACCAGCATACAACAGCGAAGCGACAGGTATCGGAGCTCCACCCATCGTTCCGCTTCTGTTCGTGACTATTGCTTGTGGTGCGATATCTGGTTTCCATGGATTGGTAGCGTCAGGCACAACCTCGAAGCAGTTGGATAAAGAGCCAGACGCTAGATTCGTAGGATATTTGGGTTCACTGGGTGAAGGGCTGTTGGCGATAGCAACAATAGTTGTGGTTAGTGCTGGCCTAGGATCGTCCGAAGAATGGCGAGCTGTCTACTCGGAATTTGGTATCCATGGTATCGATACTTTTACCAGGGGTGGGGCTAACATCGTGGCCGGGGGTCTTGGTCTTCCAGTAGAATTTGCAGCGACGTTGTTGACTGTAATGGCTGTTCTGTTTGCTGGAACCACTATGGATTCAGGTGTGAGGATCCAGAGAATGATTATACAGGAGTGGGGAACGATCTATAAGTTGCCATTTATGCAAAATCATTATCTGGCTACGCTGTTGGCCGTTGGGTCCTGTCTAGTATTAGCATTTGGTGCAGGTGGCTCGGATGGGCAGGGAGGTATGCTAATCTGGCCCCTGTTTGGCACTACCAACCAACTGCTCGCAGGGATAACACTACTTGTTATCAGTATTATACTGGTAAAACTGAAACGTCCAAGTAGATACACTCTCGTGCCAATGCTCTTTGTGACGACAATGTCCTTTCTGGCTGGACTTATTCAGCTGAGGGGTTTTTATGAGAATGAACAGTACACTCTTCTCGTTTTTGATCTTGCCATCATCGTGGCAGCTGTAATGGTCATGTTTGAAGGTTTCTCAGCCTTCAATAGAGAGAAGACTAGCACTGTTTGACGTTCTTGGCTCTGACCTCTTTGGACCATGAAGTATTGGCCAGCAATGTGGAAAATATTCAGGCATTGGTTGTATTTAGCAGATGAGTTCTACAAGGCCCCTTACCGCGGTGCTATAGCCAGAGAAAAAAGGGACCAAGATGACCTTTTTATGCTTCTCGTATTTTCTGAATTAATGGGTGTACCTAATCCAGCATCATACTATACCCTCGAATTGCAGCCTGTCCTGCTAGAACAATTTCACGATTGGCATACACGTATGGGCATGGAGAAATCTCCTCTTGATGACTTTAGGTGTTGCTAGCCGAATTGTGTGACCGACGGATCCTATTCGTTGGCGGGAAAGGTGGTGTTGGCAAGACTACCATAGCAAGCTCTCTGGCATTGTTGGCATCGGACACTGGTCGCAGAGTTCTAGTGGTATCTACGGATCCAGCTCATTCTCTAGGGGATATTTTCGACAAGCCGATTGGGGAAAAAGAAATTCCACTGCTTGAAAACCTCTGGGGACTGGAAATCGACTCTGAACGAGAAGCTGATAGTCATATTTCTACTGTCAAACAGACAATGAAGACCCTGGTTGCTCCCAAGATGTACCACGAAATTGATCGTCAGCTCGATCTGGCTCGTCACTCTCCAGGCACTGTTGAGGCAGCTGTTTTGGAACGGGTAGCAGATCTTATGTCCAAGGCGGGGTCCAAGTATGATTTAGTAATCTTCGATACTGCTCCGACTGGCCACACTGTTCGGCTCTTGTCCTTACCTGAAATCATAACTGCCTGGACTGAAGGCATGCTAAATCATCAGGAAAAATCTAAAAATTTGGGCATTTTACTGGATTCTTTGAAGAACGATGAAGAGCCAGTGACTGACCATGGCATGATGGATTTTGTGCAGAATGAAAGTAAGGATCGACGTAATGAAGAGATAAGTCGGATTTTGCGAAGGAGAAACGATAAGTTCCATGAAGCACGAAAACTGTTAATTAATGCAGAAACTACTGGATTTCTGTTGGTTTTGAATCCAGAGCGACTTCCCATCTTAGAAAGTAAGAAGGCCTTCGACGTGCTTCGTGCATTCCAAATCGAAATCTCTGGTATTGTTATTAATAGGTTGCTTCCTGATGAGTTAGAAGGAGATTTCTTTAAAGGTAGATTTGAACAGCAGTCACACTATCTGGATGAAATAAGTGAACAGTTTGAAGGTATACGGAGCATCCAAGTAGGGCTTCTAGAGAGAGATGTTCATGGAATCAAAATGTTACAAAAATCAGCAAGTATGTTGTCTAAAGCTATTTCTGACAGTGAAGTTCTATGATGGCTACTCTAAACCTCATAGTCAGGATGATAGATGGACTGAATGAACGGATAGGGTCGGGGATCCGGTGGCTTACGTTGGTCATGGTATTTCTAGGTGCCTTTAATGCTTTGGCTCGGTACGCCACTCGGTATGTCGGGGTTTCTTTGAGTTCCAATGCTTATTTGGATGCACAGTGGTATTTATTCAGCCTTGTATTTCTTCTGGGGGCTGCTTACGGATTAAATCAGGATCATCATGTGAGGGTAGATATTTTTTATTCGCGGATGAGTAGGATGACTCAGGCATGGATAGACCTGATCGGCTCAGTGTTCATGCTAATACCCTTTACGGTCTTGATGTTTTGGGTCTCATGGACTCCGGTGGCTATAAGTTGGCAGATCAGAGAAATATCTCCTGATCCTGGAGGGCTGCCGCGTTATCCAATCAAGACTATCATTCTGATTTGCTTTCTTCTGCTTTTTCTTCAAGGACTCAGTCAAGTCGTAAAAAAGGTCCAGTTCATCTGTCTGAAAAGCCAAGATAAAACTCTTAAAAACACACTATAAATGTTGGATTTATGGGGACCAACGATGTTTTTTTCGGTTCTCGGCTTTATTTTTCTCGGCTATCCCGTGGCTTTTGTTTTGGCTGGGACAGCCTTGGGTTTTGCTTTTCTAGGGTCTGTGTTCGGGGATTTTGATCTAATCCTCTTGAGGGCCCTTCCTGATCGGACTTTTGGTGTGATGTCCAACTATACCCTACTGGCTGTACCTTACTTCATTTTTATGGGTACTCTGCTAGAGAAATCTAGATTAGCTGAAGATCTTTTAGAGACTATCGGTGTTTTGTTTGGGAGTTTCAGGGGAGGACTCGCCATTGGTGTGGTCGGGGTTGGTATGCTGTTCGCAGCAGCAACTGGGGTTGTAGGGGCGTCAGTTACGGCAATGGGTTTGATTTCTTTTCCTGTAATGCAGCGCCACGGTTACAGAGAGGACATCTCTCTTGGAGTCATCTCGGCTGCGGGGACTTTAGGACAGATTATTCCTCCAAGCATTGTTCTCATTGTCCTGGCTGACCAGATGGGTGTTTCGGTGGGAGCATTATTCCGGGCCGCGGTGATGCCTGGTTTGGGCCTGGCCACCTGCTACGTCACCTATATCATTGTAATGGCCCAGGTGAGACCAGGTTCCATGCCTCCAATGAAAGAAGCTGGAAGTGCAGCCAATGGGATTGCTTTGGCGCGAAGAGTGCTGCGCTCTATGTTGCCCCCAATCATTCTGATCCTAGTGGTACTTGGAAGCATATTCATTGGCATCGCAACTCCGACTGAGGCTGGATCTTTGGGTGCAGTTGGAGCCTTGCTACTCTCTGTCGTAAATAGAAGATTCTCAATTAGGATCCTAATTGAGGTTATGGACGACACTGTTCGCCTTACTGTTATGGTCATCTTCTTACTAATTGGCTCCACTGTATTCACATTAGTTCTGCGAGGGTTTGACGGTGATCTTTGGATTGCAGATATCTTGTCTAGCCTGCCAGGCGGAGCATTTGCCTTTCTTTTACTTGTTAACCTCTTAGTGTTCTTTTTGGGATTCTTCATAGATTTTTTTGAGATAGCCTTTATCATAGTTCCCTTGGTCATTCTTCCAGCTCAGATATTGGGGATTGATTTGGTTTGGTTGGCTATCATACTTGCGGTAAATATTCAAACATCATTTCTAACGCCACCTTTTGGTTTTTCCCTGTTTTATTTAAGAGGGGTTACGCCCACAAGCGTGCCGACTTCTCAGATATATAAAGGAGCGATCCCCTTCATAGGAATGCAGTTGATCGTATTGTTCGGTCTTATCTTTTGGGTTGCCCTCTAGGAGGGGATGA
>Ga0315331_10002418_pt1 | contig 14183 bp, 16 predicted proteins | sample M160m34915metaG_FD_203456 | JGI IMG/M metagenome (GOLD analysis project Ga0315331, IMG submission 203456) | Ammonia-oxidizing marine archaeal communities from Monterey Bay, California, United States - M1 60m 34915 | ecosystem: Environmental > Aquatic > Marine > Intertidal zone | place: USA...
GGGACGTCTATCTCGTTTGATACCTCGCTGATGGTCCTGTAGGCCGATCGGGATTTGCCATTACGCCGTAGATTACCTGTTCCACTCGTTTCCATCGCCATTAATGACAGTCCATTTAGTAAATCATTTCACTTTTATGTTTTGGGATTGATCCTATTTTTTAAAACGTGTGATGGCTTAAATATTATGACTTTTCTTGGAAGAATTGGAACCTCTTCACCGGTTTTTGGGTTTCTACCCATACGCTGGGATTTCTGTCGAATAGAAAAACTTCCAAATGAAGAAATTTTAACCGTTTCTCCATCAGAGAGTGCACTCGCCATTTCTTCAAGCACCGCCTCTACAAGATCCGCAGATTCGTTCCTTGATAATCCAACCTCTTCATATACTGCTTCACTCAATTGAGCTCGAGTTATAGTATCACCCGCCATTATCACCTCGCAAATGCCACAAGGTTAAAGTAACGTGTTAAGATAAATACGTCAAACATCTATTAAAAGTACAATTTATAATTTGTGACTGAATAAAATATTAAACGGGTTGACCTATCTTCACTAAACCTGATCCCCAGGCAAGTCCACCTCCGATTGCTTCAAACAAAACTAAATCGCCATTCGAAACTCTCCCATCATTAATTCCCTCGGAAAGAGCTAAAGGAACAGAAGCCGCTGATGTATTTGCATGCCGTTCAATACAACAGATCACCTTGTCTAAAGGTAAACCCATTTTTTTCGCCATACTTTCTATTATTCGACGATTTGCCTGATGAGGAACTAACCAATCTATATCGGATGAAGAAAGCCCATTAAATTTTAACGCTTCATCTATCACCTCACCCAGTTTTGATACCGCGTTTTTATAAACCTCTTTCCCAGACATCCGCACCTTACCCACGGTGCCAGTACTCGAAGGCCCACCGTCTACATATAATATATCACGCTGCCTTCCATCCGAATGTAGATGGGTTGATAAAACTCCATAATTTGCTACTTTTTCTGTATTCTCATGGCCATGCATCACCACGGCACCAGCTCCATCTCCAAAAAGCACACAGGTAGATCGGTCATTCCAGTCTAATAGTCTGGTGAATGTCTCTGCACCAATGACTAAGGCATTATTTGATTGTCCTGTTTTTATAAAATTATCCGCTATCGCCAGCGCATAAATAAAACCAGCACAAACTGCTTGTATGTCAAAAGCTATCCCCTTGGTTATGCCCAAAGCGGCCTGAACTTTAGTAGCGGTAGAGGGGAAGGTTTCGTCAGGTGTCGTTGTAGCCACCACAATCAAGTCGATCTGGTCGACTGCCATGTTGGCTTTCACCAAAGCATCATGGGCCGCTCTTATTGCTAGATCCGATGTGAACTCACCATCAGCCGCGACATGGCGTTGTCTAATGCCAGTTCGCTTGATAATCCAATCATCTGATGTGTCGACTATTTTGGCTAATTCACTATTTTCCAAAATTCGTTCCGGCAAATATGCACCACACCCTACCAAAAGGGAACGTCTAGAGTTCATGTAGATATCTTTTCACTAATAATTCATTTACCGTCTTGATCATGAAGAATGCCAAGTTCATTTCTTACCTTTTCTAAAAAACCATACCTCGCCATATCCGCTGCAACACCTATGGCATTTGCAAAACCCTCGGAGTCAGTTCCACCATGGCTCTTGACAGCAATGCCATTTAAACCAAGAAAAACAGCACCATTATATCGGCGGGGGTCCATACGTTCCCTCAACTGCTTAATTACACTCTTACATAAAAAATAACCTATTTTCGTAAAAATTGTCGATTGAAAGGCACCTCTTAAAAAATGTGTAAACATAATAGCCGTGCCTTCTGCAGCTTTTAAAGCCACGTTACCTGAAAAACCATCTGTAACAACTACATCCACCGTACCCGCCGTAATATCGTCTCCCTCTATAAATCCGATAAATTTCATAACGTTACTTAATTCTCTTAGAGTCGTCGCAGCTTCCCTCAGTTCTTCGTGTCCTTTTTGTTCTTCTGAGCCCACATTTAGAAGACCGACGGATGGATTTTTTAGTCCCAAAACGATTCGAGCAAATATTTCTCCCATTATAGCGAATTGGACGAGATTATTAGCATCACATTCTATGTTTGCCCCCAAATCAAGCATACAACTTTCGCCTTTTAATGTAGGAAAAAAGCTAGCTATGGCGGGCCTTTCTATGCCAGGGCACATTCTGAGAGATAACTTTGACATTGCCATAAGTGCACCAGTATTGCCGGCTGATACCACTCCATGTGCAGAGCCATCTGAAACAAGGTCTATAGCAAGTCTCATACTCGTGTCTCGCCCTCCTCTAAGCGCGACAGAAGGCTTATCATCAGCAGCTACCTTTTTCTGCGTATGGGTGATTTGATGATTATCGATGTCAAGGTGTCGACTTGCCTTAATTAATGGTATGATCTCTTCTTCATTCCCAACTAGATGAAAAAAAATATCCGGCTGACGTTCAATAGCAAGATCAGCCCCACGAACAACCATAATCGGTGCATCATCGCCCCCCATGCAATCTAACGCTATTTTAATTTTGGACGTCATTCGTGTCGATAACCGATCTTTGTATTGGATCTTAATAATTTAAATATACCTATGCATCCTTGTTACCCAAACACATTTGCGCGAAGAATCCAATTATTAAGGCGAAATTATCTTCCATAATTGTTTTTCATTCCACCCTGAAAACCGTTTTTACAGAAATTCAGAGGTGGCGCATCTTCAGTTTTTTATTTTCTCACCTAACGTCTTTAAAACTGCGAATGGATTATCTTCAATCCTCTTTTCATTTAATTCGTCAGAAAATACAATATTTTGCGTTGCAGAGCTAGGGGAGTTGAGAAATAGATATTCCAGTGCCAAAGAAAAATTCTGAGCCACAACTTCACCCAGAGGAACGACATTGTTTTCGATTAATTCAAAATCGAACTGGTTCTTTAAGTCTTTCTGATCTTCACTTTCTAAGGCTTCAGGTAAAGCGAATAATTCGTCGAAATGATCGTTGAGCGTGAAATCTATTATATCATTAATCTCCGAATCGAGAATCTTTAAATCGGAAGCGATTATTCCTTTCACATAAAAAAAGCCCGGCTTTGTATTTATTATAGATAACGTAGCCATTAAGGTATCGATCGAATAAAGACTAAATCTAATCGCCAATTCGCTTCTTTCTTTCGAATTAGCCTTTATTACCATCTTTACCTCTGCTGATAGTTGAGAGGAGTATATAGCATCAAATTTATGTGGTAATTCATCTTTTGTAATCTCGGACATCTAATTACTACTTACGAAGTTTCTATTGCCAGTGCAGAGCAAATTCTCCCTCCATTATCGCCTTAATTGGTGTATCGGCCAATGTTTTATCTATTTGACGCGCATAACTAGCAAGTCTTTCCGCATGTTCCGACAGGTTGGTATTCCCCCTGTAAACATTTCTTATCAACGCTTCTTTGAACTTGGCATCTTTTACTTCTATCACAGTTTCATAAACCTGCAATCGCCCCAAAAACGCCTTACCCATTTCCTTGACTCTTTTTCCAACGGACAAATCGCCTACTCCCATTTCGCGCAAAGACTGATCCATATCCAAAAACATAAAATCAAATAAATCCTGACTATACTGCCTAGTTAATTCCGGCTTTGATTTCAGACGTTTTATTACCAGACACATATGCAGGCAAAGTAAGTCAAAACGACCATCAATATTATCCGTTACGTGAAAATTTGTAATTAACTCTGGCCTCCGGGCTTGTCTAACAATCTCACCATAGGTTTTTTCAATGCCATTTGCGTAACGGTGTCTTGTAAGCCACTTTAACATGTTTATCTCCTAGCCTTATCTCTGAATATCAATTATTCTTCTTGAATTTAAGCCCTAAGATAAAAATTTAATAATTTTCTACCTAAGGTTTGAATTGTGTGCAAAAAAATGAGATCACCTGAAAAAGTAGAGTGCCAGGCGGCTCTTTATATATTTCTTTACGTTCTTCTGAGTAAATGAGATTGATGATAGAATGCATAGCTCCCCAAAAAAGTTTAGTTTCAAAAAAAGCTTTCTTTTATCCGTTGGATTATGCCTCTTAAGTAGTTGCTCCGTTGAAATCGAAGAACACGGTAGAAGAATTGGGAAAGACTTACTGAATAAAATAGTGCCTGGCTCAACCCAAAAGGAGCAGGTATTATCTATTTTGGGAGCTCCGTCCACAGAAAACGATTTTGGCAATTCAGCATGGTTTTATATAGCTTCAAACAACAGACGAACAGCATTATTCGGGGACAAATTAGTATCTAGGTCAATTATAAAAATCATGTTCAATGATAAAAACACTGTTACCAAAATTACACAGCTAACAGAAAAAGACCAAAATAGTGTAGAACATAAGCAAGAAAAAACACCAACCGCTGGTCAGGAAATAGGTATCCTACAACAGCTATTAGGAAATATCGGTCGTTTTAACGCTAACTCTCAAAGTAAATAGTGGCAACTCTAAATAACTATTCAGAGTTGCCGTTTTAAGGTCCTTAGTGGCTCCCTTTAAGCTAGTGCTGCCAGAAGCAATATTGCAACTATATTAATGATCTTAATCATTGGGTTGACAGCTGGACCAGCAGTGTCTTTGTATGGGTCACCTACTGTGTCACCGGTTACAGCAGCTTTATGAGCATCAGATCCCTTGCCACCATGGTTACCGTCCTCAATATATTTTTTTGCGTTGTCCCAAGCTCCACCGCCTGCGGTCATGGAAATAGCAACAAAAATACCGGTAACAATCGTACCTAATAACATAGCCCCAATCGCTGTAAATGCAGCCGTTTGCCCTCCAATTGCTAAAACAACGTAATACATAACAACAGGAGCTAAGACCGGCAACAGTGATGGCACTATCATCTCCTTTATTGCCGCTTTTGTGAGTAAATCGACAGCCCTACCATATTCAGGTTTGACTGTTCCCTCCATTATACCAGGGTTTTCCCTAAATTGTCGTCGCACCTCTTCCACCACAGAACCGGCCGCACGCCCAACTGCTTGCATTCCCATTGAACCAAATAGATAAGGAAGCATCCCCCCTATGAACAAACCTATCACTACATAGGGATCTTGAAGTTCAAACTTAACATCAAGATTTGGAAAATAATATGTCAAGTCTTCTGTATAGGCTGCAAATAGAACTAAAGCCGCCAATCCAGCAGATCCAATTGCATACCCTTTAGTGACAGCCTTGGTTGTATTACCAACAGCGTCCAAAGCATCTGTTGTTGTCCGAACACTCTCTGGAAGCTCGGACATCTCTGCAATACCGCCTGCATTATCCGTTACCGGACCATAGGCATCCAAAGCAACGACCATACCGGCGAGCGCCAACATAGTAGTTGCTGCGATGCCTACGCCAAATATACCACCCCATATGTACGATGCTAGGATACCGCCTGAAATTATAATAGCAGGAACAGCACAAGCTTCCATTGAAACAGCTAATCCTTGAATGACGTTCGTACCATCACCTGTTTCTGATGATTTAGCCACACTTCTAACGGGACGGTATTCTGTAGATGTGTAGTACTCTGTTATCCAGATTAACAAGCCAGTGACAACTAGGCCAACCAAAGCGCAATAAAACAGCATCCGTCCTGATGTTTCCACCCCGTTTGACAGAGTGAAAACGTTTGAAAACCCAAGCATTTTCCATGTTACCAGACCGATTAGAATCGCTGAAATGATAGCACTTGATATAAAGCCTTTGTATAAGGCCCACATGATATTGCCATTAGCACCTAATCTGACAAAAAATGTGCCAACCACCGAAGCTATTATACAAACGGCGCAAATCACAAGCGGATATAACATCATAGTAGTTGCGGTTTCACCCACAAAAAATATTGCTGCCAACAACATAGTAGCAACCACAGTTACTGCATATGTCTCAAAAAGATCTGCAGCCATTCCCGCACAATCTCCCACGTTATCTCCGACATTATCAGCTATCGATGCAGCATTTCTTGGGTCATCTTCCGGAATTCCCGCTTCAACCTTCCCAACCATATCTCCACCGACATCGGCACCCTTCGTGAATATACCGCCTCCTAATCTTGCGAATATAGAAATTAATGAGGCTCCAAAACTAAGAGCCACAAGCGCTTCTAAAATATGCCTAAGTCCAGACGTCGTGGCAGCATCGAATATCTGAAGCAAAAAATAATAGTATCCCGCGACACCCAGAAGCCCCAAGCCAACGACTAGCATACCAGTAACAGCACCCGATTTGAATGCTATGCTCAACGCCGGGGCCAATCCTACTGTTGCTGCCTGCGCCGTTCGAACATTGGCCCGCACTGAAACGTTCATGCCAACGTAGCCTGCAATGCCAGATAAGACTGCGCCAATAACAAATCCAGCGGCAACCGCAAGTCCTAACGTAACCGCTAAGATAACTGTTACGACTACACCGACACCCGCGATGGTAAGGTACTGCCGGTTTAGGTATGCTGCTGCTCCTTCTTGTATAGCACTTGCTATTTCCTGCATTTTTTCATTGCCAGCATCTGCTGTCACTATGCTTCTAGAAGCCACAATTCCATAAGCTAATGCGATCAACCCGCAGGCAATCACTAGAGCAAACAGTTGTTCGGTCATGATGGAGATCCTTCGTTTTTTAAAATTTCAACTTAAACTTAATGACATAAAAAGATTACACGCCTGATGCTTTTATATGTCACGCGGGACAAAAGCAAAAAATATTTTTCATCTACTCCAGACAATACATTTGGATCATACCTTTTTATGAGCCTAGCTTTGCCGAGCTTTTTTTCAATTATTACTATGAAAAGAAATGAAAAATAGTTATTCAGTCCAGTGCGCAATATAGACATCGGCAAAAAATGCCATACCACGCCATAATTTATACAATATTTTCAATTAATTAATCTGCATCATTTAGGTGCATTGATAGTGAAAACTTTGTGCTATTTCAGATGCTTTTTATCACAAACTCCAACAACTGAATGAACCGATTCAATCAATCATTTGATCCAAGATCAATTGCTATGCCAAGAAAAGAAAAACGAATACTGTTAATTTCCAAAAATTTAATTAAAAGGGCGTTCAAAAATATTAACAAAAAGTAAGTCAACAATGATGTCGGGTCCAACAATCTCTGCAGCCTTTACTAATAACCTTTGCTTTAAAAAAGCCCTATCATTCACTCCAGGCTTGATATCTAATGCATTTAATGCATGCACATAGGATAAAAAAGCATCTATGATGCGTATAAGATTTTTATTTACAAGGTCTGCATCAGGTCCTTGCCTCACCTCAATCATTATATGCATAAAAAGCGATCGATCAACTGTTCCATCCCTGAATAATGGAATCTGAAGCGGATCTATATCAATTAGCACAGTTTCTTTAGCACTTGGCCTTCCTAATGGTTCAGCCTTTTTTTCTTCTGGAGGAACCGTGACACCCAACAAATTTAATACCGCATTCGGCAATAAACCAGGGGCGAAAGTTGCCATCCCAAATATACTAGCCAAGCCAATTGCTATAAGAACAACCACAATAATAATTATTCTAATCACTTTTAAGGAACCCTATCCCAAGTACGGAAACAGGCTTCAAACAATTTAGTCATGCTTAAATCCTGTTCCAATAGAGTTTATTAACCTACCAGTTTTGTCTAATAAACTAACACCCGAACCGTTTATCATATGTCCTATTCTTGTAACGGAGACATCACTTGCTTTTGCTATTGCCTCTACTTCACTTCTTAATCTTTTTGGGGCGGTAAATAATAACTCATAGTCATCGCCTCCATTTACAATTAAAGAGGTTGGAATTCTTTTTTTATTTAACAGTTGTTCTACCCCTTTAGATAGGGGCAGCATTGGCCAGTTAACAATCGCACCAAGGCTTGACGCAGAGCAAAGATGTCCTAGGTCTTGCATCAATCCGTCAGATACATCCATAGCTGCAGATGCGATACCTACTAAGCCTTTCCCTAGCTTAACTCGTGGGTTCGGCAAATAATAGCGGTCTTTCAAATATAATTGTTCTGAATATGCCAAGTCATTGACTGGGTCCTTTATAATCTTTAAGCCAGCGGCAGAATCGCCGATAGTTCCAGAAACATAAATATCATCATAAACTGATGCACCATTTCTGGTGATCACACCCCTTGGATCTGCCCGACCTAATATAGTGATAGAAACTACTGTCGGCCCAGAGCCAGTAACAGTATCTCCGCCAATCAACCCTACATCATATTTATCTTGATCTTTTTTCAATCCTTTTACAAAGCTTGCTAACCATTGATCAAGGGTGCCCTTTGTAACCGGACCTAGGCTCAATGATAATGTGTATACCCATGGCGTAGCTCCCATGGCCGCCATATCAGAAAGATTGGTTCGGAGGGATTTCTGCGCTATCAGATCAACCTCTTCTTCACCGAAAAAATGAATACCTTCTACCAATGCATCAGTAGAAATTACAACTTTTGAGGCATCGTCCACCGGCAATACAGCCGCATCGTCTAATAAATTTAAAGACCCCCGCTCAATTGAAGCTAATGGCCTAAAATATTTTTTTATTCTATCAAATTCGTCCAATCCCATACTAGTTTCCCATGAACCTAATAATCCCTCAGCGATATAGCATCCAACACACCATTTACGAGGCCTATTGCTTTACCATCGTAGAACGCATGAGTTACGTCGACGTATTCACTTATAATTACGGGAAGAGGGGTAGAGGATCGATTTTTTAATTCATAGCTGCCTACACGGAGTATCGCGTGCAAAGTACTTTCTAAACGTTCTGAACTCCAACCATCAATTAAAACATCGGTTATTAGCCTATCAATCATTTCAAGATCTTTGGCGGTGCCCAAAGCTAAATCACAAAATAATTGCTTATCCGGCAAGCCTAAACTTGAATTCTCATCCACCACAGGCAACCTATAATTGATGAATTCATCCACTACTGTTTCAGGCAATATTCCGGTCATATCCATTTGATAAACTGCCTGAACTGCGTTTAACCGAGCCGCTGTCCTGGAGCGTCCGATTTTATTTGTATTATCAACGTCAGACAATTGAAATGGAATTTTCACTCTATATACCTTTGTTTTATTTCAAATAAAGACAAGCAAGCAATTGCAGCATCTCGCCCCTTATTCTTTTTTAACACAGACGCTCGCGCCCAAGCCTGTTCCCAATTGTCTACAGTTAAAATACCATTACCAATAGCGAGGTTTTTATCTAACGCTAATTTAGATAAACCTCGCGCGCTCTCGCCACAGACTATATCGTAGTGGGACGTCTCACCCCTGATGACGCACCCTAAGGCGATATAGCCTGCAAATAACTTTGCCTCGTTCCCTTGTGATACCAATGAGATAGCACTCGGTATTTCCAGAGCTCCGGGAACAGATAATCTTTCATAGCTTATTCCCATTTTTTCTAATTCTGCAACGGCCCCTCGCACTAACTCACTAGCCAGGTCTTCGTAAAAGTTTGCATCAACTATCAGAACTTTTTTTTTCATACCGTATTTATCCCACTAATAGATGTTGTTTGGCGCTCAAATATACTTAAGCCATAACCTTCTAGCCCTATCACGGTCTGTTCACTGTTTGTCAGCAAGATCATTTCTTTAATTCCTAAATCAAGTAAGATTTGAGCCCCTACACCATAATCGCGCAATTCATTCTCCGTGCCACCTTCGGGTATCGCGGTTTTAATCTTACTACGAATTTTCTCGGATAATGCCGTCGATGTAGGTTCTCTCATCACGACTACAACTCCTCGCCCTTTATCGGCTATACACCTCATTGCCGACTGTAATTCTCCGCCACCTCGCGAACCAGATTGATCTCCTAACACATCTTCCATAACGTTCAACGAATGCATTCTCACTAGAATTGGTGTCTCTCCAGTGATATCGCCCTTAATCAAAGCTATATGCTCCGCATATGTGACCTTGTTAAGATAAACAATCATCCGCCAGCTGCCTCCATATCGGCTATCAAGAACACTTTCTAGTGATCGTTCAACAATAGATTCGGTACGTCGGCGATGACTAATAAGATCGGCTATTGTCGCTACTTTCAAATCGTGCTGCTGGGCAAAACTCAGTAAATCGGGCAGTCGGGCCATTGTTCCGTCGTCGTTCATAATCTCGCATATAACGCCAGCTGGCGTTAGACCTGCCAGCCGAGCTATATCGACCACAGCCTCCGTATGGCCTGCCCTTACTAAACTACCACCGTCTCTTGCCACTAGTGGGAATACATGTCCTGGCGTTACAATATCATCCTGTCCCTTATTAGCATTAGTCGCCACCGAGATTGTATGCGCTCTATCGTGCGCTGATATCCCTGTCGTAACCCCCTCTCGTGCTTCGATTGATACTGTAAATGCCGTCTCGTGTCGCCCTTCATTTCGGCGAGTCATTAATGAGAGTCCCAATTGTTCTACTCGAGAACGCTCCATTGCCAAACAAATCAAACCGCGTGCATATTTAGCCATAAAGTTTATAACATCGGAGGTTGCCATTTCTGCTGGGATACATAGGTCGCCTTCATTTTCTCGGTTCTCATCATCAACTAGAATGAAAATACGCCCCTGCTTCGCTTCCTCGATTACTTCCTCTATTGACGATAAACCACTCTTATTTAAATTGTTTGACTTAGCTTCTTTGGCCATTTTATCGACTTTCTACTGAGTTCATTAAACGGGCTACATAACGTGCTATAACATCGACTTCTATATTCAAATGGCTTCCTATCGTCAAAAATTTGAACGATGTATTTTCCCATGTATGCGGTATAATATTAATTCCAAAGGAATTACTTTCGACCGAATTTACCGTTAAAGAAACTCCCTCTAATGTAACAGACCCTTTAGGAGCGATGAATTTTGACAACTTCGGTTCGACCTCTAATAAAAGTCTATGACTATCACCCTCTTTCTCCAGAGCTATTAATTTTGCAGTGCCGTCAACATGCCCCGATACTATGTGGCCGCCCAGTTCATCTTTTAGCTGCAGAGATCGCTCCAAATTCACGGCAGTTCCTACTTTCCAAGAACCTATAGTGGTATTATCAGTAGTTTCTTTTGAAACTTCCACCGAAAACCAATGTTCACCTTTTTCCACCAATGTCAAACAAACCCCTGAACAACAAATTGATGCTCCAATTGAGATAAATTCTGTATCATAAGAGGTAGCTATCACAATCTTAAGATCACCTTTCTTCTCAAGGTTCTGGACTCTTCCGATATCTGTTATTATTCCAGTAAACATATTATTTGCCTTATATCTGCCGCTTATAACTTTCCAATGTGTCTGCTCCAAGCTGTGTGATTCCACTTTGCTTAAAGTTAGGGGCTGCACTCAAATCCGATACGCCAAACCCTTCTACCGCCGCTATTCCGTCACCCCCCAAAATTATTGGAGCACGATAAACCAAAAATTCATCAATAAGATTCGACTTAATAAACTCTGTACACAGTGTTCCTCCGCATTCAACCAGTATGCTATTTACGCCCCTATCAGCTATGCTTCTCAAAGCCTCAATTAATGAAACCCTCCCAGATTCATCACCATTAATCGTTACTACTTGCACGCCAAAGCTTTCCAATTGTTTCTTTTTCGTTTCTTTGGCTGCAACCGTCGTAAATATAATTGTTCTATGTTTGGTGGCCGTAGAAACAATTTGTGCATCAATCGGAGTTCTAAGTTTCGTATCCAAAATTATTCTTATTGGAGATCGATGTTCCAATCCACTGATACGAGTATTTAAAAGTGGGTTATCAGCGAGCACGGTGCCTACTCCCGTAAGAATTGCGTCGTGTTTCGACCGAAGAAAATGTGAGGAGTGTCGCGCCTCTTCACCCGTTATCCATTGGCTATCATAAGTTTTTGTTGCTATTCGGGAGTCAATACTCATAGCCATCTTTAGAGTTATGAAGGGTAACTTCTCTTTGATTCTTTTAATAAATCCTCTATTTAATGCTTCGGCCTCTCGTCCTAAAACACCTTCGACAACCTCTATTCCTGCATCTCTCAATTTAACAAAACCCATTCCATCAACACGCGGATCGGGATCTTTCATCGCTGCGACCAAACGCTTTATTCGAGCAGAAATTAGGGCATCACTGCAAGGAGGTGTCTTCCCAAAGTGTGAACAAGGTTCTAATGTAGTATAGACGGAAGCTCCAATGCTTTTTTCTCCCGCCTGCTCCAAAGCCATCACTTCAGCATGTGGCCTTCCACCTTCCTGTGTCCACCCGCGTCCGACAATGCTATCATCTTTAACTATGAGGCATCCGACTGAAGGGTTGGGACAAACATTACCTGTATTTCGATCTGCTAATCGAAGCGCTATCTCCATCCATTCTGCATCACCCAAAACCATCGCTTAAAATATCTCAGTCCGTTTTTACTCATCATCAAATCTGCTCAGATCTTCTACAAAATCCTCAAAATCCTTCGCTTCACGAAAGTTACGATAAACAGAAGCAAACCTAACGTAAGCAACGGGATCTAAATTACCCAGTGAGTCCATAACCATTTCACCTATAACAGGGGATGGAATTTCCGACTCCCCCATGCTTTCAAGCCGTCTTACAATTCCGGTAATCATTCTATCGACACGCTCCTCATCCACCGGACGTTTTCTCAAAGAAATTTGAATTGATCTATACAGTTTGTCTCTATCAAAAGGTGCCCTTTTCCCATTCTTTTTCAGAACCGTCAATTCCCGCAATTGGATTCGTTCAAAGGTAGTGAAGCGTCCACCACAAGACGGACAGAACCTTCTTCTCCTGATGGACGCGCTATCCTCTGTCGGCCTTGAGTCTTTTACCTGCGAGTCATTATGTCCACAAAATGGGCAGCGCATATTTCTTCCCTCACTAGTTTACTGACCAAAAAACCCAAAAGATACTACATCCGGTCTAATATATAGGAAACCGGAAACATAGATCTCGAACCGATCTCCTTTGACTGGCCATCAGCTTTTCGTCTGGTTCTTCATTATCGCCTAATGCTTTTATTGTATCCGCAATTAGGTCTGCGATCAATTGAAACTCTGCTATCCCGAAACCTCGGGTAGTACAGGCCGGGGAACCAAGCCGTATCCCTGAGGTTATAGCAGGCTTCAAAGGATCGAAAGGAACACCATTTTTATTACAGGTGATTCCAACCGACTCTAAAGCAATCTCGGCGGCCCTGCCCGTTACATTTTTATTTTGAAGGTCAACTAAAAGTAAATGTGTATCGGTACCACCGGATACAATATTAATACCACGATTTGATAGACCAGATGCTAAAACTTGAGCATTTTCAACTACGCGACGAACATATGTTTTATATGATGGCTTCAGAGCTTCACCAAATGCGACCGCTTTGGCTGCTATTACGTGCATAAGAGGCCCACCCTGTAACCCTGGAAATAAGGCCGAATTAATTTTTTTAAATAATTCCTCATTATTTGTTAAAATCATTCCACCACGAGGTCCTCGCAAAGTTTTGTGGGTGGTAGATGTTACAATGTCGGCATGTGGCAAAGGGTTGGGATGTACGCCACCTGCCACTAACCCGGAAAAATGGGCCATATCCACTAACAAATAAGCCCCAATTGAATCCGCAATGTCCTTAAACCTTTTAAAATCAATAACCCTTGAATATGCCGACCCTCCGGCTATTATGAGCTTTGGACGGTGGGAATGAGCGAGCTTTTCTACTTCTTCATAGTCAATCAAGGCGGTATCTTTTTTGACACCATATTGGATCGAATCAAACCATTTGCCAGACTGGTTGGGAGGCGCGCCATGGGTTAGATGGCCACCTGCATCCAGTGACATACCTAAAATTGTATCTCCAGGCTTTAAACATGCTAAAAACACTGTTTGATTGGCTTGAGCCCCCGAATGAGGTTGGACATTTGCGAATGAACAATCAAAAAGTTCTTTGACCCTTTCTTGTGCCAAATTCTCAGCTAAGTCGACGAATTCACACCCCCCATAATACCGACGCCCCGGGTAACCCTCTGCATATTTATTGGTTAGCACCGAACCTTGTGCCTCCAAAACCGCCTTGGAAACAATATTTTCTGATGCTATGAGTTCAATTTGTTCATTCTGTCGATTGAACTC
>Ga0315331_10002419_pt1 | contig 14182 bp, 8 predicted proteins | sample M160m34915metaG_FD_203456 | JGI IMG/M metagenome (GOLD analysis project Ga0315331, IMG submission 203456) | Ammonia-oxidizing marine archaeal communities from Monterey Bay, California, United States - M1 60m 34915 | ecosystem: Environmental > Aquatic > Marine > Intertidal zone | place: USA...
GATTCCCGGGCATCAGAAATATTCGCTGCATTTGACGTCTTCACCAAAGATGACGTTCACGTTGGCGGTTGTGGGCAGGAAGTGCTTCCATCGAATGTGATTAAGCAGATGAACAAGAAGTCCTTTTCTGACGTGTTCGGTCTGATATGGAAATCAGCGTCACTCGTGCCTTGCGGAACAATTGCGGTAGATACTGACCGTTGTTCCGAGGTTACGAAAAATTATTCAATGATCCCGTTGTGCTGCGTCGTGTGCCACCTTGTCGTGGCGAGCGGCCGTACCAGACAGGTTCCGTTGCGGTTCACGGAAACTGTGTGGTTGCGGTGAATTCGACAGGCACAGTATCTACAATGTGCGCGACGAATCCGGTCGAAAAAAAATATGACGGCGTCCGTATTGATACGCATTGCCGATGCAGCGGACGGAACCGGCCGGCTGCCGTTACCATGAATTGAGCCAATCCTGTGCGCCGCAGCATGTGTTCCTGATCATGTAAGATGACATCAAACTGTCTGGATGAATTGAATGTTGTACACAGCCAGAAAGAACCGAATGCTATTGTCGGTTCTGTGTTTTCTCGGTCATACGACCAGCGGCGCCGCAACGCACGTTCTGCCGAACATTATCATCATCTACGCCGATGATCTCGGTTACGGTGATGTCTCCTGCTACAACCCTGAGTCTGCTTACCAGACTCCGCGTCTGGATAAGATGGCCCGCGAGGGTGTGCGATTTACTGATGCACACAGTCCGTCCACGATTTGCTCTCCGTCACGTTATGGTCTTTTCTCCGGTCAGCAGATCTATCGTTCTACCGGTCGGGGCGGAGGCGCCTTCGAAGGCCCCGGGGGCCCCAGCTATCTGAAGCCCGGCACACTGACAATCGCTCAGATGCTCAGTACGAAAGGCTACCGAACCGGTATTTTTGGTAAATGGCATGTGGGCCTGACATGGTACGACAAAGACAACAAACGCCTGGGTGGCGGGTTCAAAAACTCACTGCTGATCGACTACGACAACAGCACACCTCTGATCGATGGCCCCAATCATCGAGGGTTTGATCAGTCCTTTATCACCCCGAACTGTCCCAACACCGATCCGCTTTATATCTACATCGAAAATGACATGGTGCCCTTGCCTGCGAGTCAGCGGCACTTACGCGACAATCTGCCCAATCCCGGCGGTAAGTGGCGGTGGGACAACGATGAGGGCTGGATGTCGCCCGGGTATGACTTCATGAATGCCGACCTGCTTTTTTATGAAAAGACGAAAGCGTTTATTACTGACCACCGCAAACAGACACCGGATCTGCCCTTCTTTGCGGTGTTCTCTACACAGATCGCTCACGCGCCTGTGCTGCCTGCTGAGGAATTCAATGGCGCCACGAAGGCGGGCCCCCGTGGTGATTTTGTCTGGGAGCTTGATGTGCTTGTCGGTCGAGTGATGGATCTGGTGACGCAACTTGATATTGATGACAACACTCTGGTTCTGTTTAACTCGGACAACGGTGCTGAGACCGTTCATGTGGACTGGATGCGTCGCGACTACCAGCACGATGCATCCGGTGGCTGGCGCGGCATGAAACGCGACGGCTGGGAGGGAGGGCATCGCGTGCCGTTTATTGCACGATGGCCCGGCCGATTTCCGGCTGGCCGTGTTTCCCGTCAGATGACCAGCACGACAGACATCTTTGCAACGCTGGCGTCAATCGTCGGCTACACACTTCCTGACGATGTGGCGACGGACAGTTTTGACATGCTTCCCGCCATGCTTGGTGTGCAGGACGAAGCTCAGTCTATTCGGCCTCACTTGCTGACTCAGAGTTTCCGTGGTGAATTTCAGCTCCGGCAGGAGGACTGGAAATACCTGGACCACACCGGCTCCGGCGGCAACAGCTACGACCGGCCTCCGATGAATACATATGCTGTTGCTGAGTCTGCTCCTGACGCGACAGGACAGCTCTACAATCTGAAAACCGATCCTGGCGAGATCGCGAATCTGTTTTTCAAGGAGGAAGCCAGACGCAAAGACATGCAGGAACTCCTGGAACATCTGAAATCCTCCGGTCGCAGTGCTCTGAAGAATCGGCGGCCGCTGGGGGTTGCGAACATCCCCCCTGTCGCACCTTAAGGACGATGACAATATGAATTCTGTAATTCTGCGGATGTCTGCCGTACCGCTGGCTGTGACAGTGATCGGGCTGACTACGCTGCAGGCGGCTCACGCAAACGAGCGTCCAAATATCGTTTGGTTCGTCGTTGATGATATGTCGGCTGATTTTTCCTGTTACGGCGAGACGACGATTCGCACACCGCATGTCGATCAAATTTCGGAGAACGGCTTGCGGTTTACTCGGGCCTACGCAACATCGCCGGTGTGTTCGACATTTCGTTCAGCCATGATCACCGGAATGTATCAGACGTCCATTGGTGCCCACCATCACCGTAGTGGACGCGGCGAACATCGCATCCGATTGCCGGATGGTGTTCAGGCGGTTCCTGCACTGTTTCAGGAAGCGGGCTACTACACCTGCACGGGCAGCGGTCTGACCGATCTTGACTACCGAAGCCAGCCCTTCAATTCACGTACCCGGCGGCGTCTGGGCAAGACCGACTACAATTTCGACTGGGATGAGTTGATTTACGACAGTCACGACTGGTCCGGTCGAGGCAAAGAACAGCCGTTCTTCATGCAGGTGCAGTTGCATGGTGGGAAACTGCGAGGTGCGTCGTCAGCACATTACGAGGCATTTGATAATCAGGTCCGACAGATTTTCGGCAGTGTCACAGATCCCGAGAGCGTCCGATTGCCGCCATACTATCCTCGGGATGACGTTCTTCTTAAGGACTGGTCGACATACCTGGACAGTGTGCGAGTGACTGATCGACATGTGGGTCTGGTCATTAACCGTTTGCGGCAGGAGGGCCTGCTGGCGAACACTCTGGTTATCTTCTTTACTGATCATGGCATCAGCCACGCGCGTGGTAAACAGTTTCTATACGATGAGGGTACGCACATCCCGGTTGTCGTGAGCGGTCCCGGAATTGTCGGCGGCACAACGCGGACTGATCTCATTGAGCACATTGACATCGCGGCGCTCTCGCTGGCCGCAGCCGGTATCGAAATTCCTCGGGCGATGCAGGGCCGAAACATACTAGCCCCCGATTATGAGCCGAAGACAGCTGTTTTTGCGGCACGTGATCGATGCGGTGAGGCGGCCGATCGAATCCGCTCGGTCCGCACGGATCGTTACCTTTACATCAGGAACTTCTATCCCGAACGCCCACACCTGATGCCGAGCAGCTATAAGGATGGCAAGCTCATTGTTCAGCGCCTGCGCGAGTTGCATGCGGTAGCAGGCCTGAGTGATCTGTCTGAGGCGCTATTTTTTGCGCCGACGCGCCCTCCAGAAGAATTATACGCCTATGGATCGGACCGCTGGCAGACGGTAAACCTTGCCGCGGATCCTGAGTACGTCGCCGTGCTCAGGCAACATCGTGAGCGTCTGGAACGCTGGATTCGGGAAACCGGGGACATTGGTCCGGAGACGCCCGAGGTCTATGTTCTGGAAACGGAAGACCAGATGAAATCGACTCGGAACAGGGCTGCCCGGGAGACATACCGAAAGAACGCCGAACTCTATAAACGTTGGGCGCGCGAAGGGAAGTAAGGTGATTCGTTCGTTTGGCACGGTCCTCGGAGACGAAATTTCTGCGGGTCTCATTTTTATCAGCGAAGTATGAACGACAGTTGGATTGGAAGTATTAAGTTCGGAACGTTCTTTGAGAGAAGCGTTTGCCGATCATTAACACACACACACACACACACACACACACACACACAATTAACGCACAAGGCCATTGGCCGCAGAGATGATTCATGAAATCTATCATTACGTTTCTTGTCTTGTTGTCCGCGTGTGGCGGTTCACTATTCGCGGCGAATGTCCCACGGCCCAACCTCGTATTGATTCTAAGCGATGATCAGGCATGGACCGACTATGGATTCATGGGACATACTGCAGTGCGGACGCCTCACCTGGACAGACTCGCTGAACGCAGCCTGGTGCTGGAGCGAGGTTATGTCGCATCGCCGCTGTGTCGCCCCTCTCTGGCTTCGATGGTGACAGGTCTGTACCCCTTCCAGCACGGGGTCACCGGGAATGATGTCGACGGCCGCAACAACCGAGCGGTCCTTGATATCCCGTTGCGCGAGAATTTCTACAAACATCCTGGCTTTATCAAATCGCTGACCTCCAGCGGTTATCTGACTCATCAGTCGGGCAAATGGTGGGAGGGCTCATTCAGGGACGGCGGGTTTACTCACGGCATGACTCACGGCGACCCTCAGCGGGGTGGACGGCACGGTGACGCAGGTCTGAAGATCGGCCGCCAAGGGATGCAGCCGGTGACTGACTTTATCGACATGGCGGTCGCAGAAAAGAAACCGTTCTTCGTCTGGTACGCACCGTTTCTGCCGCATACGCCACACAACCCTCCACAGCGTCTGCTGGACAAATACATGAAGGACGGCCACGCGGCAGACGTAGCGAAGTATTACGCTATGTGCGAATGGTTTGACGATACCTGCGGCCTGCTGCTCGGTCACCTTGATCGCAAGAAGATCGCGAACAACACGATGGTGCTGTACATCTGTGATAACGGATGGGCAGCGGCAAGTACCAATGCTGACGACCCGAACCAGAAGTTGTGGAAGGGCTTTGCTCAGCGATCCAAAGGTTCGCCTTATGAAAACGGCATTCGCACGCCCATTATGGTTTCATGGCCGGGGCATGTGCAGCCACAACGAAGTCAGCATCTGGCGCACGCGATCGACCTGTTTCCGACAATTGCTGCAGCGACGGGCGTGCAAATGCCGCCGAATCTTCCCGGGATCAACTTACTGGACGCCGCGGCTCGGAAAGGTCGCCGGCAGGTTTTCGGCGTTTCCCATTCAATCCACAACATGACAGTGGGCGAACCAGAAGACACCCAACAGTATCTCTGGTGCGTTGAAGACGAATGGAAGTTACTGGTGCGATATCACGGCAAAGATACAACGAAATATCGCAATGTGCACGTGTGGGACCAGGCGCCTGTTCATCTGTTTAATCTCAGGATTGATCCGCACGAGCAAAACGACCTTACTGCCGAGCGACCGGAAGTCATGGAGCGACTTCGCAGAGCAATCACTGCATGGCATTAGCTCCGTCGGAAAGTGATCCGCTGCGTGACGTGTCAGAACCCGATCGACTTGCCGGTGTCCAGATGCTTTGTTGTCTGTTCAATCGCCGACACCATCCGCGTCCGAGTCACGGACTCCTGAAAGAGCGTTCCTAGTCACGGCCTGCCAGGCGATCTTGCGAAAAATGCGGTCCAGATCGTCGCTCGGAAAGTCGCCCGTATCACGGAAGTTAACTTTTTCCTGGATCAATTCGGGAGAACGACCATAAATCGTGGAATAAAAGACGTAACCTTCAAGCCGCTCAAAACCAGGGCCGAGATGCCCGAGTTGATCGCGCCAAAGTGACCGCTCTTTCTTACCGATGATCCTGTTAATTCCTTCGATGCCCGGCAATTCGCCGCGCAGGTAGTGTTTTGCCGCCAGGACCATGGCGTCTGACGTCGGCATAATGAAGACCTTGTCCGGGTAGTTTTTTCGAAGGGTGTTCACCAGGCTCATATAACCTGCGGTTCGCTCTTTCCCCATCCGTTCGAAGATGGCCTCGGTGAAGAAGTCTTCAGACTTCGGGACTTCTTCCAGCTGATACAACTGCGGCCATGCATCGGACAGATAGAACTTCATGTGCGGGTTGTACTTCAGGCAGAAGTCGATCCAGCAGGAATAGAATTCCGGACGGTCCTGGAAGTATGGTCCCCACATCATGGCGTCCCATTTCGCGTTGGCGATCGAGGACAGAAGTTTCGGCTGTGGTTTTCCTTCGAATTGAAAGATCCCGTTTTCCTGTTCCCATTTGTAGCGAGTGCTGCCGGTAATGCCTCCGCCCGTGTGAGTATACAGGGGCTGTGTGAATCCGGAAGCCTTGCAGATGAGCGGAAAAGTCTTGAATCCGGGGGCCATGAAACTGTGGCCTGTGCCGACGATTCGCAGAGTGCCATTTTCCTGTTCTTCGAAAGAGACTACCGCGTTCTCTCTGCCAACCTGCCGGGCGTAGATTTCTCTGATCTGGGCGGGCGATTTGCGAGACACCGAATGCTCCGGAAAACTGTCTGCTTCCCAGCCTTTGTCGATAGAGAATTCACGCGGGGCTCCCCGCTGTGCCGGCACGCGGCGTGCCTGAAAAGTTTTGCGAAACGCATCCGCTTCGGACGTCGTCAGCCGACCGTCGTTATTCACGTCTGCCTGAGGGAACTGCTTGAGCAATCTCTGCAACTGCTGTTTGGTGGGTGGCGCGCTGAACGCCAGCCCGATTGTTGCTGACAACACAAGAAAGATTCGCAGGAATCGATTTGCTTTGTAAACAGGCATCGCCATCAGGTCACTTTCTTAAAAACGGGTCACTCATGAAATACGTTTCGCTCCGTGTCTTCAGTGTCCGGATACTTATCTTCGCTGTGATGTGGAACCCGATTCATTTGCGGGTCAGAATCACCTGGTGCGGTCCCTGGGTCTGGCCGTCAAAGACGACGTCGACGGCCAGTTTAATCCTGCCGGCGGGAAGACTGATATCGATGGTGTGACCGCGCATCCGGCCCGCAGCGATGTCTAATTGTTTCGTCCGAGACCCGGCGATAATGGTGGCCTTTCCGGCGGGATGGTCTGACGAAAAGGCGACCTCCAGTTCGTAGTGTCCCGCCTGTGGAGCTTCCAGCAGCCAGAATCCATTGGAATTGCCGGCCCAGGGTTTCCCCTGGGCGTGTCGCCAGTCCTGACGCGTCAATACGCTGCGCCGTTCGTGTTCAGTGCCGATCACGATTCGAGGTGGAGCATAGTTGTCCGGTCGAGTTGAACTGACGTCCTGAAACCATGACTCGTAACCATTCTTCAGTCGCTGAAAGACTTCGGGGTGTTTGCTGGCAACATCATGCTGCTGACGCGGGTCTTTGTTCAGGTTGTAAAGCTGTAAGTTCGGTTCGCCGGAAAAACTTTCTTTGCCAAAACCGGTGGGGTGGACAAGTTTCCAAGGGTGTTCATGGATGGTGAAGTGGTGATACTTTTGTGGTTCGTTGCCGCGATGTGTCTGCAACACAATCTGCCGCGTGGGCCAGTCTGCGTGGTTGTCGGTTAACAGCGGCAGAAAACTGCGTCCGTCCAGCTTGTGTCCGGCCGGGACTTTGACGTCGCAGGCATCGAGGATTGTGGGCAACAGATCGATGTGGGCACACAACGCGTCTGAGGTCCTGCGTGCCGGCACCTTGGCGGGCCAGTGGAACAACAATGGCGAGCGAATGCCGCCGTCGTCCACATGGCTCTTCATGCCTCGCATGTTGCCGACGAAGCGCATCGAATTCGGCCCGTTGTCGTTCAGGTAGACGACGATGGTGTTTTCACGAATGCCGAGTGTCTCGAGCTTGTTGAACAGTCGGCCCACATTCTCATCGATATTAGTGATCATTGCCGCAATGCGAGCCAGCTTGTCGCTTTCGGCCTTGAGCCGCTGTGGCCTGAGTTTACTGACCAGGATCGGCGTGAAGTCGACTTTACGGTATTCGTTATACAATTTCTGTGGCACATCATGAAACGGACCGTGCGGGGCATTAGTGGCAATGTAGCTGAAGAAACGGTCGCCGTTCATCGCACTGTTGGCGATGAATTCCATAGCTGCGTCGAAATAGATATCTGTACAGTAACCCTTCATCGGTACTTCCTTGCCGTTCCTGATGAGGGTTGGGTCGGTGTATTTTCCTTCAGCGCCAAGTGGGTCAGAGGGCTGACCGATGCCGCCTCCGCGATGAATCAGGCTGTCCTGGAATCCCTGATCCATTGCACGCAGTGGATAGTTGTCGCCCATGTGCCACTTGCCGTAGATTCCGGTCCGGTAGCCGGCATCACGCAGGAATTCGGCCATTGTTACTTCGTCAGTGTCCATCATTGCTCGACCAACGTATGTGTCGATGCATCGAGTGCGGTAGTTGTATCGCCCCGTCATCAGGCTTGCCCGTGTCGGTGCACATACCGGACTGACGTAGAACTTGCTTAAATAGCCGCTGAGCTGATGCATTGCATCCAGTTCGGGAGTCCGTATCACATCGTTGCCGATGAAACCATAGTCGCCGCCTCCCTGATCGTCACTCATGATTACGATGACGTTGGGGCGTTCAGTCGCGTCGGCGCTCGAGAGAGAAGCTGTGAACAGACATGCGACGGGAAAGGTGATTATCGTGCAGATGCTGAGTGGTTTCATGGTGTTCGGACCGCAGGTCTGTGCTCTGGAAATGCTCGTGAGTGAAAATCAGGCCTGGTTCAGACGGACGTGGTTCACAATGCGTCAGCACCTTATTGTACAGGCCCCCGTTATTTAAAGAAGTAAGTGATCCCGCCCCACAACGTGTAGTATTTGATCAAACCTTGAATGAGCAGGAGCGAGTGTTTAGCCTATTAGAGGTTCTGACCCTCTACGCCCTGCCCTGCCAGGCTCAATGCAATCCACGATTCATCTCAACAAAACAGCGATGTGCCGATCTAAGGTGGTGTTGGCCATCTGTGTGGTTGCTGCAAATTCGTTCCCCGTGTCCAGCGTTGGCGCAGCAGAAGGCGAGCTGCATGATCGTGTTGATAAGTTGATTGATGCCCGTGCCACGGATCTGACATTTGCGGAGAATGCCGCTGATGTCGACTTCCTGAGACGTGTATACCTTGATCTGGCCGGAAGAATCCCGTCGGCTGATGAAGCCCGTCAGTTTCGGTCAGACACGACACCGGTGAAACGAACGGCGTTGATTGATGCTCTGCTGGCCGGGCCTGACTATCCGCGACGAATGCAGGAATTGTTTCATGTGACCCTGATGGAACGTCGTGGTGATCACGAAGAATGGACCGGGTTTCTGCGGACAGCCTTTGAACAGAATCTGCCATGGCATCAGGTTGCTGCCGCAATCCTGAAACCTGACGCAGATCATGAAGACCTTCGCGGAGCTGCTTTCTTTCAAACTCAGCGACTGGTCAAGGAGGGAGCGATGGCTCCAATCGATGTGCCCGGGCTCACGCGCGATGTCGGTCGTCTGTTTGCCGGAGTCGATCTGCAGTGTGCTCAATGCCACGACCATCTGACCGTTAGTGATTATTCGCAGCAGGATTTCCAGGGTCTGCACATGGTGTTTGAGAATGTGGACATTCGCCGGGACGTCAAGTTTCCGGCGATTGGCGAGAAGCTGATGACGGAGCAGAAGGAATTTTCCTCGGTTTTCGAACACGTGAAATTGAAGACCAGCCCGGTTGTGCCGGGTGGTGGCGAATTTGAAATTGCTGCGTTCGAAAAAGAGCAGCAATACATCGAACTGCCGGACCGTAAGAAGAGGACGACAGGGGTTCCGCGATTCAGTCCGCTAAGTGAGTTGAGTTCGGGACTGGCGTCCCCAGATAACAAATTGTTCTGCCGTAACATCGTCAATCGTCTGTGGTTCATGATGATGGGGCGAGGTCTGGTGGAGCCGCTGGACCTGCATCATACGGACAACCCGGCCACGCACCCGGAGCTGCTCGACCTGCTCAGCCAGGAATTTGCAAGGCACGACTTCAATATCCGCTGGCTGCTGCGCGAGCTGGCACTTACAAAGACGTATCAACGTTCCAGCGCCCTGCCGGATGGTGCAGCCGAGCCACCACGGACCTCGTATGCCGTGTCGCTGGAGAAACGCATTTCTGCAGAGCAGTTGTTCTGGAGTGTGGGCATTGCCTGCGGCGAATTCGAGGCCGTTCAGCTTGAAATACAGTCGACAGTGGACGCAACTGCAGGCCCACGAACCGCAGAACAACTGGTGAAGGAATCTGAGACGCTCGCGGCATTGCAGAAACAATTGGCGTCCACGTTTGGTAATCCCCCCAAGGAACCGGAAGTTGATTTCACCCCAACGGTGGCCGGGGCACTGTTTCTGATGCATTCGGATGATGTTCGCAGGCTGCTGAATCCCAGGCCCGGTAATCTGGTTCACCGTCTCAGTGGGCTGGAATCCGACGAAGAAGTTATTAACGAACTGTTTCTATGCGTGCTCTCACGAAACCCGAGCCTGGCGGAAAAAGCAGACGTGCTGAAATATCTGCAGTCCAGCGACGTTCGAAGAATTGACTGTCTGGCCAATCTGACCTGGGCTGTGCTGACATCCACTGAATTTATGGTAAATCACTGAGGTCGATGATGTAGATGCATGATAGTGAATATGGTTCTGTTCCATGGCAGAGGTTGTCCGCGTTCGGTTAGGTACATCGCATCGCTGCAGCAAGTCGTTTCACATCCTTTGATAACCCGATGCGTAAGGGGGGGCTTTGGAGGTTCTTCTTTTACAGTACTTCGCTTACGCTTAAGGTTTCCGGATGTCGTGCGAAAGTAGTTTTGAAGCTGTTCCTATGAAATCGCCAGCCTGCAATATCAGTCAGCACAACGTTTCCCGGCGCAGAATTCTGGGGACGACGGCCGGCGCTGCGTCCGGCCTTGGACTGGGAGCACTTGGTGGACTGGTGCAGCCGGCCATCGGCGAAGAACTAAAGAAACAGGAAAAACAGGTTCTGTTGCTGTGGCTGGATGGCGGAATGAGTCAGCTGGAAAGCTGGGACCCGAAACCCAACACGCAGTTTGGCGGTCCGTATCGTTCCATCCCCACTTCGCTCCCCGGCGTTCATATCAGCGAACTGATGCCCCGCACGGCCGCCATGATGCATCATCTGGCTGTTGTCCGGTCGATGGAAACCGTCGACAATAGTCATTCGTCCGGAGTGCCCCGCATGTTGCGAGGGGATCCAACGAACCGCGGCGTGGTGTATCCATTCTGGGGGTCTGCTGTCGCAAAACTGATGGGGGCGACGGCCAGCGGTCTGCCACCGTATGTTTGGGTGAAACCCGGTAATGGAGGTTTTATTTCCAAATACGCCGGTTTTCTGGGGGCGAAGTATGGTGCTCTGGCGCTGGGCGACGGTAAACCGCCAACGAATCTGGTACGGCCGGATGATCTTGCTGAACGCGATGCGAAAGAACGTCGAAAATTACAGCAGTTATTCAATCAGAGATACGCTGTCGGTCGCCGTAAGCAATGGAACGAGGCGAACAGTTATGTCTACGATGTTGCCGATACATTGATGAAACATACCCGCTTGTTTGATGAGTCATTACTGCCGGGCAAAGATCGGGAACGTTACGGAAGACATGATTTCGGTCGTCACACGCTGCTGGCTCGCAATCTGCTTGAATCCGGAGTCCGCTTTGTGCAGGTGACGTCTTACGGCTGGGATACTCACGGCGATAACTTCAATGCTCACTCCAGCCGGGTACCCAAAGTGGATCAAACGTTCGCTGCTCTGCTGCAGGATCTGATCGATCGCAGTATGATGGACAATGTGCTGGTGGTGATGATGGCCGAGTTCGGACGCACACCTCGAATCAACGGTTCCGTGGGCCGAGATCACTGGCCCAACGCATGGTCGATGGCGATGACGGGTTCTGGAATTCGAACAGGGCAGGTGCTCGGCGAAACGTCGCCGGACGGCACGGAGGTTACCTCCCATCCGCTGGACATCGGCCACATGTTCCACACCTGGTACACCGCTCTTGGTCTGGAATCGCAGCACGCGGAATTCGTCAACGACGGCCAGCCACTTCCCATCGCGAACGACGAAATGGCACCCGTGAAGGAATTGTTGTCATGATGGCCCCCAGAGCCGAAGAGAAGGCTGCTGCACCAGCGATCGAAGTTCGCGAAGTCCGGAAGATCGAAACGGATCGGCAGGTCTGCCTGATCAGATACAGTCCCGATGGTAACGTACTATTCGGCGGCGGCTACGATTCGCAGATTCGTCGCTGGGACCTGACAGCGGACGAGCCGGTACTCATGGAACCCCTGACCGGACATCACGGGTGGGTACAGTCGATGGCGTTTCTGCCCGACGGGGAAACTCTTGTGTCGGTGGACTCGTGGGGGCAGCTGTGTGCGTGGTCCGTTCACGACTCCGTTCCTGATCTGAAATGGCACGTGGAACGGGCACACGATGGCTGGATTCACGATCTGGCAGTCAGCCGGGACGGATCTGTTCTGGCTACCGTCGGACGCGATCGCTATGTGCGACTCTGGTCGGCCGGCGATGGGGCACTGATCAGACAGCTGCACCGGCACGAACACGAACCCTTCTGCGTGGCCATCCATCCGGACAATCAGTCCGTTGTCAGTGCAGACCTGTTCGGTACGCTGCGGCACTGGTCCGTGGATTCTGCCGAGACTGTTCGAGAGCTGTCCCTGGAAAAGATGCACTACTACGAACGCATCCAGGACGTAAGAGGTGTCTTCGTTCTACAGTTCGATGACACTGGAGAGGCTTTGATCTGTGCCGGAGGCCAGCCGACTAACACCGGAAATCACCAGGGCATTCCGACCATCCATCAGATTGACTGGGAGTCGTTCACAGCCAGCCGATCGCATTCGTTCGGAGTCACGACCGATGGATTCGTGTTTGATCTGATCCGGCACCCCGCTGGATATTTTTTCGCCGTGACCAGCGGCAATCCTGGTGCCGGGCAGTTACTGTTGATTGATCCGACCCACGACGAGCCGTTGTTCAAATACACAAAAATGTCCAACTGTCACAGCGTGACTCTGCACCCTGACGGTAAGACGCTGGTCGTGTCTGCGACTAATCGAAACAGTCAGGGCAACGGAGCCGTACGTGACAAGGAAGGGAAATACCTTGGCAACAGTTCACCGCTGCACGTCTTTGAGATCTTACAGCCCGCCGAATCCAGGTCCGGGTGACGTTCGCAGGGTTCGTGAAATCTGCTTATTTTGAACTCCGAACGGTCTCTAATAAATCGGCCAGCAGCATTCCGGGAATGCGTCGTCTCCGAAGCTCCGCTTCTGCATCCATGCGGCCGAAGGTCAGGGATTGGACGGGCTGTGAGAACACATTTGGCGTCGGATAGTGAGTGATTGGGACGTTGGTCCTGGTGCGGCGGTGCGTGGCAAAGCTGGAGCTTCGCATATGGACGCTGCCAGACAGGAGCTTCGGGGCGACGTCAAAAAACGCATCTGAAGTTTCTTGCCGTCAGGGGTTCCATAGACGTCCGGTGGCAGTCCCTCGTGGCGTATCGGGCGATACCTCTTCTATTCACCGTCTGTCCTGTGAGCATCCGTTTGAGAAAAGGCAGGCGGTGGTTGAGACTGCCTCTATTGGGACCGTTGAGTCATGAGTGCTTAAATCAGATCGCATTCAGCCTGCCGAATTTTGCGTTGATGTGCTGCACCTGTAATAGTTGTAGATCCGGTATAGTGACTCACTGTCGCAGATTGACCAGGTTTACATTTCGTTACTGCCGAGCGAGTCGGATTAACCTGCCTGAAACAGAAACAGGTTTCCCGTTCGTTGCAACGCACGGAGAGTGCTGATCGGACAAGATAATCTATGTCTGACGGCAATTATGTCGCGGGGCTTGTATTGCGATTTCTGCATGTTACTGTGAAATGCTCGTAAGCGCGTAATGGGGATCGTTATGCGATGACCCAACGAAGTTCGGCGTGCCAGATTCTGTGTGTCCGCCTCAATGATTAGAGCTGCAGACGTGGGTTACATGTGTGAAATCGTTGAAAAGAACCAACGTCGGTTTGAGGGCGTGTTCGACATCAGATTTCCGCGGATGATTTCTGTTTTCTGCTGCATTAACTTTGAGGTGCATGCAGTCACGCATGACACCATGTTCTAAACATCCTGAAGGAATGAACAAATGAAACGATTACTCTACATCCTGCTGCCGTGTATGTTGCTGTTGATTTCGGTTGGCTGTGAAGGGGAAACGACAGTCCATGGCCCGGCGGCGGGGTCGGCGGGCGACCCAACAAAGGGAATGGACAATTTGAGCTCCGGAATGAGCCCGGGTATTCCCGAAGGTGAACCCGCTGCTACGGAAGAAGCTGCTACGGAAGAAGCTGCTACGGAAGAAGCTGCTACGGAAGAAGCTGCTGCGAAAGAAGCCGCTGCGAAAGAAGCTGCTGCGAAAGAAGCTGCTGCGAAAGAAGCCGCTGCGAAA
>Ga0315331_10002422_pt1 | contig 14175 bp, 15 predicted proteins | sample M160m34915metaG_FD_203456 | JGI IMG/M metagenome (GOLD analysis project Ga0315331, IMG submission 203456) | Ammonia-oxidizing marine archaeal communities from Monterey Bay, California, United States - M1 60m 34915 | ecosystem: Environmental > Aquatic > Marine > Intertidal zone | place: USA...
CAGGGGTGAGCTGCTCAACAGAGAAATCTCCTACACACTCAAGGAGGCCAAAATCATCATCGAACAATGCTGACGGCACTATAACAGCAAGCGCCATCACAGCGCTTTGGCCTGGCAGCCGCCAGCCCCTGAAGTGCTCATACCCCTAGAGCAGAGACCGTATATCCGATAACATTACAACCGGACCAACCAGTGAGTGGCTGACCACAGATGCGCGCGAACTTATCCATATTGCGGATTTTGGACTTTGCCATTCTTTACCTTAACACCTCAAAATATACGCGCGCGCAAATTTTCCCCACCATAATTGGCTTTCTGCTCAGCGGTCACATTCAGTGCGTCGGCCATCAACCTACAATCAGCGGCCCATCAGCTTCCTGAGCAGGCCGCCCGTTGAGTCAAACTTGTCATTGGGCGCTACACCACTCAGGACTGGCAGGAGCCCGATGGCCATTTCTTTGCCAAGCTCAACGCCCCATTGATCGAAGGAATTGATGCCCCAGATCGCCCCTTCGACGAAGACCCGGTGTTCATAAAGCGCCAAGATCTGCCCCAACGTGAATGGGTCTAGTTTCTGGTAGGCGATGGTTATGGATGGCCTGTCGCCAGGAAATGTCCGGTGTGCTGCCTGAAGGCGTTGTTCATCACCCGAGAAACCCAACCCGGCGGCGATCTTCATGGCCTCATCAAATGACCGGCCAAGCATCAACGCTTCGGACTGTGCGAGGCAGTTAGCGATAAGCAGATCGTGATGCGGCTTCAGGTCAGGCTCATGGCCCTCAGCCGCGATCAGGAACTCTGCCGGGATCGGTTCCGTCCCCTGATGCAAAAGCTGGAGGAACGCGTGTTGGCCATTGGTGCCGGGCTCCCCCCATACAATGGGGCCAGAACTTCGCTCAAGCCCCGCGCCATCCATGCCGATGCGCTTTCCGTTGCTCTCCATATCAAGCTGCTGCAGATAGGCTGGTAAGCGCGCCAAACGCTGGTCATAGGGCAGCACGACGCGGGAGGGATAACGGCAGATATTCCGATGCCAAATGCCGACGAGCGCCATAATGACTGGCAGGTTTTCACTAAATGGCGCAATGCAGAAATGTTGGTCCATAGCCTCCGCGCCTTTGAGGAAAGCCCGGAAGTTTTCTGGCCCGATAGCCAGCATGACCGGCAGACTAACCGGACCCCAGACCGAATATCGACCGCCGACCCAATCGCCAAAGCCTAATACACGGTCAGCCGCGATCCCCATGGCGGCAGTCCGCTCGAAGGCTGTTGATACTGCCGCCAGATGCGCGCCAACCGCATCCCCGACGCCAGCACGTAGCCACGCGAGCGCCGTCTTGGCGTTAGTCATGGTCTCAATCGTCGTGAACGTCTTTGACCCGATGATGATGAGTGTGGTTTGCGGATCAAGCGCGCCCAGCACGTCCCGGATATGCGCGCCGTCTACATTGGAGACGAAGTGACAGCGCGGGCCGTCATGATAGGGTTTCAGTGCAAGCGCCGTCATCGCGGGGCCGAGGTCCGATCCGCCGATGCCAATGTTGACGACATCTGTGAACGCGGCGTCGTTGGACGCCGGAATCGCGCCGGAACGAACGCCCTCAGCGAAGCGCTCCATGCGTTGCAGTGTATCGGCGATATCTGGGCGGATATCCTTGCCATCGACCAACAATGGTGTCGTCTCGCGCGCGCGCAAAGCAGTGTGCAACACGGCGCGATCTTCGGTGGTGTTGATCTTTTCGCCAGCGAACATCGCGTCGCGCTTTTCCGCCACCCTGGCTTCTTCAGCCAGTTGGATCAGGAGCGCCATCGCCTCCTCGTCAATGCTCGTCTTGGAGACGTCGAGCAGCATGCCGTCTGCTTCCGCTGAAAAATGGTCAAATCGACCAAGGCGATAAAACAGATCACGTATGCTGCGGCGCTTGGCGGCTTTGAGATTGGCTTCCAGGCTTTTCCAAATCATCGTCATGATTCCATTGCCAGCTCTGCCGCCCAAGGCGGGTTGGCTCCGGCGCCCGTGACCGTAACGGCTGCGACGCGAGACTCATGATCTAAAACTAGCTTAAGAGACGCTTCTAAAAGGTTTCCCAAATTGATTTTGCGGAGTTCGCCAAGTTCTGAAAGCTTCGCCAACACACCTTCGTTAAATGTATCTCCAGCCGCCACGGTATCGACGATTTCTACAGACATTGCCGGCACATGTGCTTGCCCTCCACCGCAAAGGTAACCTGTAGCGCCTTCGCTCCCGCGCGTCAGGATAACGACAGATAGTCCCATCTTGATCAACGCTTCGACCTTTTGCTGAAGAGAGATCGACTCTGACAGGATCCAATCCAAGTCTTCGTCAGACACCTTCACAATATCGGCGCGCGCAATCATTTCTTCCAACCGGGAGCGATCTTGATCAACGTTGCGGCCGAAGTTAGCTCGGATATTGGGGTCGATCATCACGGCCCGATCCGCGGCCTGTTGCTCCAACAGCGCAGCATAAGCGTCAGCGCCTGGCTCGCAGGCGAGGCTGATTCCGCCAAAATAAAGCGCGGAAAATTCTGCCGGAAGCGCTGGCATATCAGCATAGGACAGCATACGACCGGCTGAGTTTTCATAATAGAAACTGTAGGTCGCATAGCAGTCTGTCAGCCGAACAAAGGCGAGCGTTGTCAGCCGGTCTGACCTGACGATCTGGGATAGGTCCACATGGCTGGCCTCCAGAGCTTCCGCCAATTGCTGGCTGAACAAATCGGTCGAAAGCCCCGTCAACATGACCGCCCGCGCCCCAAGCCCGCCTAATGCAATGGCAATGTTAAAAATCGCACCGCCGGGATGGGGAACATATCCTTGCTCTCCGCCGACCGTCTCGGTCGGGATCATATCGATCAGCGCTTCGCCGCAACACACAATCATGGTTCAGCCTTTCAGGAATGCGTTGCGGTCGACCAGGAACCGCTCAGCGAGCGGCAGGCTAGCAGCGCCTAATGATCTGGCGTCTTCGCCAATTGAGCCTTCGCGGACCTCTGGCGTCTCGACCCCGGGGAGCGGCATTTCAGCTAAGCGAAGACGTGTACGCTGCACCAAATCCGTGCGGGCAAAGGACGGTAATCGGCCATCAATCAGTACGCACTTAAAATCTATTACGCAGGCTGATGACAGGATCACCTGCGCCATTCCTCCTGCCGCATTGTCCAGCCAGCGGTTCAGGATGTCGGTGGATGCTTGCTCACTTGCAGCGGCGTCCCAAAGATCTGTCATGTTAGATCCCGCAGCCGCCAATTCCGTCTCGAGCGTGATGAGGGACGCGACATCACCCAATTGAGCCGGCTTTCCATCCGTTGTCAGGATTGGCGTTGAGCCCAGCGCCGCCGCATTGCCGCTTTGCCCGGTATAAAGCCCATTTTCCAACACCAACCCGCCGCCGACGAAATGATCGACATAGAAATACAGGAAGTCCCGCGGCTTATCCTGGTCGCCAAATACCAGCTCGGCGCCGCAGGCTGCGGACGCGTCATTGCATTCGAAAACCGGAAACGGCCAATGCGCGCCGATCTCTGCGCCGATATCCCGGTTCCGCCATTCATCCATCTGAGAAAGCGCCGCGCCCATCAGGTCCGGCCAGTCCCAGAGTTGGAAGGGGAGCGCTATTCCAAGGCCCGCCACTCGGGCGCGGCGTTTTTCTGGCATCGAATCAAGACGCGCAGCGACGGCATGATTGGCCATCTGAACCACCCGGTCAGGTGTGGGATGGCTGTAACGCTCGCGCGTACGGTGTTTCACAGCGCCTAAGAAATCGGTCATCACGAGCTCCAGGCGACGCCGCCCAACCTTGAGGCCCAGAAAGAACGCGCCGTCTTTACGGAGGCTCATCGGCACCGAAGGTTGGCCGACTTTGCCGCGAACAGGCGCGCCTTTCTCCAGCAGCCCATCCGCCTCCAGTGCGCGCATGATCACAGACACGGTTTGCGCCGAAAGCCCGGTCAATTGCGTAATCTCTGACTTCGCAAGCTGGCCCGACTGCCGGACAAGCGACAGCACCAAGCGCTCATTATAAGCGCGCATACCGCTTTGGTTCGAGCCGCGGCCCATTGTTTTCCCAACGAAACCCACGCTGCTATCGCTACTGATGGACCTGTTGTTCATAAAGTCCTTACCTAGGCGATCTGATCATCACAAGCCGCCAACATCTGGAATGTTTGGTTATCTGTCAATAATTAAATCAATATGAATTATTAATTTATAGAATGCGCCCAAATCTGATTTTTACAGCCGCAACGCGCCTATGCCGCTAGGATCAACTGCCGATACGACTCGATCTAAACCTGGCTTTCCCTTAGCGACTCACGCTTAGAAAAATGGAGAGAATTGCGATGAATATTTCCACCAACCCGCTTGCACGCGAGACCATGACGTTCGTCCTGGCAGGCGGTCGTGCGGGTCGACTGAAAGAGTTGACCGATATTCGCGCCAAACCGGCAGTTTATTTTGGCGGCAAGTCACGGATCATTGATTTCGCGCTCTCCAACGCGGTCAATACCTGCCATGTCACGCGAAACGATACAGCCTCCAACGGATGCTCTGATCTGGTGGACTATCCAGAGGTGTCGGGGGCCTGCCATACATCGCTGGCGACGGAATTCACAGCATTCAACGCGCGTGGCATGCGGCTTAACAAACTAGGGATGCTGCAGTCCTCGCCACATTTTCTGCAGAAAATCGGCAGGAGATGGAACTTTATAAGAGGTCGCAATGGCGGGCAGACCAGGATTTGAACTCTGCACAGAAGCGAGCCACTGTGACAGGCATGCGGGTTGGCCTCTATATTGACCCTGCCGTCAGTCCGCGCGCGGGCGGGGCTAAAACTTGGGTGGAGGGACCGGCGCTTGCGTCTGGCGTATCGCTTGGCGCACCTCCCGACGCGCTAGCGCCAGGCGGACGTTGTTGGGGCCTGACACCGCTTTCGCCACACCTTTGCCGCGCCCAAGGCTACCCGGGCTTCGCGCGGCTGCTCCGAAGCGTCATGCGCCATGCCGGGATAATCCGCAATGATCATATTCTGGGCCTGATGCGCAGCTTCTGGATACCGGACGGCGCTAGCAGCGGCACCTATATCAACTATCCGTTCGACGCTTTACTTGCTGCCGTCGCCATCGAAAGTGCGCGCAGCGACGGCATCGTTATTGGCGAGGACTTAGGCCTGGTGCCGGATGGGCTTCGGGAGAAGCTGGCGGCCTCTGGCATCTATAGTTTGGACGTTATGCAATCTATGCGAAGCCACGATGGGGAGTTCACAGATATGCAGCACGCACGACCCAAAGTGAACTCCGCCTTCGCCCCCCATGATACGCCAACGATTGCTTGCTTCTTTTCAGCGGAAGCCGCCAAATACTGCCTCAAACTTGGCACTCATGCCGACACAGCTTGGGCAGATATCTTCCGCGACAGGGACCACACGCGAACCACGCGCGGCGGCGCTGAGCCCGTGGAAGTAATTCACGGGCGATTGACGGCGGCACAGTCTGAATTTGTTGCAGTGCAAATGGATGATATTGCGCATCTGCAAACCCAACAAAATGTGCCCGGCACGGTAGACGAATATCCGAACAGGCGTCAGAAATCGCCATTCGCACTATCGGATGTCGCCGCGTCCGCAGAATTCACCAAACTTAGCGACGCAATGCACAGCCACGGTCTTGCGAATCCTCGACTAAACGGAGACGGATCATGCCGTTCCTGACTGTTCCGACCAAGCCAATTGATGGCCAAAAACCCGGCACATCCGGTTTGCGCAAGAGGACTGCGCTTTTCCGTGAACCCGGATATCTGGAAAACTTCGTCCAGTGCATTTTTGACGGAATCGGGGGCGCATCCGGCAAAACCTATGTAGTGGGCGGCGATGGCCGGTTCTTCAACGCTGAGGCGATCAACACGATCATCCGCATGGCGGCCGCGAACGGCGCAGCGCGGCTGATCATCGGTGCCGGCGGCATTCTTTCGACGCCAGCCGTATCCAATCTCATCCGCAAATACGGCACAGATGGCGGCATCATCCTTTCCGCCAGCCATAACCCTGGCGGCGCAGCCGGCGATTTCGGCATCAAGTTCAATATGCCGAACGGCGGCCCAGCGCCTGAGCGGGTGACGGATGCTATCTATGCGCGCTCACAGGAGATCACTGCGTACAAAATCGCTGAGGACGGCGCTGTCGATATCAACGCCGTCGGCGAATACGCCTTGGGCGACATGCAGATATCCGTGATCGACCCTGTCGCCGATTATCTGGCTCTGATGCAAGATTTGTTCGATTTCGATGCGATCCGTGCTCTATTTTCTGGCGGGTTTCGTATGTGCTTTGACGCCATGCATGCCGTTACCGGCCCCTACGCCAAGCGGATACTCGAAGACACCTTAGGCGCGCCGCACGGCTCCGTCATCAACGGTTTGCCAAGCCAGGATTTCGGCGGCGGCCATCCGGACCCCAACCCCGTTTGGGCGAGCGAACTTGTCGGCATTATGACCGGGCCGGATGCGCCCGATTTCGGCGCTGCATCTGATGGCGATGGGGACCGAAATATGGTTATCGGCAAGGGCGAAGGTGGCTTTGTCTCGCCTTCCGACAGCTTGGCATTGCTGACCGCCTATTCACATCTGGCCCCGGCCTATGCAGCAGGCCTAGGGGGCGTGGCGCGCTCCATGCCAACCAGTCGCGCCGTTGATATCGTTGCTGAACGCCTGGGCATCCCCTGCTTTGAGACGCCGACGGGTTGGAAGTTCTTCGGCAACCTGCTGGATGAAGACAAAGCGACGCTCTGCGGCGAGGAAAGCGCCGGCACTGGTTCCAACCATGTTCGCGAGAAGGATGGCCTCTGGGCGGTGTTGCTTTGGTTGAACATTCTGGCGAAGGATGGCCGTGATATCCGGCAAATCCGCAGCGATCATTGGCGGAGTTTCGGTCGCAATTTCTATTCACGTCACGATTATGAAGAAATCCCGTCGGACGCTGCAGAGGCGCTTATGGCAGCGCTCAGGGACCGCCTCTCCTCCCTGCCCGGCACGAAGGTTGCCGGTATGACAATCGAAACAGCTAATGATTTCGCCTATCTAGACCCGGTTGACGGCTCGCTGACAGAAAAACAGGGCGTGCGCATTCTTTTCGAAGGCGGGTCACGGATCGTCATGCGGCTTTCGGGCACCGGCACAAGGGGCGCCACTTTGCGCGTCTACCTGGAACGGTTTGTCGACCAAAGCGGCGACCATGACGCTGATACACAAGACGCCTTAAGCGCCGTGATCGAGGCAGCTGAATCGCTCGCTAACATCACCCATCATACCTACAGAAACCAAGCCGACATCATCACCTGATACTCGCCCCTACCCGCGCGCCAATGGCCGCGACGAACGCGGAAACGGATACGACAATGAACCTGAAGCCTTTTGCTGGCTAGAAGTCGATCAGTCTGAATTGTGATTCTATGCCTGGGTTGGTCAGGGCGAGGGCGGCGGTTGCCAGCTTCCAGGAACTCCTTCGACCACAAGAGGTGAAAGATAATATTTAAAATTGCTACGGAGAACCCTCTGAAATTGGTCCCTTACAATAAGGCGGTAGGCTAAAATCCCTGTAAAGGTTATTAAAGAGGCAATAATTGCCTGCAAAAATGGAAGTACGATAAAGCCAGATATCCCGTGGATACCCAAAGCAACAAAACCAACCATTGAGGCGAGGCTAGCCGCAGCAGCTACGATTGGGGGGATGAAACCGCCAACCAGACCGATGTAAAAAGCAAGTGCAAAACAAATTCTAAACATCGTTTTTCCGGTCGGCTCCAACAAATACTCGTGCAACAAGATGTTGCTGACTGCTGTTGCTTGGACTAAAACACCGGGGATATTTGTCCAAGTCAAACCTGAAACTGCAGCGTATTCAGGGCGTCCCTCCGTACATCTTTCACCAAACGATAATTTTTCTGGTTTTGTTGCGCACCTGTTTGAGGTGGAAAGCCGGTCCTCCAAATCTAGCCAAGTGCGTAACAGAACAAACTTGCCTCTAAATTTTTCGCGGAGAACATCGGTGTTTCTCTCCGAAATACAACGATGAATATCTTCGATCGAGTAAGTGGGAATCTCCTGCGACCGAGCACGGAAATTCAGCAAAATACTATCATCAACTGAGTAGAAAAAACCCTCGCTTCCTGACCTGAAATATGGATCAGCTTTCCTCAGCGGTCCTACAATCGACTGAGGTCGCTCCCTGGTCACGCCAGTCACTGCAGCCTTTGCCCCAACACTGAATCACCCTGTAACGCTTGGCTTAACGCTTTATGATTCCTTTAACAGAGCTTCCTCAGGCAGCGTTGTAAGGGGTGAAGGAAGAACCATAGACTTAGTTAGATAAATTAGGACTAGGTTTTTCTAAGCAGACCACTGAATTTCGACTGGAAACATAAAAGGCTCGAGTTAAAAGCCAGTTAGGAGGGTTGCGTTGATTATATATGAAGCAGACTGGCCAACAGCAGGGCACACGAGGCTCCAGCCACTAGACACGAGCGACCAACTGCTTCTGTGCGTCCTCACAAGCACTGATGTACCTAGCCGTGGTCTTCAAATCATAATGCCCAGCTAACTCCTGCACATCCTTGAGACTGCCTCCTACAACTTAGCTGCTTTCGTTATGAACGTTCTCCTGCCGCTGTGGCTACTACACCCAGCAAACCCAATGTTTTTGTAAGTGGCATGGAACCAGTTAGTGATTGTCTGTGGCCTAATCCCCTTCCTGCATCGCTCAGTGGTTATCACCGGATCCAGCCACTCTCTCTGTTCTGACATCGTGAATAAGTCGGCCAAGGCTGCCCTCAACGCACGATGCATTGGAACTGACCTCCCACCACTTATACCTTTAGCTATGTTATTCGTAATCGTGAGGGACTGAGCAATTCCACCACCTTCGAGACAATGCTTCCACCTCAGATTGGCTATTTCCCCAGCCCTGAGACCAGCCTTAAAACTAAGGAGCACCACGACAGTATTTCTAATTGGGTGTCTGGTCGTTTGGCAGTAGGCCAAGAGGGTCTTTAACTGCCCGTCAGAGAGTACCTTTACCTGCTTTGCTAATGCCATAGGCTTCTGTCCTTCGTTGTCGGGTCTGGAGAGAGAGAGACAACAAAGCTGAAAACAGAGGCAGAATTTAGTCAGTAATACGGTGATCAGAAGATATACTCATCTAACACTGTTGAACGATTTTTAGCGGCTAGCCTACCTCTCGAACTCTCCATGGCGGCCAGCTCCTGCCATAAATTGTCCGGCACCAGCTTGGAACTGCTGTTCGAATGCGGGCTTCGAGCCTTCAATTTCCCGGTCGATGGCCTCGGCTTCGTCATAGTCCCATTGGCTGATGGTCGAGGCCCGATCGGACAACATCGCCAGCTGTGGGAAGCCCGCCAATTGCTCGGCCCGTCATCAGCATGTCGAGCGCGCGGCCTTCGCCCACAATGCGGGGTAGGCGAACAGTGCAGCCATTGGGCATCGGCCCGCCAAACCGGCGACAGAACACGCCGAAGGCCGCACTTTCACTTGCAACCCGCATATCGCACCACACGGCGAGTGCCAGACCGGCAGCAACCGCATGCCCTTCTACCGCGGCAATCACAGGCTTGGATAACCGGCGGCGTGTAACGCCTCTGTCCGTGCCCGCCCAACTAAACTCGATGGAGGCGCCGCTCGACAATTCCTGCAAGTCGGCCCCAGCACAAAAAGCATCACCCTGACCAGTCAGTATAGCGACGCGCTGGGCTTCGTTCCGGTCGAACGCTTGAAATACATCGTGCAGGGTCTGCACCGTTTCCTTGTCACAGGCATTGCGCACTTTCGGGCGATTGATCATCACGACCAGCACGTGCCCCCGGTCCTCAGCAACGACCTTACCGCCAGAATATTCGATCATCTTAGCCGACATTCCTCATTTAGAACGCCTCCGGTCAGGTTTCTTATACGGGAAGTCTGGCAGAGTATGTGGGTGGCTGGAAGACAGTCTAAGTAAATGGAAGACGATATGGCCGAGGTTATAGCCTAAAGCAATTAAGAAGATGGTTACTGAAATTTGCTATCAGGTTGGACTGAGCACTGAGAACAGTAGCTAAGGCCTGGTGCTTAGAGCATTCATAACGGACTAACGAAAAGCGGGGTGCGCCTAGGGTCTAACTGCGCCGGTGGATTTCTATTCAACACCCTTTGGAGTTTATACGAGCGCCGTACACGCTTTTCTACATGAAGAACAATTGAACACGGCCTTTACCACTGAATAAATCCGAAGTGGTCTTTTTCGGCGAGGGCACACGCTGTCCCCAAAGACAATTGTTGTCTTACGTTGACAAAGAAGTGATGGTCTGGGATTGACCATCGCACATAGCCTTAGCATTTACGCTTCTGTTTTGTGGGCAGGGTGCGCTTGCATGAAGATCTTAATGAATGTCGACTTTGTAACCTCATCGTTTTCATCGGGTCCAAGCACATCGAACGATTTTACCATGTTCGTCATCGCTGAAGCCTCGAATTCTGCTTTGGTGACAATCTGATCACTGTCAGTGTCCATTTGGTCAAAATATTTTCCGGCTATCGCCTTTAGAGAACCAACGTTATTGCTCCCTAAACAACTGCCCGCATAGGCCGGGGGAAGACCAAAAGCTGCAACCAAAAGGCAAACTAGAATAGAGAGTTTCATAACTGACTCTCCTGTTTAAAAACTTTCGTTTACCACGCTGGAGATTTTTATACGGATCACATCTAAATACGTTCACAGCTGTATATTTTCTAGCCCAGGCCCCAACCACAGCTGATAACTAGGTCATCAACATCAGCGCCAGTTGATAGGCAGCCGCGGCGCTGCGATGAGATAAAAACCATCCCCTGGATTACGGCTTCAATACGTCGAGTAAGGCTTAATGCATGACGATCTTCGATTAGGGTTTAGGTGGCGCTGATGCTTTAAGGTGCGTCAACATGGTCTTCGCGTCGCTGACTTCGAATGGGTCGCCAGCTAAAGGGTGGCCTTCTTCAAACATCGCTGTTATGACGCCATCATCTACGAGCATAGAATAGCGTTTGGACCTGCGCCCATATCCTAACTCGGTGAGTTCTACCGCCATGCCCATTGCTTCACTGAACTCACAATTTCCATCGGCGATGAACTTTATGGCTGGACTGGCTAACTGATTTTTTGCCCAAGCAGCCATAACGAATGCGTCATTAACCGACAAGCAATAGATGTCGGCTGCCCCTGCAGCTGCTATAGCGCTTGCCTGCTCCACGTATCCAGGAACGTGTGAAGCGCTGCAGATTGGTGTGTAAGCGCCTGGCAGCGCAAATAAAACAACGCGCTTTCTTGCGAATAACTTAATTGTTTGACAATCTTTGGTTGATTTGTCTGTGACAACTTTCAACCGAACATTGGGAGTTTTATCTCCAACGCCTAGTCCCATAATTTAAGTTCCTTTTGATTCAGTGAATAAGCATGCTTGTTGGAGCAGCAAAAAACGGCGGCGGCTTATCTGGTGCATGCGGTGGATGTGTTCGCCATGGTCGGATTGGGGTTTTTATGCCTAGAGACGACAATGACGCTGCGAATTCCGAAAGTTGTTGCACGTGAATGCGCGCTGCTGCAGGGGGAAGCCAACGCAACAAAATACGCTCCGCAACCGCGTAGCGCCCGGCTTGCATAAAGCCCACGGCATGGACAATTCTAAACTCGTCGTCCGAGAGTGTTGTCCCATTTAAACGACTTGCAGAAATCGGTTTCTCAGCGGACGTCACCAAACCATACATTAAGCTGTGATGGCTTGGTGCAACGGCTTCCGCCGAATAAAAACTAAGAAACCGCTTGACCGTGCAAAAGTTGAATTCTGCCTGACGCCATTCAGTCAGCCAAACACGTGATGCGCCCAGCACAAGTTGCTCACTCGGCACAAGGTCGCATGGTGCTGTGGGGATTGTTGTTGGCTGCATGGCAACCTCTCCAAACAAAGTTAATCTAACCTCTGCCTGGCGGTTGCTTGGTAAAAAGGTGATAATGAGAACTACTCGCAATACATGCATGATGTCAAGTGCTTTGTGAAAATTTAAAGCATGGTCGCTCTATATTCTGTAGGCCGTTCGCGATATCAAATCCTATAGGTTGCTCTCAACAGAACCCTAAGCACCATCATTTTTGCAGCACGGCGGCCCATTGAGCATAAGACTATGACCAGCAGGCCGCACTTCACTGCAACACTGCTACAGTCCCGGATAAGCTTACCCGGTCGACGCCTCTGCACTATCCAGCATTCGGGGGCAGTGCTGATGAAGTCGAGTTTCTCCTGACGGCTAGGGCCAACGCCAAAGCAAAAAATAAATACAGTAAAACTCCCTTCGATCACGCCAATGAAGAGAGCAAGCTCAAAGGCACAGACGCATATTGGATGCTGCACGAAGCCCAGTTCGAATAGCTTTTCCCTAAATCTGTCATCCAGTACCAACTGCAGTCCCCTTTGGTCTGATCTGCCACTCACCCTTCTGACCACACTTTCGGCATGTAGGCTTCTTACCTATGTAGCTCCTGTCCCCTTTCCCTTCTGCAATCATCTCCTCTAGGTCCACTGGCACGAACCTTAAGCAGGCTATGCAATGTGTCTCAAGGATGAAGCCATTCTCATATAGGTCCCTCAGCGTCTTGATCTGGATAAGCATGTTTCATATTTTCTGTTCTATTTTTGTTCTATTTTAATACCATAGTCACTTCTCGCGTTCGACGCGAGGGTCCTTCCTAGCCTCCTGCAAGGTGGGTAACACGCAACCTCGTAAGATTTGTAGCGACAGAATTTCAAAGCCCGCTTCGTTGCATTTAGATAGGTGGCTATCTATTTTACTACTTCCTTTAAACAAATTCCGTAACCAAGCATCATTTGCCCTTCCACTTACCCGTTTGAGGCTTCACCTTTGCGCGACTGTTTAGCCACACGGAGTACATACAAGAGGGTCGTTCATGATGCCCCCTGAACTCCGACCGAATGATGTTGGTTGAATGATTTAGAGAACAGGTGCCGTCGCTCTTTTTTATGTGATCAGGCAGCGCCTAGGGGGTAGGTAGGGGCCACCCCACCCATCATGGGTATATATTGTTGAGCTGTTACACGGGTGGGGTGTGAGGGCTGTTAACCAGTTCAGGGTATACTTGCAGATAAGCTAGCGGGGCTGCCTATTACAAAGCTTCCACTTTGCGCTGCAGCTATGGCCGTGCGAGAGGCTGCGGACCAGTTTGTTCAGCTATACGCGAAGCCAAGGAACAGGTCTTGGCGGGAGACGGCGCGCATCCTAGAGGTCAATGTCTGCCCCAAGTGGGGCGATCTCGCGCTGATGGATATCGGCCGCGGTGACGTTGTTCTCCTGATGGACAAGTTGGCCAACCGAGCGCCGGTGATGGCGAGCCGTACACTAGCAACGTTGCGCAAGATGACGCGCTGGCATGTGGAGCGGGGGACGATCCTGGCGTCACCGGCGGAGGGCATCTCTGCCCCGACACGGGAGCGGCAGCGGGAGAGAATCCTTACCGACGATGAGGTCCGTTGGTTCTGGTAGGCCGCAAGTGAGGATGGCTATCCCTTCGGGATGCTGTTCCGGATGTTGCTTGTGACCGCGCAGCGTCGGGATAAAGTCAGCCTGGCGGCGTGGTCAGAGTTCGATCTGGAGAAACGTCTCTGGACGACCCCGCGAGAGAAGATCAAGGGCGACCGAGCGCATGAAGTTCTACTATCGCCGCTGGCGATGGAGTTGATCGAAGGCCTACCGCGGAAGGGAACGCTGCTGTTTACGACAGCGCAAACCGGAGACCGGCCAATCCTAGGCTTCTCAAAAGCAAAAGAGCGCCTGTCGGCCCGCATGGAGGAGATCGCGGGCACGCCTATCCCGCAATGGCGGTTGCACGATCTCAGGCGTACAGGGAGTACGGGCATGGCAGCGTCTGGAATTCCCGTCTCGACGATTAGCCGGGTGCTGAACCATGCCGAGGGCGGGGTGACCAGCTACACCTCATCCCTTTTGATGCTGATGGGTCTAAAATCTAACTGGGGTAAATGCGTGTAACCTTCTCTATACGCAAAATCCCTCATAGAATTGATGATGGATTGTTCGTTACGAATAGTGACGCTTTGGGTGCCGGGT
>Ga0315331_10002425_pt1 | contig 14171 bp, 7 predicted proteins | sample M160m34915metaG_FD_203456 | JGI IMG/M metagenome (GOLD analysis project Ga0315331, IMG submission 203456) | Ammonia-oxidizing marine archaeal communities from Monterey Bay, California, United States - M1 60m 34915 | ecosystem: Environmental > Aquatic > Marine > Intertidal zone | place: USA...
CCTTCATCTTACGACAGTCACATCCATCAGGGGCGCTACACTCGCTGGTTCTGTCGGAGGGTAAGTGAATGACCGACGAGTTACTGTTAGAATCGATTAACGTGAAGCTGCCAGCTGACACGACGCCTGGAATCGGCTGCGTGGGGTCCGGCTTTATCATGGCGGATTGCCACCTGGTGGCGTATCGTCAGCACGGACTCAATCCGGTCGCCATCACATCTCGTACCCGCCGAAATGCAGAGGCGGTTGCCGAAAGGCACTCCATCGGTGCCGTCTGCGATTCTGTCAAGCAGCTTTGTGAACGTTCTGATGTTCAGATTCTTGATGTTGCGGTGCCTCCTGATCTGCAGGCTGACACAATCCGCAAAGCGCTGAGCAGCAAACATCACCTGCGGGGCATTCTTGCTCAGAAACCTTTGGGCCGGGACTACGCGGAAGCTTTGCAGATCGTTCAGTTGTGTGAACAGGCTGGTGTGACGCTGGCCGTCAATCAAAACATGCGTTACGACCAGTCGGTCAGAGCCTGCCATCATTTACTGCACACAGGGCAACTTGGCGAACCAGTGCTGGCGACAATCGACATGCGGGCGATTCCTCACTGGATGCCCTGGCAGCAGCGACAGGGATGGGTGACACTGCGAATCATGAGTATCCATCACCTGGATACGTTTCGATACTGGCTGGGCGACCCTGACCGAATCTTTGCCAGCGTTCGTCCGGACCCCAGAACGGCACAGCAGTTCGAGCATTCAGACGGCATCGCACTGTATATTCTGGAATATGATTCCGGGGTCCGTGCGTCTTCATGGGACGACGTGTGGGCCGGTCCTGCCCGTGAGGGTGCGGCCAGCGACATAGGTATTCGCTGGCGTGTGGAAGGGACGATCGGGATGGCTCGAGGAACAATCGGCTGGCCGGATTATCCCGAACGACGCCCCAGCACTCTGGACTATACCACAACTGGGTCCGGGAAATGGCATCAGCCGCGGTGGGATTCTGTCTGGTTCCCGGACGCGTTTATCGGGCCAATGGCTGATCTGTTGTGTGCCGTGGAAACAGGCACGCAGGCTTCCTGCAGCGGGCAGGAAAATCTGGCCACCATGGCATTAGTTGATGCCGCGTACCTGTCCGCTCGGGAACACAGATCCGTTTCGCCGGCGGAAATTTCCGAACAGTAGCAACACCGTGGCAGGTTGCGTTTCTGGCGACCCGGTTGACGTTGGCGTCCGAAGTGTGTGGAATCTGCAGGCTACCGTCGCTAACTCCTCACGAAATTGAGACCTGCCGTGAACATGCCCACTGCCGCGCTCGACGCTGACCCGGACCTTGAACCGGATCCCCTGTTCGTTGCGAGCTTCCGTGAAGCTCGCTGGATTCTGCTGATGTGGGTGTCTTGTTTTGTGTGGACGCTGACCGTCTGCCTGAATTTTGGATATCCCGAAACAGTTGATCCTCAGAGCTTTCCAACGGTGCTGGGGATCCCCGCCTGGGTCGCCTGGGGAATCGCGTTTCCGTGGCTGATTGCCAATGTTGTTACGATTTGGTTCTGTCTGTGTGTGATGGAAGACGCAGATCTGGGAGACGATGTCGGCGCGGCAGAAGCAGCCCCTGCTGCCGATTCCGCCGCCGCTCCGGCAGCGGGAGACAGCAATGTTTGAATTGTCACTGTACCCACCCACTATGCTGGCCGCAGCGGGATCGTCGGCTTTGGTGACCTTTTGCCTGTATACGCTGGCTGTATTTGGTCTGGCCGCGTTGTCGAGTCGCCTGCTGAAGAACCGCAACTTCTTAAACGAGTATTTCCTCGGAAGTCGCAGTCTGGGTGTCTGGGCCCTGGCACTCACGTTTGCCGCCACCAGTGCTTCGGGAGGTTCTTTCACGGGATTTCCATCTTTGATTTACACGCACGGATGGGTGTTGGCGCTGTGGATTGCCAGTTACATGATCTTCCCGATCTGCACCATGGGTCTGTTGGGAAAACGCATCAATCAGGTTGCCCGAAAAACGGGTGCGATCACCGTACCTGATATTCTGAGAGACCGTTTTCAGAGTGCGTCGTTTGCAATTCTGGCCACGGCGCTGCTGGTGTTTTTTACCTGTGTCAATCTTGTCGGGCAGTTCAAAGCCGGCAGCATGATTCTGCAGACGCTGCTGGGTGAAAACGCGACCTACCAGGCTTTGCGCGGTCTGGTTGGAAACTTCATGCAGTCGTCGCAGATACTGGCCGGGCTGGACCCTGGCTACTTTCTGTGCCTGATTACGTTCGGTGTCGCAGTGATCATCTATACGACGTGGGGAGGATTTCATGCTGTCGTGTGGACTGACGTGATGCAGGGTGTGGTCATGGTTCTGGGAGTAATCATCATGCTGCCACTGGCGATCTACCAGGTGGGTGGTCTGCAGCATGCGACGGAGACGCTGGCGCAGATGGTCCCGCCGCATCGGGCCGAAATCGTAATTGAAACGCATCTCGAAAATCCGGACGTTCCGAAAGGAACATGGTTGCAGACGGCGGATTCACCTTCACGAATCTTTCGTATCGGTGAAGCAGCAGCATTTAATGAGGCCGGAAAAGCGACGGTATCGGGTATTGAAGTCGTCGACGCGGGTGACCAGCAGCGTATCCGGTCCGGCGCGGTAGATGTCAGTTTTGAGCAATCTGTCACCATCGTTGATGTCAGAAGTTCAACACCGGCAGCCTATCCGGGTGACGAACGTCCCGGTGTCTACGTAACGGCTCCCGGCCCCGACGCCAACAAAATGGACGGAATGCTGCCGATGAGTCTGGCATTTTCCATGTTCTTTTACTGGGCCATTTCCGGTACGGGGCAGCCCAGCAGCATGGTTCGCCTGATGGCGTTCAAAGATACTCGCACATTGCGCATCTCCATTGCGAGCGTCGCTATGTATTTTTCTTTCATCTACTTTCCACTGGTGGTGATCTTTTGCTGCTCACGATTGCTACTGCCCGGTATGGAGGTTGAATCCGACCGCATAATGCCGCAAATGGCGGTGACTCTGACTTCCAACATTGGTGCCGGTTGGCTGGCCGGTCTGCTGGTGGCCGCACCCTTTGCGGCCGTGATGAGCACCGTCGACAGTTTTCTTCTGATGATTTCTTCGGCCGTGGTACGGGACTACTACCAGAGAAACGTTAATCCCGATGCTTCTCAGCGAACGCTGCAGCGGATGAGCTACGCCTGTACCATCGTTGTGGGCGTTGGTGTTGTGATTGCGGCACTGAATCCGCCGGAGTTTCTGCAGTACGTCATTGTGTACGTCGGCAGTGGCCTGGCGGCCTGCTTTCTGGCACCCATGTCGCTGGCTCTGTACTGGAAGCGGATGACCACATCCGGTGCCTTTGCCAGCATGCTGGGTGGCTTTCTGTGTCATTTGTCGCTGTATGTCGTCGGCTGGTATCGTGGAGATGGATTTACGAAACCCATGAGGCCGTTTTCTCTTGATCCGGTGGTAGTTGGGATCGTGATGTCGTTCACGGCAGGCATTGTTGTGTCACTGTTGACGCCGCCGCCACCGAAGGAACTGATCGAAAAGTATTTCTACACCAGGCGAAATTAAACCGTCTGATCAGCAGGTGGCGGATGTCTGAGCGAATTCGCGGCACTCGTCGATGGTGGTGTCTCAATCGATCGCGGAATCGTCCGGCAGAATGTGGCCCATCTTTTCTTTCTTGGTGGCCATGTAGCTGTTTCGACATTCGTGTGCCGGAGCAATAATGGGCACCTGTTCAACCAGTTCCAGGTCGACAGCATTGTAGACGAAGTCTTCTGTTTTTTTGGGATTGTTGGTGAGCAGGCGGACTTTGTGCAGCCCCAGATCCTTCAGGATCTGCAGACCGACCATGTAGTCGCGCATGTCTGCCTTAAAGCCCAGTTTGTGGTTGGCCTCGACCGTATCCAGCCCTTCGTCCTGTAGTTTGTAGGCCTTCAGTTTTGCCAGCAGGCCGATCCCGCGGCCTTCCTGTGGAAGATAAACAACAGCGCCGGCGCCTTCTTTCTGAATCATCTGCATGGCCATATGCAATTGATCGCCGCAGTCGCAGCGAAGTGAATTCAACACGTCACCGGTAAAGCAGGACGAGTGCATTCGTACGAGTGGGGCATCGACTTTGGACAGGTCCCCCCACACGATTGCCATAGGTTCCTGGTCTTCGTGAGTAACCTGATATGCGATGACTCGAGGTGTCCCGCAGTCTCGCATAGGAATTCGCACTTCAACGATTCGAGTAATCAGCTGTTCTCGTATCCGACGATACTTGATCAACTCCTCGATCGTGATGATCGGAATATCATATTGGGCGGAAATGGCTTCCAGTTCCTCAAGGTCAGCCATTCCATGGCCACCCTGACTACAGATTTCGATGATGGCACCAACCGAACGTAAGCCTGCCAGTCGCATCAGGTCGACCGTTGCTTCCGTGTGTCCGGCTCGGCGCAGGACTCCGCCGTCCATTGCCGCCAGTGGCGACAGATGACCGGGACGCAGAAAATCGTCCGGCCCCGCATGAGGATTGGCAAGTTCCTTGATTGTTCTGGCTCGATTGTCGGCACTGACGCCCGTACCTGCCTGCAGGTGATCGACGGTTGTCAGAAATGCCGTTTTGTGCGGGGCCGTGTTGTAGGAATCGCCGATGACCGGTTTGAGTCGCAGGCGTTCTGCTTCGTCGACGGACATCGGCACACACATAGTGCCGCGGCCGATCCGCAGCATGAAATCAACTTGTTCGGCCGTGATGGATTCCGCCGCGCAGATGAAGTCTCCTTCGTTTTCGCGGTCTTCATCGTCCACCACGATGATCATTTCACCGCGTTTGAGGGCGGACAACACGTTTTCAATTGCATCGAACGGCACAGAAACACCATTTTCGGGATAAGGGTCGGTGATTGGCAGGGCAAAATACCCTTCAGCCAGAGCAATCAGCTCCGGTGCTGCCGGGCGAAATGCCGGCGGCGAGGCGTTGCAGGGCTCTTCAATCCAATTGCAAATCGACTCCATTACTGTTCGAGCCGCTGGCCATTCATTCTACGAGCGGCGGCCCAATCGACAACACGGTGCTGCCTGTGAGGGAAAAAGCGTGCAGATTCGACGGGAAAGTCAACGTCAAATGACAGGTCCAGTCTCTAGTTTTGCAGCCAGCAACACTTCGGCCATCCTGTGTCTTGACTCTCATCGCTCAACAAATACCCTAGTCAGTATGCAGAACACGGTTCTGTCCCACCGTGACCTCTCCCTCCATACGGCATGATGCCGTGCTCACCACCTGGAGATCAATTCATGATGAAGATCAGCTTCGTCTCTTTTTTTCTGTGCTGTGCAATCGGCACGTCGTACGCCGACACACCGTTGCAAATCGGCCCTGTCGATGACACTGGAATTGTTCAGATTCGCAGTCGCGACACTCGACAGCAACTGTTCGTTACCCACTCCGCCGACACCAGCGAAATCGACGTGACTCGCACAGCCATGTTTTCCGTTCAGCCGGAAGGTGTCCTGCAGATCGACGGAACGGGGCTGGTCACTCCGCTGGCTGATGGTGAGGCTGTCGTTAAAGCTCAGCAGGGTGATCACACTGTTGAGCTGAAGGTCGTTGTGAGTGGATTTGAGAACCCTCTGCCGATCAACTTTCGGAACCAGGTCGTTCCGATCTTCACCAAACTGGGTTGCAACAGCGGAGGCTGTCACGGAAAAGCGAGTGGCCAGAACGGCTTCAAGCTCTCGTTACTGGGCTTTTATCCGGAAGACGACTTCGAATTTCTTCGCAAAGAATCCCGGGGACGTCGCGTCTTTCCAGGTGCTCCGTCGGAAAGTCTGCTGATGACGAAGGCCACCGGACGCTCGCCTCATGGTGGCGGCAAACGGATGGATCATGACAGTTACGAATATCGTATGTTGATCGGGTGGATCGAACAGGGGATGCCCTATGGTTCGCCTGACAATCCCTATGTGACGTCCATTCAGTGTTTTCCTGAGGCGCGGGTCATGCCGCAAAGCAGTGAGCAGCAGATCAGTGTGATTGCCACATACAGCGATGGGACAACTGAAGATGTCACGCGGATGGCTCTGTATGAACCCAATGATGCAGAAATGGCTGAATGCAGCGAAACAGGTCTGGTCTCGACTTTGGATCTGGCTGGCGAAGTTGCAATTATGGCTCGCTATCAGGGGCAGGTCAGTACATATCGCGCGACCATCCCGCTGGGGGCAGACACTTCGAGCATGCCTGAAGCGTTAAATCTTGTCGATACAGCCGTCTTCAACAAGCTGCATCTGCTGGGGATTCCGCCGGCTGAACAAAGTGACGACGCAACATTTCTGCGTCGCGTGTCTCTGGATATCGCAGGAACGCTGCCGTCGGATGCTAAGGTCAGAGAGTTTCTGGCAAGTACTGATCCGGCGAAACGCGATAAGTTGATCGACGAATTGCTGGACAGTACCGCATATGCCGATCACTTCGCCAACAAGTGGAACTTTATCCTTCGTAACAAGAAGTCCAAAGGCGAGGACTCATCGGGAACACATCTGTTTCATCAGTGGGTCTGGAACAATATCTACGAAAACAAGCCGTACGATCGGTTTGTGCGGGAAATTATTACGGCATCGGGCGAACCGCTGATGAATCCCGCTGTAACGTGGTATCGCGAAGTTGACCAGGTGGAAGAACAGGTTGAGGACACGGCACAGCTGTTTCTGGGGATTCGTATTCAGTGTGCTCGCTGCCATCATCATCCGTTCGAAAAATGGAGTCAGAACGACTACTACAGTCTGGCCGCCTTTTTTAAACGTGTCGGCAAGAAGGCCATTCCTGGTGTTGCCGGAGGTTTTCGCGATCGTCAGATTTTTCACAACGAAGGCGTGGCTACGGCCAGCAATCCTCGTTCCGGAGCGGCGTTAAAGCCGGCTGGTCTGGGAGGTGAGGCACTGGAGATTTCTGCGGAACAGGATCCTCGTGTGCAACTGGCAGACTGGATGGGCGCTGCTGAGAACCCTTTCTTTGCGAAGTCCCTGGTCAACCGGTATTGGAAGCATTTCTTCAACCGCGGGATTGTTGAGCCGGAAGATGACATGCGGGCCACGAATCCGCCGTCTAATCCGGAACTTCTGGACGGTCTCGCCTCGCACTTTATCGAATCGGGTTTCGACCTGAAGGAACTCGTTCGCACGATCTGCCGTTCGAGAACATACCAGCTGAGTTCTCTGCCAAACGAATACAATGCCAACGATAAACAGAATTTCAGCCGCTACTATCCACGGCGACTTAGTGCCGAAGCGCTGTACGACGGATTTCATAAAGTCACCATGACGTCCGAGAATTTTGGTGGCATGCCTGCCGGAACACGCGCTCTGCAGTTGGTGGATTCGTCCAGCGGTCCTTATTTTCTGAAGGTGTTCGGTATGCCTCAGGGCGACACTGCCTGCGAGTGCGAACGCAGCCAGGACGCCAATCTGGCTCAAAGTCTGCATCTCCTGAACAGTAAAGAAATCCAGGACAAGATTTCCAAGAACGAAGCTCGAGCCGCAAAACTGGCGGCCGACACAGAACGCAGTAATGAAGATCGCATGACTGAGCTGTACCAGGTGGTCTTCGCTCGCAATCCTCGCCCGGATGAAATGGAAGTCGCCGTCAATTATATCGGTCGCCATGAAGAGAATCCTCGGATCGCGTATGAAGATATTCTCTGGGCGCTGATTAATACGAAAGAGTTTCTGTTTAATCATTAATTGCCACGGTGGCGCAGGATGCGCGATCTCGCCTTGAATTGACTCAGAGTCTCCCGTGGACGCAATGTTCAGCGGGGGCGATCAGTTAGTCTGAGTGCGGCACGCGATTGCCTGTGGACCGCATGGTTTATTGTCGGCTGTGTACGCGGTCGGGTACCAGAGCAAGCCACCAGCGATTCACGGCCACCACACTACCTTCCGTCCTTCTCTTCCTTCCTGCCCCCGCTGAAACGCCATGAAACGATTTCTGCTATTCGGCCTTGCATTGGTTCTCGCCCCGCCCGTCCAGGGTCAGTTGCCGCAAATTCGGATTACCGGTGTGTTTCCGCCCGGAGCCCAGCGCGGCTCAAGTGTGGACGTGACTGTGACGGCGGGGACCGACCTGGACGAAGCCAGTGAACTGGTCACCAGCCATCCCGGTATCAAGGCTACGCCGAAGCTGGACGGCAATGGAAAGCCAGTCGTGAATCAGTTTGTGCTGTCGCTTGATCCCGCATTGGAAGCCGGACTCTATGACATTCGACTGCGAGGTCTGTTCGGAGTCAGTAACCCCCGCGTTTTTCGTGTGGATACCATCCCTGAAATTCAGGAAGCTGAGCCTAACAACACGAATGAGCAGGCACAGGAAGTCAGTTTGAACACCATCGTGAATGCCCGGTCCAATGGCGGTGCGGATGTCGACACGTTCAAGCTGGCTGTAACGGCCGGTCAAACCATCATCATTCGTTCGGAAGCCGCTGTGCTGGATTCGCTGATGCAGCCGGTGCTGGAAGTGTTTGATGCCGCAGGTAGACGCGTCACTCAGGCGCGACGACGCAGGCAGCAGGAAGCTGTCATTGTGTATACCAGCCCGATTGACCAGGTATTGCTGCTGAAGGTTCATGATATTGTGTATGCCGGAAGCAACGACTATGGCTACCGGCTAAGCGTCGATACGCGATCCGTGGTCGATTTTGTGCAGCCGCAGGTTGTTCAGGTTGACGTCGATTCAAAGGTGACAATCTTTGGGCGACATCTGGTTGGTGGTCAGCCGACAGACATGGAGCTCGACGGTGTCCCGTTGATGAAGAAGGACGTGACCGTAAAATTCTCTAAGCCGGAGGAACGCACCGTCGGTACGGATTCATCAGCTGTTTCCATCAGCACTGCAATCTATGCCGGAATTGATGGCAGTCTGCTGCCGTTCGCGGTTCGCAGCGCAGCTGTTGCAGCTGTCGCAGAAGCTGAGGTACCTGCGACCGCACAGCTTCTGGCTGTGCCTGCCGACGTGACCGGCAGTTTCGCCACGGAACTGGACGAAGACAGTTTTCGGTTTGACGCAAAGAAGGGCGAACAGTGGCAAATCGACGTGATGGCGCACCGACTTGGCAGCAGTGCTGATCCGATGCTGATCATTGAGCAGGTTGTCAAGGCCGCTGACGGCGCAGAAACCCTGAAGCGACTGGCTCGGGTCGATGAAGATAAGCAGAATCCCGGCGGGGCAAATCTGCCGACACTGACCAGTGACCCGACATTTCTGCTGACAGCTCCTGCAGACGGTCAGTATCAAATCCGACTGAAGGATCGATACGCCGCATCGCGTGGAGCACCTGATCTCACGTACGGCCTGTCTATTCGAAAGCCCGCTGCTGATTTTCAGGTGGTTGTTTTCGACTCATTCCCGTCCGCAGACGGGAAAGCTCCACCGAGCAGTGGAGCGATCAGTATTCGCAAGGGCGGTACCTATCAGGTTCCCGTCTACGTTTATCGGTCAGGGGGACATAATGCCGACATTCAACTGCGAGTTGAGGGACTGCCCGAAGGGATCACAGCGGCAGAAGCAACCATTCGTGCGGGAGCGGCTTCAACATTGCTTGTGCTGACGGCAGCGGCGAGCGTTGGCGAAATTGTCGCTCCCGTCCGTATCATCGGTACTTCAGTTAACGGAGATCAGAAAACTGAACATGCTGCCCGAATCGCGACCCTTGTGCATGCCGGCGTCAATGGACTGCCGCGTACCGGTCGAGTCTCCAGCGCATTGCTGGTCAGCGTAATGAAGGACGAACAGCCATTTCACATACAGCCTGCGGTGGTCACGGCAGACATGACGCAGGATCAGCAGTTGCTCATCCCTTTGAAGCTGACTCGCAGAGCGGGCTTTGATGCCAAGGTTGATATTGCATTCGCAGGGCAGCCGAAGAACGTCGACGTGCCGAAAATTGCGATCGAAAAAGGCACGGACTCCGCTGTCGCTCGCTTCTTCTTCAAAGAGAATGCCACGGTCGGGCCCGCTACATTGTTAATGTATACAACAGCAGCAGTACCCTATAGTCGCAATCCGTGGCAGGTGGAGCGAGCGACTGCGAAAGTGACGGAGGCAGCTGAGAAACTGGCGGCCGAACAGAAAGTGCTGGCGGATTCCAAGGCTGCGGCTGAAGCCGGAGCGAAGAAAATGGCCGAACTGGCAGCTGCTCTGAAGACTTACGACGGGCAGTTGAAGGTTGAACAGGCGGCTCAGACAAAGGCTCAGGCGGATCTTAAGGCGGCCATCGCCGGAAAGTCTGAGGCCACGAAACAGCTTCTCGCTCTGCAGCAGACGCTCAATGCGGCTGCTGCAGACAAGACGCCGCAGTCTCAGGACCTGGATGCTGCCATCAAGGCTGTTCAGGATGCGACTGCAGCCGTCAACGTGGCAGCAAAACCTGTGGCCGCACTGGTCGTGAAGATCAACGGCGTGAATTCGCAGATCGCTCAGAAACAGAAACTGGTCGCTGAGAAAAGCAAGCAGATCGCGGACGCAACGAAGCAGATGGCAGCTCAGCAGCAGGTCGTGGAGAAGGCGAAAGCGGGCGTAACTGCCGCTGAAGCGAGCCTGAAAACACGTGAGGCCGAAAAGAAGGCCGCGGATGCTGCGGCCAAGAAAGCGACAGATGCGGCCAAACCCAAGAATATCAATGTTCGTACGATTGCCATTCCTGTTCGGCTGACCGTGCACACGACTCCCGGCAAGATTGTCGCTGCCGTTCCCGACAAGGGAGCGATCAAGAAGGGCGCTGCTATCGATGTGAAGGTAACTTTAACACGCAAGAATAAGTTTGCGGGACCCGTGAAAGTCGCCTTGTCTTTGCCCGCAGGCACAACAGGTGTGACTTCCAACGTCGTCGAAATTCCCGCCGACAAAACGGAAGCGACCCTTTCACTTTCCGCCGCTGCGGATGCTGCTCCGGCAGACATCGCCAACGCGGTCATTCGAGCGACCGCGGCCGATTTCAACGGCCGTGTCGCGAACTTTGATGCCCCCATCGCCTTGAAGGTGACAGAATAATGAAACAGATTTGCAGTACTCTACCAGTCTCCGTTCCAGCGTTTGCGTCGCGCCGGTCTCTGTTAAGGTCCGCGGTTCGTGCATTGCCCCTGACATCTCGCATGGTCCACTGTCTGGCGCTGTGTGCTGTTGTTGCTGCTGCATTCATCGCGACAGGAACCGTAGTTGCCGACGAAGAAGAAAAAGCGATCATGGCGGAAGACGTCAAACTTGGGCGTCCGGTGGAATTTGAACGGGACATTTATCCGATGCTGCAGGCTAACTGCATTGCCTGTCACAATAAGGTCAAGTCGGAAGGTGAGCTTAGTCTGGAGAATGCGGAAACCATCATGAAAGGCGGCGCCGCCGGTCCGGCGATTGTGCCTGGGAAACCAGACGAAAGTTATCTGTATCAGGTGGCTGCTCGCATCGAAGAGCCGCAGATGCCCCCGTGGCCCAATGAGGTTCAGGCGCAAAAACTGACGCCCCGTCAGGTGGGATTGCTTAGACAATGGATTCTGGAAGGGGCTAAAGTCGGAGCGGCCGCGTCTGCTGCCAACATGCAGTGGCAGACGATCAACGCGCGGTTGACGGCCATCTATTCCGTCGACGCTGACCCGTCTGGTCGTTTTGTGGCGGCAGGTCGAGCTGGCATGGTCAGTGTTTATGATCTGCTGGCCCAGGATGAAATTGCCTCACTGATCGATCCGGCGCTTGTCGGTGATGTGTCACCTGCGCAGACATCTCACCGAGATTATGTGCACGCCATCGCCTTTCATCCGGAAGGTCAGATGCTGGCAACCGCAGGATTTCAGGTTGTAAAACTGTGGAACCGGGATGTCGCCAGTACCATTGTCCCGATGGCTCTGCCGAACAAAACTGTCACGACGGTAAGCAGTGCCGACAACAGCCTTGCTGCTGTTCATCAGGCGGATGGAGTCATTCGTGTGATTGATCTCAATACGAATGCTGTTGCGAGCGAAATTTCCGGCCACGATCCGGCTACTGTCACCCTGCTTGGTCTCACTGGTTCGGAGAACCAGTGGGTTTCTGTTGCCAGTGCCGATGGTGTAGTGAAGTTAATCAATCGGGCGGACGGAGCGGTTGCTGCCAGCAGTGAAGCTCTGGGGGCCAAGCCTGTCGAAGCGGCATTCATCGTCGCCGGTAACAAGCTGGTCGTGCTTCAGGACGACGGGGCACTGCGACCCTTGGTATTCGACGCAGCGGCAAAAACACTTACTGCCGGCGAACCTGTGAAATCTGACAAAGGTGCAGTTCGTCAGATCGCGGTGGCCGGTGCCATTCTGCTGTGCCGAATCGAAGGGCAGGCCGTTGAGCTTCGGAAGGCCGATTCGCTGCAACCTGCGATCAACATTCAGAGCGGAACTGCTCTGGGGCATGCGGCCATTTCCACAGATGCTCAGCGAGTCGTCACAGTTACGGCTGACGGCAAACCGGAGCTGTGGAACGCAGCGGATGGAAAGCTTCTGGCGACACTCAATACAGATCTGCTGGCCGCACGATCGCTTGCTCGTCGGACTGCCGACAAGACTGTTCGTGATGCACGTGTGACGGTCGTGAAAGCTCAGATTACTGAAGACGAGAAACGTGTGACCGAACAGAAGGCGTCGTTGACCAAGGCGGAAGAAGAGCTCAAGAAGGCCACGACCGCTGCGGCAGAAGCAAAAAAGAAGTTCGATGAAACTGTGCCGAAGACAGCTGCCGCAAAGAAGGCTGCTGAAGAAAAGCCTGAAGACGCCGCTGTCAAGAAAGCACTGGAAGAAGCGACAAAGGCTGAGCAGGCGGCCAAAGACGGACTCACCACGGCAGAAAATGCGTTGAAGTCGGCCAATAAGGGTAAGGAACTGTCTGAGCAGGCTATCAAGCGAGCTGAAGCCAGAGTGGCAGATCGTAAGCAGGTGCTGGCTGCGGTGGAACAGGAAGCGAAGACCTCCACCGAATCCCAGGTCGCGGCTGATGCTGCCGCCAAGCAGACGATCACCAGCCAGTTTGCGGGATTCGTGGGAACCTCATTCGTCGCAACGGTCGACAACGCCGGTACCACTCGTCTCTGGAAGAGTACTGATGGAGCGGCTGTAGACGTGTTTCCAGGGGCTTTGCCCGAAACTGCAAAGCCTGCTGGCGTGGTGGGCGGGTCGAAAGGTCTGCTGGTGCAGCAGGCGGACGGCCAGCTTGTTCGAGTGAACGCCTTTCCTCAGTGGAAGCTGACACAGGTTCTGGGACCTCAGGGAGACGATAAGCCATCGGTATTCGCTGATCGGGTATTGGCTCTGGCATTTTCTCCGGACGGTACGACTCTCGCAGTCGGCGGCGGTGAAGCCTCACGAAGTGGTGAGCTTACGTTATGGAACGTTGCGGATGGAAAACTGGTTCGCACGTTTGCAGATGCACACAGTGACACGGTGTACGGCGTCGACTTTTCTGCTGACGGAAAGCTCCTTGCGTCGGCTGCGGCAGATAAGTTTGTCAAAGTTTTCGACCTGTCTACCGGTAAACACGTTCGGTCGTACGAAGGTCACACACATCATGTGATGGATGTCAGCTGGAAGGGCGACGGCACAACTCTGGCCAGTGCCGGTGCCGACAATGCCATCAAGGTCTGGAATGCGGAGACGGGTGAACAGTCTCGAACAATTACGACCTATAAGAAGCAAGTGACGTCATTGTCCTTTATTGGCATGGAGGACGACTTTATCAGCTGCAGCGGCGATAAAAGAGTTTTCCGTCACAAAGCCAGTAACGGCGGCACTGTTCGCGAATTTAAGGGCTGTCCCGACTACGTTTACTGTTCGACGACGACGTCGGACGGCGCAATCGTGGCGGCAGGCTGCGAAGACGGCGTACTGCGCGTCTGGAACGGCAAGGACGCTAAGGAAATCGCCAGCTTCGCACCAGCAGCGACGAAATGATACTGGTGTGGTGGGTGACCGGACGGTGAACTGACCGGCCTGTCCTCTTTTCGTTCTGCTGGCTGTTGGTGCGATCGCGGGCTTGACCGGGTCGCTGCCATATTGAGGCGATTGCGGGAAGAAATCTGCCAGCCGTGGGCGCCCCGGACGCACTGTTTTCCTTGCTGTCTCGATCGAAACGGGTTCGAACCATGTGTCCGATTCCCTTGCACTGCAGC
>Ga0315331_10002427_pt1 | contig 14168 bp, 15 predicted proteins | sample M160m34915metaG_FD_203456 | JGI IMG/M metagenome (GOLD analysis project Ga0315331, IMG submission 203456) | Ammonia-oxidizing marine archaeal communities from Monterey Bay, California, United States - M1 60m 34915 | ecosystem: Environmental > Aquatic > Marine > Intertidal zone | place: USA...
CCGAACCTTTCGATTCGAACATTCTCTATTTCTGTCACTCACGTGGCATAACAGTTGGTGTCCACATCTTTGGCTTGTTAGAATAAAGATCGCTGCGGCAGTAGGCGTCTTGACCCCTCAAGCTCTACATGGCTGTCATCACGGAGAGGTGTCTGAGTGGTTGAAAGAGCACGCCTGGAAAGTGTGTATACGTTAATAGCGTATCGAGGGTTCGAATCCCTCTCTCTCCGCCAGTTATTTACCGTTGTTTACTTTTCAATGACTTACGTGTGCTTTTCAGCGGTTTTACGCACCTAAATACGCACTCATATTTACCGTTGTTTACCGTTGTTTACTTTTCAATTGCGTAATTTACGCACTTTTTACGCAGTCTTCTTAGGCAGGCCAACAAGGTTCGCAATACGAGCTTCCTCCTCGGGAATTACCTCTTCAGGATCATTCTCGTCCGGGTCAAATTCGACAACTATTTCTGTTAGTGAAACAGTTATCAACTGGTTAGGCTCTAGGTCCGCGATAGTTATTTTTGCCATTTAGTAACACCACATCATCTTAGGGGTTGTTCGTATATCTACATGTATAAAGGTCTTCGCGACCCCGATCCCCGAAAAGCCGAGTTTCAAAGCATTCTCTACAATAATAATGCGCTGATTCCCACCATTAACAGCGATGTCGCAAGCAATCCCCATAGCATGCTGCCCCGGCTTTTTTTTCTTGGCCTCGATGCTATGACTAGGAGACCTATAACCAGACGTAATCCTAAAAGGAAAACCACATTCGTAACGTAACGCATCGAGCGCCGTAACAAACTCTTCTTTGATCCCATGCTCACCAGTCTCTTGGCATTTAAACTCGTCGAGAGTGAAATATTTAAAGTTCATTTCTTTCTCATGCTCATTATCTTGTCAGCCCCTTTGATCCCAAAGCTGGCAGAGACAACCATAAACAGCAGGTAGCTATACCAATCGGGCAGCATGGCTAATGCTTCAAACCCGTCTTTGACCCTAGTCACTACTTCACTGTCATTCGCCACTACGCTATAGGCAACTGACAACAAAGGTAGGCTTAGTAGGATTGCAAACCATTCGTCTTTCCAGCTATTAGCAGACGCATCTGCCATCTTTGATTCCCAATCACCTTCGTTTTGAATAACCGAAAGGCGAGCCTCATGCTTCGCTTGTTTCTCTTCGGCTTTATTTTTCAGCCAGCCGCCAGCAAGATTTGCTACGGGCCCAATCAACGACTGCCACATCCTTAGTAGCCTTTCTTCTTGGGCTTCTTAGCGCCGACTTTCTTTCCGGGGGCTGCATTTACGTAACATTTTTTATTTCCCATGTGCATAGTGCTCTCCTATTTAGGGTTTAGTGGGCCAAACAACATCTTCTACTGAAGTAGCGTTGGCGTTTGTTGAGGGGACATCCCTCAAGGCTGAACGATACGTAGCCCAGTCAGCTTTTTCTGAATCAGTCAAAGGACTGTCGTTAAATTGAGTCCAATCACTGTCAAAAAGTTTTTCGTCCCGCATCGACCTAAGCTCTGAAAAAAACGTGGTCGAATCAAAGGCCCATGCTTTATTCACCCACTTAAAATAACTTGCAGGACATGCAATACGGGTTTCCCATGTATTAGCTTCTAAGTCGTACCAACCTGTGACCATAAGCTCATCATTATCGATATCAGTCGGTATGATGACTGCAGTTGTATCGCCATAGGATTGAAGATTTACGTACTGATCATCACTACCCGGAGACGTAATACCCTTTAGCTCACCCTCTGAATTAACAAATGCAAATCTATGTGCCATGTGACCCTCTAAGTAAAATTGTCATCAACCGATCCACCATTGATTACATAAAAAATTGCCCAGTCCCTATTTGTAGACATTGCAGTCTGAGTGCTGCCCACAGAAAAATAATTCAGCATCCTTATTTTTCCTGTTTGGTAATTGAATTCGTAGCTAACGTGAAACCTAGAATTGTTCCCCCTGCTACCAGACAGGTATTGTTGCCCTGCATTACTTACCAAGCCATAGTAGCGCCCTTCATCAAGGCTAGAGTCCATTGAAAATTCGTAGTAATAACCTTCTGGGCCACCTGTACCTGATGTGCCATTCCATTTACCGGATGCCATTAATTGAGCCGTAGTGTCTAAGTCCGTTGCTGAAAACAAAATATTAGAACTAGCCGTTCCTGCCCCGTCATAAACAACTAAACCTTGACCGCCTACTGATAAATTAGCTGTTGATTGAGCTTTTAACTCTCTCCAAACAACGTGACCGCCCCCATTGCCATTATTCCCTGATGGAAAAGACGTTAATCCCGGTCCCCAATCTCCGTCCCATTGCCGACCAATTCTCGCTAACCCGCGTCCTTGTGAACCAACTGCCGAAGAAGCAGGTCTTGCAATAATCAGGTCTGTGCCAGAGTAGTTTGTTGTAGGGTAAGCAGTATTCCCGGTTGCGGTTCCACTTGAAGTCGCATACAGAATTGACAGTCCTTGCGTCGTATCTATCACGGTTCTACCACTGCCATTAAAGATTTGAATACCGTGAGCCATCAACCCGTCCTAAGTACAATCCAATCAAATGTGCTGGACTGCCCCATGTTGTTTGTCACCCTAAAATAACCACTGTGACGAGTCGTATCATGGAACCTTGAATTCATAGAGTTAGGCGCGTTGTTAGGAGCAGTTACAACGTGCCAATCATCTCCGCTCGTCATACCAGAAATACTTACATCAACGTAACTGCCATCTGTAATTGTTGAGGTAGTCCCAGCTCCGAATGACCGTGTAACTCGACTGGAAACTTCGATTACCTTGGTGCCATTCGCTGCATAAACCTCCAACCCATAAGTCATATTTGGCCCAGCACAACTCTTAACCCGCTAGTGTCATAAATCTTGATGACGTTTGAGGCGATCTCCATTCGAGCCCCAGTCGAGGACGACTTAATATTTAATCCCGTTCCTACCCCGGCTATGTTCACAGTAGACGCGTCAATAGTACCGCCGTCTATATAGTCAGCATTTATCGTCCCAGTATCTATGGTGTCAGCATTTATCGAGCCAATTTGAGCAGATGTAATTGAGGCGGTTTTTATAAACGCCGCGTCCATATAGACACCAGCTGGAACTGCAATGCCGTTAATAGTTGTAGCAGTAGCTTGGACAGTGAAAGGAGATACAGCAGTAGTTGTATCGGAGCCACCCCGCATAAGCGCAAAACGATCAGCGTTTATGTAGAACTCGCTTTCGTTTGTCCCTAAAGAGGTGGTTGTGCTAGCAAGACCAAATCCTGCGACGGCACCATTAGCGTCAACTTTAACGGTGTATTGACCTTCAAGCTCTCCGAGCGAGTTAGCATTTGCTGTGAACTGTTGCTCAACCGTAACGCCTGTGCCGCCTGCGTTGTTTAATCTGGCGGTTAATCCGTTGACCGTGCTTGAGGCTGCTGTTGCAGATCCGTCAGCCGCTGTAGCTGAACTAGCAGCATTACTGGCAAACGTCGATGCCTCACCAGCCTTGGTAGCAGCAGTGTTTGCGTGGGTGCTGGCTGTGCTTGCAGATTGACCAGCAGCTGTTTCACTCGCTCCAGCAGTAGTAGCACTTGTGGCGGCTGCACTAGCGCTATTGGCTGCATTAGTTGAGCTAGTACCAGCAGCCGTCTGACTAGATAAAGCTGCGTTGGCAGAAGTACCTGCATCGGAGGCTTTCGTTGTGGCAGTTTGAGCGCTGGTGTTTGCTGCTCCTGCGCTGTTGCCTGCGGCTGTAGCGGAATTAGCCGCATTGGTGGCGCTAGTAGATGCCGAAGATGCCGATCCTGAAGCATTCGTTTCACTAGAAGCGGCATTAGTCTCCGCTGTTTCTGCTCCTGATCTAGCGGTCTCAGCTGCAAGTTTTTCAGTATTAGCCGTGCTTGCGCTTTGTGATGCAGCTGTTTGGCTTGCGTTTGCGCTTGTAGCGCTAGTTGCCGCAGCGGTTGCGGATGAGGCGGCGTTAGTCTCAGCACTTTCAGCATTTGACTCAGCCGCTTCAGCTGCAAGTCTTGAAGTCTGACTGGCAGTAGAGGCTGTTCCTGCGTTAGTAGCAAAGGTTGCGGCGTTTGTTTCACTGGTTGCCGCAGCTGTAGCCGAAGAACCCGCAGCGTTGGCTGAGTTAGCCGCTGTCGTAGCTGAGTTTGACGCTGAAGAGGCAGAGCCAGCAGCTCCTGTTGCTGAATTAGAGGCAGCAGTGGCAGAAGTTTGCGCTCCAGATCGTGCAGTTTGCGCGTCCGTCTTTGCGATTACAGCATCATCTTCCGCTGTCTCTGCACCAGTTTGTGCTAAGAGAGCTGCCGTTTTAGCTGCTATTGCTGCTGATTCACTAGCAGCAGCCGCAGCTGCACTTGTTGCAGCAGAAGAGGTAGAACTAAAGGTCGTTTCAAGATTGGAAATGTCTGTCTCAAAACCGTCTAGTTTTGTTGTTAATGCCGAAGCCAATTCCGATTCGTTAATCGCGCCATTTAATGTAGTAAGTAAAAGATCGACATCAGGCGAAGTTGCTCCTAATGTACCTGACGTAGAATTAAAAGCTCCAAAAACGTCGTCTTGGTTTACAAACCTAATCCAATAATAGTTGCTGACCCCTGAACCAACTGCATCTACGAACGAGCGACCTGATTCAATACCTATTAATTGTGCATCTCCAATAATGTCGGCTGAATGCCGCCAAATTTCAGTGTGGGTATGGTTTTGATAAATCGGAAAGTCCCAAAACAAATTTACTTGGGAGTAAGCGCCATTAGCAGTAAAGCCCGTTGGCGTAGGAGGTACAGTCAAAATCGGGGTTGGTTCTCCCGCAAACCCAATATCAGTGCCTCCAACCGCATTTGGATTAAAAGCGTTAGACCTTAAATCAACCGCGAGGCCCGAAGAGATTAACTCTCGTAACGTAACAGCACGATCTCTAGGATCGCCCCTGAGCCCTAGCCGTATCTCCATAATCTGAGCTATGGTGTCGTACCACCGTTTTTCCTCGGCAGTTGCACCGGCAGGAGATTTAGGGATACCCGGAAGTTTTGTTGGATCGTCCGTTCTTATAATTGTCATGCTTGCCTGATCTCATCCATAGACTCGGCAATACAAACTTCATTTATCGTTACTGCACCACTAACTTCTATCTCCCATTCCTTACCTAATGCTGCGGGTAAACGCATAATCGGCTCTCTTAAAGTAGCGTTACTAATACCGGAGGGCGTTGAAGTCACTTGGGTATATACGTTGCTGCTGTAGCTCACCGTGTAGTTTGCAATCAACGTACCATCTGCCGAGACCTTTACAGTTACAGGATAGGCTTCTGCTTTGACGGAAACCCAGCCCATACTTATTGGTTTAGGGGCTAGGAACTTTTTACTCTTCCAAGTTGACGTTCTGTTGAACGAACCACCCCGGTATTTTCTAACAGTGTTGCTTTCAATAAAGTACAGCTCTCCATCATCGTGGTTCATATAGGCACCACGAAGTTGTGCGCTACGCCCAAGCGTCGATATAGCAGCCTCACTCGCTCTTGGATCAAATACCCATCCACCATGAGTTGAGCCATCTGTATAAAAAGCTATGTAGGTGTTTTCATGCTTAAAGGCTTTAATCGTCGTAGGATAGAAATTGTCGTTCCACTGTTTAGCTGATATAAGCCCCTCGGTAACAACTTGATTATCTGACCCAGACGCTGCAACCAATCCGTCTGGGGATGCGTACAGAACATAATCCCCCATATCAACGACAGAGTGTTTGTTGACACACGCTTGCGACAGATCTAACTGTATAGCGCTCATGGCACTCGCGTCCGTACCAGTAACTAAATAAGGACGGCCATTGGTCAAACAAACAATCCCGTTAGACACACCAGCTATGGCAACGATATCTTCTGCTAATGTAATTCTGTAACTGACGGGCCACGCATGAGGAAGGTAAGGTTCACTTAGGCACAACCGCTTCCCTGTGAATCCTGCAAAAACACCGTTGGCTAAATTGGTTAGCCCTTGCAGTGGGCCATCAGGGTACAAACTGGTGTCATCGTCAGGCGGTCCAATCCAGTAGGTAGAAGGAAGAACTTCACCGAGTTCATCGCCATCTTTATCATCGACTATGGTAGTCGCGGTAAATACGTCCTCTTTTACGAATTGAAATTGAGTGCTGTTGCTACCAGTGTTACTTCTGTAGAGCCTTTTTAACGCGCCCGTACCAAAGTTGTAGTTTCCTGAAGCTGTTGACGGGGTTGGGGTAGATACATCTACAGTCTCAGTATCTGTAAGTTGAATGACTGCTGACGCTAGACTAGGCGGTCCCTCTTCTCCATTTGCAGTTACTAGGGTGTAAACATAAGACGCTTCATTTGGAGATTGAGCCGCATCAGCAGTACCATTTTTAGAAGTTGTTGGAGCGCCCGAAGGAGCAGGGACACCTAAACGAAAAGAAATGTCGGGGTATCCAGCAGTCCCTGATACGATATTTACAGCCGTACCCATTTTCGGATAGGACTCGCCCGTCCAATATAACCTGTCTGTCGAATCACCGGGTATTGGGCCTTCTAGTGCGTGGATATAGTCTTCGTTCCATTCTAACCAGCTGGCTTCTCGGTAGTAATAAATCGACTGTTTAGCACCGCTTTGGAGGGTGTGTACCGATGCACTGTCCGTCAAAGTAGGTTTGATCGCTCCAGATTCGAAGTCAATGTTTTCAGAAATCTGACCAAACTGTTCTGCTAACAAGCGGGGAGAAACCCCCGGAGCAATACCTGAAAATCTGTCTAGCTTGAAATAGGTCATGAGCCACCGTTAATTTAATAACAAAGTTATGATCACCCCCGCCATACCAGACATCAGGGCAAACGAAGCAATAAAAACATTCCGACTCAGCGCATGAAGATGGCCTTCAATCGCTTCTAACCTATGGAATATTGTTTTGGACCGCTCTTCGCACATAGCCTCATGTACCGACAACCTACTGACAGCGGTCCAAACTCTATCCTCTAAGTCAAGAGACAAGTTCTCCTTCTCCAACATCGCTTTCTTCCTCAAGAGCTTTCATACGATTGGCAATAGAAGTCGAAAACCCACTAACGGCTACTTCATGGATGACAGCTTCTCTTCGAGCAGATAACATGCTTGCTTGCGCCTGTTGATGTAGAGCCAGCAGCTCTTTTACTTCGTCAGGCAAAGAAGCTACCTCATACTCTTTGTCGTCTACGGTTATGGTCGGATTTCCTTCTTGGGTCATTTCATACCTCATTGTGATTAAAAATTAGATTAATTATATTAGCATTACTAATTGCAATAAACCTTAAAAAGTTACTCAGGAACGCTTGCTTGTTTTGCAGCCTGATCTTTGTCAGGTATAACCTTGTCCAAAAGTCCAGTTACGGGACCGATTAGCTGACCTACTATAGTCATATTTTAAGATTCTAGTGCCGCGATACGGGCTTCAAGTTCTTGGATTGTTGCCACCAAAAGCGGCACAAGTTTGCTTTGGTCAATGCCTTGATACTCAGGGTTGCCGTCTGCATCTACTGCGTCTTTAGTTCCAGTAATTGCTTCAGGTACGATGTCTTGCACTTCATGAGCTAAGAATCCATCTACAGTTGTGTCAGCGTCTGCAATGAAATTAAAGCGTGAAGGGTTGAGTTGCTTTAAGCGTTCTGTAGCACCTGTCATAGCGACTACGTTTTCTTTTAAACGATAGTCTGATGAGGTGTTGTATGCAGTAGATGATGAGTTAGAAGTTATTCCGCCTACTATATTTGATGCGTTTACAACTATAAAATGAGTATGACTGCCAGTACCGACAGTTTTAATATTACCAGTAGAACTTGTACCTGATATTGCTACTCCGAAGCCTTGATTTGGTGTTGCCCCTATACTTGTTAAACCCACCAGAAAATTTTGAGACGAATCAATCCTAGCGGCTTCCTCGGTGCCTGTGCTAAACCGCATGATGTTACTGCCAGACATTCCGATAAATGTGTCGCCGTCACCCACGCCAGTGAAGTTCGTAGCGTTTACATCGCCAGAAAAATAACCCGTGGCGAATCTAGCGTCAGAGGAGCCTAAGCTCATGGTTCCGTCTTTGTCCGCACCAGCATTTGTTGAGGGCAGAATTGCACCACCAGCACCCTTTAACGCCGCTACGTTATCGGAAGTAGTATCATTCAAAACGATGTATGCAACACCAGACTTAGCACCGATACTTCCGACTGTGGAGCCGGTTTTCTGGAACTCAATGACATTTCCGTCAGAAGTCAGGCGATTTAGGTACTGGGCTGTGCCTCCGTCTCTTGTTCCTAAAATTACGTTGTCATGCGTTAACTCAATGCCTGCCGTACCAATCCCTGTGGCAGCCTTATCCACAAGTAGGCTCCCACTGGAATCAATGCGGATGCGTTCTGCCAGACCAGAGCCATTATTCGTTGAAAATGTCAGTTGTCCTTTCTGGCTTTGGCTAGAACCTGTGCCGGTTAGCGTTTGAATTCTTGTAAGATTTACGTCTCCAGTGCCGTTGCTTACATTGCGAAATGTTAGATTGCCAGCTGCAAGGTTATCAGCACTGCCACGGCTTCCGAGAATGTAAATTGCGGAATCGCCACTAGCAGCACCGCCGACGTTAAGCTGATTCTGCATGTCCGTCGTGCCGATGCCAACCAGCCCTGCGCTCGTGATGCGCATACGCTGAGTTGCTGTGCCACCGCTTGGTCTGGTATAGAAATCTAATGCTCCATATCCAGATCCTTCTGCACCACCTTTAATACCAGCAAAGGGATTCATTGAACTAGCTGCGCCTGTAGCAAAACTAATCGCGCCACCTTGACCTACGGCAGTGTCTGTATCTGTTATAACAAGATGACCCCAGTTGTTGTCATTAACGGCGTTGCCTTCAATTAATTGGACTGTGCCATAGGGGGAGCCACTGCTCCATGAGGTGTTTTTCAAATGAAGCGGCGCAAAAGGTGCTATGGAACCAATGCCGACCTTGCCGCCATACGGGTTCAAAACTAGGTCATCAGCTGCATTACCAGCGCCGTTGGAAGATTGAATGTACTGCTCTGCGTCATTAGTCAGTGAACCAAAAAACAATGACGTTGATGCGTCACTTGAACCTCTAATTCTTGCCGCTGCTTTGCTGACAGTTGTAGCTAAACTACTAGCACCACTGGCGTATGCAAACGCTCCGGTAACTGACACATCGCCGTTGACGGTTAAGCTATCATCAACCGTTGCGGCTCCGTTTAGATAAGTTGACCCGTTGTTGTAGAAGTCGTAAGACCCATGAACGCCCGTGGAAGCAACAGCAAACTTCGCAGTAGCGTAACCGTTTGGCATTGCCACAGTGCCGCCTGCGTCTATAGAAGAATTAAATGTTGCTTTACCTGCCTCTGACATATCAAGGGTGAGGGCTGTAACCGTAGAACCACCATCGTTGCCTTTGAAGATTAAGTCTTTATCAGATGTGGCATTGTACAAAACCATGCTACCACTATCAGAAGTAAAGGTAGCTAAAGTTGTTCCTGCGTCCTTAAATCTAAAAGCTGCGTTATCTGAATCAAGGATGATGTCGCCAGCTACATCAAGGGTTAAATCACCAGAGGACAGATCAATCTCTGTTCCGTCTATTGTGATGTTATCTACAACTACACCAGCGTTAGCCGTAACGACTCCGGTAAACGTAGTGTTTTCGTTACTGTCTACAGTAATCGCTACCGCGTCTGCACTATCGGCAACTGTACGGCTTAATTCAGCTAGTTCGCGCGCCTTACTCATTCAATTACTCCTAGGGTGCAGTAGATGCTATGTGTGCAGCGTATGCGTCTTTACATGCTTGGGTAAAAACAACGCTACAGATTACCGATACGTCATTGTCTTCTGGCGTTAGGTCAGCATCAGGCATGACTACATGACGATGGAATGTTCGTGATATCTCTTCACCGTCCCGCTTAATAACTGTTGCTGTTCGTACCTGAACGCTTGACCATGAGCCTTGGCTGACTATCTCAATCTTGTCGTTCACTTGTTCTTCTGTTAATGCCATTTTTATCTCCTTTGGTTGGACTGTCTGCCCCTAGAATCCACTGGGGGTATGGTTATCAACTTGCGAAATATGTAGTTTGAAACATAAAATATTTTGAGCCTGTCGTGTAAGCAACCCCTGACGAACTGGCTTCTACTATTGGTAACCAATAAGAGCTGCCGCTTTCGACATAACCACTGTGAGTGCCAAACATAGTGTTATGAGCCATAACCACTACTCCATAAGCTCCGCCCATATTCGCAAAGGGCAAACCTGTAATTCGTGCACCCCCCGCTCCTACGTTAGTGATTGTTTTAGTGCCGCTGTATCCGGTAACGGTTACTTTACGACCAACCTTTGTGTAGTACGCTGTAAAAGTTTTCCCTTCGGTAATAGTCGGATCAGTGGTATATGCGGATAAACTTGCGGTGAACGTGCCTTCTTCATAGTCATCCAGAGTCTCTGATGACATAGTCCCAGAACTATCGGCAGTCGCGCTAAAGTTAATGCCTCTGCCGTTACCCATTTGGATATCGCCTGACAGGACTTTTACATCGCCGTTGAAATTAGCAACGCCATCACTAGCGATACGAAAACGTTCTGTTGACGCTGTAAAGACCCTTAAAGAGTCATCAGAGTGAACATACTGAAACAAGCCTCTGTAATCGGTAGTCCCACCGTCTCCCGCGTGATCACTAAACGCTATGCTAGAAGTCGCTTGATTACCCGCAACGATTGTCATCCCGTGGCTGCCAGTGGTGCTTGAGCTATTTCCTAAAACTAAACTGTTTGATGCTGAGCCTGTGTAACTAGCGGGGCTAGTGTTAAAAATTCCGACTCTGCTAGAGAAAGAAGCACCGCTATCAAATGATGCATACCCAGCAACTTCAAACGGGTTAGACGCAGGAGATTTACCAATACCAACGCGGTTATTCGCACCGTCTAGCTTGATCATGTTGGCGTTGTCAGTTGACTCAACACGGAAGTTACGGGCTACGCCAGCTTCGTTAAATACGCTTTCAGAAGTACCAAATGTAGCAGCTTCAACATTTCCTCCAGTATGGAATTTATATGTAATAAGGTTTGAAGCATCTACGGTTGTTTGAAATCCGTTATTTGCCCCCGTAATAGCAAACATAAGATTGTCTTTTGAAGTCCCTGCTGGATGAACATGTCTAATCGCACCAGATCCGCCAGTAAACGCAAACGTTCCTCCAGCATCTTGAGAGCTACCGCCTAACAGAAGTCGGTCAGCACTAGCGTCAACAAACAGCATGTTGGCGTTGCCGTCAGACTCAACGCGGAAATCTACGTTGGCGCCACTTTCGTTAAATACCACTTCGTCCGTAGCAGCCGCTTGAATCTTTATTGACCTAGTACCGTTGATGTACATGGTTCCAGTATTCTGTACGCCAGATGTAGTATCTACCGTTAAATCCGCTAAAGAGTTTGCGCCGTTCGTAAAGGCTAAGGTTCCTGCATCTGCGCCATTGGAAGCTGTTGAGCCAAGGTTCAGTCTGCCTCTATTCGCTGTTCCAATAATGCCCACATAGGTTCTAGCAGCAGTGCCATCGCCTGTAACGTCACCGTCAGCTACGCCTATTCCCACATTTCCCGTTCCGCCATCAATACGCATGGCTTCGCCAGCTGTCTTAACTTTGAAGATTAATCCGTTATCGCCATTTTTGTTTTCTATGTAACCGCCTTCTGCATCGGTATACATGCCCAAGCGGTAGCCATTTGTACTGCCAATTTGAATTGCGGGGTTTGCTTGTGACCCTTGTGTTTCTGCGGTGCCGCCGACATGCAAAAGTGCGTTTGGGCTGTTGGTTCTAACACCAATCCGATTTAGGGAAGCATCCACGAAGAGCATATGATCTTGTGTGTCGCTTTCGACCCTGAAATCCATTGTCGAGCTACCGCTTTGATTGAGCACAATGGTGCCGTCAAAGGCAGCGTGTTCTACGTTCCCCGCAACAATCCTAATATCATTAGCGCCAGCAAACTTGAAGTGAGTATCTGTGTCGCCTGTGTGGGTTAATTTCTCCGCAATAAAAACTTCGCCGCTTGCCGTGACCGTACCCGTTACATTCACATTGCCTGTAACCTGACCCGTAGTCCCATCGCTGTAAATTTGTAGATCACTACCAGCGCCGAAGATGGCTTTGTCGTTATCACCGAAGGTCATGTTTCCAGTAGACGCAAAGCTAGTCCCGCTGATCGCGTTACCAGAAATAGCGCCACGGGTAGTGCCACCAATCGTTACACCATCAAGTGAACCGCCAGATATCGTGGCGTTGTTAGATACAAAGGTGTTTAACGTAGCTGTGCCGCTTGCGGAAAGAGTAGTTGCCGCAACGGACGTACCGCTGATAGCGCCACCAGTAATGGCAACGGCAGCACCGCTCTGACCCGTAAAGTTACCGAAGACTTCGATGTCGATGATGTCTGCGGTAGTTGCGCCAACAGTCAGGGTTACCGTGTTGTTGGCTGACGAAACGCTGTAGTCCGTGCCTTGCACTAGACGCACACCGTTCATGTAAACAGAAACCAAAGCAGCTTGGTTTATGATCAGTGTGTTGGATGCATTATCCGAACCACTAAATACGGTCTGACCAGAAGTCGGGGTGTACTGAAAATTGGTCTTCACCCCTTCCACTGTTGCAGCATCGATCACATCCGTGAGGAGTGCTGCTGTCATCCGAAGTTCGACAATATCCCCTGCCGACCAAGTGCTAGCAGAGGTATTGTCTTGTGCTCTTACGATTGTGAAAGTGTTACTCGACAACGCCGTTGCCTTAACAACCTCGCGGGTCGTACTAGTCGCCCCTTGAATCGTTAAGTAGCAGTAGTCATCAGCGCCTGACAATGAGGGGAACGAGGAAGCAGACGCAACCGCCAAAGACGTTGCTGACGCATTAATACCTGTGCCTACTGTCGTACTGGCGTTGTTTGTAAACTTAACAGTCATCGTAAATTCCTATTGCTTGGCTTTACCCACATTAATGGCTACAGCCTCCAACACCGGATAGATGTACTTCGCAAGGAAGGCATCATCCCGAGGTGTCGGAGTAGCAGCACAAATTGCAGACGCGATAGTGACAACCGCAGTTACACAATTAAATATAGTTAATATATCCATCAGGATATCCTCCTAACAAATTGATTAACTTGCAGTTACTACCCAGGTCACGGTCATTGAATCACTGCTAGACTTGTTGACCACGGCGAACACAGTTCTACACAGCATGGTTCCTGAGCTACTGGCGTTTAAGACAGCTGCCTCAGTGATCGCCGCTGTTCCAGTACCAGCGCCAAACGTTGCTACATAAGTAACATCAGCGCCACTTACAGAGGTTGAGGTCAGAGCTACTCGTGCAGACTCGTTGCCCAGAGCAGTATCACTAGCGGCGGCTGCGGTGCTTCCCGTACCGATAGCCATGTGTGACATTGCAGTAGCAGTGGCATCTTTCATTCGACTGGCTACATAGCCTTTACCAGTGGTGACAACTAAGTTGTCTATTTCTTGAACGACTTCATCGTTTATAGCGATGGTCAAACGACCTTTCATCGCCAGATTGCTATCAAATTTCATAGTTTTGCTTCCTATTCATTGAATGGTGAGAGGTTAAGTTGTGCAGCGTTCATAGCTGCATTGCTAAACAGCGCGAAACTGAAGTTTTCAGTTACCGTCACTGAATCTGAGAGTCCTTTGCCAAACGCGAAATCTTCATCGTCGGCAAAAGAAAATGTGTCTGTAGGTAAGGTCTTGCTAAAACCAAATGCTTGCGAATCGGCAAAGGTGAATACGTTTGTTTTGGTATTTGCATGGTCCTTAACAAGAGCGTTTACCGTTGCGGCATCGTCCAGCGAAAACGCATCAGTAAAGGTTCTGTTATAAGTAACAACTCTGGAAAGACTCTCCGCGACCGAAAAAGCGTCTGTAAGCGCTTTGCCGGTTAGAGAGCTAGCTTCTTCGGACATGCTGAAGGAGTCAGACTTAGCAAGAGATACCGCTGAAGAATGGGATTCAGTAATAACCTGAGAGTCGGCTAAACCTTTCCCTATAGCGAAACTATCTATGTCGTCGGCAAACCCTTGAGAATCTGAGAAAGCTCGGCTGTATGCAACCGTT
>Ga0315331_10002428_pt1 | contig 14167 bp, 11 predicted proteins | sample M160m34915metaG_FD_203456 | JGI IMG/M metagenome (GOLD analysis project Ga0315331, IMG submission 203456) | Ammonia-oxidizing marine archaeal communities from Monterey Bay, California, United States - M1 60m 34915 | ecosystem: Environmental > Aquatic > Marine > Intertidal zone | place: USA...
CACTTTGCATCTGCTCGCGAGTTGATAGCAAGGGCTCGTGATTAAAGCCATCCAGGAAACTTTCAGCAGCACTGACAAATTCGTCATACTCGCCACGCGTGCAAGCTGCGGCACAGGGACCTGCACACGTTCCCACCTCGAGCCGCAAACAACCGGGTCGATGCTCGAGATCAAACAATTGCAGCTGCTCAGCGAAATGAAACACCTGCTTTTCACTGCAGTCGCGGAGGCGAAACACCTTATTGAGCGAATCCACGGCACGTCGCATTCTGGCCGCGCCAAAAAAAGGTCCTTCAACCCCGATGCAGTCAGGCGGTGGAACTGCTGCCAAAAAAAAGTAAGCAGGGTTCCTTCCGAGGCACAAGTAGACCGGACGCTGCCGCTGAGGAACACCTTGAACGTTCCAACGGGGTGCGTACTTGCGTATCAGATGTTGTTCGCGAACGAGCGCGGCGAATTCACTGGGTTGAGTTTCCCACTGGATAGCGCGGGCGTTCTCGATGATCCGCCCACCCTTTTCCCGAGCGTTTGAAGCAGCAAAATAGCTCAACAAGCGCGATCGCAACGACTTACTCTTGCCGACGTAGATCAAGCACCCTTTGCGATCCAACATTCCATAGACACCAGGCACCCTCGGGCAAGATTCCATCACCCGTGCTTTCAATACTGCCACACTGGTTCCACCTACTACCTCAAGAGGTCGTGGCTTGTGCGGATTGAACGGATCAGCGCCAAAGCCGATCTCTGGTTCTTCCCGCAAAATCTCATCCATGTGTCCCGTCCCTGAAACGTTTTTTTCGCGTGTCCAGCGCTGACTGTCCCGTATTTAATTCATTGCCGAAATTTGTTTGCGGTTGAACACTACCAGACTCCTTTCATCAGGGGTGGGCTATCGCTGAACGCGTCATCCGCCACACTCCGATCTGCATGTCTGAGTGTGCCGCTGACTTGGTTAGGCGTCTTTCTGATCCGTGCTAGTTCAAACGGTTCAGCACACCCGCACATTCAACCCCGCCCTGATTTTCGACACAGCAGCTCAATCTAACAACTGATCAATCTTCGCTGCCAAAATAAAATCATTCTCACTGAGACCACCGATGGCATGGGTGGTCAGATCGATTTTCAATTGCCGGTACCCGGTAATGTGCAGATCCGGGTGATGTCCATCCGACTCGGCGAGCTCTGCGATCTGGTTCACCACACCCATCACTTCAACAAAATTTTTGCAGACGACCTTGCGAGACACCCACTTTGCATCATCGGACAGCATCCATTGAGGTGTTGTGCTGAGATAGCTGGCAGCCTGTTCAGGCTCGATCACCGGCACGCCTCCCTCACACGGCAAGCACTTTTTCTGTCTCAACGATTCGGTTGTTGGTTCAGTCACGCAGTCAATTCCTAATTAGAACGGGCAGGTCAATCAACAAAATTGAGTGGAGTGGCACGTTCACTGACCGATCTGGTCAGCCAACTCATTGGCATTGTAAATCGCTCTCAACGCCTCGATGATACCGACTCCGGCAACGCTGACGGCGCGTCCTTGTTCATCGCTATAGAGGTAGTCGCTGGTGAGGCTTTGAATGTTTCCATCAAAGATCAGTCCGACCAATTCGCCATCGCGATTAACCACGGGAGAACCACTGTTTCCCCCGATGATATCGGCGGTACACACAAAGTTCAGCTGGGTCTTCAAACTCACCTTTGACTCCGCATCGAGCCATGATTTTGGCAAATCAAAATCTTGTTGCCCCGCATGATCGAGTGCGTGTTGGTAGGCACCAGCAAAATCAGTCGTTGCGGGAATTTTCTTGCCATCTTCAAGGTAACCTTTCACTTCACCGAACGCCAAACGAAGCGTGAAGGTTGCATCAGGATAACCACCGGTTCCCTCGATCGCGGTCACCGCTTCGCTGACTCGAGCGTACGCTTGTCGCTCACTTTCAGCGATTCGCTCATTTTCACTTCTGAGTCTGCGATACTCGTCTTCCACCGAACGGGCCAACACGATCATTGGATCGGCGCTGTTAGAGATGGCGTCGCTACCGCCATCCACCAAGTTTTTGCGTTCAGCAACCGTACCCAACTTGGTTCCATTCACCAGTTCCGCAGCGCGTTCCCGTGGGCTCTTGCCAGCGAGCACCTGCATAACCAAGGGATTGTCGGCACCCTGAGTTTCAATGAAGCGGGACAATTCGTCCGCCAACTTCACTTGCTCAAGATCATCATAGACAGGAGCCGTACTTAGCAGTGACTGCAGCAATGAGTCGCGTGCCGCGTCGGTGTATCCGCGTAATCGCTCTTCGTTGGGCTTTTGATCTTCCGCCGCCAACAAGACAAGCTGCAAAGCGTACCCAAACAGGCTACTACGGAAGCTGACAGACTTGCCCAGCATTTCCGCTTTCTCTTGTTGGATCGCTGCGATTTCAGGCCAAGCCTCCGCCAACCCACTCACGTTAGGATCCTTTGCAACAGCGGCCAGCAGAACATCCTCGCGGCCCTGTTTGTTTTGCAAAGTAAGTGGGTTTTGCAAACCCGCCAACATGCCGGTGTACGCCTTGCGTGAATTCTGAATTCCAAACAACTCATCGCGTGCACGTCGGGATGCCTCCTGCCCCTCCAAGCTGAACTGCTGCATCAACACCTCTTTGCGTCGCAAATAGTCAAGCAGATACGGGATTCGCGAGTCACGCAAATACTTGAGTGCAGCTACCGTGAATATTCGCTGCGTGCGACCGGGGTTCCCGCTTACAAAAACCAGCTCGCCCGATTTCAATGGATCGGGACTCCACTTCAAGAAGTTCTTCAACTGCGCTGGCTTGCCATCTTCGTAAACACGCATGATGGTCGCATCGAGGTTGTAACGCGGATACTCAAAATTGTCCGCATCCCCACCGAAAAACGCAGCCTCAGTTTCGGGTGCCCACACCAAACGCACATCCGTGTACTTCTTGTACCGGTACAGATGATATTTTGCCCCGCCGAACAGAGTGACAACATCACTCCGATAACCGGTCGCTTCAAGTGATTCTTTTTCGATGTTGGCGATCACAGCCCGACGTTGCTTTGCTGATTCAGCTGGGGCTGCATCCGCGTCCACAGCCTGCTCAATACGTGAGGTCACGTCCTCAATTGAAACCAGTTGGTTCAGTTCCAAATCCGGTGCTTTCAGTTCCTGATCCATCGATTTGGCCAAGTAGCCATCGTCAATCAGATTGCGTTCCGGCGTACTCAGTTTGTGCAATGTGTCGCTGGCAACATGATGATTGGTTAATACCAAACCATTGCTGGATATGAACGAGCCCGAACCGCCACTGTTGAAACGGACTGAGCTAAGCCTTAAGTGATTTGCCCAAGCCTCGGTCGCCTCGAATCCATAACGATCCTGCAAGACCTTCCCTGGCAAATCATTGAACAAGTACATGCCCTCATCACCCTTCAATTGGGGCGCTGAGCACAGAAAAGCAAATTGCAACATCAGAAGAGAAACCAGTTGGAATTTCATTTGTTTTGAAACCAAATCGGGGAATCGAAACCACGGAGGTTTGATAGCAAATATTTTGAGAAGCATCAGCGCATCTCGCAGACGCTAGTTTTAACGTTGAAACAGGGTTTTCACAGTGCCTTCCCCCCGTGAATTGAGAAAACAATTTCTTGAACGACGCGTCCAATAGATCGCTCCACCGTCTGGTTTGCAGGCATTTAAATGCTCGCAGGAGGGTCAAAACGGTCTGGCAGTGCGGGAATCGAGCCGCTTAAACTTGAAGACCAATCAGCCCAACCTCCGCGCGAAGGATCGCAACGATGTCGAACGATGCTGCCCCCAGAATTCTCATCTGCCGAATGAGTTCGCTCGGGGACACCGTTCTGACCATGCCCATCGCGTGTGCTCTGCGGGAGCACTTCCCCGAGGCCCATCTGGTCTGGTTGGTCGAGAAAACCGCAGCGGCACTGATTCGTGAACACCGCGCGCTGGACGATGTGATCCAACTAGAGGTGGGCTGGTCCGAGTCATTGAGCAGGCTCCGCACGACCGCGCGGATGATCCGCAGCCACAACTTTGACGTCATGATTGACTGTGAAGGCACCACTCGATCTGGATACCTTGGTTGGCTTGCCGCAATTAGTCAACGGATCGGGTTCTCCCGTCCACACAGCAACTTTTTGAATCGCTGCTTCAATACTGAACAGGTAAATTCGGTTTTCGACCACCTGACTGATCGCTCGCTAGAGCTGTTGATCCCGATGGGAATTCACTCACCCAAAGTTCGTTGGCATCTTCCGATTCCGGCCACCGCCCGAACGTGGGCCACCTCGTGGACACGCAACAGCCCGAACCCCAAACTGGCGGTCCTCGACCCTGGCAGCGGGCTCATCTCGAAGCACTGGGATGCAGCAAATTTCGCAAAACTCGCATGTCATCTGCGTTCGGCATACCAGTACCGCAGCATCATCTGTTGGAGTACGGAAGCGGAGCGGGAGTTTGCCAACCGGATTGTTGAACAATCCCGCTGCTCTGCGAGTCTAGCGCCGCACACGGACCTGCAACATTTAGCCGCCTTGCTGGAACAGTCACACCTGTTCGTCAGTGGAGACATTGAGCCATTGCATGTTTCTGTTGCATTGGGAACGCCAACCATCAATCTTCATGCGGCGACAACTGACCGAAACTGCGATACCTATCGCCAGTTGACTTTGCAGTCTGGCGGCGACGAGGAAAGTTCGCATGGCTCCAGCAGCCCAGGACACAGGTCTGGGAGAAAACGCAAACGCCAGACCTCGCATGCCATCACCTTTGAGCGTGTGTGCGATGCAGTGGCCGAAATCGAGTCCAAACAGCGTCTACTGCGTGCCAGTTAAAACCACCAGCCAAAGTTGTTATCAATTTCCGTCACGAAACGCGTCTGCGTCAGCATCACTTGGCATTCTCCAATCACCCCGTGGTGAAAGGCTGACTGATCCAACTTTCGGCCCGTCTGGAACACAGTTGCGTTTGAACTGATTCGCAAAGAAACGACCGATGAACTTCTCGAACGTGGCCAGGATCACTTCTGCAGAATAGTCGCGACTAAAACTTGCGTGCTCGGCCAAGAAAAGAATCTTCTGCTGCGTGAACCCATTACGTACGAAGTGGAACAGGAAGAAGTCATGCAATTCATAATCCCCGATTTCAGCCTCAGTGCTCTGCTGAATTGAGCCGTCCGCCGCTGGCGGAAGCAACTCTGGCGATATCGGTGTGTCGGCAACACGGTGAAGAAGCTCCTTCAGTTGTCCACCGAAGTAATTCTCCGCAGCATAACGCACCAGGAACCGAACCAGTGTTTTTGGAATCGACGTGTTCACGTTGTACATGGAAATATGGTCCGCATTGTAGGTACACCACCCCAATGCCTGTTCACTCATATCGCCTGTTCCAAGCACAAATCCACGGTTCATCAGCAACATGGTGCGGACACGTGCCTGAACATTCTCAAAAGTGAGATCTGGAGTCCCCGCAGGAACATCAATCAACTTTTCCTGCAAGCTTTCCGCGGTCGTCTCGTCGTTGATTTTAACCCCGAGCGGTTCGTGCCCGAGGGAACGGAAAGTGTCCAAGCACAACTCTCGAATCTCAATACACTCACCTGTGATCCCAGTCGCCGCAATCAGCTGATCCGCACTGTGTCGCGTATGTTCGGTTGTCCCAAAGCCTGGCATCGTGACCCCGTGGATGTCAGCTCGTGACCGCCCCGCAACATCACAAGCGCGGACCGCCACCAGCAAAGCCAAAGTACTGTCGAGGCCACCAGAAATCCCAATTGAAAGTTTGGTCCCAACGGGCAGACGTGACAGTCTTTTTACGAGACCGGCAATCTGGATTGAAAAGATCTCGCTACAGCGATCTTCCAGTTCTTGCTCTCCTGATGGCACAAACGGCTGCCCGTCGACAGATCGTTTCAGTTCAGAATGCAGTTTGGGTCGAGCATTATTTTCCGGATTGCAATCAACACACCGGAATTCGTGCTGTCGTGTCCTCGCATCATCAAACGAACCGATCACGTGCCGGTCATGTTTCAAACGCTGCAAATCAACATCGCAAGTCACGCTCATCGACGGCACAACGACGGGATCACGCCCGTCGCCAATCCGCCGCGATTCACCCAGCATCGACCCATTTTCCGCAATCATGCAGTGCCCACCAAACACAAGGTCCGAGGTCGATTCCCCAGCCCCGGCGGATGCATAGGCATACGCTGCCAAACATCTGCCAGATTGACTTCGAACAAGATCCCGCCGCCAAGCCGCCTTGCCGATTGTCTCGTTACTCGCCGACAAATTCACCAAGACATTTGCCCCTGCAAGCGCGGCGTGACTACTGGGAGGTATCGGCATCCAGAGGTCTTCACAAATCTCAATGCCGATGTTTGCTTCACCTCGTGAAAACAACAAGTCGGTACCAAAAGGAACCTGCTGACCGAGTACCTCGATCACTTTTGGATCAACCGCTGATGCAGCCCGAAAATGTCGTTGCTCATAGAATTCACGATAATTCGGCAAAAAGCTTTTGGGCACAATGCCGTGAATCCGCCCCTCTGCTACCAAGACCGCGCAATTCATCAAAGCACTCTGCACCGACAAGGGCAGGCCCACCACCACCATGGCCCCGTGCCCTGCAGTGTGTTCGACGATGTCCTGCAGCCCCTCCAAACACCCACTCAATAAATCTTGGGTGGCGAACAAATCGCCGCAGCTGTAACCCGAGACCCCAAGTTCTGGAAGCACAATCAAGTCAGCATCCGTGTCATCGACCATTCGTATCGAAGCATGCGCGTTCGCCGACGGATTGGCGACGGACATTGCGGGCGCCGCAGCGGTGATTCGGAAGATGCCGTGGTCGTACAATGGAACGCAAGTCGAGAGGAGTATTAAACGGGTTGATGATCAAAACACAAGGATAGATCCGCGCTACCAAGTGTGCTTTGCCGATCCCACTTGGAGACCGATGTCGCTTGGCAACCGATGGCGATTCGAAACCAATGGTTATTGGCAATCGACCTTTCTTCGCACGCGTGCAAGTTTGCCGTGCCCAACAAGTGATAACAATCCGGAATCGTATAGATGCCGGGGCAGTTCACTGATTTGCCACCCCACGAAACTATTTGAGGTACTTCAGTATAACCGAGCAACGTCAAATTGACGGCATTTCCGAGTCGATCCAGATCTTTACCGGGTGGATCCATCGATTCCTGCCACCCCGATCCGACCGTGATCGCGATCTACAGGCGGATATTCGATACAGCCACCCCAGTCCTTTCACCATTTCCAAAGCCCTCATGTCACCGATCACCCCTCAACTATTTGAATTCCTGACTGACTTGTCAGACAACAATCGCAGAGATTGGTTCAAGGCGAACAAGGAACGATACGATTCCGATGTGCTTGACCCCGCAGTAGAACTGGTCAGCCAGTTGGTGAAACCACTGACAAAACTTGCTCCCATGCTTATCGCGTCTCCAAAACGTCACGGAGGATCGGTGATGCGGATCTACAAAGACACACGCTTTTCGCAGGACAAGACTCCCTACAAAACGACAGTCGGCATCTCATTTCGCCACGAAGCGGACGGCACCATCCATGCTCCGGGAGTTTATCTTCACTTGGACCCCCACGCCTCTTTCTTGGGCGTTGGCTGCTGGCGCCCGGAACGAACTGCTCTCGCCGCGATCCGGTCTGCCATCGAGGAGCAACCGGCAGCATGGAAACGTAGCATCTCTGCCAAGCGTTTTCGCGAGTACTTTGAGTTAGCAGGGGATTCCCTGAAGACAGCGCCTCGAGGGATTCCGCGTGATCACCCGCAAATTCATGACTTAAGGCGAATCGATTTCATTGGCACCGCGCCTCTCGAGATTTCGGAGATTTGTGCCCCAGACTTCATCGCGAACCTGCAGACCCAGATCAAGGCTGCGAAACCTTTCATGACCTTTTTGTGCGACGCCTTGAATGTGCCTTATTGATGCCAAACTCAAACAGATGACTCCCTCTGGGGCCCAGAAATGGCGTGACACAACAGAGGTTCCCAACTGTCAGAGGGCGTCTTCCAGACCCCGCCTCCCAGACCGCGTTTTCTAGACCGCGTCTTCGACATCAACACGAGTCGATCGCTCAGGAAGCATTTCATCCAGGCGTTTCAAGCGTGCAGGCATCGGAGCGGTACTGTCTGCTTGCACCGCCCACCACTGCGAGACGGTCTGTGCAACCTGAGCATCGCCAAAGTGCCACAACTTCATCGCCTCGCCAATGGGAAGCTCGTCGCCGCGGACAAGCTCGATTTCGCTTGCAGCGCTAAGCACAAGTGGGACAGACACGAGCGACCAAGGCCGCATCAAACGCAAATCTCCGGAGGTTTCTCTGGCATAGTTATCGATCGCCATGGTAGTGACCAGCCATGCCACTCTCAACACTTCGGGGACACGCGGATCGACGTCGGTGAGCATCGCCTCCAACCACAGTCGTGAACTGCTGGCATCGCAACCGCCATCTCCGCCACGCATCGGTTGCACCATGAGGGCGGTCACATTCGGCATCCACCATTCCTCAGGTGGGCGATCGCCCCAGATTTGTTTCCCGACTTGATTCAGCAATCCTGGGCCATACGTTTCCCAGCGTTCCCGGAGTGGTCTCGCGCGCAGATCAAGTTGTTCAGCTAGCTTGGGATATCGACTGTTGAAGGCGATTCGTGCATCGGCCATTCGGTTGACGATTGCTTTGGTGGTTTGATCCACCTGCATTTCGTTCGCACCCGCCGACAGCAACGCGAATCCGCAAGCTTGTTCCATCGGCACATCCGAAATGATTTGCAACAGATACTGCTGCCAGAACTGACTTACATCGACTGCGGAGGCAAACAACCGATTGTTCACTTCAGTCACCGGTTGAATGAGCGCCTGTTCAGTTTTCGGATCATTGCACTGAGAGCGAGTCGCGACCAGATAAGCAGCATGCGCAGCACTCAATTCCGGATGTGAGACCCACTGAATTTTTGTTTTCCCAGCCAAGCTATCATCCCTCGCACATGTGATCGTTGATCCAGCTTTCCAGTTCCTCAAAATCAACTGGCGGCAAAACGTTCAGGTCGGGCCGAAGTTTCTTGGCGTCGTGCAGATAAATGTGTTGGATTTCTGATTGAGCCTTATCGGTATTCCAGTGCAGCATCATGCGGATGCATAGCGGCAACGAGTCGGGCACTGACAATTCATACGCACACAGTAAGGGCACCTCGAGCCATCCCAGTTGCCTGGCTGCCAGGGCGGGAAACTCAGCAGTCAAATCGTGCGTGACAGTGAACATCACACTCGCGACATCCGTCGCTTCGATCTCATTTCGGCGAATCATCAAGGCCAGCATCTGCCGGGTTGCACGGAGGATCTGATCGCGATCGTCCGACTCAACAGTGGTGGCACCACGAACTCCACGACAAACGGTCATTCCCTGCTCACTCTTTATGAAATAAAACGGAAGACGATATCGATCACCGCCCTGCGGACCGAAACACGGCAACACAACTATAGATCCGCGTCTCGAAAGCCGATAATCGGGTCAGTTCCGAAAATACGCAACCCGCCTTCGCTGAGAATCACCAAATGCCACCCGAACGCAGCAGTCACCAAGAAAAGATTATCAAAAACTACTATCGCAATCGAGATGCGATAGGTCTGCAGAAAGCACAGGAGGCCATCACCGAGCTGTACCTCAGCGAGGGGAAAAAGCGGGCAACCGTCTGGAAACGACTTGCCAGCCATTTGGAGAAAGTCGGTCTACCCGCCGATCAGATCGAGCACTTACGGGAAAAAGACGACCCAGAGATGGTTGCAAATATTCTCAAAAAATTTGTGTGAAATCAGCACTTTCGCTTAGCTACAGATTCCTGCGTTGACCACATGTTCTTGATTTGAACAGGCTGGTGAGCCAGCCACTGGCGAATCTCCTGCGAGCAGCGAAGACCCGTTTTGACGATTGAGGGCGTTTTTAACCGGCTGGGGCTCATTTTTGCCGTCGGCCACTCAAATCGCCCGTGTCTGCCCAACATCCCCTGTATTCGACACGACAAAGACCGCTCCAAAACAATAAGCGCCAGATTCGCACCATCCCCGGCGCGGATGGTTGCCCGCGATCTCCGGCGATCATCAGTCCACGCCCCCCGGTGCGTGGTCGTTTTCCATCCGCCGAGAGTTACAAACTGAGGTCGTTTGCCTCACAGGTCACTTTCTGGGCAGCCTAGGTCCCTTCCACAGCAATAGCATCGCTTTTCACCCAGCCCGAGCCATGCCAGCCTAGGGCGTGCTAGGTAGCGTCGATGCAGCCGTTCCCGTTCACCCCCCAGCGTCGTGTTTGGTCGCAAAACGCTGTTTCGTTGCAAAACGCTGTTTCGTTGCAAAACACGGGGTAAAACGCCCGACTTCGGTGGGCTCTGCAAGCATCACCAGATCCGAATCGCGTCAATTCTGCGTCCCAGCCAACTCGTCACCGCCGCATCCGAAGATCAAAATGAGCGTGCTGATCCTCATCGGTTAACGCTATCGCGATGCATTCAGCGCCGAATCAGGCGGGCTGGTTCATAGCGTCCCAACGCTGTGTGGGTCCCCCCCTACTTAACGGCAGGCTTTCCAGCGGCTCTTTGCATCCCTATCATTACGAGCGAAGAATATTGTTCGCACGTTTGCAAAGGCATCCTCATGTTATCGATCCTCAGTGACTTGACCCATCAGCCAAGTTTGCTCGGACACTCAGCCGCCTACGAAATTCTAGCCACCAACCGATTTTTACTGCTGGGCCAAGACAAGGCGAACAGCAACCCCGTTTTTTGGGCCATTTTGGGTGTCGTCGGGTTCCTCGGAGTCGTCGCACTGTTCTTCATTGCGAGATACTGGAAACTTTGGTTTCAGGCGTACATGTCGGCCGCAGACATTCAACTGTACAGTTTGATTCGGATGCATTTCACCAAGGTCAATCCAAACGTCGTTGTGCAAGCCAAAGTCATGTCAGCCCAAGCCGAGCTCGACACCAATCGAGAAACCGGGATCAGCACGCGTCGTCTAGAAGCTCACTACTTGGCTGGTGGTAATGTGATGAATGTCATTCATGCGATCATTGCAGCCCACCGCGCTGAAATCCCTCTCGACTTTGACCAAGCTGCTGCGATCGACTTGGCCGGAAGAGACGTTCTGGATGCCGTACAGACCAGCGTTTACCCGAAAGTAATTGACTGCCCAGACCCAAGTCGCAGTGGCAAGACAACGCTGAGCGCGATTACAAAGAATGGAATTGAACTTCGCGTTCGAGCTCGAGTCACCGTCCGTACTAACATTGCTCAGCTGATTGGTGGAGCCACCGAAGACACGATCATCGCACGTGTCGGTGAGGCAATCATTAGTTCCATCGGGTCAGCAGACACACACTTTAACGTCCTCGAAAATCCTGACATGATCACTCGTGTGGTTCTGTCACGTGGGCTGGACGCGCAAACAGCGTTCGAGATCGTTTCGATCGACATCGCTGATATCGACGTTGGTGAGAATATTGGAGCTCGTTTGCAAAGCGACCAAGCCGAAGCGGACACGAGAGTCGCCCGGGCACAGGCAGAGCGACGACGCGCCGAAGCGATCGCAGAAGAACAACAGATGAAAGCTAGGGTTGCCGAGAACCGATCGCGGTTCGTGCTCTCCGAGGCTGAAGTCCCGAAAGCAATGGCAGAAGCCTTCAAGGCAGGTCGCATCGAAGCGAGCTGATGCAGCACACACCGTGTTCGAGCTTAGCTACTGTTGCTGCCCGGGGAGGCTTGGCAGCCCGTGGCTGGTCGCGCCGCACAGCCAGGTCGCGCCGCACACCATATCGCCCCGCACAGCCACATCGCGCCGCAAACCATATCGCGCCGCACAACTCTCTCGCTCAGTATCACACCAAAGCACGGTGTTTCGATTCCCTCCTAGCTAAACGGCACACCTTACGCCATTCCGTATGTGCAGTTTCGATCATCAACGTCGAACAGTTAGCATCACGGGGTGAGATTAGCAGTTAAACAGCAGCGAAGTTGCTGTCGCTTCATCAAGGTCGCTCACACTCCCTGCTCCAAAGTCCCACCGCGTGAACCGAGCACCTTGAGGTTTGTGCCTCACCGCGCAGCAACTTCGACTCCGACAGCCGTTAATTCCAGACACCTTACCCATCCACTGCTCATCCCATCACGGAACGTCGACACGTGGCACGAACCTCCTATCGCGTGAATTTCCCGGGCGGAAACGGATATCAACTTGCCGGCATTGTCGACCGCCCAGACGGTCAAAATGCGGACGGCCAGAATGCGGAATCCACACCAATCGTCGTATTTAGTCATTGCTTCACTTGCAACAAAGACCTGAAAGCGATTGTCCGCATTTCACGAGCTCTTTCCGAGCATGGCATCGCTGTACTGCGTTATGACATGACGGGATTAGGAGGCAGCGGGGGTGAGTTTGCAAAAACCAACTTCACCACCAATCAAGCAGACCTATCGGCCGCGATACGCTTTGCTGAAACAGAACTTGGGCCGGTGACAGCGTTAATGGGGCACAGTTTTGGTGGAGCCGTCTCGCTGGCCCACGCAGGTCAATCCACGGAACTGGATTCAGAATCGCTGAAAGCGGTAATCACGCTCGCCGCCCCCAGCGACACCAGGCATTTGGCCGAGTTATTATCGCGACGCGATCCAGAGATCGAAAAAGTTGGCAGGGGCAGTGTCACGATTGGCGGCATCCGCTGGGAAATAGAAAAACAGATGTTGGCAGACTTTCGCGGCCACGACTTGCCCGCCCTGATCCCAGGAATCAAAGCTGCCACGCTGCTATTTCATTCACCCGACGATGAAACCGTTAATTTTGATCATGCCTTGAGAATCATGGGACTAATCCAAAACGCCCCCGGCACCCCTCAAATACCCAGCCTGATTGCACTTCGAAACGCAGATCACTTGCTTATCAAATCCCCCGAAGACTTGCAATTTGTAGCCGACAGTGCGGCAGCTTTTCTGCACCGTTATGCAAGCCCATCCTGATCGCTGGTGCGCGGCACAGCGGTTATCGCTGCTGTTCGCCAGCACGATCCCGAATCTGACGTCGTTTCCCAGCCCAAAATCGCAGCTTGGTTTGGCGGTGCGTTAACAGGGCTTTCTTTACAACTCGTTTGCGGACTGCGCTTCGCGTTTGCCCAGCACCCGGTAGATCTCGGCAGCATCCGTGATACCACGCTCGACATAACCGGCAGCGATATCATGCAGATCGACTGCACCACGTTCTCGTGCCACTGCACGCATTCTCTGAATCGAGTCACCTGCTTGCAGTGTATCTGCCAAAGCTTCTCCCACAGGATCACTCGTATCAAAACGAACGATCTCAGCAATCGCGAACCTACCGTGATAGCCAGTACCCGCACACACTCGGCATGCAGCTGTCTGTTGAGTCACTGCAGCTTCCGAATCCATCGGCACCTTTGCGTTTATGCTTTCCGCATCTCCGCTTCCTCGCTGACAGGTTTCGCAAATTTTCCTCAGCAGTCTTTGGTTGATAACCGCCCGCACGCCACTTCTCACCAAGTGATGTGGCACGCCTAGTTGTGTAAGTCTTCGCAGAGCGGAAGCGACATCTGTACTGTGCAAAGACGAAAAGATCAGATGCCCTGTCAGCGATGCCTGCACGGCTGCTTCGGCGGTTTCAGGATCACGAATTTCACTTATAAGCAGCACCTCGCTGTCCTGCCGCACGGCACTTTTCAAAGCACTGGCGAGAGTAAGCCCCGAGACGGGATCCAATTCACTTTGGCTGATTGATTCCATCACAGTTTCGACCGGATCCTCAATCGTCATGACACTTCGTCGAGGCCGTTTCGCTGCGATTTCCCGCAGCAGCGCGTACATGGTTGTGGTCTTCCCACTTCCGGCGGGCCCCGATAGCAACACAAGTCCACTGGTCTGCTCGCAAAGTGCTGCAAGGGCCAACTGCTGATGCTTCTTGAGCCCCAACAGCGATAATTTCTGATGAGACCCTTCCAACCGCAAAATACGCACGACGCCGCGTGGCCCATGCACCGTTGGAAACACACCCAATCGCATCGACACCCGGGCGGCCTGCAGGTCCGTTTCCCGTTTCGCTTCCCATACCAA
>Ga0315331_10002431_pt1 | contig 14162 bp, 17 predicted proteins | sample M160m34915metaG_FD_203456 | JGI IMG/M metagenome (GOLD analysis project Ga0315331, IMG submission 203456) | Ammonia-oxidizing marine archaeal communities from Monterey Bay, California, United States - M1 60m 34915 | ecosystem: Environmental > Aquatic > Marine > Intertidal zone | place: USA...
CAGAACGTTTTGCTGGTGAAGTAGACGATGTAATGAATAGACCACAAGGTATATCTGCTTTGTTAAAAGACGGACCAGAACGTACGTTTGAATTCATAGCAGAGAAAACAGGTTTGGATGTCGGAAGAGTAAAACGCGCTCTTGTTGAGAAAATGAACGAAGGTTATTCAGAAGGTGGAAATTTTGGAAAGATGTCAACCATAGACGACACTGAAAGACTTTATGCGTACGCAGATATACAGATGAGAGACGAGCCTTTAGAGTTCTTAGAAGAGATACAAGAACTTGGAAAAAATATAGAGACAGATAATATTATTGATTTAAGCAAGTATCGTGTCGACGAAAAAGGAATAACAGCAGCACAAACAGGAAAGTTTGATGCAAGCAAAATAGATTACCAAAAGTATGAAGACATAGCAGAACAGTTTGGAGAAGACGAAGCACTAAAACAATTTCAATACGACCATGGAGTAGGTGACGTTAGGTTTGACCCTGAAAAAGGAATTGTTCAAGACCCCCCTGCAAGAGAAACTGGTGGAGCTGATCCTGCTAATGCAAGAATAACAAAAAACAAAGCAAAAGAAATTATTGCAACTGAAACTCCACCTGATGAATTTTTTGGAAAAGCAAAAGTAGAAATAGACACACCTGAAAACCCTTTAAGTCCACAAGAAGTAGACGACCTATTAACAGACAAGTTTGTAGATGATAAAATGCAAATAAGAAAAGATCTAGAACATCTTAGTAATCAGCAGTTAACAGGTTTAGCAGGTGACATGGTAAAACAACTTGTAAGGAACCAAGAAAAAGTAAAATTATTAGCGGAGGCAGGAGAGTTTGAAAAAGCAAGATTGCTAGAAAACATTAACAAAAAAACGTTAGAGAAAATGGGTAGTGAAGGAATAGAAGACATAGATGAAATTTTAGAAGTTTTTCCTTTTGATCCAGACAAACCTAAAATGGCAAAAGGTGGTCGTGTAGGGTTTGCTGATGGTAAAGACGTTCCTGGCGGGGGTAAATTGCCAATGTCACGTAGAGGTTTTCTTGGTGTGTTAGGCGGTGGGATCACTGCAGCATTAACTGCTGGTAAAGGATTATTACCTGCAGCAAAAACAGGTATCACCGCAGCAAAAACATTATCAGCACCGGGTATGCCTAAATGGTTCCCATTACTTGTCAGTAAGATACAAACAAAAGGTAATTTAGTATCTCCTGCAGCACCACAAAAAGGTGAAGTAAATGCGGTGTATAAATACATGGATGGTAAAACTGAATATAAAATGGTAGAAGATGTAAACACAGGACGAATAGATGTTTATACTGTAGCGGATGATGGTACTCAAGTTAGTTTTGAGTACGAACCATCAATGCAAAGATATTTTGAAGATGGTCGTAGCGTTACAGAAGACCCATCGTTTTTTGTTGGAGAGTTTAGAAAAGGTTCTGAGCCTAGTGGAGATTTTGAAAACTATGCAATGGGAATGGATGAAGTTACAACTGATCTTCGCAACGTTGAAGAATTTGCAACTAGAGGAACCACGATGCAAGTAGATAATGCAATAGAAGATTTTGTAAAAAGAACAAAACAGCAAGAACCAGGATTTAAACTAGGTGGATTAGTGCCACCACAAGCAGGACCGATGCCGAATGGAGTAGGTTCATTATTTAGACAGAGGACAGCATAATGGCTATAGATAAAAACAACCCAGTACTTCCACCTAAACAAACTAGGACAAATTTAAAAGTACCTAATCAGCAAGCTCAGTTGGAAAAAATACAAATGAACTTAACGCAACAACAGCCTGTTGAAATAAAAGAAACAGATGATGGCGGTGTTGAAGTTGATTTTGATCCAGCAGCAGTTGTACCTGAAGGCGGACAATCACATGATGAAAACTTAGCCGACTTTTTAGAAGAAGATATTTTACAAGAAATTTCAAACGACCTTTTAGAAAACTATGAAAGCTGTAAATCATCAAGAGCAGATTGGGAAGACACTTATACAAAAGGTTTAGACCTATTAGGTTTTAAATACGAAAATAGATCAGAACCATTCCAAGGTTCTAGTGGCGCGACACACCCTGTACTTGCAGAAGCTGTTACACAATTTCAATCTCTTGCATACAAAGAGTTACTACCAGCAGGCGGTCCAGTTAGAACACAGATTGTAGGAAACGTAGACCCTGCAAGAGAAGACCAAGCAGAACGTGTTAAAGATTATATGAACTATCAGTTAATGGTAGAAATGAAAGAGTACGAGCCAGAGTTTGATCAAATGTTATTTAACTTACCTCTGTCAGGTTCTACATTTAAAAAAGTTTACTACGACCAATTACTAGGTCGTTGTGTATCTAAGTTTGTGCCCGCAGAAGATTTATATGTTCCTTACACAACTACATCATTAGATGATTCTGATTGTGTTATTCATTCTATAAGAATGACAGGAAATGACTTATTAAAAAACCAACTAACAGGTTTTTACAGTGACATAGAATTGACACAATCTGGATCAGTTGCACCTGATGAAATTAGAGATAAGAAAAATGATCTAGAAGGTATTGAAATGGCTGAACTAGAAAAAAGTGAAATATACACTTTACTAGAATGTCATGTTGAAATGTCTATTACTGGTTTTGGAGAAGTTGACCCAGAGACAGGAGAAGAGACAGGTTTAAAAGTTCCTTACATCATTACTCTTGATGAAGGATCAGGACAGATTTTAGCAATCAGAAGAAATTTCGATGCGAACGATCCGTCTAAAAAGAAAAAAGATTATTTTGTACACTTTAAGTTTTTACCAGGACTAGGCTTCTATGGATTCGGCCTTATTCACATGATCGGCGGACTGTCACGAACTGCAACTGCAGCATTGAGACAGCTTCTTGACGCCGGCACCTTGTCTAACTTACCGTCCGGATTCAAACAAAGAGGCATCCGAGTCAGAGACGAAGCTCAACCGTTGCAGCCGGGAGAGTTCCGTGATGTTGACGCTCCTGGTGGAAATTTAGCTGACGCATTTATGCCGTTGCCGTTTAAAGGACCTGATGGAACATTACTACAGTTAATGGGTGTTGTTGTAGAAGCAGGTCAACGATTCGCGTCTATTGCTGATATGCAGGTCGGTGATGGTAATCAAAATGCAGCAGTAGGCACGACAGTAGCATTACTTGAACGTGGATCGCGGGTTATGTCAGCAATACACAAAAGAGTGTATGCTGGAATGAAATGTGAGTTTATGTTACTTGCTAAATGTTTTGCAACATACTTACCAAAAGAATATCCATACGATGTAGTAGGTGGACAAAAACAAATTTTTGCAACTGACTTTGACGAGAGAGTAGATATCATTCCTGTTGCAGATCCTAATATCTTTTCACAGACACAAAGAATTAGTATTGCACAAACGCAATTACAGTTAGCAATGTCTAATCCTAAGATGCACAATTTATATGTTGCGTATCGTGATATGTATGAGGCGTTAGGTGTAAAAAACATTGACACGTTATTAAAAAAACCAGCACAGCCACAACCAATGGACCCAGCTATGGAAAATTTAAAGGCTTTGACAGGAGAAACTTTTAAAGCTTTCCCAGGACAAGACCACCAAGCTCACATGGATGCACATTTAAGCTTTATGGGTACAATGATGGCACGTACAAACCCACAAATACTAGCAGCATTGCAAAAAAACATACTAGAACACATCACTTTGATGGCAACAGAGCAAGTTCAGCTAGAATTTAAGGACGAAATTATGGAAATGCAGCAAATGCAACAGCAAATTCAACAAATGATGGGTGGAATGCAACAAAATCCGCAAATGATGCAGCAAATGCAGCAAAATCCTCAACTTGTTGAGGCACAAAAGCGTGTAAAACAGCTTACAGAGGCACTTGAGTCAAGAAAATCAGTATTAATTGCTGAAACAATGGCAGAATACCTTGAAGAAGAGAAAAAAGTGCTTAATCAGATCGATAATGACCCATTATTACGATTAAAGAACGATGAAGTGCAGTTAAAAGCTAAAGAAGAGGAAAGAAAACGTGAAGAAGGCGAACAAAAAGCTGAAATGGACGCACTAAAACTACTACAAAACAGACAACTTGCAGAAGATAAACTTGAGCAAGATGATGAACATGCTAAAATGAGAGCGTCAGTATCACTTGCAAAAGATGGTATAAAACAGATGCAGGCGACAATTAAAGAGGGGAATTAATAATGCCAGGCTATAACACAGGACCAGGTCAAGATAATTATGGTGGAATGGATGGTTTTGGTAATGAGAGAAATCCCGAAGGTCCAGATAATGATAAAAATAAGATAACCGATTATAGCGGATTAGCTCTTACTGACGAAGAAGGAAATTTAGTAACGTTTGGTGAGAACAACACACCAATAGGTCTTACAGAAAGATATTTTACTAATAATCCACAGAACATACAATCGGCTTATGACGCTGGTTTGATGGGCACAGGACTTGCTTCTACGTTTAGTGGTCAAGGTTTATTAAACACAAACTCTTTAACCAATGCTAATACTAATGTTAATCCAAACATTATGGCAAAAAAAGTTAATCAATTAGCTCTTGAAGATGAAGAAGCAGAAACGGAAGATAAAAAAACTTTTACAGAAGCTTTTAAAACTTTAGGAGAAGAGGCTTTTGTAGATAGATTGATGAAGATGGGAGTTAACGAAAACGTAGCAAAACTTGCATCAGCAAAAATGAACACCTCTCCTGAAGAAGCATATGGAATGGTTTCTGATGTTTTTGGTAGTGCTCTTTCTTCTGGACAAAATATGCTTGGTGCAGGTTATAACGCCCTTGGTACATCACAATTAACCCCTGGAACTTTTGGTTACGCACAAATCGGAAAAGGAATTTTGGGTTTGGGTGAAGCAATGTTTGGTCCAACTCTAGAAAGTCTTTCTGATTTGACGGGTATAGGAAACTACAAAGCAAGAAAATATTTTACTAAAAATCCTCAATCTATAGAAGCTGTAGCTGATGAAAATTTTAATAACGCTTTTGCTGATCCTGGCGTTCCTTTTGCAAACGTAGACGAAGACGCAAAAATTGCACGTAAATACACAGGGCCTATGACAGCTGCTATTGCTGACGAGGTTGCTGAAATTCAAGGAGGTTATTTATCTCCAGAACAACAAGCTGACTTAGCTATAGAAAGATATAACGCTTTAGAAACTGAAAAAAATACAAGACCAGGAAACCCAGCTCTAACAAACCCTTACATTCCTATTGATCCTATAAGATCAAAATATGAAGACGAAGCATTAGAAGCATATGATCGTTATATTAAGAACGGATACTCACCTGAAGAAGCAGAATACTTAGTTGCATACATGGGATTAGCGTGAAAAAAGAAAAGAAAATCAGCAAGGTAATGCGTGAATATAAATCAGGAAAACTAAAATCTGGTAAATCTAAGAAAAAAGTGGTAAATAAAAAGCAAGCCATAGCTATCGCGCTCAGCGAAGCAGGTGTAAAACGAAAAAAAAGGAGGTCATCATGATCGACGAAATAAAATGGAAAGCCCAAGAATGGTGGAACGGAACCACTAAGAAAACAAAAATTATAATTGCTGTTGGCATTATAATTTTCATCGCGGTAATACTCAACAACTAATGAACCCACTGCTACTTATCAAACCACTTTTAGGTCTTGGAGGAGGATTACTAAATAATCCTATAGCAAAACTTATAACCGAAAAGACTGTCGGCGCAATTTCTCACAAACTAGAAAAAGATAAAATCATCAAAGCAAAGGAGATAGAGGCAGCCGCAAAGGTGGACGTAGCAAAGATTGGTGTTCAGATGGAACAGGTGAGACAAACTGCCAACTCATGGAAAGACGAATATTTGGTCGTTTTCTGGAGCCTCATTATTTTGGCACATTTCACACCTTGGACTCAGCCTTGGATGGCTGCAGGGTGGGAGATTTTAAAAGATGTCAACGATTATTTCTGGGTCATTATACTTACTATAGTGGGTGGAAGTTTTGGGGTTACTACACTTAGTAAATTCAAAGGCAAATAAAAATTTAGGGGGATAAATGGGAGAAGAAAAAACGTGTGATTGCCACACGGAAGAAAAAGTACTATCGGGGGAATGTTGTAAACAAGAACCAAATGCTCTTGACGAGTTTTGGGATAAACTAGGAGATAAGGATAAAAGAAATGTCAGAAGCTACAGACCCGGTAAACGTAATATACAAGATACAAAGACACCTAGATCAAGCGATTGACGACTGCGCTCAAACGTTAATGAGCGGTGGTGTTGACAAAATGGACAAATATACATATATTTGCGGAAAGATTCATGCTATGGATCAAATTAAACAGGAACTCTCTAACCTGCTAAACCCTAAGGAGCCAGAACCAGATGACGAAACAAACATCGCACGCATTAGAAGATAAGTATAAAGAAGAAGCTGAAGAAGCTAAAAAAGAAACTCAAGAAACAAATCTAGATAAGTTACCACATCCTACAGGATGGCGTATACTTGTTATGCCCTTTCAAGTTAAAGAAAAAACTGAAGGCGGAATTATTATTGCACAAGAATCATTAGACAAAGCACGTGTAGCAACGCAAGTTGGATATGTACTAAAGATGGGTGATCTCTGTTACAAGGATGAAGAAAAATATCCGACAGGACCATGGTGCAAAGAAAAACAATGGGTGGTCTTTGCAAGATATGCAGGATCACGTATGCAGATTGATGGTGGTGAGATAAGAATGTTAAACGATGATGAGATACTAGGGACTATAGAAGATCCTGAAGATCTTATTCACGCAATGTAAATCATAGAGGAGGATAATCTATGCAAGAAGATAAAATAGATGTCGGTGAAACCGATGAACAGGAAACAGAAATTGAATTAGATGCTGCACCTGTTGAAGAAACACCAGCTGAAGAAATAGTTGTTGAAGAAGTAAAAGAAGAAGCTGTAGAAACAGCACCTGTTGAAGAAAAACCAAAAGACGAACTTGGTGAGTATTCAGAGGGAGTACAAAAAAGAATAGCTAAGCTAACTCGTAAAATGAGGGAAGCTGAAAGACAAAAGGAAGAAGCTATTACTTATGCACAAAATCAAAAACAAGAAGCTGAAAAGTTAAGAAACAAATATAAAACTTTAGACAGTTCTTACAATCATGAATTTGAAAAAAGAGTTACTACAAACATTGACGCTGTAAAGAGTAAATTAGCAAATGCTATTAATGCAGGTGATGTAGAGGCGCAAGTCGCTGCTCAAACTGAGCTTGCACAACTGTCAATGGATGCAACTAGACTAGCAAGGATTAAGGAAATGCAAGAAAACTTGCCTGCAGAAGTTGCACAACAGCAACAAGTTCAACAACAGCAACAAGTTCAACAACAGCAACAACCTGCTCCAGTAGACCCTAGAGCAGATGCATGGGCGCAGAAAAACCCATGGTTTGGTACAGATAATGCAATGACTTACACTGCATTTGACATACATAAAAAGCTAGTTGAAGACGAAGGATTTGACCCACAAACAGATGACTATTATTCTGAGGTTGACAAGCGAATAAGACTTGAATTCCCACATAAATTTGATAATGTGGAGTCAACTACGACAACTGCACCGACGCAGAACGTAGCAAGTGCCAAACGTCCGGCCACAAAAGGACGCAGAAAAACTGTGAAACTCACACCTTCACAGGTAGCAATTTCTAAAAGATTAGGTGTGCCACTTGAAGAGTATGCGAAACAATTAGCCGCGAAGGAGGTATAAGCATATGGAAAAAGATAAAATGAAAACCACTCGCGTGAGTCAATCTAGAGCAAAAACTGAAAAGCCTAAGATTTGGACTCCTCCATCATCACTGGACGCACCACCTGCGCCAGACGGATATCGACATAGGTGGATAAGAGCTGAAAGCATGGGGTACGACGATACCACTAACATGGCAGGTAAGCTTAGATCAGGATGGGAGTTAGTTAGAGCTGACGAATATCCAAATGATAATTATCCTTCTATAGATAACGGCAAATACGCAGGTATGATCGGGGTTGGTGGCCTTGTGCTGGCAAGGATATCTGAAGAGCTCGCGAAATCGCGTGAAGAGTACTTTGCAAAAATTACTCAAGATCGAAATGATGCAATTGAAAACGATGTCTTGAAGGAACAGCACCCAAGTATGCCGATTAATCAAGATCGACAGACTCGTGTAACTTTTGGTGGCTCGAAAAAAGACTAATCTTTTCTCAACCATCGATTTAACAATAACCCTTTAAGGAGGAAAACAACTATGGCAAATTTAGACTCGCCAAACGGGTTCAATCCTATTGGAAAAATCGGCGGTGGTACATCACCGGCAATGAACAAATACACTGCTGTTGCAGGGCACAACGTTCAAATATTTCAAGGCGATTTATGTAAATTAAACGCAGGAAATATTGAAAGAGGTGCAGCTGCTGACACAGCATTTGTAGGAGTTTTTTGGGGATGTAACTTTGACGATTCCGATGGAAAACCCACTTTTAAAAACAATAGACCGGCTGCTCAAGTAGCGTCTATGTTTATCTATGACGACCCTTACCAAACCTTTGAGATACAAGGTGATGCTGCTTCAGCACAAAGTAACTTGGGTAACTTAGGTGACATTAACGCGGGTACCGGTAATACATCAACAGGTGTTTCAGCAATGGAAGTTGATTCAGCAAACTTTGGCGGCGCAAATAAAATTAATGTTCGTGTCGTTGGACTTTCTGACAAAGAAGGTCGTAATGAGGTTGGTTCAGCCAACTTGCTGTATGAAGTTCTTATTAATGAACACGTTTACAAATAATAGCAGGAGGATAATTATATGGCTATATCAAGACAACAGCTCGCTAAAGAGCTAGAGCCAGGTCTGAATGCATTATTTGGACTTGAGTACAAAAACTACGAAAACCAACACGCTGAAATTTATGATACAGAAAATTCTGATCGAGCATTCGAAGAAGAAGTAATGTTATCTGGTTTCGACAAAGCTGCCGTTAAGTCAGAAGGCGCAGCAGTGGTTTACGATAGCGCGCAGGAAACTTACACTGCAAGATATCAACATGAGACAATCGCTCTCGCTTTCTCTATCACTGAGGAAGCTGTTGAAGATAACTTGTATGATAAGATTTCAACTCGTTATACGAAAGCACTAGCACGTTCTATGGCTCAAACTAAGCAACTTAAAGCTGCTGCAATTCTAGATGGAGCTTTCACTACTTCTACAGGTGGTGATGGTGTTGCACTTTGTGCAACTAACCACCCAGTAATTGCTGGAACGTTTGCAAATGAATTAGCGACACCCGCTGATTTATCTGAAACTTCATTAGAGCAGTCTTTAATTGACATTGCTAAAATGACAGACGAGCGTGGACTAAAAATTGCTGCTAAGGGAATGAAATTAATCATTCACCCATCTCAGCAATTTGCAGCTGAAAGAATCATGAAATCTGCTCTAAGAGTTGGCACTGCTGACAATGATGCAAATGCGATGAAATCAATGGGAATGATACCACAAGGATTTGTGGTAAATAACTTCCTAGCTGATACAGAGTCTTTCTTCATTAAGACAGATGTTCCTAACGGAATGAAACACATGGTTAGAGCACCAATCAAAACTGCCATGGAAGGCGATTTTGAAACTGGTAACGTTAGATATAAAGCTAGGGAAAGATACAGCTTCGGCTTCTCTGATCCTAGAGGTATCTTCGGATCTCCAGGTGTATAATCAGTAAGGTTATAAACCATTTTAAGGGGCGCTTCGGCGCCCCTTTTTATTTGCATTTACTAAATTAAAAGCGTATATTCGAAGAAACACAGACTTGACCAGACGGCCTCGCGACTGTGTTAATTAACAGGAGGACATAAACATGGGTACAACTACTTTTTCAGGACCGGTTAGATCAGAAAGCGGGTTCGAAGATATAACAAAAAATGCAACTACTGGTGCTATAACTAGTAATGCTTCTTACAACAAAGCCATTAGAGGCGGTGTACAAGCATTATCAGGCGCAGGAGCTGCAGATATTGTAAACCTAATAACAGAGCTTACTACAGGGGCTGGAGCCGCTGCAGTAACTTTAGCTGATGGATCAACTTCAGGACAAATTAAAATCATCAACCATATTGTTGATGGTGGTGGAACTGCAACAGTTACTCCAACTACATTTGCAAACGGAAGCACAATTGCTTTCGATGCAGTAGGTGAATCAGTTACTTTAGTTTGGAATAGTACTGTCGGTTGGGTTGCTAGCTCAGTAAACGGCGCAACAGTAGCTTAATACAAAATTAAATGTGGGGCTTCGGCCCCACTAATTTAGGAGGATAATATTATGTCAGGTGGAGGATCTTTCACATCAGACCAGAGAACAGCTCAAGCAACTGCTACCGGCCCTTTAGTCGGTGGGCCTTGCAGAGTTACATCTATTCAAGCAAAGGGCAACGCAAGTGGTTCTGTTATTTTGCATGACAATGCAACTACAGGAGCAGGTACAGCTCATACATTTCTTTTTGGAACAGAAGGACTAGAAGTTTTTGTTCCTGGAAGTGGTATTAGAATGAAAAATGGTTGTCACTTAACAATCTCTGGATCAGGCAGCTGCACTATTACTTTTAACTAGGGGGCTAAATGGCAACATCAGGTACTACTAATTTTGAGAGTGGTTTCTTAATTGATGACATTATTGAAGAAGCTTACAATAGAGTAGGCTTAGATTCTGTTAGTGGTTATCAGTTAAAATCAGCAAGACGTTCTTTAAATATAATGTTTCAAGAATGGGCCAATAGAGGACTACATTATTGGGAAATAGGTAATCTAGATATTGATCTTGTTGAAGGACAGGGAGAGTATAAATTTTTTAGAGACGCTGCTGATGGTACAAGCGCAACATCAATACCTAATGGTATTCATGGAATAGATGATGTTTTAGAAGCTGCGTTTAGAAGAAATAGAGCGACTACAAATCAATCAGATTCGTCTCTTAGTAAAATAGACAGAAGTACGTTTCAAAGTTTATCAAATAAACTTACAAAGTCTCAACCTTCTCAGTATTACGTTCAAAGATTTAGTGATAATATTACAATTACTCTTTACCCTACACCTGATGCTGACGCGGCTGCTCAACACGTTACAATGTACTATGTTAAACGTATTCAAGACGTAGGTGGATACAGTAACACAGCAGACGTACCTTATAGATTTGTACCTTGTATGGTTTCTGGTTTAGCTTATTACCTTTCTCAAAAAGTAAAACCTGAGCTAACTAATAATTTAAAAATGTTGTACGAAGATGAGTTTAATAGAGCCTTAGTAGAGGATGGGTCTTCTACTAGCACGTATATAGCACCACAGGCATATTACCCAAATTTATAGGTGATGTAGTTAATGTCTAGATTTTCAACAGGAAAAAATGCTAAAGCAATTTCAGACCGAAGCGGTATGGCATTTCCATATACAGAAATGGTTAAAGAATGGAACGGTGCTTTTGTACACCAATCAGAGTTTGAACCAAAACACCCACAACTAGAACCTAGAACACATTTAGGAGATGCTGAAGGATTACAAAATGCTAGACCTGCTAGAACAGAACCTCCTGTACCACAAATATTAACAGCTAATTCTCTTGCTGCAGGAGCAGTAGATTCTATTTTAGTTAATGTTAATTTACCTGGTCATGGATACAGCACTGGAAACCGTTTAAGATTTAGAGGAGTAGAATCACACTTTCCTATTTACCCTCAAGTAGCAAGAGTTGATGACGACAATATTAATGATGCCAGAGGACATGTTCTTACAAAAATAGATGATGAAAATTTTTCATTTAGTCCAAATGATTTAGTAGAAAATTTTTTAACTGACAATTGTGTCCCAGGAACCACGACTGTATATGTAGATCTTGATGGTACATTAACAGAATATTATCAAGCTATCGCAACATTTGCTATATCACAGGGTTTGTTAGCTTCAGACGGTGATTGGTATAATATGACTCCGGCAATCGAGTTACAAGCGGCTGCAGCTGCTCCTTCAACTTTTTTTCAAACTTTAGCTAAAAGAGCAGAAGCTGATGCATTAATTGATTTAATTATAGCTAAGAATGGATCTTGGGAAGTTTTATCATCAACTACATCTACTTCTATAACAAATCAAAAAAATGCATGGGTTACAGCAAACTTTGGAACTATTGGCTCAGGTGTTGGTAGAGCTCCAGCAGCAACAAATTACACTACAAATTTTAATAAAGGATCTTATGGTGGAGCAAATAAATTATTGATTGATGACAGAACTGACTATGTTGATCAATTTGTAGCTGGTGGAGGTAAAGCCTTTAAATATTATGAAAGTGGTGGTATAAGGAACTTTGGAGGAGCAGGAATGTCAATAGGACCTGTTAGTATATTACCATGACCACATACGCAGAACTAGTAACACAAATTAGAGACTATGCAGAAACAGACGCTCAGGTTCTGACTACAACTATTATAAATGACATTATAGCTCATGCAGAAGATAGAATTTTTAGAAACGTTGAGCTAGATAATTTTAAAGAATACATCAGCGGTAATACAGCGGCTAATAACAGATTTGTAAGTTTACCAGGACAGACAACCTCTGCTACCACACCAACAATTAGCGATATTGCCACAATAAGATATGTTACAATATACGTAAACTCAGGCACTAAAGAGAGATTTGAGCTGGAAAGAGTTGATGCAGATTTTTTAAATGAATATTATCCTACTCCAGAAGTAGGGTCGACAGCTAAGCCTAGGTACTATGCGACTTGGGACATGGGCACAATAGCTATTGCGCCTACACCAAATGCGGTGTATAAATTTGAGATTGGTATTACTAAAAAACCAACAGGCTTAGGTACCGGTAATACGACTACATGGGTTAGCGTAAATGCTGAACGTGCTTTATTATATGCCTGCATGGTGGAAACTTTTAAGTTTTTAAAAGCTCCACAAGATCAACAAGTATATGAACAAGCTTTTCAAGAAGCTCTTCAAGAACTTGCTCAAGAACAATTAGGTAAAAAACGAAGAGATGAATATAGGGACGGAAGTTTACGTATTCCTATACCTTCTCAAAACCCTTAATAGGAGAAAATTATGGCAATATCACAAGCAGTTTGTAATGTTTTTAAACAAGAGCTTTTAAAAGGTAATCACGATTTCGATGGTGGTGCTACTTACTATATTGCGCTTTATACTTCTTCAGCAACTATGGGTGCAACTACTACGAAATATGTAACAACTAACGAAATAACAAACGCTTCTGGTTCTGCTTATTCAGCAGGGGGAAAAGTTTGTGGCAGCCCATCAGTAACTGGTGGTCAAAATGCTACTACAGCATTTGTTGACTTTGCTAATGTTAGTTGGGCTAGTGCTTCATTCACTGCGAATGGTGCTTTGATTTACAGACAAGATGGTAGTGCTCCAACTAATGATGCTGTTGTTGTGTTAGCGTTCGGTGGTGACTTTACAGCTTCAAACGGAACATTTGAAATTCAATTCCCAGCAAACGGTGGTGGATCAGAGATCATCAGATTAGGGTAAGGAGTTTAAATGGCCCTTGTTCTTAATGATCGAGTCAAAGAGACTAGCACCAGCACAGGTACGGGTACAATAAATCTCGCTGGAGCCTCTCAAGGCTTCACGACTTTTGTTGCTGGTATTGGTAATAGTAATACAACTTACTATTGTATAGAAGCTGATGGTGGAGCAGACTTTGAAGTAGGTATTGGTACTGTCACTGACGCAACTCCCGACACACTCTCACGTGACACAATTCTTAGAAGTTCTAACTCTAACAATGCTGTAAACTTTGGCGCAGGTACAAAAAATGTATTCTGTACACAACCTGCTAGTAAAGCAGTGTTCGAAGATGCAAGCGGTAATGTAACAGTTGCCGGCACAGTTGATGGCATTGACATACAAACTAGAGACGGAGTTTTAACTTCTACTACAACTACAGCTAACGCCGCTTTACCTAAAGCTGGCGGAACTATGTCAGGCAACTTAGTTTTAAGTGGCGCTAACATAACTATGTCAGGTTCAGAAACAGTTGATGGCGTAGATATTTCAGCAAGAGATTCAGTATTAACTTCTACAACTACGACCGCTAACGCAGCTTTA
>Ga0315331_10002432_pt1 | contig 14160 bp, 13 predicted proteins | sample M160m34915metaG_FD_203456 | JGI IMG/M metagenome (GOLD analysis project Ga0315331, IMG submission 203456) | Ammonia-oxidizing marine archaeal communities from Monterey Bay, California, United States - M1 60m 34915 | ecosystem: Environmental > Aquatic > Marine > Intertidal zone | place: USA...
CGAGGACCTGTTGTTCGTCCCCGAGCGCGCGCTCCCCTTCATGAAAGCGCTCCGGAATGTCGCGTAGGTATCCCATGAGCTCCTGAAATACAGCGTCTGTCTCGCGCCCAAACTTCCCGTTCACCCTGTGTCCCCTTTTTTTCATCGGGCGACGCGCCCTTGGTGCGTCGTCCGTGTGTTCCTGCCCGAGCCGTCCCCGGCGCCCGTCCTTCGCCCGCGCCCTACCTCGACGAACGATCTGCCCGCCGCAATCCCTGCGCTAGGCCGCTCCACCCTCCGCGCAGAACGGCAGGCGCTCGTGCCGCCGGGTATGTGCGCCGCCGGCATAACGGCCGCGCGCCTCGTCGACCGTGAAGCCGGGGCAGCGATCCAGCAGCTCTTCGATCGCGATCGCCGTCTGCAACCTGGCCGCGGCGGCCCCAATGCAGAAATGGGGGCCATAGCTGAACGCGAGGTGACGCCGCACCTTGCGCCCGACGTCGAGCGCGCCCGCCTGAGGCCCGAACTCGCGTTCGTCGCGGTTGGCCGAGCCGTAGAGCAAGAGGACCTTCCTCCCCACCGGGAGCGTCACACCCTCAACCTCAACCTCGCGCGTCACCGTCCGCGCCAGCCCTTGCACGGGCGACGTCAGCCGCAGCAGCTCCTCGATCGCTCGCGGGAGGAGCGTTCGATCGGCCGCGAGGCGAGCCCGCTCTTCGGGGTACTCCGTGAGCAACACCGCGGCGCCGCCCAGCAGCCCGGTGATCGTGTCGTTCCCGCCCGTGACCATCGTGAAGCCCATGCCCAGGATCTTCGCGAGCGAGACCTCCTCCCCGCCCGCGAGCGTCCCGTGCACGAGAGCAGACAACATATCCTCGCCCGGCGCGACGCGGCGTTTCTCGATCAGCCCGCTGAAATAACCGACGATCTCGCCAACCGCCTCCTTCGCGTCGAGCGCGTCGCCTGCTGCGTTCGCCGAGACGATCGACTGCGTCCAACGGTCGAACAGTGCCCGATCCTCCCGCGGGACCCCGAGGAAGTGAGCGACCACCAGGCTCGGCAGAGGCTTGAAAAGCTGCTCGATGATGTCCGTCTCGCCCATCTCTCGCATCTGTTCGATTCTCTCGACCACAAACTCGCGGATCATCGGTTCGAGTGCTCCCACCTGCCGCGGCGTGAACTGTTTGATCGCGAGCTTACGCAGCGTCGTGTGCGCAGGTGGATCCATCATCACAATCGGTGACTCGAGGCCGAGCCGTTCCATCTCCCCGTACTCGAACGTAAGCCCCGAGGCCGACGAGTAGGTCGTCGCGTCCACCGCCGCGCCGAAGACGTCGGCGAAGCGCGACAGGACGTAGTAGTCCTCACCGCGACCATTGTCGGGCACACGGTGCACCGGATCGCGATCGCGCAGCACGGAGTACATCGCAAAGGGGTCCCGCCAGGCTTCTCCACCTCCAGGGATAAAGGTCACGTCACTCGCTGCGCTCATCGCCACGCCCCCCACACTCTCGCGGCCGGCCCCTGCCCCCGCGGAACCCGCACGCTAGACGAACTGTCACGAAATCAAAACCATCTTCCGGCGTCCGCGTGTTGCAGCGGTTTCCCGAGAAGAACCGGTCGCGAGGCAGGCCCCGCACCCGATCTAGAGCCACGCACCGCCGGAGGGATCAGGTATTCTGTCTGCAACAGATATTTCCAACTGGCGCCGGGTCTGCTCGGCACATTGTGAAGAGAGGAGGACCTCCCGATGGCCCTGTTTGCACCGCATTGTGACCGCTGCGGGAAACGAACCCGCAATGAAGAAGACCACAAGCCTGTCTGCCCCGAGTGCGTCCAGGAGATGACCCTCATGCTCGAGGCATCCCAGGAGGCCGCGCGCGGCTGTCCGGTCGATGGCGCTACGATGGGCAAAGAGGTCGCCCACATGTTGGTCATCGACCGTTGCCCGAGCTGCAACGGGGTCTGGATGGACGGCGGCGAACTCGAGCGCATGAAGGGTGACCTACAAGAAGTGGCGGTCATGGCCATGGCCCGCGGCCTGGGTGGCCCGGTCCTCTAGTCAAACGGGGCTCGGTCCGAGTTCTCGCATGGGTGTCAAGGAGCAAAGACGTTGAGACCGCCCCTCGGCCGGTTTTCACAGCAGGTGGCCATCGTGACCGGCGCCACGCGCGAGCCGAGTATCGGTCGCGCGACGGCGGCTGCTCTTGCGCGCGAAGGCGCCTCGGTGGTGCTCAATGGCCGGTCGGCCGAAGCCGCGGCACAAGCCGAGTCCGCGCTTCGCGCAGAAGGACTCGAGGTCTGCTCCGTCGTCGGATCGGTTGGTGAGGACGAGACGACGCGTGCCCTCGCCGCGACCGCGGTCGAGCGCTACGGCCGGATCGACCTCGTGGTGAACACCGTAGGCGGCGCACCGAGCCGCGCGACGCCGCGAGACATCGACCGCGACAGTCTGATGGGCACGATCGAACTCAACACGTGGAGCGCCGTCGCGCTCACGCAATGCGCCGTGGAAGCGGGCTTGGGAGCGGATGGACGCGGTGGCGCAGTCGTCAACATCTCGAGCGGAACCGTCCACAAGACCACCCCCGAGATGGTGGCGTACGCCGCGGCCAAGTCGGCACTCAACGCGATCACTCGGACGCTCGCCCGAGACCTCGCGGCACTCGGCGTCCGCGTCAACGCGGTCGCCCCAGGCCTGACTCAGACGGACGGCACCCGCGCAATGTGGGAGAGCGATGACGGGCGCGCAGCCGCCGCGAATCTCTTGCTGGGAAGGCTCACGCGGGCCCAAGACATCGCGAGCGCGTGTCTGTTCCTGCTCTCGGACGACGCGCGTCAAATCACCGGCCAGATCCTCGACGTCGATGGTGGCAACCACCTCAGCGGTGGGGGGTGGACCCCGGTGACGGACCCGGTGATTCAAGCGCGCGCGCGCCCCCCGGAAGTCCCCGGCAACGACGAGACTTCGCCAGACGACTAGGCGCGTGGATACGCGGCCCGGCTCCCCGAGAGAACCCGTATGGAGACCCACCACATGACCCTGTCCTCGATCGGCCGCGCACCGCTCGTCCTCTTGGCTTGTGCCCTCGGGCTGGCAGGCTGCCACCACGCGCGCACCGCGCCAGCGCCTCCCCCCGCGGACCTCGTCTTCCTTGGGGAACACATCTACACCGTCGATCCCGCCACACGCGGCGCCAGCGCGGTCGCGGTACGCGGGGAGGACATCGTCGCCGTCGGGAACCCGGCTGCGGTCAAGCCGTTGATCGGGACTTCGACGCGCGTGGTCGCGCTTGGCCAACGCGCGCTCGTCCCCGGGTTCATCGACGCACACGGCCACCTCGGCCTCGCCATGCAGATGCTAGACCTGCTGAACGCCTCGTCGCCGCCGGTGGGCCCGATGGTTTCCGTGGACGACATCGTCCTCGCGCTCCAAGAGCGCATCGCGACGGAGGCGATCCCGCCGGGCGAGTTCGTCCTCGGGTACGGCTACGACGACTCGCTGCTCGCTGAGGGGCGTCATCCCAACCGGGACGATCTTGACCGCGCGTCCACGGAACACCCGATCGCCCTGCTCCACGTCTCCGGTCACCTGGCGACGGCGAACTCTGCGGCGCTGGCCGCTGCCGGTCTCGACGAGACGACACCGAACCCGTTTGGCGGCGTAATCCGTCGTCGGGCAGGGACACAGGTCCCGAACGGCGTCCTGGAAGAGGTCGCCGCGCATATCCTGATGATCCCTGCGTTCGCGAAGAACGACCCGGCCGCATTTCCCAGCCAGGTCCAACGCGCGATCGCCTATCACGCGCGCTACGGGATCACGACCATCCAAGACGGTGCTTCCAGCCCGGAGCTGATTGCGGGCCTCCGGGCGGTGTCCCGAGTCGCGCCGTTCCCCGTGGACGTCGCAGCCTTTCGCGTGGTCCAAGGGGCAGAGGGCGACATCACACCCGAGAGCGTCGGGTACACCCAGGACTATCAGGACGGCATGCGAGTCGCGGGCGTCAAGTTCGTGCTCGACGGTTCGCCCCAGGGGCGCACCGCCTGGCTCACCGAGCCCTACACCGAAGGGCCACCCGGCGCACCGGCAGACTATGTCGCCTATCCGATGGTCCCCCCGGAACGCTACATCACCGAGGTCGCGCGGTTGATCAAAGCGGGCATCCCCGTCATCGTGCACGCAAACGGCGACGCGGCCATCGACCTGATGATCGAAGGGGTCGACCAGGCGCTCGCCGGGGAACCCAAGGACCACCGCTCGGTCACGATCCACGCCCAGCTCACGCGCGAGGACCAGCTGGACGAGATGAAGCGCCTCGGGATCATCCCGTCCTTCTTCGCGGCGCATCCGTTCTTCTGGGGAGACTGGCACCGGGAGAGCTTCGGGGACGACCGTGCCATGCGGATCAGCCCGCTCCAGTCCTCTATCGACCGGGGCCTCGTCTTTACGATTCACAACGACGCCCCCGTCGTTCCACCGGACATGATGCGCCTCCTGGAAATCGCCATCGGGCGCAAGACGCGGGCTGGCGTCGTCCTCGGGCCAGAGCAACGCATCCCCTTCCCTGCCGCGCTCAAGGCGGTGACGCTCGATGCCGCCTATCAGTACTTCGAGGAGAATGAGAAGGGTTCGATCACGCCAGGGAAGCGCGCCGACCTCGTCGTTCTCGAACGCGATCCGGCGACGGTCCCGGTGGACGCCATCAGCGACATCGCCGTCATCGAGACGGTCTCGCGCGGGCGGACGGTCTTCTCGGCGTCCTCGCGGTAAGACGGAGGGGAGAGCTGCCGAGGCTCCCGGTCGGCGCTGGACGCCTGACCGGTCAACCGAGCCGCGTAACCACCCTGCGCCCGCACGAGTTCGTCGTGCGGGGCCGAGTCGACGATCGTCCCGTGCTCGAGGAACAGGATCCGATCGCAGGGCACGGCGCCCGCGAGTTCATGCGGAACGAGGGATGCGTTCGTCCCCGCGCCAAGCGCTCGCGGCCCACGGAGACCGCCTGCCGGCTCTCTCCATCCAGCCCGGTAATGGGCTCGTCGAGCAAGAGGATCGGCCCCTCTCGCACGGCACACCGCGCGAGCGCGATGCGTTGGCGCTCTCCGCGAGACAAGTCAACCCCTCGTTCACCGACGACCGTCTCGTAGCCCTCCGGGGGATCACTCGATGAACCCCTCCGCGTTGGCCGTGCGGGCAGCCGCCTCGCCCTCTCCGACGCGTGTGGCCTGAGGTGCGGAGGACGCAACACGCGGCTCGGGTCAGCGAGGACTCGCCGACAGGACCAGCGCCACCTGGTGGACCCATACAGGGATGACAGCTGCCCAATAGGCGACCATCCACACGGCCCCGATCACTCCGCCCCACGCGGCAGCGTCCGTGTGGCGCGCACGCCGGCGCCTCGCGTCTCGCAAGCCCTCGCGCCAGGACTTCGCCCCCGGACCGCTCGGTGCCGCCCCAGGAAGCGCCTCGCGCCAGAGGGCGCGCAGGTGAAAGACTTGCCATGGCAAGTAGAACGCCCCGAACACGAGGTTCCAGTCCAGCAGCATGGCGCCGTTCGTCTCGCTTGCCGCGCCCCCTACGATCAGCACGGCGCTCGCGAGCGTGTTCGCGACGAAGATCAGGAACCAACAGATCTCCTCGTAGAAGAACCAGATCGCCCTCTGCGTCAGGATCGCCCGCCAGACCAGCCCCTGTGCGACGACCGCGAGACCCACCATCGAACCCGAGAGGACCGCCACGCCCCCGCCCCCGTCGATAGGGCTCGACCGAAGCAGCAACGCCAGCAGGAAGATGAACCCCACCTCGGAAAATGTCGCGAGCACACGAGTCCAAAAGATGGAGCTGAAAACGGTGTCGTGAAGTACAACCTGGCCGCGGTATCGATTGGGGAAGACACAACGGAAGGCAGAGACCGACAACAGCACGAGCGCCGATGCGAGGACCTCGCCCCCAGCACCGGGCGCGCTGAGCAGGCTCAGAATGAGCAGCGCGTTGGTCACCGCGCCGAGCTTGAGCGCCCACAGGACTCCAGCGAAGTCAGCCCGCATGACAGGGGAGCTCGCGAGCGCTCTCGAGTACCGGGGACCCAACCACGGCGTTAGGCGTCCGGTTTGAAGGCCTCTGCCGGTACGTCGGGATTGTGGAACTCGTGCCACTCACAGATCAGGCCCTGCTCGAAGCGGAAGATCCCGACATAGCGGTTCCGATAGGGCTTCCCTGTCGCAATGATCGACCCATCACTCCGGTACTCGACCACGAGGCGATCGGGGTCGAGCATGGGGTGAACCGCGGTGATCATCAACTGGAAGGACTCGAACGCAGGCCAAGTCTGGGCGTTCAGCGCGAGGAACGGCTCCCGGCCTCGGACTTCGATCGCCTTCGCGCCCGGGCCGTAGGGAAGTTCGAAGTACACCTCATCCGTGAGGAACGGTCCCACGTCACCATACCGGCCCGTCGAGATCCGCTCGAAGACCTGTTCGATCACCCGTTTGTTGATCGTGCGCTTCTCCGCGTCTACGTCACTCATCGCCACTGACTCCCCTTCCTCGCATCAGGCCCTCGCAAGCTCTCCGAGAACCTCGAGTGTCTCTTGATAGGACGCCTCCGGATCACTGCCGACGCCCACGGGGGAGAGTACGACTTCGTCCGCACCGGCGGCAAAGTACCCTTCGACCGTCTGCGCGATCTGGTCCGCGCTGCCCCACGCGATCACGGCGTCCACGAGGTCGTCGGTCCATCCTTCCGAGAGAAGCGCGTCCGCCGCTCCCAAGCCAGCCCGCTCAAAGAGAGCACGATACGCCGGCATCCCGAGGTAGAAGCCCATATCGCGCCGGACGGCCTCGAGCACCGTGTCCCGATCCTCACAGAGCACGCACGCCGTCTCGGCGATGACCGGTGGCGTCTCGCGCCCCCCGCGCTCGGCCCCGGTCCGGAGGTTCGGCACGATCGTCTCACGCACGTAGGAGGCCGGCGCGAGCCACGGGATCGCCCCGTCCGAGTACTGGCCCGCGAGTCGGCACATCTGCTCACCAAGCGCGGACATCATGACCGGGACCCCCTCCACCCCAGCGACCCCGTGCTGCACCTGAACGCGATAGACCTCACCCTGAAAGTTCGTCGCGCCTTGCTGGAGTAGCTCCCGCACGACCGTCAAATATTCCTTCATGTGCCGAACGGGCTTCTCGTAGGACAGCCCGTAGACGTGCTCAACGACCGGGGCGTGACTGGGCCCGATGCCCAGTCGAAACCGCCCGCCCGCAGCCGCCTGCGCGGTGGCTGCGCTCATGGCCATCCCGATCGGGTGCCGCGTGTGTGTCGGCACCACGGCCGTGGTGAGGAGGATGCGCTCCGTCTGGCGGCCCGCGAGCGCAAAGACGGTCATCGGGTCGAAACCGAAGGCGTGCCCCATGACAGCAGAGTGGAAGCCTAACCCCTCCAGTTGGACGATTCGCGCGATCGCGCGGTCCACATCCTCGACTTCGGGGAACAAGAGCGAGAGTTTCATGCCACCTCCGACGCGGTCGACTGACCGTTCCGGCGGCCGCACCCTGAATCATCGCACGACTGACGCGGCCCCGGAAGCGCAACCACGCACGGCGGGCCCCCCCGGCTCGGCCAAAACCCTCGGTTCGCGTCCGACGGCGTCGACACGTAGTATACGCACTCGCGCGTGCGCAGCCGGGCGGCAGCCCGGTGCCAACAAGAACGGAGCCCCTCGCCATGACGCTGACAGACATCGACCTGACCCGATCCGACCTCTATCGCAACGGGTTCCCGCACGCCGAGTTCGCACGACTCCGGGAAGAGGCGCCCGTGTGGCGGCACCCCGAGACCCCCGGTTTCGAAGCCACGGGCGGCGAAGGCTTCTGGGTCCTGTCCCGTTTCGAGGAGATCCAGGCGGTCAATCGAGACGCCGCGCGCTTCCTGTCCTGCAAGGGTCCCGGCCTCGGGTACGAGGGGACCGGGCTGATGCTCACGGACATGGACGGACAGGCTCACATCCGTCAGCGCAAACTGATCAGCTCGGGGTTCACCCCCCGAATGACCCGTCGGCTCGAAGACCTGGCTCGACAGTGGGCGACGCGGATCATCGACAACGCCCTCGAGCGAGAGACGGTCGAGTTCGTACAAGACGTCGCCTACCAGCTCCCCATGCACATGATCGCGGACATCCTCGGGATCCCGAGCGAAGACCGTGACTGGCTCTTCAACCTCACGAACGACATGCTCCTGTGCACCGACCCCGAGCACCCGATCCCGGAGTCGGAGCGAGAGGGGCTTAGCGCCCAGATCTTCCAATACGGCCAGGAGATCACCGCGCGAAAACGCGCCAACCCGGAAGACGACGTGCTGTCTGCGCTCGCCACGGTGCGAGACGAGCAGGGGCCGCTGGGCGACCTGGAGCTCGACGCGTTCTTCATGCTGTTGACCGTCGCGGGGAGCGAGACCACGCGCAACGCGATCTCCTCGGGGCTGCAGCAGCTGCTGCTCGAGCCGGAGCAGCTCGCCACGCTGCGGCGCGACCCGAGCGGAATGCGCAGCGCGACGGAAGAGGTCATCCGGTGGACATCACCGGTCGCGTACTTCAAACGGATGGTCGCCGAGGACACTGAGATCGCCGGCGTTCCGATCGCCGAAGGCGACCGGGTCACACTCTGGTACCCGTCCGCCAACCGGGATCCGGCAGCGTTCGACGAGCCCGACCGCTTCGACATCACGCGCAAACCGAACGAACAGGTCGCCTTCGGCGGGGGCGGCCCGCACTTCTGTCTCGGCGCTCACCTCGCGCGACGCGAAATCACGATCCTCTTTGAGGAGCTCCTCTCGCGAACCGCCGACATCGAGCAGATCGGGGATAGCGCCTACAGCGTGCTCGGCATCGGGAACCCGATCCTCGTCTCGCTCGGCAAGCTGCCGGTGCGACTCAAGGCGGCCTGACCGCCCGGGCTCAGAGGGGCGCTGCCCGCATGAAGCGAGCGTTCTGGTGTAAGTAGCCATCGGGGCAGGGATGATCCGCCCAGATCGCTTGCCATTGCGGGTTCGAGACGAAGGCCTTGAAACCGACGTCGCGGGCCTCTTTGCTCGGCCAGCGGATCACCCAGCAGACGTTGGCCTGGCCATGCGGCGAGAGCTGCGGGTCGCTGCCCGAGACCTCGGCCTCGACGCCGTCGTCGATCCAGAACTCGACCACGTCGAGGTTCGTCTTGAGCCAAGGGGCAGCCTTCTCGAGCGCCCACGCCTTGTACGCGTCGAACCGATCAGCCTCGATCGTGTAGTCGCGGATCTCGAAGATCTCATCACTCATCTCATCGTCTCCCTTTGGTTCTCGGTCCGCCCGAGGGGTGCAGCCTCGCACGCGTGAGGCCCACTCGGCCACCCCTCACACGAACCGTCCGGGTACCGCGGGGGCCTGCGCCCTTCGCTCCCCGGGTACTCTATGGCGGTCTGCCACAGACGACCCCTGCGATGGAGTGAACGTACCGTTGGAACTCGAATACTTCTTCTCGTTTCGGAGCACCTATGCCTTCCTGTCCTTTCACCGCCTCAAGCGTGCGTTGCCAGAACTCGACGTCTCGCTCACACCCTACGCCGTCTTCCCGCCGCCAGAGGGGCCTGAGCCCCAGGTCTCGGCCGACCCGCGCCACTTCGCGTATATGCTGCACGACTTCGCTCGTCACTGCGAAGCTTATGGGCTGGCCATGAAGCCCCCGCTCGCGAAGGACACCGATTGGATGCCGAGCCACGCGGCCTTCTACTTCGCGCAAGAAAAGGGCAAGGGTTTGGCCTATCTCGAAGCCGGCTATGCGTGTCGGTTTCAACGCCAGCTCGACCTCGGCCGGGACGAGGTGCTGCGCGACATCGCGACCGAGGTGGGGCTCGACCCAGAGGCGCTCGTCCGCGCTGCGCACTCGGACACGCAGCGAGAGCAAGTACGCGCCGGGATGCAGCGATTCTTCGACCAGGGCATGGTGGGGGTTCCGGGGTTCGTGGTTGGGGAGCAACGTTTCTGGGGAAACGACCGCCTCGAGTGGGTCATCCGCGCGATCTTCGAGGCGCAGGGGAGAACGGTCCCCGACCTCGCACGCGACCCCCTGGCCCACCCCGCGCCGCTCAAGGACCGCTGAGTGACCTCCCATTGGCGGACCGGTCCGGCTCAGAGCCCGAGCGCCTCGATCGCGGCGCGGGCGCAAGCCTCATCCGTCTCCTGCGTCGCACCCGAGACCCCGATTGCGCCCAGCAAGATGCCGTCCTCGATCACCGGTACACCGCCCGCTGCGGCGATATAGCCGTCGATTCCGTCGATGATTTGCCGTTCCTCGGCTGGGATCCCTTCTACGTAGGCTTTCCACTCAACCGTGGGCATACCCGTCTGCACGGCGGTGAAGGCCTTGTGTCGCGCCGTCGTCGCCGCGATCCGCGGCGTGCCGTCGAAACTAAGCCACCCCACCAGGTCCGCCGCCGAGTCCATCACCGCGATGTGGACTTGGATATCCAACGCGCGCGCCCGCTCCGCCGCTGCCTCCACCATCGTCTGGATCGCCTCCACGCGGAGCGTTCCTCGTTTGACCCCATGCCTCATGTGCGTCCCTCCGTGTGCCAACCGCTCATCCGGTCGGTTCCAGGTCTACCCACAACGTGCGCAACGTGCGAAGCGCCAACCCCGGCAGGTGCTCCAGCGATTCGCCGGGAACCAGCTGGATCTTTGAAAAATGCTGCAATAACGAGGAAAAAGCCGACTGTAGTTCGAGTCGTGCGAGAGGTGCACCAATACAGTGATGCTCTCCCTGACTGAACGCCATGTGCGAGCCGGCGTTCGGGCGCCTCAGATCGAGTGCATCCGGGTTTGGGAACTGCGCAGGGTCCCTGTTTGCCGCCCCGAAGCGCAGATGCACCATCGCGCCCTCGGGGATCGCGACCCCGTTGAGCTCCTCCGCTCGAACCGCGTACCGAAAGAAGCCCTGGCTCGGGGACTCGAGACGCAACACCTCCTCCACGAAGTTCCGCACAAGCGAGGGGTCGGCCCGCAGCGCCGCCTCGACATCCGGTTGCTGAGCGAGCAGCATCACGCCCGAGGCCAAGGCGCTCGTGACGGTCTCGTGGCCACCCACGATGATGTGCTCGGCGAGACCCATCCGCTCCCCCATCGGGAGCGCCTCGCCACTGGGAAACCTCGCCGACGCGAGCACGGTCAGCAGGTCTTCACGAGGGGCCGCGCGCTTGCGCTCCATCCAGCCCGCCAAATAGCGCTGGAGCTCGACGCCGAGCCGCGCGACCTCGACCTCCCTCTGCTGGCTCAGCCCGTAGCCCAGCGGCTCCACCCACGCGTCCGACCAGCGCTTGATCTGCGGCGCATCCTCCGCGGGGAGGCCGAGAACCTGGGTGATCACCCGGATCGGGAGTGACGCGGCGAACGCGTCGAGGAAGTCGCAGCGGGGCGTCTTCGCGAGCGCTCGCACCGAGACCTCCACCTGGGTCTTCACGAACTTGGTCATCGCCTTCACCCGGCCCGCAGTAAACGCACCCGAGACGATCCCACGGTAGTCGCGGTGAACCGGCGGGTCCGTCTGGAGCTTCGTGTCTCGAGGCCAGCCGTCCTTGGCCAGCACGGCTTCCGCCTCCGCGTGCTGAAACATCGAAGAGCCCGTGTACCGCGCGAGATCATTCGACCAGATGTCGGGCCTCGAAAGGACCGTTCGTAACGGTTCGTAGCCCGAGACGAGGAAGAAGCCCGTGTCCGGCATTCGGTAGACCGGCGCCTGCTCCACCAACGCCTGGTAGTACGCGAACGGATCCTCCTGGATCGCGGGGTCCATCAGGCTGTGATCGCTCACTCGCATTCGAGACGCTCCTCGACCCACAACGCGCGGGGCGCTCGAATGGTCGGGTTGTCTTTCCGCCAGGAGACCGGCCTGGCGAGGGAAAGGCGTGCCAGGCGTCCGGAACGCGCGAGCGAAAGGAGGACCTCCCGAGCCTCGAGGCGCGCCAGCGAGGCGCCCAGGCAGAAGTGTTTTCCGCCTCCGAAGCTGAGGCCGCCCGTCCAGTCGCGCCCCAGCACGAAGCGGTCGGGCTCCGCATAGCGTGAAGGGTCCCGGTTCGCGGCGCCGATCCCTACCAGGAGATGGCTACCGGCCGGGATGGCCAGGCCCCCGAGCGTCAGAGGCTCCGCCGCATAGCGGCTACAGGAGAGCGCCGGGGGTTCGAAGCGGAGCGTCTCCTCGACGACTTCGCCGGCACAGGTCTCGTCCTGCGCGAGCCGGGCTCGTACCCCGTCATTCTGGAGGAGCGAGTGCAGCGCGTTTGCGATCAGCCCGGTCGTCGTGTCGATCGCCGCGGTCACGAGCAGCACCGCGTTGGACACCACGTCTTCGAATGCGAGGGCGTTCCCGTCCGCGTCGGGACGTCGAAGCGCCGCGAGGAGCCCCCCCTCTGCACTCCGCGCATGCTCGTCGAAGAACGTCGCGAGCGGTGCAATCGCAGCCGCTGGCTCGCTGTCGGACGCTTGGAACAACGGCGCGACCTCCTCTTCCCAGACCGCGGCGTCCACGCTGAAGAGCGAGCGAATCACCTCCGAAGGGAGTCGGAGCGCCACCTCCCCGACAAAATCGGCCGGCCCGGCGGCCACCCGATCGAGAAAAGCGTCGACCCGCGACACTGCGAGAGACGTGATCAAGGGACGGAGCCGGGCGACCTGCCCCGCCGTAAACTCACGGCGGATACGGCCCCGGGCGCGATCATGCGGGGGACCGTCGAGCGCCATGAGCCAGCGTGCCATCGGGTCGTACCCCAACCCCGTCGGAGTCGAGAGCGACGCCGCGACCCCGCCTCCCGCCCGCAATCCGGGGTCGCGAACGACCTGGTCCGCCAGCGCAAAGCTCGATACGAAGAAGACGCCGGCGCCCGCTGCGTACACGGGGCTCGCTTCTCGCAAGCGTGCCCACGCCGGGTACGGGTCATCGGCGAGCGCGAGCTGATAGATCCCCCAACCACCCCCCTCAGCGCCGCTGTCTGCGTCTTCGCCGGACGTGTCGGCCTCAATGCTCATTCCGGCAGCCTCGCACGATGAGCGCACAGATGGAACCCGTTCGGCGGGACGGAGGGCTTATGCTGCCCTGCCTTCTACGCTGTGGCAGGATGAAGCCATGAATCCCCAGACACGAAACCCGCACGCGGGCCGACCTTTTACCGACGAGGACAACGCGGTGGCGGCCGCGCTTGAAGACCTGAGCGTCACCGCGCTGCTGTGTTCCCTGGTTCACATGACCGGAGACCCGGCTTGGATCCGAGGCGAACGACGCGCGCGCGGCGCGGGGCGGTCGCTGCTTCAAGGGGAGTTCACGCTCGAAGAACAAGCCACCGTACGGCGCGAGGCCCTCGCGGCCATCGCGAGCTACCGCGATGGCGGCTGCAACCCCGCTCTGCTCTCGGATGAGTTGTTGCGCGAGATGATGGCGTTCCTCGCCCGGGCGCCCCTCTCGTCTCGCGTCGAAGACCTGTTCCTGTTCGACCTCGAGTTCGCCGGCCCGGACAGCGCCGCGGTCCGCTGGGGCGACGACTTCTCGGATGAGACGAAGGCGGACTCGGCCGTGCTCGTGATCGGCGCCGGTATGGCGGGGATCCACGCGGGGATCCGGCTCTCGCAGGCGGGGCTGCCCTTCACGATCCTCGAGAAGAACGCTGGGCCCGGCGGTACCTGGTGGGAAAACGCCTACCCCGGCGCGCGCGTCGACGTCGCGAGCCACCAGTACAGCTATGCCTTCGAGCCGGGGGACCACTGGAGCGAGTACTACTGCCAGCAACCCGAGCTGCGCCAGTACTTCACCGACGTGCTGGACAAGTACGGGTTGCGGCCGCACTGCCAGTTCGAGACCGCGGTCACCGGCGCTCACTGGGACGAAGCGAGCGCGCGCTGGCGTGTCTCGACCCGGTCCGCGGATGGCACAACGCAACATCACGAGGCGCGCTTCATCATCTCCTGCTGCGGATCCCTGAACATCCCGCGGCTCCCGGACATCGAGGGCATCGACTCGTTCAACGGACGCGCCTTCCACTCGACGCGCTGGCCGAGCGACTTCGATCATCAGGGCCTCCGCTTCGCCCTGCTCGGAGCGGGGGCGAGCGGGTTCCAGATTGCGCCCACCATCGCGGGAGACGTCGACCAGCTTACGATCTTCCAGCGGACGGCC
>Ga0315331_10002433_pt1 | contig 14157 bp, 10 predicted proteins | sample M160m34915metaG_FD_203456 | JGI IMG/M metagenome (GOLD analysis project Ga0315331, IMG submission 203456) | Ammonia-oxidizing marine archaeal communities from Monterey Bay, California, United States - M1 60m 34915 | ecosystem: Environmental > Aquatic > Marine > Intertidal zone | place: USA...
GGAAGCCTCTCTTTCCCTGATGGCAACCTGATTATCAGCCATCCCAATACGGGTCTGAATATTCTTGGTGCCGTGGAAGCAGGATCTGTGACGATCGTAACCCAGAACCTCGATGCGCAGGCCTCCGCACAGCTTATGGGCGGAGAGGGTGCAAATTTCATGAACGCAGCACCGGGTAGTCGTCTCAATATTTTTGGGGGGAAGGTTTCCGCGACCTCCGGGGATGTGGTCCTGGGCGGACCTGCGGTTCTGATCGGAGGCGGGGATGACGGAGGAAGTGAGATTCTCGCGCCCGCGGGATCGGTGAGAATCTTTGGAGGGGAAAGTTTCAGACTATTGCCTGAGGGTGGCAGCGCGGGCTCGGTCCGTATCGAACGCCTCCCAGGTAGCGTTAATGGGAACGTTCTCAACTCCCAGGACATACGTGCGGGCCAGATGGTGGAGATTAACGGTGAAACTGGAATCAGTAATAGCGGCCTTCTTCAGGCTGACCAGCTGGGCGGGATTGTGATGATGAGGGTTGACGAGGGAGGAGTGCTCATCAACGAGGGAGGTGCTCTCATTTCTGCTGATATCATCATTCCGTTTCCCCCACCGGGACCTGGGGCTGTCCTCAATCCGGATCGAGGAGATGCTCCTTCTTCGCTGAGCACAGGTCTGAGCCGGATTCCTGTAGTTTCGAGTCCGGGACAGGCCAAAAGTTCGAGGCGTGTCGTCCTGAGGGAATCAGCTCCCGTCACTGGTAGTGCCAGCTCCCAGAGGCAGAGAGCGAATCAGGCAAGGAAGGATTCCGGGGAGCGCGACGATGCCGTTGCAGGCAACTCCACCAGAGGAACCGGTCATCTCGCGCGGGGACGGAGTTTCTTTGGGACGCGTGGCGGCTCGAAAGCAAAAAAGCGATAGGGAAGAAAAGAGAAGGGGGAGAACCGAAGTTCTCCCCCCTCTGTTGGGTTGCCTATGGAAATGGGTTTCCTTGCGAAAGTGTGCTGGGTGGACAGCTTCCGGCAGTCTCGGCTCCACTTGCGGGGTGCGTCAACCTTGAAGTTGCGTGTTTAGTTCATCGGATATTACGTTTAACCGAATGAAAACGGCGAGCAAGGTGGGTCGGAAAACTGAGATCAGGAGTGATTTATCACTCGCGATACAGGCATTCCAGCGTGATTCGGGCATGGAGAAAGTATTGCAGCGATTGGTTCTTAATAATGTTCGATCGTCGAAGACGAAAGATTGCGGCCTACAGTCTATCGCGTTACTACCCACTACGTTCCCTAAATACCGAGACACTTTATGAAACTTTCGATCCTCCTGGCCGCCCTGTTCATGTCGCTAGTAACAAGTTTATATGCCGCGGAAGGCGGCGATCGTATTTTCGAGCTACGTACTTACTACGCTAATGAGGGGAAGCTGGACGCGCTACACAAGCGATTTCGTGACCACACCTGTGAGCTTTTCGAGAAACACGGGATGCAGAATGTAGGGTATTGGGTTCCAGTGAAGAATGAATCCAATGCATTGATCTACATTGTTTCGCACGCGGGCCGTAAAGCGGCACAAGAATCATGGAGCGCCTTTCTCAAGGACCCGGCGTGGGTTGCGGCATACAAGGCTTCGATCGCAGGCGGGAAACTTGTGCGTAAGATTGACCGGGTATTTCTTACGGCCACGGATTACTCCCCTGCTCTAAAGATTGAATCCCAGAATCCCAATAGACTCTTTGAACTGCGGACTTATACGACTCATGATGGCAAGCGAGCCAATATCAACAAACGCTTTCGTGATCACACATGCGCGCTTTTTACCAAGCATGGGATCAGCAACCTTCTGTATTGTGATCTGATGGAAGACCAGCAGTCCGCGAATGTGACCCTGACTTATCTTATCGCGCACAAGGATGAGAATGCCCGTGCTGCATCGTGGGAGGCCTTTCGAAAGGACCCGGCTTGGCAGGCTGCCCGCAAGGCCTCTCAGGTAGACGGCCCGATCCTCCTCAAAAAAGGGGGTGTCAAGTCGATCCTACTTGCTCCGGTTGATTACTCCGCAATGAAGTAGAATCCGGGGGAGAGCGACCGGCAGCAGGTCTTGCTTCTGACGATTTTACTACGGGCCTCTTTGAGGGGCTATCCGCAGAGAAGAACCTTACAGGTGAGGCCTTGTCCCCCGATCTTGGGAATGGTTAGTTTGGGCATCATGCTCCGTCTTATTCTATCTCTGTCTCTCGCTGGCTTCGTTTCGGCGGCGGACCTTCCTCAAAAACCAAATATCATCTGGATCATGTGTGATGATCTCGGGTATGGCGATCTGGGGTCCTTCGGGCAGAAGAGTATCTCCACTCCGCGGCTTGATGAAATGGCCGGGGAAGGAATGCGATTCACCGATTTTTATGCGGGATGCACCGTATGTCGGCCCTCCCGGCTCTCTCTCTGGACCGGTAAGCACATGGGGCATACGCCCATCTCCTCGAACGCAAACTACAATTTCAAGCCCGAGGACGTCACGGTTGCGGAACTTCTGAAGACGGTGGGTTACCGCACGGGAGGAGTTGGCAAATGGGCGATGGGAGGAGTGGAAACCAGCGGGTTTCCGCTCAAGAACGGATTCGACTTTTGGATGGGCTATCTCGATCAGGGACAGGCTCACAATTACTATCCCACTCACCTGTGGTTAAATGAGAAAAAATTTCCCCTTGCAGGTAACGTTATTTCCAAGCACCCGGGCTCTCGGGGAAGGGTAGCATCCAAGAAAGTAACCTGGTCCCATCCAGTCATGACTGAGCAGGCCTTTTCTTTTGTGAGGGGTTGTAAGGATCAGCCGTTTCTCCTGCACGTTCATTGGACAATTCCTCATGCGAACAATGAGGGGGGGCGCGTGTATGGTGATGGAATGGAGGTGCCGGACTACGGGCCCTATAAGAAACGCGACTGGAAAAATACAAGTAAGGGGCAGGCAGCAATGATCAGCTGGATGGACCGAGATGTAGGCCGTCTTATCGATCTTCTCCGTGAGTTGAAAATTGATCATAGGACTCTGGTGGTCTTTACCTCTGACAATGGGCCCCACTCAGAGGGGGGGCATAAGCATGAGGTCTTTGATGCCAATGGCCCCTTGCGGGGGTTTAAACGGGACCTTTACGAGGGGGGTATTCGGGTGCCAACCATCGCGTGGTGGCCCGGGGTGGTTGAGGCCGGCACAACCTGTTCCGAGCCACTTGCCTTCTGGGACTTTCTTCCCACCGCCTGTGAGTTGGCCGGAGTGAAAACCCCGGCTGGCCTTGATGGGTTCTCATTCGTGAACGCTCTGAGTGGAAAGCCGCAGAGAAGTCACGATTACCTCTATTGGAAGTATGGGAAGAAAGAGGCGGTGCGTTCCGGGAAGTGGAAACTGGTCAGGGCAAGCCCCGGGAGGCCAGTGGAGCTTTATGATCTCAAGGCCGACCCCGGGGAGCAGCGCGATGTGGCCGGCGGCTACCAGGAAGAGGTGGAAAGACTGCAGGGCTACATGGCCGAGGCCGGGAAGTAGTGAACGATTGAGGGTCACGTGATCCTGTCACGCGGAGGGCCTTCCTGGGCCCTCTCTAAACGGCAAGCTTGCCAAGTGTCGGCGGGGACTCTAAATCCCGGCTCATGGCAGAAACATTGCGTTGGGGCATCCTGAGCACGGCAGGGATTGCATGTAAGAACTGGGAAGCGATCAGGAATTCCGGGAATGGGGTTGTCACGGCAGTGGCAAGCCGTGATGCGGCCAAGGCCCAGCAGTTCATTGATGGCTGCCAGGCGGAGGTTCCTTTTGAAGATGTGCCGCGGGCGATCGGGGGCTATGACGAGATCATCGCTGCTGATGACGTGGATGCGGTCTACATTCCCCTGCCCACTGGATTGCGCAAGGAGTGGGTTATCAAGGCAGCCAACGCGGGCAAGCACGTGATGTGTGAAAAACCCTGTGCGGTCAGTCATGCGGATCTGGTGGAAATGACAGATGCCTGCGCGGCCAACAACGTGCAGTTCATGGACGGGATCATGTATACCCACAGTGATCGGATGCCGCAATTGCGGGCTGCCCTCGATGACTCCGCGAACGTTGGCAAGATCACCCGGATCGCCTCGGCCTTCAGCTTCTGTGCGCCTCCTGAATTTCTGGCGGACAATATCCGGCTCAGCAGTGATTTAGAGCCTGCTGGCTGCCTGGGGGATCTGGGGTGGTACACTATCAGAGCAACGCTCTTTGCGATGAACTATGAGATGCCTAAGTCCCTTCGGGCCACGATGCTTTCCAGTGCTTCGCGGGCGGACAGTCCTGATCAGGTTCCCACCGAGCTGAGTGCTGAGCTATTTTTCGACAACGGCATTTCAGCAACCTTTTATAATTCCTTTCTGACCAATCACCAGCAGTGGTTGCATATCAGTGGCGACCAGGGAAATATTCGGGTTGATGACCTGGTTCTTCCCTATTCGGATGGTGAGCTCGACTTCCAAATTAACAATGCCCAGTTCGTGATCGAGGGCTGCAAGTTCACCATGGAGAAGCATCTCCGACGTGAGTTTGTTACGGAGCCGGGTGGCAATGATCCTGCCGCACAGGAAACCAAGCTCTTTCGTAATTTCGGGGATCTCGCCCTGGGAGGAACACCGGATCCCTTCTGGCCTGAGGCATCTCTCAAGACCCAGGCGATTCTCGATGCCTGTCTCGAGTCAGCGCAGAATGGAAGCAAGGTGATTGAATTCTGAGCGCGCTTCTATTCTAGTCCAGCAAAGCGCCTACCACCTCGCCAAATTCATCGGTAAGGCGGAAGTCACGACCCTGATGGGGGAAAGTGAAGTTCTTGTGTTGCAGGCCGAGGCAGTGGAGAAGAGTAGCGTGCAGATCATGGACATGGACTTTGTCCCTCTCCGCGAAGTAGCCGAATTCATCGGTTGCCCCATGAACAATTCCCGGCCGAATCCCTCCCCCTGCCAACCACATTGTGAAGCCATGCGGGTGATGATCTCTGCCAGCTCCTTGCCCATTTCCCTGTGACATCGGAGTGCGACCAAATTCTCCGCCCCAGATAACAAGGGTTTCGTCGAGAAGACCACGCTGGCGCAGATCGGTCAGGAGGGCGGCAATGGGCTGATCCACCGACTGGCAGCGTTTCGAATGCTCCTTCTCTATGGAACCATGGGAATCCCACCCCTTATCGTAGAGCTGAATAAAGCGGACCCCACGTTCGGTCAGTCTGCGAGCGAGTAGACAGTTATTGGCAAAAGAGGCTTCTCCAGGTTTTGCACCGTAAAATTCGCGTGCCGATGCCGGTTCATTGGAGATGTCAGTGAGCTCCGGAACGGCCACCTGCATACGGTATGCCAGCTCATACTGGGCAATCCGGGCGGAGATTTCCGGGTCATTGACGGCTGCGTGCCGGCGTTGATTCATCCATTTCAGGAGATTGAGCTGGCGACGGCGCTCGGACCGGCTGATCCCGGGAGGATTAGCAATGTGGAGGACAGGGTCGCCAGAAGTACGGAAGGTCGTGCCTTGGTGTTCCGAAGGGAGAAAGCCTGCTCCCCAGTAACTGTCGAGAAGCGGTTGGCGATTCTGGCCTGAAACGAGGACCACGAATGAGGGAAGATCGCTGTTTTCTGATCCAAGGCCATAAGACAGCCAGGAGCCCATCGAGGGTCGTCCGAAACGTACGCTGCCTGTGTTCATGAACATCACGGCAGGATCGTGGTTAAAGCTGTCGGTATGCAGGGAACGAATGACAGCGATCTCATCAATAACCTTTCCAACGTGGGGAAAGAGGTCGGAGACTTCGGTTCCGCTCTGCCCCCGGGATTGAAAGTTCCACGGAGAGCCCTTTACCTTGGGCCGGGCCTCTTTGATCATCGCAAACTCATGGTTCCTGATGAGCTCCGGAGGCATTTCCCTTCCGTGTTGCTGCGTCAGAGTGGGCTTTGGATCAAAAGTATCCACGTGAGAGGGCCCCCCTGACATGAACAGGTAAATGACTCGTCGAGCCCGGGGGGCAAGATGCTGAAGACCTGCGCTTTTCCCGTATTCTGCTTTGAACATGGAGGCAAGGGCTAACGACCCAAGAGCGAGAGGAGCACTTCCAAGAAGTTGCCGCCTGGTTATCTCGTGGCTGACAGAGTCAAACATCATTCGCGTGTCAGCGTTTCGTCGAGATTCAGCAGGATCGCTGCCACGGATATCCATCCGTCGGCACCTTCACCTTCCTCCGCGAGAAAGGTAAGGAACATTTTGCGCTCTTCGGCATCAGGTGATCGGCTCAGACAAGTCTGGAAGGCATGCTCCAGACGCTGGTGTTTTCTGGGATGAGAGGCCGTGATACGCGCGGCAAAAAATCTGGCACATTCGTGGAAGATAGGATCGTTCAGTGTGACAAGAGCCTGCCGGGGGGTGTTGGTTACTGAGCGGCTTGTGACGCAGACTTGGCGAGACGGAGCATCAAACGATGCCAGAGAAGGATGAAGCAGCATGCGTTTCCAGTAAGTGTACATCGACTTACGGTGGCGATCATCCCCGGTAGAATCTTTCCAAGTGAAATTGGAATTCCCGGGTTCGTTCTGGCCGGTTTCCTCGTAAAGCCCCTCAGGCTGCGAGGGAAAAACCGGCGGCCCACCCACCTTGTGAACAAGAAGTCCGCTTATCGCCAGAGCGTTGTCTCGAATTTGTTCGGCTGCATGGCGAGAGCGCGACATGCGGCTAAGCAGTCGGTTGGCAGGATCTGCCGCTCGCTGTCTGGGAGTCTGAACAGAGGATTGCCGGTATGTCTCCGAGTTTACAATCAGGCGCACGAGGTCCTTTCGACTCCATCCGTTGCTTTTGAACTCAATAGCGAGCCAGTCGAGGAGTTCCAGGTGAGAGGGCTTTTCACCCATCACTCCAAAATCTGCAGATGTAGCGACCAGACCTTTGCCGAAAAAATGCTGCCAGAGATAATTGACTGCTACCCGTGAGGTGAGGGGGTGTTCCGGTTGGAACAGCCAGCGAGCGAAGTCCAGGCGAGTGGCATTTTTACCACCGGCGATAGCTGGAAGAACGGCGGGGACCGCTGGGAAGACTCGCGGCCCCTTGTCCTTGTAGTTGCCCCGGATGTGGACGTGTGTTTCCCGGGGAGCAGGAAGTTCATCCATGACGTGGATCTTGATGGGCTTCTGGCGGTGGGACGCGAGTTCAGCCTGCAGTTTCTGGATTTCAGCTCCCGCTGTTCCAATCTGGCCCGGGTCGGGGAGAGCTGTGGTGTAGAGGCGGATCTGGCGGAGGTCTCCTTCAAAGTGGAAGGCATTGGGGGTTTTCGAGTTCGTGTAGCCGGCTCCGATAGCGAGTGGTCGCGTACTCACCGAAATTCGCCCGGGAATATTCCCGATCACCCTGGCCGCCTTGTCCTCCACGCCATCGACGAAGAGTTTCATGGATTTGCCCGCTTGGAATACGAGGGCGACATGGTGCTCCCGGCCGTCGTTGACGGGGATGCTACCGTGGATCTCGGCCCCGTTCCACGGCTCGTTGGTTGAGGAGATCCAGGCAAAGAGGTGGCCGGGACGGCTGTGCTCCCCAGACTCCCCGCCAATCCCGAAGACGAAGCTGCGGGTCTTGTTCTTCCAGTCGTATTTGGAGGCGATATCCGCCACTTTCTCCTTCGTCCTGAGTACGGCCGTAATACTGAGATCACCGGTGGGGGCATATTTCGCTGGGTCCTTTTCCACATGTCCCTTCTCCCAGGTTCCCAGCAGGCTCGCGTCGGCGGGGGAACTCGCCCTTGGCGCGCTTTTCCGGAGGGTGGCGATCCTGGCTTCCAGTACGGCAGCGCGTTTGCTGTTGTCGTGGGGGGCAAAGTCCATTTTAGGGCCGTGCGTGTCATAGCCACTTCCCAGGTGAGGCACGTTGTTGAAGATGGCAAAGAGCTGGTAGTATTCCTTCTGGCTGATGGAGTCGTGCTTGTGGTCGTGGCACTCGGCACATTCCAGGGTCAATCCCAGCCAGGTCCGTCCCGTGGTCTTGAGCCGGTCAACGACCGTCTTGACCCGGAATTCCTCCTTCCGTGGGTTGTTCCCCTTGGCCTGCATTGCGTTACGGTGGAAGCCTGTTGCTACTTTTTGAGATGTGCTTGCTCCGGGTAGAAGGTCGCCCGCTATCTGGGCGATAGTAAACTGGTCGAAGGGCTCGTCCCTGTTTATGGAATTGATGACCCAGTCGCGATAGACCCACATGTTGCGGGTCCGGTCGGCAGCGTAGCCTGAAGTGTCAGCGTAGCGGGCGAGGTCGAGCCAGTTCTGAGCGAGACGCTCTCCGAAATGAGGTGATGCTAGAAAGCGCTCGACCAAATGAGACCAGGCGCCAGGAGACGTGTCGGACCTGAAGCGGTCCACTTCTTCCTGAGTCGGGGGGATTCCCCGCAGGTCAAAACTGAGGCGGCGGATCAGGGTATGACTAGGGGCTCGGGAAGATGGGAGCAGGCCCTCCTGTCGGAGGCGTTCATGCACGAAGTGATCGATAGGGTTGATTCCTCCGGGGAGGGTGGTTTCCCGGGGTGGCAGAAACGCCCAGTGGCTGGCTTCTGTTTCCCCGTTTGTCCGGAGATCGGGCAGAAGAGCAAGAAGGAGAATCGCAGCTGATCTCAGGGAGAAAGATGTCACGTAAGAACGGATTCTTCCGGCTGTTTCGGATTTCTGCTGCGCGGCTTTCATGGTCGTCGCTCTTCTTCAATGTCATAGACATCAAACCAGACGTAAATGGGGTGACCGGCAGGAACACACTTCGGGATATAGTCCTCAAGAAATTCCTGAAGCTGGATCGGGAGATCGCAGATTCGCTTTCCGCGCATGTCGTTATTCCATTGAATGATTTCGCGGCGCTGGTGCGGATTGGCTTTGTCAGTGATCCATTGTTCAACAGACTTGTCATCCGCACCGGTGGACACAAACTCCCGGAGAGATGCAGCGGTCAGTCCGGTAAAATCGAAAAAGAAGTTATCCAGGGGGCAGTCGAATTTGTATTCCCCAAGCTTGTCAGCAATGGCTGCCCGGCATTTGTCGAGGGTCCGGGCGGCGATAACGTAGCCGGCGAGAGTCTCGTGGGGGCTGCGCGGATAATCGCCTGGATTGGTAAAATCAGAGTTGGGCACTTTGACGATTGTCACCTGCTCTTCAGCTGGGTCAAGCCGCCGTTATCCCTGCAGGGAGACCCCTTTGGAGGGCAGGAATAGCCGAACGGAAGTCCTGCCAATCGCGCTACTCGGAATCCAGCCTCTTCAGAAGAGTTTTCCACCCCTTCATGGACCGGTCCAGGTTGTCGCGGGCACTGCCACGGATGCCGTAATGCTGCAGGCCCACAGGACCATCCCAATTCAGGGATTTCAGTTTCCTCAGGACGGCAAGAACGTCGTAGGTGCCGGTGTCGAGCGGCTGAATCAGGGTGTTCCATCCTGTTCCGTCCTTGTCTGCTCCATTGATGGTCACCACGAAGAGGTGGGGGGCTGCTTCCTCAAGGCGCTTGTCGAGTTCCTTACCGTCGACCTTGAGGAAGTGGCAGAGATTGAAGGTGACGCCCAGATTAGCGCGATCGGCAGCCTTGACCAGTCGGACACAGTCCTGCACCCGGTCGGCATAGGCCCCGGCATGAGGGTAGAGTGCAAGACGGACCCCCGATTTGCCGGCGTGGTCGGCGAGTTCCTGGAGTTTTGCTACCACGGGAGCATCAGTGATTGTGGAGTCTGCGGGCCGCCGCCCGCCAACGTAGAGCCAGATGATGGCCTTTCGGCCTTTTGCCTCGGTGATTGCCTTTTTGAGGTTGGAGTTGTGAGTGACCCCGTTACTGCGGAACTCAATGCCATTGTAGAGTGGAGCAAATGTGATCCCGTGCTTGTCCACGGCAGTGAACATTTCGGGGAGGCGGGTTGCCCCGGTGTAGCCGATGCCGGAAAAGCCAAGCTCCTTTACAAGGGCAGCCTGCTGTTCATAGGACTTGGTCTGCCCGTCCCGGGTACCGGTATCCATCGCGAAGAACTTCCACTCGGCGAGACAGAGAGGAGAGAGACCGGTCAGGGCGACAAGGCAGCAGAGGAGGCGAAATTTCATGATTTCTGAGTCAAGGAACTCATTAAGAGCAGTTCAAGCCCGGAGTCGCCAGGCAACCTGAATGCGTGATGGGAGTTCTTACGGCAGAGGAGTGTTGGGCTTGACCGCGTTATCTGGATACTTGCCGTTGAAGACCATCATCTGTTCCCGGGTTTCAGGGACTACGAAGGATTCGTCGATCTTCCCGTTGCTGGCGGTGACAGCCTTCAAGTCGAGTTGGAGGTATCGCGCAAGGAAGGGGTAAGCCGCCATGCGCTTTGAGAGTCCGTAGTCATGTTTCTCGTCGGGAAAGTGGGCATTGGCAACCCTGTCCCGGGCGCCATAGAGTTCATAGATGTGCTGAACGAAGGGGAATTCGACCCTGGGAGTGTTGAGGGTCCAGTCACTGCCGTTGGAAATCAGGAGTTGCGGACGCGGGGCGGCGAGGGCGGCGATTTCAACATTGTTGGTCTTGTGGGCTTTGCTCCAGTGGATTGGCATTCCGCTTTCGCAATTGCAGCCACCGAAGAAGTGGGCGGAGACCTGGCAGACGGGAATGGTGACCGCCACCCGCTCGTCGAGGGCAGAGAGGATAAAGGTCTGGGTGCCGCCCCCGGAACATCCGGTCATTCCGATGCGCTTGGAATCGACGTCGGGCAGGGTGAGAAGGAAGTCGAGAGCGCGCATGCTGTTCCAAGTCTGCAGGCGGAGGATTTCGGGCGTAGCCCGGTGGTTCCAGCCAGCTTCTTTTGAGTCACCATAGCCCATCATGTCATACTGGAAGACCGCAGCGCCCATCCGGGCGAGGACCGCGCAACGGATCTGGCGCGATTCACGAAAGCGGCCTCCATGGCCATGCGGGCAAAGAATTCCGGCCAGCTTTCCCTTGAACCCGGTGGGACGGTAAAGTGTGCCGGTGACGTAGAATCCAGGGGAGCTTTCGATTGCAACGTTTTCGGCCTGATAGCCTTTATGGACGCGTTTCTTGATGAAGCGAGGATTGAGGGGGGTACGTTCTGGGAGGGTGGAGAGCTTGGCTCCGGCCAGGATGCCGGCCTTCACAGTCGCCTTGCGCTTTTCCCAGCTTTCGAGGTCGGGGGTGGCGGCTTGGAGTCCGGCCAGCTCCTTCCTCGCCGCCTCCTGGTCATGAGCGTGGCCCTTGCGCAGTCCTTCAGAGAAAAGATATGAATGAGCCAGGGTTCCCAGAAGGACTACTATGGCAAAAGGGAGTTTCATTTCTTCAGGGTCGGGTTCAATCCCCGGCAACTCAAGAACGGAGATTAAGAGCTGGGCCCATGCTGAGATTCGCTGCAAATGCAATTAGGGGCACTTGCTCGCTGGGTAAAAGCGCTTTCTGTCTGACCGCTGCACACAAGATTCTGCTAAAATCCCGGGCGAACCTTCCAAAGCTGTGATTCACTTAGTTATGCAGCGATGTTCTTTTGTATATTCACTCTGCTCCATGTTCCTCGCCCTGACCACAATCGGCGATTTGTCCGCCCGCGATCACGTCCTGACCATCGGGGGAGGTTATTCTCCGGCTGGCAACCAGGTCTCCTTGGAGCGGAATGTGATTTTTTTCGAGAAGCTCCGGGCCGAGAAGTTGGGAGGCGATATCAGGCATGACCTGTATTTTGCGGATGGGAATTCGCCGTTACCTGATCTCCAGTTTGAGCCGGAAGGGGGAGAAGTTCCCCGAGCTAATCTTTACATGGCGGGGTTGTTCGGATCAGAGAGGGGCATCGCGAATCATTATCGTGACAACGAGCTGAAGAATACCCGGGACCTTTCAAGCCCTGACGCGGTGGAGCGATGGTTTGAGGAGGAAGGGTCAAAGCTTGAGTCTGGGGATCGCCTCATCCTTTACGTCACCTCCCATGGGGGTCGAAGTGGGAACAAGGACAACAAGTTCAACACGAAGATCTGGATGTGGAATCGTCGGATCCTCGAAGCATCCCGCCTTGCTGGTTGGATAGCGAAGCTCCCCGAGGGGGTCAGAGTCATGACTGTGATGGTCCAGTGTTATGCGGGAGGGTTCTCCCATCTCATCTTTGATGAGAACAATGAGAAGAAAGACAGTGTTGATCGTCGCGTATGTGGGTTCTTTGCCACGGTCTGTGACCGCGAAGCGGCTGGATGTACCCCGGATGTGAATGAAGCCAACTATGATGAATTTAGCAGTCACTTCTGGGCGGCTTTGCGGGGTAAAACCCGAATGGAGGAACCGGTGGGTCACTGCGATTATGATGGGAATGGGAAGATCTCATTCGAGGAGGCGCACGCTTACGCCATTCTAACTTCCCGCAATATCGATATTCCGGTTAAGACGAGCGGAGCTTTCCTGCGGGTCCACAGTCGCCTTCATTCCGAAAAGGAAGAAGAGGAGGGTCTGCTGGGTCTGGAAACCCCTTATTCAGTTATTCTGGAGCGAGCCGGTAAAGTAGACCGAGCGGTCCTGGAAGGGCTCTCCGGGCGTCTCAACCTGAAAGGGGAAAATCGCGGGACACAGGCGCGGGACGGAGTTTCAGCTTTAGCCAAAAAGATCCGGAAGGTGGAGGAGGAGAAAAAAGCGCATAAAAAGAAGTTCGATTCGGCGCGGGGAGTGCTTTCGAGAGATCTACGAAATCGTTGGCCGGATCTCGAGAACAGGTATAGTCCGGGGGCGGTACGCCTCCTCAGTAAAGAGAAGAGGCAAAGCCAATTCGTATCAGCGGTTGAGGAGCACCCAAGGTTTGAGGAGTGGTCAAAGTTGAGGGCAGAGCGCGCCAAACTTAGCGATCGCGACCTTCAGCTCTCCAAGGAGTATGCGAGTTGGCGGAGGTTCCTGCGGGCGTTTGAAAATGTGGCTTACGCGGCCAATCTTCCAGTCATTTGTGGGGAGGCTGTGGTGGGGACCTATATGTGGATCCTTGCGGCGGAGCAGGAGGGATTTTCCGGTAATTAGGGAGAGACACTTCCTTGGATAGCCTTGACGGTGTGGCATGGCTATTCTCTCCGAGGTCAGGCCTCGGGTTGAGTTGATCAGACGGAAGCGGTGGGAAACAACTCCTCGAGAATGCTGCTCCAGCTTCCGTTGCGCGAGGCACACCGGTAGTTTCTCAGGTGACTCGCGGCATTTTCGAGGAGCTGACTGCAGAAGTGAGGTTCAGATTCGCCTCGATGGAGGAGGATGCTGAGTGCTTCCGTATCGCCAAAGGGGAAAAGTCCCGGATAGTCCTCCCCCAGCAGGCTGGTGGAGGCATCGTTACGGGAGGCCACTATCGGGATTTGTGCGGCGGCGGCCTCGTTCATGGCGCACCCTCCCCCTTCCTGCAAGGAGGTGAGAGCGAAGAGGTCGCTGGAAGCGATGAGTCGGAAGGCCTCCTCTGTTTCGAGGGGCCCAAGCCACTTGTAACGCGGGTTTTCTGCCTCCTCGCGCTCGACCTCAGCAGTAAATTGTTCCTCCAAGATGGATCCGGCGTGAAGGATACGGATTCTTGAGGCAGGAGGGAGGAGTCTGGAGGCCCGGGCAGTGCGCATAGGGTCTTTCACCGCTCGAAGGTGGCCGACTACACATACCAAAAAGTCGTTTCCACTCCGTTGGTTGCTTCCCCTCAGGGCGGGATGGTCGGGGGCAGAGAGGGGGATAACACGAGCCTTGGTCTGGTGATGTTCAGGGAGACGGGCGAGCGCTTTGTCCTGATAAACCACGATAAGGTCAGCCATCTGGAGAGAGGAAAGAGAGTTTGGCGAGAGGCTGGGGTAGAGATCGGTCCCCGTGAGGGCGACGACGATTGGTGTATGGCCGTGTTGATGGCATTCAGCCACGGCACGGTGGCTCTTCTCTGCGTTGAGGGCGATCAGGAGATCAACATTTTTTCCATCCCATTCAGAGGCAATCCGGACTTCGTGACCGAGGGCCGAGAGTTCAGAGGCCCAGCGTATTGCACTACTGGCATTCCCGTTGTGCAGGGAGCCGGGAGACACGATAAGAATGTTCAAGGCCCGCAACCCTAAGGCCATCCGCGGTAGACGCAATCATGGAGGCAGGGCTCCCCGGAATGATCTCTCTGGTGCGGCGCCTGTGAGCCCATCTGCAATTGAGCCATGATGAGGGGGGTCAAGC
>Ga0315331_10002434_pt1 | contig 14153 bp, 17 predicted proteins | sample M160m34915metaG_FD_203456 | JGI IMG/M metagenome (GOLD analysis project Ga0315331, IMG submission 203456) | Ammonia-oxidizing marine archaeal communities from Monterey Bay, California, United States - M1 60m 34915 | ecosystem: Environmental > Aquatic > Marine > Intertidal zone | place: USA...
CACAACACACCAACAGAAAAGTCAGCGAGTCAACACAAAAAAACTGTATCATCCGTTACAAAAAGGGCCATCGGGGGTAACGGGCCGTCGCTATAGCGTTAATTACCCCTCAGAAATTTATGCCAAAAAGTCAAGGTTGAATTGTTCCAATCCTTTATCTGTTAGCACATGATTAGCCATATTATCGAACACTTTAGGCGGTATTGTACATATATGTGCACCTAATTCAAAAGCTTTACCAACTGACTGAACATCTCTAATAGAAGCAGCCAGTATAATAGTATTAATGAACTGTTTCTTGTAAACCTTACTAATATCTGCTATTAAACTAAGACCACTAAGGCTGTTATCATCCATTCTACCGATAAACGGTGAAACATACGTTGCACCTGCTAATCCACACAATAATGCCTGGGATACACTAAATACTAGGGTCATATTGACTCTAATATCTATATTTGATAAATGTTTACACGCTTTAAGCCCTTCTATAGTACAAGGAAGCTTAACTGTAGCTACGTTACCGTAGTTTTGATTAACATTCATACCATTAGAGATAAGCTCACTAGAACTCTCTCCCATTACCTCTATGCTAAGATCTTCTACTCCTAGTTCTATTATATCATTATAAACCTTCCAAGGATCTCTACCACTCTTTCTAATAAGAGTAGGATTAGTAGTAACTCCTCCTATAAGACCAGTGTTAACTCTGTCTTCTATGTCCTTTACTTCAGCAGTATCAAGGAATAACTTCATCTGAACCTCTTGGGTGTTGGGTGTAGGTGTTATAAGATATCCATTCATCGGATATAAGTATAAGGGGAATGGTTGTCTACGAAGTAGGCAAGAATTCCCCTTTGAGGGGGCGAGTCCACCCTTCTCTCCCCCTGTATACGTGACGACTCAAACTAAACCCAGGTAGGGACTGAGTTTTGGCCTTTGTCTATTCTGTTAGCTGCATCTCTTTGGTCTTTATTCATTCCTAAGACTAGGTGGTCAGCAGAGGCTGTAGGGTTGTCTAAATAGTCTTGTAGCATAGATTGCCACTCTTGTGCTTTTCGTTCCTTCACGGCCTCGTGAGCACTAATAGAGAGAGCATCTGTATAATACTTCACTCCTTGAGCAAGACAATCTAATCTGTCATCATGTTTAACTGCACCTTTCTCTCTACACATCCTACTCATTTGGTAAAACAGCATGTACATAAGTCGTTTCTCAGGAGCTTCATCTGGGTTTGACTTGTAATCCCACTCGATGACTTTCCTATCGACAACCAGACGATGCTGGTTAAGGACAGGCTCAAGAGAATCAATAATCCTATCTTCCTTTCTAACATTAGCTCTTACCTCTTCTATGTCTATGTGTAGACCAGTTTGTTGAAGGTGTTTCTTGAATAGTTCAGCGACTATACCATCTCCAAAGTTTGTCTCTATAACGAGTTTAGTAACTCCATACTTTCTACATCCTCTGAGTATGTTGAGCAAGGTATCGTCTGAGTACCCGTCTCTGTACGCACGCATTTCATGCAGGTATAGAAATCCATTCTTTTGGGAAAGGAAAGCTGCTGATGTCTCATCCGTTCCTCTACCCGAAGGATCAACGGAGCATATAGTTTCGCTGTATTCGGTCCACTCTCCTTGAAGCTGCATTGGAGAATAAAAATAATCTCCTGGTAAGCCGACAGTGGGAAGTTCTTTGATGACGTTTTGTGGATCTGAGCACCAGACAATTCTATCGGGAGCAGTGTCCCTATTAATACTGGTGACAATAAGGTCAGCCATCTTAAGTGGAAATTTCTCTGCATCAGATAAGCTTGTGTCTAGTTGGAACTGAAGCATGTAGTTACTACGTCCCATAGCAGCTTCACGTTCTAGAAGATCTTCATCACCAAATCTGTCTGGATCTGTTACTGACCATTCATCTACACCTTTTTCTACATCTTCTTGTATCTGTGGTGCTAGTAATCCTTCGTATTGACTAAGCTTTCCTTTTCTAGGGTATCTACTTGGCCAAACGAACGGACGGTAGTTACGCTCTGCCAGCTTACGATAAACAGTAAAAGTAGTCTGAGGAGTCCCGAGATACATAATACGGCTATCAGTTTTGGGTGTAAGGATAGACTCGGCTTCCGTGCAAAGTTGAAGAAGTTTCTCACGCATCAACTCCGTCATGCTGTTTCCTGGGACTTCTATGTCGTCTAGAATCATTAAGTCTGCCCGTGAGCCAGTAAGTTGCCCAGTGATACCAACGCTTTTTACGCTTGGAGCCTGATGAGGCGAGCATTGTACGTCGAAGGAGATACGACTCCACCTTGCCTCGTCGCTTTTTGGTTGTAAGTGATTTAACCATGCTGTCTCGATAATAAGTTTTTGTAAAAAGATTGACATGTTATCTGCACGTTCTTTAGACGCTGAGATAATCATTATCTTTCTTTCTGCATCTTTAAACAGAGTCCACAGGACAAAAGCTCCAGTAATCCAAGATTTTCCGACTCCTCGGAAGGCTTGAATCTGTAAACGCTTTGGTCCGTGTTGTAGATAGTCTGCTATAGAGTATTGTGCTCTAGTTGGAGGAGGTAGATCAAGCTGATCCCATAATGCACTCAGAAACAGCTTGAAATCGTCCTGTAGAGCCTCTAAAGGGTTCTCCATGTGTGTTTGTTCATTTAATATGTTTAATGCTGTTTACAGCCTTTAAACGGTCCTTTGGAGACATGTCAACATTTTTTTTAGATCTAATTGATGCATTCATTAAAGGACCAATCATAAATGGTGTTTGATCTACTAATTCTAAGCCACTTCCTATTGTATTACGAATATTTTTACCAGTAGGTTGTTTAACAGTTGAATATAAATCATTCCCAAACTGTGCTGCGTCTGCTCCTATACCTAAGAAGGGGATCGTACCTGCTGCTGCTCCTGCTATCTTTAAAGCTGGTTTAGGTATTTGACTACCAATCTTTAAAAGCTTTTTAGAAAACATTAAAGAACCATCAGATAATTCTTGGAATCCAGGTAAATTTCCCCATAATCTCTGATATAATCCTTTCTTTTTAGCTCCTGTTGTTTTCAATCCAAACTTAGGGGCTGTTTCTGCTGATATAGTACTTCCTTTTAGTATAATATTACTATTAGGAGGTGGTACTTCGTTTAAAAAGTCAGGTACATATTTAAGAGATGCTCTTGCTAATTCGCCTTTACCCATTTTACTTAAATCCTTACCTGGATATTTTTTAGCAAACCAAGCTTGGGCATGTGGATTACCTTCAAACATATTTGAGGTAGCTACATCTAAATTCCAAACTTTCTTGGCTGGATCATAGACAAGTTCAGTATCTCCAAAAGCTACAAAAGTATCAGCATATAATGTATCTCTTAGCCATTTTTTATTAGCAACATATTTATCAATAGATGCCTGTGTTTTTAATCCTTTAGCTTTTAAACTATCTATAAGCTTAGCTTTTTGTTCAGAGGCTTGTACTACCTCTGCCATTTCTTTAGTAAGGTTTTTAGTAAAATCAGACATATCAATAACTCTTTTTAGATTTAATCCTCTTAGCTCTTTCTTCAAGATAAGATGACTTAGCTTCTCTCATTTCTTTGTATTCTTTTGCATCAGCTTTGTCTTTTGAAGACTCATAGGTTGCTGTACCTGTAAATTCTTTTGCCATTAGCTGATATGATTTAGTATAAGTTGCTCTCTGGAATGGTTACATCCAAATGTTGAACGCATCCATCGGAGCCAATGACTGCTACCTTTGCCCTGATTACAAGATCGACAGGCTGGAACCAAATTACTTGCAAGGCTTTCGCCACCGTTTGTTTTAGCTTTAACATGATCGAGTGTAAGTTCTGTAAGTTCATAGTTGTTTCCGCAATATACACACTGACAATTAAATTTCTCCTTAATGGCTTTACGCCACAAACGCTTAGCGTCAGGACTTGTCATGGTTATTAGGTTGTATAAGTAGTGTTGTGGACTAGGTAGTAGTGGGGTCATTTACGAATTTTTAGTCTGCTTTTACGGTTAATAGATGGAGACTGGGTTCTGCCTTCAGTAGTACTTCCTTTATAATGAGCAGCATCTTTGCCGTCATGGTTTCCGTAAGTACCTAGTTTTCTATTTAGCTTGTTAGCATTACTTTTAATTCGTTTACCTTTAGGTGTTTTTTGATATTCACTTTGTTGTTTAAGCCTTTTTTTACGAGCTTCAGGATTCTTCCTGTAATACTCAGCTGTGCTTCCTGCCATACATTCTGCTCTGTACTAATTCGGGATCGACTTTAGGCATGATAGAGGCAAGCTTAGAAAGGTGATTACCTTCTATAGCTATGCCACTGATATCATTTGTTTTCAGCCATTCACAGGCTGCTTTTAAATCTTGAGTAGTTGCTTCGCCACTTTTGACTCTCTTTAGAAATTCTTTAGTAACGAGGTTATGTAATTCATTAAATTGGGTTTCAGTGGCTTTCTTCATTACTCTTTACTTCCTGGAAATAGATTACGTCTGACAATCTCTACTGCTTTATCGTCAATAGTATTATCAGTGGATTTTGCATATGCCTCTAGCAGTTGGACAATTAAGTTCTTCACTGCAGTAGTGGAGAGGAATGTCATTAGGATGGGTTTAATGATGATCATTTTCTGAGAGATTCGGGTAGTTGTAATTTTTGTATGTCCTCAATTTGTTGCTTTCTTTCTTGAAGTTGTTCTATTACTTGACCAGTAGGTGAGTTCTTAAAGTTATTAAAGATGTTTGCACCTACTGCTCCGAGGATCACGAGGCCAGCTATGATAGCTATTTTAACTTTCATCTACTTTCTTAGTTGTTTTTTTCTTAGCTGTAGTTTTCTTAGCTTTAGCTTTTACTTCTACTTCTTTTTGCCATTGATCACTTAAAGTACTCATGTTTTATCATTGGGTTTAGTTGGACATTCATACTCCTGTTCATTCCAAGGGAATTTCTTTTCTTTAGGAGTACAGGTTTTTTCTAGATACTCTTTAACAGCATCCTTTTTATTCTTTTCGTATTTGACTATTGGTACTACGTCGTTACACATGGTATATACACGTGTACCTTCAGCTAACATGAAACCTTTTCGTTGTAGTTCAGCACATCTCAGCATCCGAGTTAGCTCATAATCAAGCCTCATCTTTTCTTCTTGCCGTTTGGCTATACGTCTGCATTGTGCTAAACCACTACGGTCTAGAGGTACCATGAAGTTAAGCTGTCCTCCCCAGTTCTCAGCTACTGTGTAGCTTCTCTGAAGCATCTCTTCGTCATAAGGTGTTGTATGATTCCCCATGTAGAAGGGACTGAACGTCATCGTTGCTCCATTGCAACTGACACCAGATCCATAATGTTGCCTACTTGGTGCTCCATTATTTTGAAATTGAACAGCTTGATTTGTAACATTTCCAGTCGCTGCTGCAACAGGATTTGACACATTAGTTGTTTCTGGATCTGATGCTTTAACAGGTGCTACTGAGAGAAGACTGACAAGGAGACAGTAGTAGAGTCCGTTTCGATAGTTCTTTCTATCTCTGTTAATTCGATCACCTGACTGGCTGCTCGTGTTACTACCTCTAGTGAGAAGTCGGAACCAGCTGTTGTCATATTGAAGATTGAATCGCTGTCTACTATGCCTCCAGAGGTTGCTGATGAATGGGTTATGTTGTCCCCAGACCATTTGTTTAACGCTGCTCCATAGGTGGTTGTTGTTATCTCTTCTGTTATTTCTTGAGTTGTAGTTGTAGTACTGTTCATAGAACCCTGGGTGAAGTTGGGTTGTACTAATTCAGCTCTTACTACCGTGGGTGATGCCAGTAGGAAAAGTAAAAGCCATTTCTTCATGTTTCTTTTTTCTTAGCCATAGGACAATCTACGGTTTGTGGTTTGCCATTGTTTTTATTACCAGTGGTCAAGCCAAAAGTTGCAAGTGCTCCCGTAAACACACTGGCAACGAACGTGATATCTGAATTACCTGATTTCTTAACCATAGGTAATTCTACGTAGTTCATCGTAATGATAAATCCAGACCAGACAACAACGCCCAATCTGACAAATGTACCAAGTACTTCTATTTGATGTTCTTTATCCTCTACAGCATCTTTCAGCTTTCCAAGGACTCCTTTTTCTTTTTCTGGCGGTTTTCCTTCCATTTATCTACTTTCTTTTGTAAGAACTTTTGTATTTGTTTTTTTAATTTGTCAAATAAAGGAGTAGCTAAGGTGGTAGTAGCTACAGCTGCTACAGCTGCATAAGTAGCCGTTGTGACTACTGCAGCTGAAGGTAAGGGTAGATCTATTTTAACAACTGGTATTCTAAGAGTAGGTTGTTCAGTTGTAGCAGTTTCTGCATCTTCTGTTTCCTCTGGAATCTCTTCTAATTCAACACCTTTTGGAGCTGTTAAATTTTGAGGTGGTATGACTACAGTAGGAAACACAGGCATTTCTGCTGTTGGTTGCCTTAGAGGTATGCTAGGCATATCTAAAGCTTTGGGTAGTTTAGGGACTTTCACCTAACTATGAGTTGTCCGCATAAAACTGTTTTTTAAGGGCTTCTAAACCAGCAGCATTACCTGCGAATGCGTCATTCAAATGGTCTGTAAGTGCAAACGCCCATTTTTCATCTACAGTTGTACATTTACCAGCGTCTTCATCCCTTTTTATTTCTTCTGCTGTTAGTGAAGTAGTAGGTCGATCAGTTGTAGATTTTCCATCAAAGATTTGAAGTACCTTGGCATTATCAGGTAACTGAGTTAAATTTAATAATGCCGTTGGTGTGAACCTATCTTTTAAAGCATCTTTAGTATCTGCTTCGTATATCTCTGGAATATGATTGTCGTCAGCTAAAAAAGTAAATTTTGCCATGTTTTTAATTTGTTTTAATGTTTACCAATATACGGCAACGATACCTTTGCCACCGTCTCCACCTCTAGCGGAATACCACGTCTGACTGTCTTGGGTGTAATGTCCACTGACACTACCGCCTCCACCGCCGATACCACCATTTCCAGCTCTCGATACACTTACTTGTTGTGCGTTTGCAGACTGATTCCAGTTATAAACAGCTCCGCCGCCACCGCCGAAACCACCATCACCGCCTTGAACCATCATGCCCATGTTGAAATCTTCCCTGTTGAAGAAAGCTCCGCCGCCTCCTCCTCCAGGTGCACCGTTACCTGCTACAAGTTGCTGTTGATAATTATCTTGATTATTAGTACTTATTCCAGCCATGACGATTCCGCCACCGCCACCACCATCTATTTCCCAAGGGAACCACCAGTTTGGATTAGCATTTTCTCCACAACGTTCCTTGTAATTTGGATAAACTGTTGAATCGTGGCTGAAAACTCGACCAACTGCACCTCCAAGAGCTTGCATACCATTACCACCTTTCATAGCGTTTCTACCTTGAGTGGTTTCTTTACTCATACTTATACCAGACATCACATGAGAGCCATCGCCTCCAAGAGCAGCAAATCTTTGTTGTGAGGAAGTGTTTTGTATGTGAGCGTACCACGGAGCATCTTTCATGTTTCCAGTACCCCAACCAGAACCGCCAGTTGCCGCCTGTCTACAAAAATGTGGTCTATTATTACCTTTTCCGAATGGTGATCCTGAAGATGCACCACCTCCTGCACATGTAGCATAGTAACTAAGTCTACTGTCATTCTGTCGAGGTGTTATACCACCTCCTGCAGCAGTATAAGCCTCGGAAACTCCACTGGTAGAAGCAGATCCACCAGTACCCCACGCATCAGCAGCATTAGCTTCGGTGCTATAGGGAGTGTTCCAAGTGACTCCATTAGTACCGCCGTTTCCTGTTAAATAACTTCCAAAAGAACTTGCTGTACCAGCAGTACTAGCTTGGTCATGTGTCGCACCTCTTCCTGGTTTTCCAACAGTAACTGTAATCGTATTACCTGGAGTTAAACCAGAAATAACTCCTGACGCATATCCTCCTCCTGCTCCTCCTGCAGCACCTTGTCTATCATATTGATTACCATGACCAGCATAGCTTCCACCGCCGCCTCCTCCAATTACAAAAGCAAAAACTTTTGTTACCCCATCAGGGATATACCAACTAAATGTTTGTTGGCAATCATTGAAGAACCTTCTTTGTCTTGTAAAAAGACCATTACCTCCCATTTGGGAGAATCCAGATAAATTCATAATTAGTAAAAAGTTAAATAAATATCAACAACCGATTAACCAACCACGTGTTGAATCGACGTATGTAAAGGTTGCACAACCATCGAAAATATCAATGTAGGCATTTTCAGCACTACCATTTATGTTTTGGCTATTCCTTGCAACAGTGCAATAGCGATCACCAAGGATTCTGATTTTTACAGAATCACCAGCACTAGGACCAGAAGGAAGAGTTATTGTTAATCCTGTTCCGTTGATGACAACCATATCTCCGTTAGCAGCAGTGTAGTTTGCTGTCTTAACAGTAGGAGTTGTACCACCAGAAGAAGGAAGGTTGGTTAGGTTTGAACCATCACCGTGGAATGTAGTTGCATGAACTTGTGACCATTTATAGCCAGATGTACCTAATGAATAACTGTTGTTAACGTAGGGATATACAGTGCCGTAGAAAGCTGTCTGTCTAGAACTATTGCATCTTAAAGACCAGTCACCACTTTGATTTAGAAGCCCGATCTCATTACTATCGTTACAATAGAGATAACCTCTTATACTTCCGTTATGATTATCTCTTATTCGTAATCCACCAGAAGAGCCGTTATAAGCAACTGTCCAGTAATTAGCATCATCTGAATAGAAGTGGTTGGCGTTTCCTGAATGGTATAAACCCATATCAGTACCAGTGAACCTTACCCAGTTAGAACAATAAACATCGCTTAAATAAACAGAGCTACTACTTAACGCACCACCAGAACCTACGTTGGCTTGGTGAAGAACCTCTTGAAGACCCCCATTAATATCTACCTTTAATGCACCACCCAGTGTTTTTTGTATATCCCAGCCACCCCATTTGGCATCTAAGAATCCGTATATACCACCAGAAGAAGCTGAACCATAAAGTTGATAAAGGAAAGTACCACCTGAATCTTCTTGGCATATTCCACCAGAACTACTTGCATTGCATTGAACTATAAGGTTGGAACCATTATGATTTTTAAAATCGTGACCTTGGATTGTAAGAATACCGCTAGTACTATCATCAGCATCACTTCTTAAGAAGCTTGCACCATGTATACCATCAACAGTATCAGCATCTAATCCACTACCAGTACCGTCAACAGTCTTAATAGATGTAAGTATTTCTGCTGCTGTTTGATCTGCTGTTGCACTAGCTTCAATACCATTTAATTTACTGTGGTCAGCATCTGTAAACACGTTGCTATCACTAGCACTTTCAACAAGTGTTCTAATTTCTGCTGCTGTTTGGTCTGCTGTTGCAGAAGCTTCAATAGCATTTAACTTCGTATGGTCTGCATCAGTGAATACGTTTGAATCTGAAGCAGACTCAACAAGAGTTCTTATCTCAGCTGCTGTTTGGTCTGCGGTAGCTGAAGCTTCAATAGCATTTAACTTTGTATGATCTGAATCTGTAAAGACGTTAGAGTCTGTAGCTGATTCAACAAGTGTTCTTATTTCAGCTGCGGTTTGATCAGCTGTAGCATTAGTCTCTATAGTATCTAACTTAGTACCATCAACTGAGACATCTCTTCCATCTACAGTTTGACTACCAGAGAAGGTTAAGTTACCTGTCATCTGATCACCTGACTTAGAAACTAGGTTTCCAGTAGCTGTTACACCACCTTGCCAAGCTGATCCGTTATATACTTTTAACTCACTACCAGTTGTATCAAAGTAAAGATCACCTTCATCTAAACTAGAAGTAGGTGCTGAACTTGCTATACGGTATCTAGCAGCAAAACTATTAATACCACTAAGGTTTGAAGCTACGGTATTAACGTTTGCTATCGAACCTCCTGTAAGGTTCACGTTATTTATATTCGTAGCAACTGTAGTGATATTGCTATTAGCTCCAGCTACTGTAGTAATATTAGAGTTATTACCAGCAACAGTATTTACATTAGATATACTTCCAGCTACTGAGTTAATGTTTGAGGCATTACTTACAGCACTGTTTATATTTGAAGCGTTACTAACAGCTGCATTTATATTAGATGCGTTATTAGCAACTGCGTTGATATTAGTTATATTAGAAGATACTGTAGTAACTTCAGTTGCTTTCGGTACTAACCTATGGAATGTATAAGTATTTAAAGTAGATGTTGTCTCTACTATCATTCCAAAAGTAGAAGCATACGTTGTACTATTAGCTAAACCAGTAATGGTGACTGTTGAGTTACCGACAGTGCCGTTAGCAATTGTCGCCACTCCAGATCCATTGGAGGTAAGGTTGCTTGCGAGAGCTTTAATAGATACAAGAGTTCCAGTCCCGTTATTAACGTCAGGATTAGCGTTAGGAAAAGATGTTTCATTTGCTATTGGTACAAAACCACCAACTTCTTCGACAAGATCAATAATCCTATCATTGATAGCAGCAGTTGTAGCTATTGTTGTGTCGTTATCTGGGAATGATTGACCATCTTTAATAGTGTCACCAGAACTTATATTAAAATATCTAGCGTCTGCTGCTGATGAAGTGAAGAAACTTGTATCGTTTGCACTAGCTCCAGCCTGCTCACTATTAGTGATAACAGTCGCAGAGTTTAGTTTATCTGCAGTTATAGATCCAGTTGCATAATGCTCTGTATCTAAAGCTCCAGCTGCTATGTGCTCAGAGTTTACTACATCATCTTGTATGTTATCACCATCTATACAGTCATTAGAAAGATGAACATGATCTACACTACCGTGTGCATAATGTTCTGAATCTATAGTTGCATGTGCTAACTTTTGACCAGTTACAGAATCATCTGATAAGTGTTCTGTATCAATACTTCCGTCTACATATTGGTTACTATCTATAGAGTTTACAGACATATGAGCAAGATCAACAGCACCTGATGTGATGTGCTCTGAATTGACAGCATTGTCTGCTAATTTAGTACCATCAATAACATCTGATGCTAAATGAACTCTATCTATACTTCCGTCTACATACTGATCACTGTCAACAGAATTTGCTGACATGTGTGCTAAATCTATACTTCCGTCTACGTATTGATTACTGTCAACAGAGTTTGCTGACATGTGTTCTAAGTCAATAGAACCTGCTACATAGTGTTCAGAATCTATAGAATCATTAGCTATCTTAGTACCATCTACTGCGTCTCCAGCTAACTCTGTTCCTCTAATACTGCCAGCGGTGACACTAGCTGTTATCTGTCCTGTTCCAGGTGAGTTATCTGTAATTGTTATACTTTGACCACCTACTACATCAGTGGTTAAAGCTGTATCTATTTTACTATCTGTTCTTGCGTCTTGGGCAGCTGTAGTGCTAACCCTAGTATCATTGCTAACCCAAGTTTCTGTACTTATAATCGTTTCGTCACCAGTAGTCCAAGCAGTATTAATCTTGTTGTTGGATTCCTGTGTAACGTATAAGTTTTGATTGAAGTTATCGTTTAAGTCAGACGACTTAATAGCTGATCCAGCAAAGAATTCTGCTTCTAGCTTTGAGTCGTCTGTTTCTCGATAAATTCTAATAGCCGCATTATTAGCTGGAGCCGTCGGAGTGTTATCCGTTGTGTTGTTAACAAATTGTACGGTAGTTGCATTAAATAATCTAATTGCATCTGTTGCCGTGCCATTGATACTCGCTTTGATATCAGTGGTCTTTAAATATGGAAATGTGAATGAGTAATTGGTGGTGGAGCCATTACCTGTATAAGTTGTTTCGGTTACAGCCATTGATTAGTTGAATTATTACTGGTGGAAGTTTGTGAAGTTCTTTTTCATTACTTCTTGTTGTTTTCCAGGAAGGTCAGTTTGTAATTGTCTTGCATCATCTACTCTTCCTTGTTTGATATACTGATTCATTAAATGTTGATACTTAACACCTTCAAATATATCAGGACGTTCTTTGATTAAGAATCGTTCTGCATTTTCTTGTGCTTCTTTCATTATTGCATCAATCTTTTCAAACACAGGGAGATTCTGTGCAGCTAAAGATACTTTATTACTTCTAGCATCATCACCTGCTGCAGTATGGGCTCTCATCAATCCTGTTTGGTATTGATATTTCTTAGACTTCATCAAAGGAATTAACTTCTTCCAAGGTTCTTGAGAACCTACTAATAAATCTATATATGCTTGTTCTTCTGCATTATACTCATATTTACCATCTGCTGTTCTAGTAGCGTTTGTAGCTTCTCCTCTGTATCCAATTTCACTTAACCAGATCTCCCAATCTTCTTTAGGATCACTTGTTTTTACTGGACTTAATGAGTTAAATATTCTTAACATAGGATTATTAACATCATTAATAGGTTTACCAGTCCATCTATTAATAGCTTCTGGTAATGTTAAATTGAAACCTAATGATCTATTTTTTACATGATCAATTATATCATCATTTAACTGTCTTCTTGAATCACTAATAGATTGACTTAAAGTACTTTGAAGACCACTAGCAGGTACAAACATTCTAGCAGTATTAGCAGTTAATCTATGGTATCCACTAAAATCTCCAGTAGCTATAGCTGTTAAAGGTTCAATACCTTGTAATGGTGACTCACTTAGGAAATTAGCAGTAATAGTCCACATTAGTTTTTGTTGGAAATCTTCAAGTATTGGTGAATCAATATCTCTAGCATAATAAGATAGATCTCCTACTATACCTAAAACTTGTTCAACTGCAGGAATACCTTCATATGACCACCATCTTTTAGTAATAGGATCTCTAATCATTTTAGGTTTATAGTGAAGAGACTTAAATTCCATAGATCTTCTTCTACCATCCCAATGACCATTACCTGTGATATTACCTGTTAGACCGTGATTCATTAGTAATCCAGCTAAAGCATTACTATAAGCTACACGACCCCAGTATTCTTGTTGTTTAAATTTAAAAACAGCTTTCCATTGATCAGTAGTTCTCCAATTAATTTTAAGTTCTCCTAATGCTCGTTTTATATCATCATCTGTTCTAGCCCAAAGAACTTTACGATATCTACCAAAACCAACTATATTAGCAAGAGGTGTATAACTACTAGCCATTTTCATCATACCAGCACTAGAACGTGCAAATGCCATGACTGCTTTTAATCCAGGAAATGCAGTTGTTGCTGTATTTATCCAAGTAGCTAAACCATCATCTGTGTTTAAGGCTATTTCACCAGCAAAGGCTTTAACAGACTCATCATCAATTATTCCAGTTTTAGGATTTTTTAATTTATCATAAGCTTTCCTTTCAGCTGTCATTAAGCTTTCAGGATCAACCCTACCTTTCTTTTCTAATACTTCTGCCCAAGCTTGTACTCTTGCAACTCTAGTAGCTTGAGTAGCTACACCAAACCCATCAACTCCAGTCATACCTGTCATAGCATATCTAGCCCAAGGTGAGTTAGCAAGGTAGTTATCCATTCTTATTTTATTATACTGTACTAACCATCCAATATTACCTTCTTTTTCAGCTACTTTTGCGTATGAATCTAATAGTTTTATGTCATCACTAGCATCTAATACAAAATCTTGTCTTCCTAATTTTGCCATTATACTAGGATCTTTATTGACTTTTTTAACTATTTCATGCATGTATTTTAACTGTCTTTTATTGGTTTCCATATCGGTCCAATAATAATACATCCATCTTTTTAAAGCATCTTGATCACCAGCACCTTTCATAACAGCATGGCTGATTAAAGAAGAGAATGTTTCATTAAAAGTACCTACAGTCTGACCAAGTGTAGCTTTAAAGGTTGATAATCCTGAAAGCATATTATTATATGCAACTGACCATTGAGTTGTAGCAGCAGAATTTAATTTTTTAGGATCAGGACTTACAACAATACCTTTAAGATCAACACTTTCATCCATATACCTTCTAAGTGCATCTATAGTATCTACATTTCCTTTCGTCATTTCAAATGCTCTCATCATAGGATCAAGCATTTCTGGATTAGTTTCTTTTAAATTTCTTAAAAGCTTAAGATAATTTGCAGCATCCTCTGCAGCCCAGATTTCTTCTTGTTTGAATAACTTTTG
>Ga0315331_10002436_pt1 | contig 14145 bp, 7 predicted proteins | sample M160m34915metaG_FD_203456 | JGI IMG/M metagenome (GOLD analysis project Ga0315331, IMG submission 203456) | Ammonia-oxidizing marine archaeal communities from Monterey Bay, California, United States - M1 60m 34915 | ecosystem: Environmental > Aquatic > Marine > Intertidal zone | place: USA...
CCGCGTCTGCGCGCGCAGCGATCGTCAAACGTCCGCCGCACCTCATTGTGACGACCCCGGAGTCGCTCTACTTGATGCTCACGGCGGAGCGGAGCCGTGAGGTGCTACGCGGCGTCCGGACCGTGATCGTGGACGAAATCCACGCCCTGGCGCGGGACAAGCGAGGGACGCATCTGGCGGCCACGCTCGAGCGGCTCGACGTCTTGTGCGATCCGACCGGCGAGAGCCAAAGGCCGGTACGTATTGGCTTGTCGGCGACGCAGCGACCGATCGAGACCGTGGCGCGCCTGCTCGTAGGTGCCGGCGTCGAGCGGAGTCTGCCGGATGGTCGACCGCGCTGTGAGATCGTGGACGCCGGGCATCGGCGTGAGCTCGACCTTGGGTTGGTGCTCCCAGAGGGAGAACTCGAGGCGATCATGTCGGGAGAGCAGCTCTCGGACGTACTCGACGAGATTGCGCGAATGGTGGCGGAGCACAAGACGACCCTGGTGTTCGTCAACACGCGACGCATGGCTGAGCGCATTGCGCACTTGCTGTCGGAACGCCTGGGCGAGGACGAGGTGGTCTCGCACCACGGCAGCCTTTCGAAGGATCGTCGCCTCCGGGTGGAGGCGCGGCTGCGCGCGGGCGAGCTGCGCGCGTTGGTGGCGACGGCGTCACTCGAGCTGGGGATCGACGTTGGCCCCGTCGAACTCGTCTGTCAGATCGGTTCGCCGCGGAGCATCGCGACGTTCCTGCAGCGGGTGGGTCGATCGGGGCATACGCGCTTCGGTACGCCGCGCGGTCGGCTCTTCCCGCTGACCCGAGACGAGCTGGTGGAGTGTGCCGGGCTGCTCCGCGCGGTTCGCGCGGGCCGTCTGGACGCGCTGTGCCCGCCGCGTGCGCCACTCGACATCCTCGCGCAGCAGGTCGTCGCGTCGTGCGCCGCCGAGGATTGGTCGGAGGACGAGCTGTTCGCGCTCATGCGCCGGGTGTCGCACTTCGCGTCGCTCGAGCGGGAAGACTTCGACGCGGTGATCGAGATGCTCTCGGATGGGATCCGCACCGGAAGGGGCCGCCGCGCGGCGTACCTCCACCGAGATCGCGTAAACGGGGTGTTGCGCGCCCGGCGCGGCGCTCGTCTCGCAGCGTTGACCTCGGGGGGCGCGATCCCGGAGCGCGCGGACTATCGCGTGGTGCTGGACCCGGACGACACGTTCGTCGGCACGGTGGATGAAGACTGGGCCATCGAGAGCATGGCGGGTGACATCTTCTTGTTGGGGAGCACCTCCTGGCGTATTCGCCGCGTCGAAGCGGGGGTGGTGCGCGTGGTCGACGCGCAGGGGGCCCCGCCGACGGTCCCGTTCTGGTTCGGTGAGGCACCCGCTCGCACGGAGGAGCTGTCTGAGGAGGTCTCCGAGCTGCGGCGGACGCTCGAGCCCATGTTGGCTCGGGGCATGTTGACCGAGGCGCGCGCGTGGCTCGAGCAGGAGTGTGGCCTGGCCGCATCGGCGCAGGACCAGGTGGTGCGCTACCTGGCCGCCGCGCAGGCGGCGCTCGGGGCTCTCCCGACGCAGCGGTCGGTGGTGTTCGAGCGCTTCTTCGACGAGTCCGGCGGCATGCAACTCGTGGTCCACGCGCCATTCGGGGGACGGACGAACCGCGCTTTTGGGCTCGCCCTGCGCAAGCGGTTCTGCCGGACCTTCGACTTCGAACTCCAGGCTGCGGCGAACGACGACGCGATCGTGCTCTCGCTGGGGCCGCAGCACAGCTTCCCGCTCGACGAGGTCCCGCGATACCTCCACCGCAACGCGGTGCGGGAGGCGCTGCGGCAGGCGGTCCTGGTGTCTCCGATGTTCACGGCGCGGTGGCGCTGGAACCTCAATCGTTCGCTCGCGGTCCTTCGGATGAAGGGGGGCCGGAAGAACCCGCCCCCGATCCAGCGGATGGAGGCGGAAGACTTGATGGCGGCGGTCTTTCCGGGCCTGGCGCAATGTCAGGAGAACGCCGCGGGCCCGGTCGAGATCCCGAACCACCCCATCGTGCGGCAGACGCTCGATGATTGCCTCCACGAGGCGATGGACGTGGAGCGACTCGAGCAGCTCGTTGGCGACTTCCACGACGGCACGGTGGCGACCCATTTCGTCGACTCGACGGAGCCCTCACCGCTCGCCCACGAGATCCTGAGCGGTCGTCCCTACACGTTCCTGGATGACGCGCCGCTCGAAGAGCGGCGGACACGAGCGGTGAAGTTGAGGCGGGGGCTCCCCGTTGAGGCGCGGGAGCTGGCGCGGCTGGACCCGGAGGCCATCGCGCGGGTGCGGGAGCAGGCTCAGCCCGAGCCGCGGGACCCGGACGAGCTGCACGATCTCCTCTTGCAGTCGGTCGTGCTTCGCCCCGAGTGGTCGTGGCGTCGGCACCTCGAAGCGCTGGTCGAAGCGGGCCGTGCGACGATCGCGTCCTTGGGGCTGGAGTCGGTCTGGGTGGCAACGGAGCGTCGGGGCGCAGTCGCGGTCGCGTGGGATGGGGCCCGCTTCACGCCGGACCTCGATTTGCCGCAGGAGCTTCGCGTGGAGCCGGCGCTTGAGCCCGAGGAGGTCGTTGCCGACGCGCTCCGCGGGCACCTCGATCAGTGCGGGCCCATCGACGCTCCGGGCTTGGCGACGCGGCTGGTCTTGCCGCTGCCGCGTGTTGAAGCGGGGCTGACCCAACTCGAGGCGGAGGGGTTCGTGCTTCGAGGCGCGTTCGAAGACGGACGAGGAGACGTGCAGTGGTGCGCCCGTCGCCTGCTCACGCGCATTCATGGGTATACGCAAGATCGCCTGCGTCGTGAGATCCAGCCGGTCTCCGCCCGGGACTTCATGCGCTTCCTGCTGCGTTGGCAGCATGTCGCTCCGGGCACGCGGCGCGAGGGGCGCGCGGGGGCCTTGGCCGCGATCGAACAGTTGCAGGGCTTCGAAGTCGCAGCGGGCAGCTGGGAGACGGACGTCCTGCCGGCGCGGATCGACGGCTACCGGCCGGAACAGCTCGACGCGCTCTGCCTCTCGGGTGCGGTGGCCTGGGGGCGACTTTCGCTGCGACCGGGGGATCGTGAGGCCGGTTCGGCCGTGGCGAGTCGGGGTGGCCTCGCCCCCTCGCGCGCTACGCCGGTATCGCTCCTGATCCGGGATGACGTGTCCTGGCTCCTCCGGACACAGCGTGGGGACACGCTGCCGACCGAACCCGGTCCAGGCGCCGCGCTGGATGTCCTGGCTGCGCTGCGGGACCGCGGCGCGTTGTTTCACGGCGAGTTGGTCACGCTCACGGGGCGGTTGCCGCTCGAGGTCGAGCAGGGACTCTGGGAGCTCGTGGCCCGAGGGCTCGTGGCGGCCGACGGATTTCAGGCGGTTCGCAGCCTGCTCGGCTCTCGCGATCGCTGGGCACGCCGTACGGCGCAGCGTCGGATGCGCCGGGGCCTTCGTCGGGGGGCAAAGGGGGCCGCGAGCGCGGAGGGGCGCTGGGCGCCTTTCCCGGCCGTGGTGTCGCCAGCGGAATCGTTCGACCCGGACGCGCTCGCAGAGGCCGCGGCGGAGCAGCTGCTTGCGCGCTGGGGCGTCGTTTTCCGAGATCTCTTGGTCCGAGAGAACCTGGGGCTCCCCTGGCGGGAAGTGCTCTGGGCGATGCGGCGGATGGAGGCGCGCGGGACGATCCGCGGGGGGCGGTTCGTGACCGGCTTTGTGGGAGAGCAGTACGCCCTTCCGCAGGCGGTCGACGCGCTGCGCAGCACGCGAAGGCGGGCGCGCGATGGAGAGGTCGTGCGCCTGGCCGCTTCGGACCCCTTGAACCTGGTCGGGATCCTCACGCCCGGGCCTCGCCTGTCTACGCAGCGCAACGCGTTCGTCGTGTATCGGGACGGCGCGGTCGTCTCGGACGTCGAGGACGCGGAGGCCCCCCTCAGCCGCATCCAGCAGGCGCCGCCGGTCTGATCCGAGACCGCATCCGCTCTCATTGGAACGTGACCGCCCCCCTCAATCCGGCGACCGCGTACGTCGATAAGCGTCGTGAACAGGGACGGCCGGGTGACCCCCGCCGCTCCCCGGAGCGGCTGCGTGGTTCTCGACTTTGAAGAGACTTGGAGCGTCTCCGCCCTGGCGATCGCGCTCGTGGTGGGGGTCTTGGCGGACCTCGCGTGGCTTCGCGCGTTCGGCGGGCCGGCCGTCTCGCTCAGCCCGGCCCTCGTCTGGTTGAGCGCCTCTGCCGCGCTCTTGTTTGGATGGGCGGGATGGCGGCGTGGGCCGGTGGGAGTCCCCGTGGCCCGGCGCGACGTCATCGAACAGCTCCCCGAGGCGGTGATCCTGACCGACGCCAGCGGGTGTGTGCTTGATCTGAACCCGGCCGCTGAGGCGTTGCTTGGCGTGTCGCTCGCCGCGGTTCGCGGCCTCGTCTTGTCGGAGGTGCCTGTGGAGGGGTCCGTCGGGCGGCTGGCGGTCCACGGTGCGCCGTTCGCGCGAGCGGTCGCTCGCGTGCTCGCGGGCGGGGAGCCGTTCACGGCGCGTGCCGAGAACGACGAGGGGGACATCTTCGAGGTGCAGGTCGCCGCGGTGCGGTCGGATCGCGGTGAAGCGTCTGGCCTATACGTGATCCTGCGCGAGATCACGCAGCAGACCCGCTTCGACGCGTTGATGCGCCAGAGCCAGCGGCTCGAGACCGTCGCGGGCCTCGCAGCTGGAATCGCGCACGAGGTCAACAACCCGCTCGCCTATGTGCGCTCCAATCTCAGCCATGTGCACCGCAGCCTGGAGGTGTTTCCCCGGTTTACAGCGGCTCAGGTTTGTGACGTGCGCGGCGTCGCAGGTTCCCCCCGCTCACCCTCTCCGTTGGAGAAGGCAGAGCGGGACGAACTACTCCTCGCGATCGAAGAGGGGATCGAGGGCGTGGATCGGATCGGGCGAATCATCGACCGGGTGCGGCGTTTCTCACGGATTGGGACGGAGGAGCTGGCGCTCGCGGACGCCAACGACATCGTCCGTGCTGCGGTCCGGGTGGCGCAGCTTGGGCGCTTCGGCTCCGTTCGACTCGAGCTTTCCCTCGCCGAGGATTTGCCGGCGATCGAAGCCTCTGCGGAGGCGTTGACCCAGGCGGTGACGAACCTGGTGGTCAACGGCGCGCAGGCGGTGGCCGAGCGCGGCGGGGCGGTCAAGGTGGCGACACGCGCCGTGGTGGATCAGGTCGAGATCCGCGTCGAGGACGACGGCCCGGGGATCCCTGCCGCCGTTCGTGAGCGCATCTTCGATCCGTTCTTTACGACGAAGAAGCCCGGAGAGGGGACCGGGCTGGGCCTCGCGGTCTCTTTCGGCATCGCGCGTGAGCACGGAGGCGTGCTGCTCTACGAGCCGGAGCGGGCGGCGGGGAGCGCCTTCTTGGTGCGCCTCCCCGTCGCTCCCGAGGCGCTCTGAGGCTGACCGGTCAGGGGCGTAGGCCGCTCGGGCCGGGCGCTTGATACAGGCCGAGCTGGGCGATCGAGAGGTCGACCGCGTCGACCTGGCCGTCTCCGTTGAGGTCGTGGTTCTCGTCATAGATCTCGCTGTGGACCGTGAGCCCAATCCACTCGAGGTCGCCCCGTTCGCCGAGCGGATAGGTCGAGCCCCAGGAGGTGGAGACCAGGCCGTCGTTGTTGATGTCGGCGTCACATCGGTTTCCATACCCGTCGCTGTCCGTGTCCCGTTGACGCGGGTTGGGGATATGGGTGCAGTTGTCTTCGCCATCTACGATCCCGTCGCCGTCGCGGTCGGGGGTCGCTTCACCGGAAGCCGCCGCGAGGCGCATGAGCGGGTCTCCCACCCAGACGTGCATCCAGCCGAGCACGGGGACGCTCGCCCAGTACGCCTCCACCGCCGCGGTACCGGCGGCGTACCGCTCGAACAACAGGTGTGGTCGGTGAACCGTCGCGAGCGTGGGTTCGTCGACGTGGCCGCCAACGCCGCCCGCACCCAGCGCGAGGAGGTCGGAGATGAGTGATTGCCCATACGATGGGGGCGCGGTGAAGGTGCGCGCGCTCGTGCTCACGAAGTCGATCGCGACGCTGCGGGGGCCGAATCGGCCGGGATATAGCGTCGCGCCGATCCGCCCGTAGAACGGGGGACCCGCGTCGCTCCGGTCATTGCTGCCCCAGGAAGCGTAGCCTTGCAGGCGTTGGGGGGGCGGGGCGGCCTCGTCGAGCTCGGTCGCGCCGATGAACGCCGCGTCCTGGTCGTATTGCACGGGCAGGCCCCGGGCGCGCAAGGTCGAGGCGGCAGCGTCGAGCAGGGTGCGGTCCGCGGCGGCGTACGCCCCCTTGTGCCCACTATCGGCGTCGATCAACCAGGGGTTCTCCTCGGCGGGGTCTTGCGCGATTCGCAGCAAGCGCTCGATCGCCTCAGGGACCGCTCCCGGGTCGTCGGTGCTCGCCAGAGGGCCGGTCAGGCGGGCGACGAGGAAGCGGGGTGCTTCGTGGGGTCGGGCTCGTCGGAAGTCCTGGAACGACAGGTCTGACTGGTAGAACGGATTGGCGACGGGGCCGGCCAGGCCGTCCGAATCCGTGAACAGGAGCATCAGCTCGGAGTCGACGGAGGCGACCGTCGCGTTGCGAAGCCAATCTCGCGGGGTTCCGCCGCGCACCCCTGCGACACGCAGCGGGATGCCCTTGGTCGTGATGAGGAAGTCGATCTCGTCCGCGTCGTCGCGGCCTCGCAGATAGGACGCGATCGGGTCCCGGATCTGCGCTTCATAGCCCTCCCGGGAGATGGTCTCGTGGTCAGCGGTCGTGAGTGTGGGGTCGTTCGTCTCGATGGGGAGCGCCAGGATGTTCTGCTCGGGGACATCGCGCCGCTCGGCGTAGCGCTCGCCAATCGCGACGGAAACGGGGCTGTTCTGGTTCACGATGATCAGCGCCCGCTCGCCCTCGTTCGCGCAGGCGGCGAGCGCACAAGCCGCGAGCGCCAGCCCGCCACGGCGTAGGGCGCGCCCCATGGCGGTCCTCGGGTCTCGCGCTTTGGCGGTCTCTCTCCCCATCGCCGGCGAAGTCTATCGGAGTCCGACCCTCACGCGTCAGGGGCTCGCGTCCCATGTTCGAGCCGGTAGACTGCGCGTTTCGATTTCTCCCTTTTCAGCGCGGCGCCGCGGGCGCTTCGACGCGAGAGGATGTTACGTGGCGCACGAATTTGTCTTCACGATGCAGGATGTCAGCCGGGTCGTCGGCGAGGGCCGGGTGATCCTCGAGGGGATCACGCTCGCGTTCTTCCCCGGCGCCAAGATCGGTGTGCTCGGTCACAACGGTGCAGGGAAGAGCTCCCTCCTCCGGATCATGGCGGGCCTCGACGAGGACTTCACTGGCGAGGCGAAGCCCGCGGCCGGCGTCCGCGTCGGGTATCTGCCGCAGGAGCCCCAGCTCGACCCCGAGAAGGACGTCATGGGCAACGTCGAAGAGGGGGTGGGCGAGGTCCGAGACTTGCTGCGGCGCTTCGAGGAGCTGTCGAATCGTTTCGCGGAGCCCCTCGAGGACGACGAGATGAACGCTCTCCTCGAAGAGCAAGGCAAGTTGCAGGACGCGATCGACGCCGCCAATGGCTGGGAGCTCGAGCGAACGCTCGAGGTCGCGATGGACGCGCTGCGCTGCCCGCCGGGAGACTCTGATGTCTCGACCCTGTCTGGGGGCGAGCGACGTCGGGTCGCGCTTTGCCGGTTGTTGCTCTCGAAGCCGGATATGCTGTTGCTCGATGAGCCGACCAACCACCTGGACGCAGAGTCGGTGGCGTGGCTGGAGCGCTTCCTCCAGGAGTACCCGGGCACCGTGATCGCGGTCACGCACGACCGCTACTTCCTCGACAACGTCGCGGGCTGGATCCTGGAGCTCGACCGCGGGAAGGGCATCCCGTGGGAGGGGAACTACTCCTCTTGGCTCGACCAGAAGCAGAAGCGGCTGGCGGTCGAGGAGAAGCAGCGGAGCGCTCGCTCTCGCACGCTCGCGCGCGAACTCGAGTGGATCCAGATGAGCCCGCGTGCCCGCCAGGCGAAGGGCAAGGCGCGCATCAACGCCTACGAACAGCTGCTCTCCGAGGGGCAAGACCGCACCGCCGATCGGGTCGAGATCGCGATCCCGACGCCGCCCCGGCTCGGGGACCGCGTAATCGAGGCGCAGGCGCTCCGAAAGGCTTACGGCGAGCGGCTGCTGATGGATGGGCTTGACTTCACGATCCCGCCGGGCGCCATCGTCGGCGTGATCGGCGCGAACGGTGCAGGGAAGAGCACGTTGTTCCGGATGATTTCCGGGGATGAGAAGCCGGATGACGGCACGGTCGCGTTGGGCGAGACGGTGGACCTCGCGTTCGTCGATCAGCTGCGCGATCACCTCGAAGGGGACAAGTCCATCTACGACGTCATCAGCGGTGGCCAGGAGATGATCCAGGTGGGGCGGCGCGAGGTGCCCGCGCGCGCTTACGTGGCCTCGTTCAACTTCAAGGGAGCGGATCAGCAGAAGCGCGTCGGCTCGTTGTCAGGGGGGGAGCGGAACCGCGTTCACCTCGCGACGTTGCTCAAGAGTGGTGGCAACGTATTGCTGCTCGATGAGCCGACGAACGACCTCGACGTCGACACGCTCCGTGCGTTGGAAGACGCGTTGTTGCAGTTCCCGGGCTGCGCGATCGTGATCTCCCACGATCGCTGGTTCCTTGACCGCATCGCCACCCACATCCTGGCTTTCGAGGGCGACAGCCACGTCGAGTGGTTCGAGGGCAACTACCAGGACTACGAGAAGGACCGCAAGAAGCGGCTGGGCGCGGATGCGGAGACGCCGCATCGGATCAAGTACCGCCGCCTCGACGCCTAGCCGGACCTCCGGGAGGTGGGCTAGGCGTCGGTCAGCCGAACGCCGCCTGGATGCGTCGGATCGCCTCGTCGACGTTGGCGCGCGAGTTGAAGGCCGAGATCCGGAAGTAGCCCTCACCGGACGCGCCAAAACCCGCGCCGGGGGTGCCGACCACGTTGGCGCGCTCGAGGAGCTGGTCGAAGAACTCCCAGCTCGAGGTGCCGGTGGGCGTCTCGAGCCAGATGTACGGTGCGTGCTCGCCTGCATACGCGGTGAAGCCCGCGGCCTGCAGGCCTTCCCGGATCAACCGCGCGTTCTCCATGTAATGCGCGACCTGTTCTGCCGTCTGCTGCCGGCCCGCATCGGAGAAGACCGCGGCGGCGGCACGCTGGACGATGTAGGGGACGCCGTTGAACTTGGTCGCGACGCGGCGTGACCACAGGTCGCGTAGCGCGACGGGTTCGCCGTTGGGGCCCTGGCCACGGAGCGCGCGGGGCACCACGGTGTAGGCGCAGCGGACCCCTGTGAAGCCAGCGCGCTTCGAGAAGCTGCGCATCTCGATCGCGCACTCCTGAGCACCCTCGATCTCGTAGATCGAATGCGGGAGCGAGTCGTCCTGGATGAAGGCGTCATACGCAGCGTCGAACAGGAGGATTGAGCCGTGGCTCCGTGCCCACTCCACCCAGCGGCTGAGGTTCTCACGCGTGGCGACCGCGCCCGTCGGATTGTTGGGTGAGCAGAGGTACGCGAGGTCGCAACGCTCCGCGGGCGGCTCGGGCTGGAAGCCGTTCTCCGCGTTGGCCGGTAGGTAGGTGATCCCCGCATAGCGCCCGGCTTCGTCCGCCTCGCCGGTGCGGCCGGCCATCACGTTGGTGTCCACATAGACCGGGTAGACGGGGTCGGTGACGAGGAGCGTGGCGTCCTGCGAGAAAATCTCTTGGATGTTCCCGGAGTCCTGTTTGCTCCCGTCCGAGACGAAGATCTCGCTCGCGTCCAGCGCGACCCCGCGTGCACGGAAGTCATGCTCGAGGATGCCGTCGACCAGGAAGTCGTAGCCGTTCTCCGGCGGGTAGCCTTGGAAGGTCTCCTCCCGGCCCATGTCATCGACGGCTGCGTGGAGCGCCTCGATGACGGCGGGGACCAGCGGGAGCGTGACGTCGCCGATGCCGAGGCGAATCAGCTGCGCGTCCGGGTTTGCCTCAGCGAAGGCTCGCGTCCTGCGGCCGATCTCCGGGAACAGGTAGCCCGCCTGTAGCTTGTTGAAGTTTTCATTGATGCGTGTCATGGGGGACCTCGTCTCAAAGCGTTTCGGGGGCGTCGATTAGCACACCGGGGTTCAGGATGCCGTGCGGGTCGAGCTCTGCCTTGATGGCGGAGAGCCCTCGCGCGAAGGGTTCGGGCCGCTGGGCGTCATAGCCGGGGCGGTGGTCTCGGCCGACGGCGTGGTGATGGGTGATCGTCCCGCCGTGGGTGAGGATGGCCTCCGAGACCGCCGCCTTGATCTCGTCCCACTGCTCGAGCTCGCTCCCGCGGCGGCTCGGCGTCATCACGGTGAAGTAGGGCGCCGCGCCGTCGGGGTAGACGTGGGTGAGTCGGCAGGTCACGGTGGCGGTCTCGCCGATGCGCTTCGCGGCGTCGAGCGCCGCGTGGCGAACCGCGCGCTCGAACTCGGCGAGGCGATCCCAGGTGCAGGCGGTCTCGAACGTCTCGCTGATCATGGCCATCCGCGCGAGCACGTCCCGCGCGTAGGGCATCCGGAGGAAGGCGTTGCGCCAGGCGCCCGCGGCGTCGTCGCGAGCCGGCGTCGAGCGGTCGTCGGCCTGTTGGATCCGGGGCGTGCTCGCGGTGCCCCCGTGGTCCTGGCAGCATTCGACTGCGTGTTGGATGGCCTCCTCCTGGGGGTGACTCGCCGATTCGAACCCGAGGACGAGCACCGCGCTCGTGCCGTCTCCGGCCCCGCTGAAGGCCGCTTCGCCGGGGTCGAGAAGCCGGCAGTTCGCGGGGTAGAGTGCGCTCTGCGCGAGGTGGCGGGCCGCTTCTGCGCCGCGAGCGAAGCCGTCCTTGCCGTCGAAGGTGACGGTCGCCGAGCCTCGGAATCGCGGCCGATCCTGCAGGCGCATCCAGGCCTCCGTGATGACCCCGAGCGTGCCCTCCGAACCGATGAAGAGCCGGTCGGGGCTCGGGCCCGCGCCGGAGCCTGGGAGGCGTCGGCTCTGGCACACCCCCGTCGGCGTGATGACGCGGAGGTTCTCGACGAAATCATCGATGTGGGTGTAGAGGGTCGCGTAGTGGCCGCCGGAGCGGGTCGCGATCCAGCCGCCAAGCGTCGAGAACTCGAAGCTTTGGGGGAAGTGTCGGAGTGTCAGCCCGTGCGGGCGCAGCTGGTTTTCGAGGGCGGGTCCAAAGATGCCCGCCTGGATCCGCGCGGCGCGGGAGGTCCGGTCGATCTCGAGCACCTGATCCAGTCGCGACGTGTCGAGGCTGATCGTGCCCGTATAGCCATCACCAAGCGCTCCGGGCCCCTCGCGTCGCCCTTCGACCCCGCCGACGACGCTCGAGCCTCCACCATACGGGATGGCCGCGATGGCGTGGCTCCCACACCAGTCGAGGACCGTGGCGACCTCCTCCTCGTCGCGCGGCCAGGCGACGAAGTCCGGCGCCGCTGCAAAGTCTCCTCGCAGCGCCCGGATGACGTCGCGGTAGCTCTTCCCATAGGTGTGGCCCGCCCGGCTGAGCGGGTCCGCTCGCGAAAAATCCGCGAGGGCCGCTGGGAGGGTCACACGCGGGGTGGGGAGGTCGACGTCTTCGATCCGGGGCTCGGGGCGGAGCCCCTCGTGCGTGGAGAACCGCTCGCTGATCGTCCGCGCGATCCCTCGTTGTTGTTCGGCGTTGGGGCCTGCGCCTTCGTTGCCCCAGCCCCAGAAGCGCCGCGCGGCGGTCACCCGTTCGCGTTCTTGGTGGGCGCGTAGGCTTCGAGCAATCGGAGATCGGGGCCGGCACCGTCCGCGCGAAAGGGTTGGATGCAGACGTGGTTGGCCCCTGCGTCGTAGTGGGCCTGGATGCGGTCCCAGATAGTCTTCTCATCGCCCCAGGCGACGATCGCATCCACGAGCTTGTCACTGCCGCCGTCGGCGAAGTCCGCCTCGGTGAAGCCAAACTGCAGGAGGTTGTTCTGGTAGTTCGGAAGCCCGATGTAGGTCTTCATGTTGGCGCGGGCGACCTCGCGCGCACGGGTCGCGTCGGTCTCGAGCAAGACCATCTGTTCGGGGCAGAGCCACGCGTCCGGCCCCATGACCTCGCGAGCGTGCGCGGTGTGTTCCGGGGGCACGAAGTAGGGGTGCGAACCGCGCGTCTTCTCGGCGGCGAGGCCAAGCATCTTGTCTCGCAGGGCCGCGACGACGATCGGGGCTTCGACCTCGGGCTCCTTGCCCATGTACAACGCGCTTTCGATGGCCTCGAGATAGGCGCGCATCGTCGCCAGAGGCTTCTTGTATTCGTGACCCCGTACGCCTGCGACCAGGTGTCCGTGTGAAACGCCGAGGCCCAGGACGAAGCGTCCAGGTGCCAGCTCGCCGCAGGTCTTGAGCAAGGCTTTGCTCGTCATCGCGTCCCTGGCGTAGATGTTGGCGATGCCGGTCGCGAAGACGAGCTTTTGGGTGCGCGCCGCGAGATACCCGATCAGGGGGAACGGGTCGCGTCCGACCGCTTCAGGGATCCAGAGGGCGGAGTATCCCCACTCCTCGAGTTGGTTGGCGAAGTCTGCCGCCTCCCCAGCAGAGAAGCCGTCAAGCCAAGTCCAAACGCCCAGTCGGCCAATCTCGGTGGTCATCGCGTCGTCGCTCCCATGGTCAGATTCAAGAGGGTGCAGCCTACCGCACGTCGGAAGCGCCGGGATGGCCCGCCTCGACCCGACGGCGCGGCGGGCTGCTGGAAGCTGCCGCCGGGGGGTGCGACACTCCGGGTTCACTGGGGAGCATGGCGAGTCCACCGATGCCCGATGAGCGGAACCGAACGCCTGGAGCGGAACGACCGATGGGTTTGTGGAGGCTCGCGTTGGGGGTCGGGTTGGCGGGGCTCGTGCTGGGCGCAGCGGGTTGGTTCGGGACCGACGCCCTCGAGCAAGACAACCGGTTCTGCAACGCGTGCCACCTCGATGGGTGGGTGTCGGGTACTCCCCTCCACGCGTCGCACCGGGACGACTTCGCCCGCCGCCCTGCGCTCTCTTTGGCGGCAGCACACGCCGCGGCGGGCAACCCCGACCGGCCCGATTCGCCCGATTTTCGCTGTATTGATTGTCACGGTGGCGTTGGGCTGGTCGGTCGCGCCCGGGTGAAGCTGCTGGCGGCCAAGGACGCTTTTTGGTGGCTGACGGGCTCGTTCTCGGAGCCGGATGGCATGCATTGGCCGTTGCTCGAGGAGGATTGCCGGCAGTGCCACCCCAGCTTCGCGCCGAAGGCGGGCTCCTACGAAGACCCGGCGTTTCACGACCTCGACGTCCACAATGACCGGCTGGGCGTGAGCTGCGTTGAGTGCCACGGGGTTCACGAGGAGGCGGCGAATGACGCCCGCTGGTTCCTGGCGCCCGAGCGTGTCCTCCAGCAGTGTGCGCGCTGTCACGGCGAGTTCGCAGGCTCGTAGTCGCCAGCCGCTTGCGCCATCATCTCGATCTAGTCACAGGAGACCACCCCATGATTCGTTTCGCGCTCTCTCTCGTAATGGTTCTCGGGATCGCCTCGCTCGCGCAGGCGTATCCCGGAGGAACGCCGACTTATCAGACGGACGTTGCGCCGTACTGCGCGGGTTGTCACTCGTCGATCAACGAACAGGCGTTGGCCGGGGCCGGGGACCGTGCGACGAAGGAGGTGGCGGAGAACAAACATCTGGCGAGCATCGCCGCGGGGCGGGGCGCCTATGAGGAACTCTTGGAGGCCGATCGTCAGCAACTGATCGAGTGGATTCGCGCGGTGGACGCGAACTCAAGCGTCACTGTGCAGTTCCCCGCGCAGGTCGCTCCCGGAGAGACCTTCACGGTGACCGTCGATGTCACCGGTGGCGCGGGGCCGGTGGTCGGGGTGGCGCTCGTCGATGACGCGCATCGCTGGTATGCGCGGCCGCTAGCGGCCGCGGGCTTCGGCGTCGTAGGTGCACCCACGGTGATCGGCCAGGACGGCAAGCCGCAGACGGACTGGGTCGACCGTCGCCCGGAGTCGTTGGGTCGGGAGATCACCTACGTGAACATCACCGGTGTGGCGTCGGACGCGGAGAAGGCGACCTGGGGGAGCGGCAAGGCGATCTTTACGCTCAAGGCCCCGGTCCGCCCGGGCCACTATCCGTTGGTCGCCGCC
>Ga0315331_10002437_pt1 | contig 14139 bp, 14 predicted proteins | sample M160m34915metaG_FD_203456 | JGI IMG/M metagenome (GOLD analysis project Ga0315331, IMG submission 203456) | Ammonia-oxidizing marine archaeal communities from Monterey Bay, California, United States - M1 60m 34915 | ecosystem: Environmental > Aquatic > Marine > Intertidal zone | place: USA...
ATCATGGATCATCAGCAGCAATAGAATACGCAGTAAAAAACTTAAAAGTTTCGCACATTATAATTTTAGGGCATTCAAATTGTGGCGGGGTTAAATTATGCCACGATATTTGCTCAAATCCAGGTAATGAAAATACTCATGAAAATGAATTTGTTTCACAATGGATTGATATATTAAAGCCCGGTTACGAAAAGATAAATAAATCAAAACCAATAAATGAACAGATAAGAAACCTTGAAAAAGAGGGGGTTTTAATATCATTAAATAACTTAATTGGATTTCCATTTGTTAAAAATGCGATGGACGCCGGGGAACTTGCTATTCATGGCTTATGGAACGATATACGTGAAGGAAATGTCGAATTTTTTGACAGTCAGAAAAATAAGTTTCTACCTATGTCCGAAGATTAATTCATCTGCACTTCTATATTGTAATAATTGCCATGAAATTGGCCAAATAGCGAGGCTATGTCTGGGTGCTCAACAGGCTCCCCAGTATCATCCACCAGCAAATTTTGTTCTGACACATAAGCAGTATAATATGTGGTATCATTTTCAGCTAACAAATGATAATAGGGTTGCTCTTTTGCTGGTCGACTATCTTCTGGAATAGAATGCCACCACTCTTCCGTATTTGAAAAGATAGGATCAATATCAAAGATAACACCCCTGAATGGATGTTTTTTATGTTTTACAACCTGTCCTATATTGTATTTAGCGTCTGTCTTTATCATTATTATTCCCTTATACTTGGAGATCATGATAGTCTCTACTTCTACCGGAGTCTATGCGTCAATGGAATGAAATTAAAATTTTTTGGGAAAAATTATGATTTTAATTTTAACACTATTTAAAATCATTTTTCCTATTTTTTTCCTTGGTGCTATTGGATTTTTTTGGGAAAAATTAAATAAAGATTACCCTGTAGAATTTGTAACAAAACTTACAATGAACATCGCACTACCTTGTTTGATTTTTACTTCCCTAATGAATACTAACATTCAATCTGAGATACTAAATCTGCTGATTGTTTCAACTTTGGTTTCATATTTTCTAATAACATTTTTATGTTTTCTTTTTGTAAGGTTAAAACAAATAAGTATACCAACTTTTTTATCGCCAATGGTTTTTGGCAATACTGGAAACCTTGGACTTCCATTAGCTTTTTTTGCATTTGGCAATGATGGCTTAAGTTATGCTGTAATAATATTTGCTGTAATGGCCATCTTTTCCTCAACATTTGGGATATGGGTTGTAAGTGGCGAAAAAAACCTCTTAAAATTATTGAAAGAACCGATTGCATGGGGAGCCCTATTGGGGTCTCTATTATTGTATTTCAATATTCAAACACCAGTTTTTTTAACTAGATCTTTAGAATTAACAGGACAAATTGCTATTCCAGTAATGTTAATAACATTAGGGGTTTCTGTAGCTAGATTACGCCCTATAAATTTGTCTCAAGGCTTTATCATCGTAGGTTATCGAACCTTAGTATGCCTCTTAATAGCTACATGCATCTCATTGATATTGAATTTACCTAGTATGGCAAAGGCTATCTTAATTTTACAGCTATCCACACCAGTTTCAGTTACTTCATATTTAATTTCTGAACGCTTTAACCGGGATCCCAATGAGGTTGCGAGCCTGGTGATAATATCCACCTTACTATCAATTCTCTACATACCAGTAATTTTAAGTATCCTGATTTAATTATGGTTTATTTGTGCTTTTATTAAACTCAAAAACTGGATCAAATAAGCTATCCTTGAACTCATCACCAACTAAAATATTACTCAAATGAACGACAATTTTTTCATTCAATGAATTTGTTATCAACCATTTTTCAAAACTTAACGGCTTATTATTAAATATAATTTCAACAGTACCTTGATTAGTATTTTTTTGATCTGAAACGATAATGGTAGTTTTTAAATTATTAGAATTAAAATCGACAATCGAGTCATCAGTGTTCAATTCAAGCTCTGAAGACAGTAAAAGCCTTAATGGATTTTTTGAAATTGACAACTTCTGACGGGAAGCACTATTTTTTGCATCTAAAATCGTGACAAATTCGTCATTTACAATTACAACAATAGTGTCTGGTGAAGCGTAGGCCATTCGTAATCTTCCAGGTTTCTTTATATACAAAGCACCTTTAGAAATGGAACCGTCGTGGTTTACTTGCCTAAAATCTGCACCCAATGTTTCTATACTGTTGAGATAAGAAATAACCTGATCTAATTCTATCGGCTCAGCGCTAGCATATAAAGGCATAGTGGACACAAATAGCAAATATTGAAATACTTTCTTCATAATGAGTCGTTATTTCTAGGAATTTTGCTCTGGAACCAAAACAATTCTTTTTCCAACATGATTGGCTTGACTTACAAGCCCTTCCTCTTCCATTCGCTCAACTAATCTTGCAGCTTTATTATAGCCTATGGCCATTTTTCTTTGAATATAGCTCGTGGAGCATTTGCGGTCTTTAAGTAAAATGGCAACAGCTTGGTCGTACTCAGCATCTTCACCATCAGAACCATTTGACAAACCCAAAACTTGATCGATAGCACTATCTTTATCAGTTGGGTTTCCCTCAACCACGCCATTGACATAAACAGGTGGTCCGAAAGCTTTTAAATGATTTACGACTTCCTCTACCTCTTCATCGGAAACAAAAGGAGCATGCACACGAATAATTTTTCCACCCCCAGCCATATATAGCATATCACCCATACCTAACAACTGCTCTGCTCCTTGCTCACCCAAAATAGTCCTACTATCTATCTTAGACGTGACTTGAAAGGAAATCCGAGTTGGAAAATTTGCCTTAATTGTGCCAGTTATCACATCAACAGAAGGTCTCTGTGTAGCCATAATTAGATGAATTCCAGAAGCACGGGCCATTTGAGCCAACCTTTGAATACAAGCTTCTATTTCCTTACCTGCTACCATCATCAGATCCGCCATCTCATCCACAACCACCACGATAAACGGTAACTTTGTAGGTAAAAATTCTTCAGTTTCGAAAATAGGTTCACCGGTTTGATCATCAAATCCTGTTTGAACTGTTCTGGTAAACATTTCCCCTTTATCTAAGGTTTCCTTTATACGACTATTGTATCCTTCAATATTTCGAACGCCCATTTTAGACATTTTTCTGTAGCGCTCTTCCATTTCACCAACAACCCATTTAAGAGCGACTACTGCTTTTTTTGGATCAGTCACAACGGGTGACAGAAGATGCGGTATGCCATCATAAACACTCAGTTCTAACATTTTGGGGTCAATCATAATTAATCTACAATCGTCAGGTGTTAATTTATAAAGTAACGACAAAATCATTGTATTAATCGCTACCGACTTACCTGACCCAGTTGTTCCTGCAATCAACAAATGAGGCATCTTAGATAAATTTGTTACAATAGCTTCGCCACCAATATCCTTTCCAAGGGCCAAGGGTAATTTAACGTTGCTATCACCATAATCTCGTGCTGCTAAGATTTCTCTTAAAACTACTTTTTCTCGTTGGGCGTTTGGAAGCTCAATACCAATCACACTTCTACCAGGTAAAGTTGAAACTCGAGCTGACAAAGCGGACATCGAACGCGCTATATCCTCAGACAACCCTATCACCCGACTTGCTTTTAATCCGGGTGCGGGCTCAAGTTCATACATTGTTACAACTGGACCAGGACGAACAGAAACAATATCTCCTCTAACACCATAATCATCTAATACATTTTCAAGCATTCTAGCATTTTCTTCCAAAGCTTCATCAGATAAATGGTGCCTTATAATTTCGGTGGGGTTAGACAAAAGTGATAAAGGGGGCGTTTCAAATACAATATTCTTATCACTAAAATCAAGTGATGGTTGCTGCTCCATAATAGCAGCTTTACTTGGTTGAGGTCTGGCTGCAGCAGGAACCACCAAGGGCTTTGGGGCTACATACTCCTTGGATAGATTTAAAGCCTCTCTAAAAGATCTATTATCACCTGGTAATTCATTTGAAATTTCTAATTCTTGATCCACTTCAACTTGATAATTTTTTCCAATATTTCTATCATTAATTTTCAAAGTACGGCTCTTTATTGCTTCTGAAATTTTTGACCTTAAGGAATCCGCTTTTATAGATCTATTTATGCCTTCTGCTACTAGCCCTTCTCCTGTTTTAAACCTCTCCGAAATTTTTACATTCTTTATATTTGGCTCTACCAAAACATTATTATTACCAGCCAAATTATTTCGCTCTATTTTGAAATCACTATTTTCTTCATCTAAGTTTCCAATTGTCTTTTGGTTTCTTCCTGTTCGAAAAAATAAAAACTTTACAGCGTTTAAGCAAATGTAAGTGGTTGCCTTAAAAACGCTTCTTAATAGCCTCAAAAAGATCATAAAAATAATTCTTATAATGATCTTTAGCTCTCTTTTATCAAACCCAAGGACAAATAGTGCGGTAAAAAAACTTACGACAATAAAAGGGAGCGCTATGGTTTTTAATCCCAAACCAAAGCTATTAGAAACTACGTCAACCAAAAAAGTCAGAATAGTATCGCCAAACAAGCCCCCAAGCCCAAAGGAATGCGGCCAAGCTGTGGTCACAGGAAAACACGATGCACAAACAGAAAGAAAAGCTGCTAATATTGGCAAAAATACTACCCGATTAAAAAACGTCTGAGCATTTAAATGAAAAATTAACCGAGCAGCCCAAAAAAACGTGAAAATAGATAAAATCCATGAACTAATTCCAATCGTTACCATAGTAGGCGCTACAATTCCTGACGAAAAAACTTGAATATTATTTAAGAGTGCCTCATCAACAATCGATTTTGCAAAAAACGATCCATACGTAGAGAGTAAGAGAATAAAAGACCACATTAAAGAAAACATTAAAAAGAGTATGCCTACTAATTCTTGACCTCGCCTTTGTAGGATTCGCTGAATTCTTAATCCAAATAATGAGCTTCTATCTTGAACTTGATTTACCATTTAAACCTCAATTATATAAAATTTTTCTGATCATTTTTAGTCCGTGCTCAACTTCTTCAATTGGCTCAACTAATGCTACTCTGATATATTTTTTTCCAGGGTTTCCAAATTTTGTACCCCTACTTAAATAAGAACCTGGCAGAACTCTAATACCGGCTTCAATCCACAGCTTTTTTGCAGCCTTCTCATCATTTTCAACGTCCAGCCATAAGAAAAAACCCGCTTCTGGAGAGCAATATGACTCAACGTCAGAAAAAATTGTATCGGCTACATTAAATTTCTCTTTGTATAAATTTCGACTTATTTCAACATGGGCCTCATCATCCCAAAGTTTCTCCGCAACCCGCTGAAGAGGAAGGGGAAGTGGCGCTCCAGCATATGCTCGTAATTTTTTTATAGCTGAAATATTATTTTTTCCAGAAGCAACAAAACCAGATCTAAGGCCAGCCATATTGGATCTCTTCGAAAGAGAGTGGAAAGAAACAACATTTTCGGGATTTATCCCAATTTTGTTTGCTACTTCCAATATTCCAACTGGTGCTTCTTCCCTATAAATTTCTGAATAACACTCATCAGCAAACACTCGAAAGTTAAATTTTTCTGCTAAGATCAATAAATTCTGCCAGTAACTTTGAGAAGCAACAGAGCCCTGGGGGTTTGACGGAGAACATATATAAATTACGGCTGTTTTTGTTAATAGCTCGTCCGACACGGAAGAAAAATCTGGTAAAAATTTATTACTTTTTATCGCGGGTAAATAAATTGGAGAAACATTTGCCGCTAAACTAGCTACGGCATAAACCTGGTAAAAAGGATTTGGCATTAATACGATTGACCGATCACCAAATTTGTTTTCTGGGCATAATGCTTGAAGAGCGGCAAAAAGACCTTCTCTGGTCCCATTTAACGCCATTATTTCAGTGGTATCATCAACCAACACACCGTAACGTCTTTTTATCCAACGGCTAATTGCTTTTAATAATTCTGGAGATCCATCATTAGGGGGATATTGCCTAAACTCGTGAATATGTTTTTCTAAAACTTCCTTTACCCATTTGGGAAAATGGTGCTTTGGATCACCTACAGACATATTCAATACTTGATCACCTGCTGGATGCTGATCCAACAGTAAACGTAGTCGCGGAAACGCGTATTCCGGAAGGTTCGAAAACCGCTCGGGAAATTCCATTATAGCCTCAATGTTACAAGATCTATCGTCTCGATTAAACTTACTTTATACATGCCATTGAGATCGGTCTAGAACGATTAAGAAAAAAATATTAAGAGTATCTTTTTTACCCTAAAATTAATTAAGCTTGTAACGCCCTTTCTATGACAGCTCCATACCTCAATAGTTTCTCTTCTGTATTTGGAAAACCCATCAACATAATACCATTTGAAGGTACATTTGTTGGAATAGTAAGAGCACAACCACCGAGAAAATTGCATAACCGGGTATTACGTAAAGCCATGAGATTTTGGCTCACATAATATTCATCATCATTGAGAAGTCTATTCATATTCGGTGGTAATATGGGTGCAGTAGGCATAATTACAAAGTCATATGGTAAAATGCTATCATAAAACTTCTGCCTCACTATTTTTAATTTGCGCCATAAATCCACATATTCAGCCCCTGAAATTGAGTTGCCACTCCTAAACCTGTCCAATATCTTAGAAAACATAACATTTGGTTTCTTTTCAATTAACTCGTACCAAGTTCCATAAGCTTCTGTAGTAACTAAAGAACCTCCCAGCGACATCGCTTCTTCGATTTCAGGCATTTTCTTTGACACGATATTGGCTCGTTTTGATTTAAGAATGTTTATTACCTGGTCAAAACACTTTTGCGACTCGGAGCTTAAATCATCCATAATCACATTTTCAATTACAAGTATGTTAGTATTAGTTAATGAGGCGTTCGTTAAATCTCCTGGTTTGCTATCCTCCAAAACTGAAAGCATTAAACTCGCATCTAACACTGTTCGACACAATGGCCCAACAGTGTCAAACGTTTCTGAAAGAGGAACTACACCCTTTAGAGAGAGACGGCCCGCTGTGGTTTTCAACCCGACAAGGTCATTCCAGGCACTAGGCACTCTCACAGAGCCACCCGTGTCCGATCCAACGCCGCTCACAGCCAAATTAAAAGCAACAGAAGCGGCGGCTCCAGAAGATGAACCACCAGCAACAGCCTTGAGATCATTAACACAGGGGGGGGTTTCGGTCACAGGATTAAGACCTAAACCGGAGAAAGCTAATTCTGACATATGTGTTTTCCCCAAGCATATTAATCCAGCCTCGGTTGCATTCCTAACTACGTCTGCATCTCTTGATGGTATCCTGCCTTTTAAAAGATCCGTACCTGCTTCTGTAACAACCCCAGCAGTGTCAAATAAATCTTTCCATGAGATCGGCACCCCATCAAGAGCACTCTTTCGCATACCACTTTTCATTCTATCAGAAGAAGCTTTGGCCTCAATTCGAGCCCTCTCTTTTGTAACTGTAGAATAAATCCGCCTGGAAAGTGGTTCTTCCTTTATTGCCTTTAAATATAATTCTGTAAGCTCAATTGGATCTAATTTACCAACTGAAATCAGATTTCCCAACTTTGAAGCACTTTCAGAAAGTAACGCAATAGACATAGATTTTCTCCGATTCGATTGATTAATTATTTTTATGCCTCTAGACAAACACTAACCATACACCATATTCAACATTATGTATAAAAACACTCAAGTATTAATTGTAGGTGGCAGTATTAACGGCGTAACATTAGCTATACTACTCGCACAAAATGGACTTGATGTAACTATAATTGAACCAAAAAAAATAACCTCCAGAGGATTATCTTCCTTTGATGGGAGAGCCTACGCTTTAGCACTTACTACCCAAAAGATGTTTAACGCTTTAAATATTTGGGATGGGCTGAAGATAAATAGTGAACCCATCTTGGATATCAAAATCGACGCCCCTAATGATAATGTTAATAAGGCAAACAGCCTCTTACATTTTAATCATCTTGAAATGGCTGAAGATGAGAATCCAATGGGATATATTCTGGAAGATAGGCATCTTCGAAAATACTTATTTTCACAATTAAAATCTTTTAAGAATATCAATATAATGGATGAATCTTGTATTACAGAGTATGAAGTTAACAATGGACATGCATTTTCATTTTTATCAACAGGAGAAAAAATAAAAAGCAATCTAATCATTGGCTGTGATGGAAAAAATAGTGTGATAGCGAATATTGCAAATATAAATAAATTTGGATGGAATTATAATCAGACTTCATTAGTATGCGCGATAGATCACGAAAAACCTCATAATAGCTGTGCTTATCAGTTATTTAAGCCATCAGGACCAATTGCAATACTACCCCTCCCTGGTGATCGCTCATCAATTGTTTGGACTGAAGATAATAAAACGGCTGCATTTATCTCTCAATTAAATAAAAAGGATTATATAAAGAATTTAAATTCTAAAATTAATTTAATTTTAGGTGAAATTTCTCTCTCTGGAAAGCAATTTTCCTACCCACTAACATTAAATTTACGAGAGAATTTTATTTCAAACAGAGTTGCTCTCGTAGGAGACTCTGCTCGTGGTATCCATCCACTAGCAGGTCAAGGATTAAATTTAGGATTGAGAGACGTTGCATCAATTGGAGAAATTATAATAACCGCTTACCGGCGAGGTGAGGATATAGGATCATTGGCAGTGTTAAAAAGATATGAGACTTGGAGGCGCTTCGAAACATCCATGATGGCTGCAACCACAGATATAATAAACAAAACTTTTTCTAATAATAGTATCATATTAAAACCTATTACTAATCTCGGTCTTAGAGTTTTGAACAAAAATCGGTTTCTTAAAAAAAGTCTTATTAGAGAGGCTGCTGGATTAAACGGAAATATCCCAAAACTCCTACTGGGGAAATTAATCTAATTGGCGCGCTTCTTTAATTATTAAGATTGGTATTCCATCTCTAATTGGAAAGGCAAGATTGGCATTTTTAGAAATAAGCTCCTTTTTATTTTCACTTAAAAACAACATATTATGTGTAATTGGACAAACCAAGCACTCTAACATTTTATTATCAACTAAAGAAACATCCATCCTATTGAAGGCCTCCCTTAGTGCCCACATGAAGTGAAAACTCCATCAAGGTATTTATCATTTTTCGCCTCTCCATTAAATTTTTGGATTCTAACAGCGCCTGCTTTTCTTCGACATCAAATGGACATAACATTGATAAAGAATTAATGATTATTTCTTCATCTGCTTCCCGAAGAGATTCCCAATCTGTTTTTAAACCTTTTACAGAAAAGTATTTTTTCAATAAAGTAAAAAAGGTATCCCTATCAAAATCATGATCGACCATAGTTTTTTCTCGATCTTCACAAAAATCATTCCAATCTACCTCTGCTTTAATGAAAGGACTAAAGCTCTCTACTAATTTAATAATTCTAAAACGGGATATACCAGATAACGTAATCATATATCTACCATCATCTGTTTCTGAAAAATTACATATTCTTCCCGCGCAACCAATATCATATAAGTTGTCATCTTTTGACTCAGTTGAGGACTGCTTTGTTTGCAACATTCCAATTAAACGCGATGAGCTTTGTAATGCCTCATCAAACATCGCCAAATATTTTGGCTCAAATATATGTAAGGGTAATTTAGAGTTTGGTAGCAACAACGCTCCCGGCAAAGGAAAGATGGGTAACGAATTTGGCAGGTCTAGGTTTTTTTTCATAATTCCAATATAGAACTAAATAAATATTAAGCAAAAATAATTGAACTTAATTTACGTCGCCCTTTTAATGCGACAGGATCATTGGCATTCATAGAATCAAGTATTTTCAAGAGTTGAGCTTTGGCCTCGCCAGAATTCCATTCTAAATCATGTTTTAAAATATCCAACAATGTTTCAATAGCAGATTCACAATTACCTTTTGCATTTTTTGCAAGAGCTAATTCCATAGATGCTTGATAGTTTTCTGGCTCAGAAGCAACTATTTTTTCCAAATCTTCAACACTGCCATAGCCTTCTGCTTCAGCCACTAACTCTACCTGAGCTTTGATTGGTTTTAACTCAGGATTGTCTTTAATTTCATTTGGTAAACCTGAAATTATGTCATTAGCTTGCTCTAATTCACCTAAAAGCAGGTGACTTCTAATCATTCCAGAATAGCCCTTCAAATTTTTAGGATCTTCAGAAACTATTGCTGAAAATACCTCCAAAGCCTCAGCATGTTCGCCTTCAGACAACATCTTTTCTGCCATTTCAATAGCGGCATCCAATCCATCATCTTCATTCTTATTTGGATTAAGTGCGATCACTTTTTGCACAAATTCTTTAATTTCCGTAGGGGTTTTTGCACCTTGAAACCCATCAACTGGCTGCCCATCAATAAATGCAAAAACTGCTGGAATAGATTGAATACGCATTTGCTGAGCTATCGACTGATTTTGATCAACATCAATCTTTACCATCTTTACAGCGCCAGAGTTGGCCAAAACCTCAGCCTCCAATGCTGGTCCCAATGTTTTACACGGCCCACACCATGGTGCCCAAAAATCAACAATTACTGGCTGTTTTTTACTTTCTTCAACAACATCTTCCATAAATGTTGTCTCAGAACTATCTAGAATTAATTCCTCTCCCGCTTTGTTGTTTAGTAGGTCCATATTATTAATCTCCATGTCTTTGATCTTGAACTAAGGCGTGCAATTAAAAGCTGCAAGTAAAATAACCTGTTTAAGTTGATTTAAAGAGAAATTCCATCAAAAATAGAAAAAATTGGCGCATGATCAGATGGCCTTTCCCAACCTCTAACATCTCGCAAAACAAAATTGTTAGTATTTAATTTTGCGAGATCTGGTGTGCTCCAGATATGGTCAAGTCTTCTACCTTTATCAGCAGTATTCCAGTCTTTAGCTCTATAGGACCACCAAGAATATAGTTTTCCTGTCGGTTGTTTTTCTCTAAATAGATCAATCCAATTACCTGCTTCCATAACTTTAAATAAATAATCAATCTCTATAGGAGTGTGCGATACAACCTTATTCATTTTTTTGTGATCCCAAACATCATCTTCGTATGGAGCAATGTTTAAATCCCCAACCAAGATAGCATTTTTGGACTGATTTAAATTAAACCAACTCTTCATACCATCCAGGAACCTTAATTTTTGAGCAAATTTTAAATTTTTCTCTTCATCTGGATCATCTCCCCCCGCAGGAACATAAAAATTATGTATAATAATTCCATTTTCTAACTCTCCAGCGATATGTCTCGCTTGATCTAGTCTAGCAAAATCAATTGCGAATTCAGTTTTAAATGGTACTCTTGATAAAATAGCGACACCATTGTAACTTTTTTGTCCTCTTGCAATCATATATTTGTAACCAATTTTGGAAAAGCTTTTGATTGGGATATCAGCAACTAAAGCCTTACATTCTTGTAAACAAATTATATCTGGAGAATGTTTTTTCAGTAACTTTAGAACTAAGTTTTCACGCAATCTAACTGAATTTATATTCCAAGAACAAATCTTCATAAATAACCCCTTAAACCACAAGCATTTGTGATTGAATTAAATTTCTAGATTAAACCTTCTGAACAAATAGATAGCGAATAACCATCTTTTTCGGTTGATATAATTTTATCATCACCCAGCTTTTTTCGCAAATAATATAAATGAGTCTCCAAAGTGTGAGTTGTTACACCGTCCTTGTACCCCCAAACCTCATTTAGTAATTGCTTTTTGGAAACTATTCGATTGGCAAAGCTATATAAAAACATAAGGATATCTGTCTCTTTTTCAGTTAACCTTACCTCATTATTTTCACTAACTACCAATAATTTTTTATTTGGATGAAATTGAATTTCATTTAAATAGATAGTTTCCGATACACTGCTGTTTAAATTCTGTAAAATTACTCTTTCAAGATATTCGTAGTTAAATGGCTTTTCTATAATAAAAAATCTATCAGAATTTTTTAACTTACCATAGATCCGACTGTCTAATTGGTTTGAAAGTATTAAAATTGAATTGGCGTTATTATGGGATTGAATTTCAGATAAAATCTCTAAAGACGTCAGATCCAAATTTATATCATTAAATATTATCAAATCTATATTATTGAAGTCCTTTAAATCATTAAGATTATTAAAGATTTGAAATTTAAACGAATCTACCAGTTGAAATTGATCAACTAAAGCATCGTTTAAGTCTCTATCTGAACTAATTAAGAATACAGTTTGGGCATTTTTAATCATTAAGCTAATATTCGTAAACACTCTGTCATAACATATCTTAACACAATAAAATTAAAAATTAATAAAAATTTATTAGTTAGAATAGCTTCACTTTTTAGAAAATAAGCCTATAGCTTACCACTAATATTCTTGTGAAAGGAAAGGTTTTGTTTTCCCCATCTCCTTTAGAAACTTTAGATAGAGCGCGCAATGATTTACGTATTGGGTTACCAATTTGTATAATCGACAATGCTAAATATTGGTTAATATTTGCAATTGAAACAATTTCTTTTGAGAGGTTTTCCAATTTAGACGAAAATTCTGAATTTTGTATAACAGAAAAAAGAGCCAGAACTCTGAAAACAATACCTTATTTCAAAAATATTGGCCGATATCACTTAGACAAGACCAAAGGCATTCAATGGGTAAAAGCTATTGCTGATCCAGTAAGAGATTTAAATTATCCAATGAAAGGGCCTCTTAAACCGATAAGGACCGGGTCTGCTGATGCCCATCGGCTTGGAATATCCATTTGTAAAAAAGCTAAGCTTCTTCCAGCTATTATTGCTCAGCAAGTGGATCATGTAGCTCACAATATCACTTGTATTTCAACAAGCGCAAAAGAATTAATTAATTTTGACGAGAATATTGTTAATATAGCTGCAGCAAACTTACCATTAAGAATCTCAAGCAACAGCAAGTTACATGTGTTTAGGCCAGTAAATGGTACAGAAGAAAACTACGCATTAGAAATAGGCTCGATAAATAGGACTGACCCTGTCCTATGTAGGCTGCATTCAGCTTGTTTTACTGGAGATTTATTGGGATCTTTGAAATGTGATTGTGGCGAACAGCTAAGGAAGGCATTACAGACAATTGGGGAAGAAAAACAAGGGATCTTGTTGTACCTAAATCAAGAAGGTCGAGGTATTGGGCTCGCTAATAAAATGCGGGCATATGCGTTACAAAATCAAGGTTTTGATACTGTTGAAGCAAATCACAGGTTAGGCTTTGAAGACGAGGAAAGAGATTTTGAAATCGGTGCAAAAATCTTAAAAGAGCTGGGTTTCAAAAGAATAAAACTACTAACCAACAACCCAAAAAAGATAAAAATGATGGAGGCATTTGGAATTAAGGTTGTAGAAAGAATACCTTTGAAAACTGAATTGACCCGAGAAAACAAGAATTATTTAGCAACCAAAGTGAAAAAAAGTGGGCATTTTAATTAATGCATAACATCCATAATCTAATCGTATCAAAATGGGGCGCCCAAATGATGGGTTATAAATTCCCATGTTCCATTGGCCGGAGCGGAATAGGAATAAAAACTCAAGAAGGCGATGGTATTACCCCGTCTGGAATTTGGGAAATAGAATTTGTAATGGCGAGGCAAGATAGGTTAAGATACTCAGCTAGTTATAAAATAAATGTTAGAGACACCTGGTCGGATGATCCAAAAGACCCAAACTATAATCAATTAAGCAAAATCAATAACTTATATAGTTTTGAAAACCTTTGGAGATCTGACCCAATTTATGATCTGGTGGCTGTAACAAATTTTAATCGCAGAACAATAAGACCTGGCTTAGGATCAGCAATCTTTCTTCATGCTTGGCGCCAACCAAGATACCCGACAGAAGGTTGTGTTGCTTTTTCTAGGCAAAACCTTATCTGGATACTCAACAATTGGGGTAAAAAATCAAAGATTATAATTAGGGGTTAGATAATCTCTCACCAAAAATTGCCGATCCGATTCGCACGTGAGTTGCACCAAACATAATAGCAGATTCATAATCCGAACTCATCCCCATCGACAAAAATCTTATATCATTTCGCTCTTTCATTTTACGTAATAAAGAAAAATGTAGCGCT
>Ga0315331_10002438_pt1 | contig 14113 bp, 10 predicted proteins | sample M160m34915metaG_FD_203456 | JGI IMG/M metagenome (GOLD analysis project Ga0315331, IMG submission 203456) | Ammonia-oxidizing marine archaeal communities from Monterey Bay, California, United States - M1 60m 34915 | ecosystem: Environmental > Aquatic > Marine > Intertidal zone | place: USA...
GACCCAGGTGATGATCGCGCTTCAGGGCCTTCATCGCTTCTTGCGCATTGATGTAATCGGGCTTTCCAACAAGGATGCCACCCTTCACCTCCCAGGATTTGGTCCGTGGCCGCCATCGTTCTCGATCGAGCTTGCCTTCGAAATTGTCGGTGTAGACAAGCGTCCCTTGCTTGAACAAATGAGACTCAAAGACGGACCCGGCAGCATGGAGATTCTGAAACATGCTGACAAAGGCCAGGAGCAGGTGAATATACCTCAGGGAAAGGATCATTTCGCTTGAAAAAGTTTACTCTGGACCAGGGCGTGGATGAACTCGCTGACGACGTAATGTTTCTTCATCGATGCGGTCACGATTTCGTTCGAGAGGTTTTCGTCGGTGAACCCGAAGGAGCGACCCAGAGCGTACTCGATGAGATGTTCAGAGAAACCGCGAGCAAAATCGGCTTCGCGCTGGGCAATGAGGTTGCGAAATTCGTCATAATTCGCGAAAGCAGGACCGTTGTGAAATCTACCGGAAACGTCGATCGGCAGGGCATTTCTACTGAAACGGATTCGGCCTCGGTTGTCCTTGGTGAATTGTCGTTCTTCGGTCCGCCACTTGCCGGCTGCAGTGAAGTTTTCAAGGCCGAATCCGATGGGATCAATCTTGCGATGGCAACTGGCACATTGAGCTTCTTCCTGGTGAGCGGTGATTTTCTCACGCACGCTGAGAGAGTGATCGCCCAGACGGGCAAGCTGCGGAACATTCGGCGGGGCTGGCGGCGGTGGATCGTGGAGCAAATGGCGCAGGATCCATGCCCCGCGCTCGACCGGGCTACTTGTTATGCCGTCACTTCCCATGGCGTGAATGGCGGCCATGCCGAGCAGTCCACCTCGAGGTGACTTGGCGGGCAGGTTTACTTTCCGGAATGGATCACCAGTCACGCCGTCGATACCGTAGTAATTGGCGAGCAAACCGTTGATGAAGACGTAGTCACTCTTGAGAAGGTTTACAAGCGTACCGTCATTTTTATCACGAAGGAGATAGGCAAAGGATTGGTAGACCTCCTGCCGAGTGGCAGACCGAATACTTTCGTCAAAATCACCGTGGAGCGTGACGTCGAATTGGAAGAAATCAAGGCGCTCCATATCCAGCCATTGATGGACAAAACCAGAGACGAATGCGTCCGCTCGGGGGTCGGCAATGAGCCGGTCAACCTGTTGACGGAGAGTTTGTGACTCGCTCAGTTTATTCTCTTCGGCCAACGCCAGCAGTTGCTGATCAGGAGGAGCACTCCAGAGAAAGTAAGAAAGGCGCGCGGCGAGTTCGCGATCCGTTAATTTTCTTCGTTCGGTTTCTTCGCCAGGTTCGTTGAGGTAGAGAAACCCTGGAGAAGCGAGAATGACGCTGAGGGGCGTACGAATGGCCACATCGAAGGTGTCGCCAGCGGAGCGTCTGCTTTTGAAGAGGTCGAAGAGTTGATCAATGAACCGCGGATCAGGCAAGACCCGGCGAAACGCGGCAACGGAGAAATCATTCAGGATGGTGCGGGCACGTTCCCATTCCGAAGCATCGTTCAGGTTGTCAGCGAGGATTCGGGAAAGCCCGATGTTTGAATCGGAATGCGACACTGGTGGATCAAGAGGCCCTTCAAGCTCCACCCAATCAATCCAGACGGCAGGGTCGAGGCCATGGCCGTTCTCTTTTTTTGCCTTGTTGTAGGCGTCGCGCAGTCCCCTCTTGTTTGCCGACTGCTTCTCCTGAAGCGCAAATTCCTTTTGCGTGTGTAAGCCAACCTCTATCAGAGTTTCGATCACTTTCGGTTGCCGAATCGTCCCGGTCACTTGGTGAACGCTGATTGGATGCCCGGCGAATCCTGCAGGGACGTTGTTCACGCGCTGCGGATATCCGAGTTCGATGAAGCGACGCGACATTGGGGAGCCTTCCACAGCTCCGGCACGGATCCGCATTCTGTAGGTGCCTGGCACCAGTTTCGCTTGTGGGGGCAAGATATCGATACGTTGGATACCCCAAGTCAGCTTCAGGTAGGTTCCGCGATCACTGTAGGGAAGCTCGGCATAATGTTTCAGGTAAGCATATTTCCGGGAGTAACCACCTTGGAAGGAAAACGTGGCAGCATTGTCATCCCTGAATCCAAACTCCTTTGGGTCTGGAGCGCCGATCAGTTGATGGGCATACCGATAGAACAAGAAGCCCGCAGCTGACGGAAATGCCGACAGATCAAAATTCGGGTTCTCTTTCAAAATCCTGGTCATGATCTCCCGGTTTTCCGAAGCGGCAGCAGCCTTGTCGACTTCAGCTTTCCAGCGCATGAAGCGATCACGAGCTTCCTCCAATTGCCGCATGGCCTTGGCACTTGCTACATTGACTGTCCTCTCCGGTTCCAGCCGATAGTTGAGTTTCTTCTTTGAAAGAACATTTTTCCGGCGTTCAAACACTTCGTCGACAGCGGTCCGTCCGAGTTTTAGATACTGTTCGAACTGGTCGCTGGAAATGAATTGGGACGCTCCAACCGTATCAAAACTGCCGGCGCCGCCATCACTTGGAAGATTTGAAACATCGATATTCACTCCGGTCAGATGCTTGATTGAATTGCGGTACTCCCGACGGTTGAGTCGGCGCATGGTGATCTTGCCGCCGGTGTCGGAAAACGACCGGCGGACGGCAACCATGGTTTGAGCGAGGGCATCGAGAAAATCCGCCTTGGCAGCGCTGTCCGGCTGACGCTTTTTCTCCGGGGGCATTTCACCCGCGTTCATGGCGTTGAGAATTTTCTGCCATAACTCTGCTTGCTCAATTGTAGTGATGAGGAGAGGCAGCGTTTCCAGTTCAACTTTACCTTCCCGCATTTCCGTGTCGTGGCAGTCAAAGCAGTAGTCCTTCAGCAGGGCACGGTGTTTTTGAGGAAGCTGCACTGCGGGTTCACCTGCCTGAGCAAAGGCCCCAATCAAGAGGAGCGTGGAGAGTATGAAACGGATCGATTTCATCAGTCGGGTAAAACGTATCAACTAAACCTGCAATTCCCTCACCACGCCCGAACTATCTCCGTGGCGTTCGGCTTTGATCCCCATTCCCTGCAGCATGGTCAACCATACGTTGCAGAGTGGAGTGTCCTTCGGCAAGACGAGATGCTGCCCCTGCTTGAGTCTGGCTCCACCGCCGGTCAGGATGGTGGGACAGTTGTCTAAGTAGTGGATAGAACTAATATTTGAACCGAAGGCCAGCGCAACGTGATCAAACAGGCTCGATCCATCGGTTTCCCTTGTGGACTTGAGTTTATCGATTAGGCCGGCAAGCAACTCGCTGTGCACCTTGTCCCTTGCTTGGGATGCCTGCATGCGTCCCCCTGGGTTGTAGTGGCTCACGTTATGAGCGCTCAATGAGACGTCCATACTCTGAAGAAGCGCCTGACCGGGCATGCGATAAGTCATCACCCGCGTACTATCCGTCTGCAGAGCGGCGACGATCAGGTCGTACATCACCTTGATTTCGTCCCTGCCCTTGAGACCAGGGGCAGGCACTTTCAGCGGCGCCTTGGCCTTGGGGACATTCAGCCAATCTTTTTCCTTACCCAGGCGGACTTCGATATCACGAATACTCTGAAAGTATTCGTCCAACTTGTGGTTGTCGGTCTTTGTAAGACCACGCTGCACACGCCTGGCCTCCGTCAGCACGGCATCCAACACGCTGCGTTTCTCGGCAAGAGCGGCCTGTCGCTGCTCCAGCGGCAGTTCCTCGGCGGAGAAGAGTTTGTGGTAGACCTGCACAGGGTCATTGAATCCACCGACGGGTTTGCCACGTGAGTCCCATGCCAGAGACAAACCCGGACCATGACCGGAAGCTTTGTCGTCATTGCTATTCAGCTGGATCGAGGAAAAACGAGTGTCTTGTCCCAATCGCCTTGCCACGACCTGATCAACAGAGATGCTATTGGCCATGTTTTGACCGGGAACGGAATAACGATTCGCCCCTGTCAGCCAGAACGTGCTACCCCAGTGGGCTTCATTGCTGTACTGATTTGAGCACCCCTGCACCACCGTGAAATCCGGTTTGTGTCGCGCCAGTGGTCTTAAACCAGGTGAAAGGTGATAGTCGGGGCCCCTATCTGTGGGGTCGGGATACCAAGTCTCCTTTGTCACCCCAAAACCAACACCAAGAAATACGGCACGTTTGGAAGGCACTGAAAGCACAGAAGCTTCAGCCGAAGCAAAGCGGCGAAAGCCGATGGACTCAAGCGTCGGAAGCGCGATCAACGCCCCGGTCCCACGAAGAAAGTGACGACGATTCAATGAGGTATTCATGAGTCAAAATAAGTCAGATTGTCTTCGGCCTGTGTGCTCTCGTCAATCCGTAAAACAGTAGGAGTCGCTGATTCCAAGTCTTGCTCCAGCTTGCCTCCAGTTGCATTGAGTATCATCAGGATATCCACTTTTTGCTCATCACAACCAAACCCTGAGGCTTTTGTTGACAGTTGAAAAAGTAACCTTCAAATCAATTTCAGAATCATCGGTCGTAAAACCCACGCTTGCCATCAATCCCAGTCTATCACAACCTGAAAACGCTAAGCCTCCCTGTCAGCAATTTCAGGGAACCAAAAGTGACTCATACAATTTCAGCACCCATGGATTCAGCGCAACATTACTCTGGAAGTTCAACTGCAGTCTCAGGAAGCATGCCCTCCATTCTTTTTCGACCTTGCTTCACACACTTTAAGAAGGCGGCCAGGATCTTCGTCCTCACCATACTCCTGACATTGGCCTCGCTCCCTGCAACCATTGAGGCTCTCGATATCGCCCAAGGGTGGCGTTTCACCACGGGCGATGATGCGGCATGGGCGCAACACCCGTTTGATGATTCGGGGTGGAAATCAATCGAAATCGGCAAACCGTGGGAGAAGGCGGGCTACAAGGGCTATGACGGTTATGGATGGTACCGTTTGCACGTTACAGTGCCGAAAGCTGAGGGAAAGAGCGCTTACTTCAAATATTATCAGAGACTGACTTTGTCTCTTGGTGTGGTGGATAATGTGGATGTGACCTACTTCAACGGTGAGGAGGTGGGGCGAACCGGCTCGGCACCAGATGATATTAAGGGCCACGACAAGACGATCAGGCACTACCACGTTCCAGCTGAGCTCATTCGATGGGATGCTGAGAACGTGATAGCCGTACGCGTATTCGATGATGGCGGCGACGGGGGAATCAGCAAAGGCATCCCTACGCTGTCGGCACCCGCTTGGCATGAATTCGTGACGGTCGATATTGGCCATGGCCGCAGCAACGGCATCCATCCGGCAGGTGCACCTATGCATCTGTCGGCCACGATACGCAACACGGCATTTGAGGACTTGAAAGGGACTCTGAAGTGGAAGATCGAGAGCGACACCTGGTTGACGGACCAACGCGAGCTCTTCTCTGAGAAGACCAAACCTCAACGGCTTTCAGCCGAAACGTCGCATAAGGTGGCATTTCACTTCAAGCCCCCCGCAGCCGGCTTCTACCAAGTCACCTGCACCTTTTCGCAGGACGGCGACGATTCAGTCGTCTCGCAATCGCGGATGCGCGGTTATGCACCCGAGAAGATGGATCGCCCTCCCGATGCCCCCAAAGACATGAAGGCCTTCTGGGATGAGGCGATCGAGGAGTTAGCAACCGTAGCGCCCCAATACAAAATCAGTCCGAGCCCGAAGTGGAATACAGATCAAACCGATTGTTATCTCGTGGAGATGCGCAGCCTGGGCGATGTCCGGATTCGCGGATGGTTCGAAGTGCCGAAGTCTGCCGGACCGCATCCAGTGCTGCTGAGGGTGCCGGGCTACACACAAGGGATGCAGCCGGCGCAGTCAATACCCGACATGGCAGTGCTGTCACTCAACATCCGAGGCCACGGCAACAGCACCGACGACGAGCCTGGATATTACTGGTGGGGACCAGGTGATTATCTCCTGCGTGGTCTGAATGACCCACAGAAGTTTTTCTACCGTGGAGCAATCATGGACTGCCTGCGTGGAGTCGATTTTGTAACGTCACGTCCAGATGTAGACGCCAAGCGTATCGCCATCACGGGAGGGAGCCAGGGTGGGATGCTCTCATTCGCCGCAGCAGCACTCGACAAGCGCATTGCATTGAGCGCGCCGGACATCCCCTTTGTTGTCGACTCCATGAAAAGTTTCAAAATGACAGCTTGGCCGGGGATGATCATCTGGGACTGGCTGGGCAGAGCCCCCTTGCAGAACTCATGGGAGCGCGCGGGCAAGACATTCAGTTACATCGATCCGAAAAATCTCGCAGGGTGGATCGCATGCCCAGTCTTTATGGGCGTTGGCCTGCAGGACAATGCGGCCCCTGCACCAGCAGCCTTCGCCGCTTACAACCAGGTCCGCAGTCCGAAAGAGTATCGCGTGTATCCTGAAGCTGGCCATCACACCCCCCCCGAACATGTTGTAGCAAAGATGATCTGGATACGAAAACAGTTTGCCATGAAGGAATGACTACTGACCATCAAGTGTAGCTGCGGCAAACCGATATCGAATAGGTGGCATCATGGTATGCTTAAAAAAGAAGGATTGAATATTCATTTTATTTTACTGTTTGAAGTACCCCAGTCTTCATGACAGCTCCTTTTCGGGAAGCAGCATTACCTACTATCGACTCGATGCCGAACTAGGCGGAGAAAACGAAAGTTATCCTAACGCGAAGTGTTTACCTTTTTTATGAATGATTTGCACGTGGCAATCGGATTCGGAACAGGAAATCCAATTTTATCTCAGGGTCAAATTGGAGTGAATGCAGAGTTGATGACGGATGCACTGAAACATGCTGTGTCGTTATGATAAAAATGAATTGTCATGCTTGTTTCTGGTGGCAAGGCGACACACATGACTTTCGTGAAATGCCCCTCAGTGCTTGAACATTCCCATCCTGAATGTTGACATCGCTCCCCGCTTTCAGAAGTTTTTCAAGAGAATCAATGTCTCCACGAACTGCAGCTTCGTGTAATGGAAACGACGACTTTCCATACCCAATCAACATCATGGAAGCGAGCAATCCAAACAGCGTTTGAAATTTCGTAAGGTTCATATTGAGGGATAGAGTTGGATATAGCGCTTACAATTCTAACCCTATTTTAAAGCTGGCTTCTATTCTCGGGCAGCGCGATTTCACAATATCCTGCCTTTCGAAAACACTGACCGGACACTGGTCACCATTTGTCAGTTTTCTTGAAGTATCCAAACCTCCACATAAGCCAAACGATAAGGAAGCTGACTGATACAACCCATTCAAAGGCAGAAAGCTTTCCATCCTCATAACTTATCTGGTCAGCACCAGCATCCAACGGAACCTGCCCCAGAACGGATACAATCTCACTTAACACTTTTCAGCCTTTCAGAATCTTTTATTTATCTTTGTCAGATACCCCGCCATTAGGCGTACAGTCACTGCTAGCACCAACATTTAAATTGGGAGGGGGATTCCCTGAATCGGCAATTGCGCCGATAATATAAGCGAACACCTCGCCACCTCGAGCGCAGCATTTGACTATGCACTCGCTCATTGTCTTGCTGGACTCCTTAGCTCTCGCCGCCACTGCTTCGATGGGTAAGTGACCGTCACCGAATTTCTTTAGCTACGTTCACTATTCCTCCCATCAAGAAAAGGAATAGTGAACTTTATGAGCTTCCGAATACGGGAGACTGCCAGAATGTATGTTCAGTTTACTGATTGGAAGCTGTTTCGGTGGTGCCTTTACCACCTGTTATTGGAGACCAATGGGCAGCCCTGATTTTCCAGGTGCCGCCTTCTTTCACGTACACCTGCATGGCTCGCGTCAAATAATTAGCATTATTTTCAGCTCCTTTGGCTTGAACATTTCCTTCGGCGTAATACATGGCAACAGCAGTGGTCGCGTTAATTTCAATAACTTTGATGTGTTTGGGATGCAGATTGAAATCATCATACTCAATGACGGTATCATGCGACATGGACATTAACAATCCGCCGCTGGACCAGAATTCTAGCGAACCCTTTTTACTAATCGCTCCAGCCTTGTGCTTTAAATTTTTCGCAATATAGGCATTATCATCAAGGATGAGTTTCTTGATCTCCTTTTCGATTTCTGTTTCAGCCTTGGTAGTAACAACGGCCAGTAAGCAAATTGCACATAATATTATCGTTTTTTTCATTTTGTATTTCAGTTTGCAGTTAATGTGTTGAGTGATGAGAAGACGTCCAATGAATGTCGGACCCTTAATAAGCAAACGATGGTGGATCAAGGAATGGGCCAGAAAATGTGACTTTATTCCCTCTGGTCTGGATTAAAAAGAGCAGACAGTAATGAAACAAAACGATACAGAAGACCTCGATGAAAAAATCCCTATTCTCGTTGATTTTTATCAACGATGGCTGAGGTTTTTGTAAAGTAACTCGGAAAACTTATCGAATAGTGAAGTTGTGGACGAATGATTGAATGGCAACTGCTGACTGTAAATACTAGCAGCGATGCCTGATTGATAGTCGATATAGAAATATGTATTTCGGTAACCACCCCAAACCAAAGTGCCTGATTTACGGCCATAGGATTTAGGCGTATTGTCAATCATGCCTGCCATTCCCCACTTTGAATCTTTGTCCATGAGCCCACTGAAATTACAGCATGTGGCCGCATCATGATACCAACCTGTAGGATCAAGGCTAATTTCTCCGATCTGATTCTCAACCATTGTCTCAACCGTTTTCTTTTCTAAAATCCGCCTACCATCGACGACTCCGTAGTTGAGCATACATTGCAAGATCTTTGTGTAATCGCTTGGGGTGGAAAACAGTCCATCACCACCACTGAACTTGGTGATTTTTTTGACAGGGTAACGATTTGGTGACACCTCATCGCCGTCTATTTCTCGCAACTTACTTCTTCCGTCCTCTCCACGATTCCCCATTGAGGCAATCCTCTTTTTAGCATTCTCCGGAACATTGAAGTGAGTATTTTTGATCCCAAGAGGCTCGAATATATTTTTCTTGAAATACACCTCCAAGGTCATACCTGATACCTGTTCTACCAACTTGCCAACCCAATCAGTGTTGGTCCCGTAGAGAAAACGTGTACCGCTTTCGAACTGCCTTGGAAAGTCTTCATAATCCCATCGCCCTGCATCAAATGCTGAGTGCAGTTTATAGGTTGCATTCGGATACCCAAAGCCTGCTGTGTGGGTGAGTAAGTGCCTTAGGGTGATAATTTCTTCACCTTTAACAAACCCGCCCTCAGGGGTCAGAATGGGGATTCTTGACATCGAAGGAAGAAGTTCATCTAAGGCCTGATCTAAATTTAATTTCTTCTGCTCAACGAGCTGCATGACAGCAATACTTGTCACCAACTTTGTCATCGAATGAATTCTGAAAATACTAGACGTTTTGACAGGTTCACCTTTACCCCAGCTTAACCCACCATAGGCATACTCAATTCGCTGTCCTTTATCATTGACCCCAATAGCTACTATCGATGGCAGGTCTGACTTTGCCATGGAATCGGCCATTACCCTTCGAACTTCTTGATGAGCCTTTTCAAAAGAAGATGTCGCTCCATGAGCAGATAAGCCAAATACAACTAACTGTATTAATAATGTGAAGTACTTCATCAATGTCCATATTTTGCAATATTGACAAAAATGTCAAAGCTATCAAAAAGTAACAATCCTGCAAAACATGCCGTTTCAGTAACCTCCCCCCCGAAAAACCTGTTTGCGAAGAGACTCATTGGCTATTTTATGGAAGTTCTTTTCCCAAAGAACATTCATTTCAGGCCGAAGCATTTCCATGATGTTTTCTTGTTGTTGTTGATCCAGCTTCTGAAGCAATTCAAGAGCTGAAGGAACGTTCTCCAGGGAATGATAAAACAATCTTTTTTCAGCCTGATTCAGTTGGGAATAATATTGGTGCATGCCCAGTAAAACTTCTCCGAGTGCTGACTTTGGACCAAGGATGGGACGATAATCCTTCTCAAATTGTTCTGAGGATAATCTCCCCTGCCCCTTGAGCGCAACATCCATAGCCCTGCGGGATCCAACATTTTCAAGCAGGTATGAAGCCATGAGGCAGCCAAAAGGTCCGATCTGTGAGGATCTGGCCAGTTCAAACAATATTTGCTCCGAATGAGAACTTGCACGCTCGTGAAGCAGCATGGCCTCTATGCTCATTATCCAAGGCCACGACCCTCTTGGAAAGAGATCATCCTTGATTTGAAAAAGCACCGTCAAGGCGATCTGTTGGAAAGGATTGCTCGCTGAAACGGTTTGATTTCTCAATTTCAGGGCAAGCTTTTCTCCAATTGTACGAACAGGAACTTCCACGCCGTTTTGTTGCACTACATCGGACCAGTCCAGACGTCCGAGCTGAAAATTACCCTCATCTTTCGCTTTCCAAACTCTTTGAACCAATAATCCTGTTTTTGAAATTAGTCCGGCGAATATTCCACCCTGTTGGGACGCATCCTGATTGGATGCCTGTGGCGCAAAAAAGGCAGGAGAAATCCATTCTGTCAAAAACCCCAAAAAACTTCCGAACCGGTTGGATCTATCAAGGGTGTTGACGGATGAATCCGTGGCATGGATGGTAGACGCCATGGTTTTGCGCAAGGCATCGCTTTGCATGAAGGCCTTCATGACAAGACGTGATGTTTCTGTGTCACGCAATTCCAGAAGAGCCAGGGAGTGATGCGTTAAATCCAATTCCATCAACAGGTCCATGCTTTCGAATTTCTTTTCAATATATAAAGAATCGTCCTTAATTTCAGTTTGGACACCCTCCCGATTTATAAACCCGATGGAAACCACTGGGGCAATATTGAGTGCAAGCATTTCCTTGAACGAATGCTGGTGCTGGGTATTGAACCCCATACCAAGCATGAAGTTAAATAAGGAACCATCCTCCTCGGGGTCTGGAATGGGAAGCATGTCAGCGAATATGGTCACACCCCCAGCACTGCTTGGCATATCATCAGCCTGGGCAATGTATCTTTTTTGAAGATCTGGCAGAAAAAAACCAAATCCGGTCGTTGGGGAAAAACCCAAAGCGGCCAGCGGCTCATTCACACCCTCAGTTTTTTCGTCAAGAACACTCAGCATGAACCCTTCATTGGAGAGGATAAGCTGAATTTCACTCACGACACGATCAGGAGCCAGCAATGGGGCAGCAATGCGATGAAATGCTTGCAAAGACACCGTGTCGAGGTGTTTCAGATTGAAATCCATCACCAGATCTTTTTTCCAGTAGGTTAAATCCTGAAGTTCATCGAAAAAACTTAGAATGGCTTGATCTCCTGGAGAGAACGATTGTTTTAGAGGCGGAGCATCTTTGAAATCCCGCAATTGCAGGCCCATTTTCACCAACCCTTTGCCCTGATCTTTTTCAAAGGAGATTTCATGCTTAAGAAAACGTGCAGATGCACGCAGCTTTTTCTCGACTCGCTTGCCCAATCCGTCATCAAAAGCCATGCCTGTTTTCAATTGCAGATATTCAAGAACATCCTCTCTGGAGTTATTCAAAGACCCTTCCACCTCGATTGTTCCTAGCACGAATGGATGATGTTTCTCTTTGAAAGCCACATGCATGTCTGCAACTTTTAAATTTGTTCGGCGCGTGATGGTAACCTCACCTTTGAGATGGCTACCCGATTCTGCTAGGAAGGTGTTCACATTGTGCTCGAAGTTCAGGGGATTGAGTGCCTCGTCCATCAAGGCAGGCCGATCCATTTTCCACGCAACGGGCACATAATCTGATCCATCCCCATCCGGGGGGTTTACAAGGACCTGTTTAAGCTTTTCCCGGGATGAAAATGCATTGTTTGGGTCGAAAGTAATCTGACCGCATTGATAAGGTTCTCCTTCCTTGATTAGAAATGTAAATGGCGTCTCCACTCCTCCCGCTCGTAAAAGACGAACTTCCACATCCGCAAATCCAGCATGAAGATAACCGGCCCGCACGAGTCGACAAACAATGCCAGGAAAACTTTCTACCGCCGCACTGCGATGGGCAGCAGCCCAGTAGACTGTTGATTGCGAAAGTCCATCTGCAATTTGCTCAAGAGTATAGGATTGTTGACCTTCGAATTGAAGGCTCTGAGGATCCTTGTAGAAATCCATGAACCTAAACACCTCATCGAGCTTTTCAACTGATTCAGGTGTTGCCTCGACAACATACAAAGAGTAAATAATAAGACTATATATAAATTTAATTCTCATAACTTTGACTCAACTTATCACCCGTTTGACCGTCAATCTCTCCCTTGACAATCAGTCTTATTGCTAAATTGTCTCGGCAGACAAAAGCTGAAGAGTCTGTGCAATCAGCACCAATCAAATAAAAAATGCCGTCTGTTAATTCAGCAGGATCCGAGGGGTTTATTTTTTCTTTTTGAAAACTGACAACGCGGATGGCCCTTGTCGCTAAAGGCTGCAAAAATGCAGGACTTAAGGCCAAACCAAAAAGGGTGCAATAAAGAATAAAGCATTCTGCGTTCATATTCGTATTCTGGACCTAAATAAATTTAGCAGTTTATTATCCCATCTAATTGTCGGTCCCGATAGCCGTAACCGGACTATGTTCTTCCCGTTCCGCTCCGACACGGGTCGCAATCAACCCAGTAACTCTAAATTCATATTTGGACCATCGACGTGGATCCATGGAATATTTCGTCCTAGGGAACGGTCTTTCACATTCAAAAGAATGGATATAATCAAACCATATACTAATTAAACGTCATGAATCTCCCAAAAGGGCCATTATAAATGCATATTGGGGTTTGTAGTCATATCATGATACGAACAATCCTCCCTGGTGGCCCATTGCACATCGTTTGTCGTTCCCTTCGCCGTCTTCGACCCGTCACCTGTCTGGCCCCACGGGTTTCCCTTTCGAGGTCAATTCGATGACCAGCAAATTCTCTAAAGCGGCCACCCAACTTCGTATCGCAACGGAGCCGTCGGCCGTGCGGAAGGTACTGCGTATCTCCGCCTCATAAATAATCTGTTCGGCGTGATACGCAGCGCCGGCCAGTGCCGGGATGCGGAGATCCAGACCGCCGATCACACGGGGGCCGGCCTGGGCGGCCTTCCAGAAGTCGCACTTCGAGATCCAGAACCGCTGAGCATCGGGGGCGCCGCTGAGAACCACACCCACGTCACCATTACCAAGAAGCGGTCCATCTACGACTCCACCTCTTGGGACCTTTCCGGGAGGTTTGCCAAAAACCGCTTTGTGTTTAGAGATGATTGGAAGCACGTCTTGCCAAACTGATGATTCCGAAGTTGCTCCTGCTTGCGGTCCGGCCGGTTGGGCCGGCAAGGCTTCCGCCAGCACCAACAACGAGACAAACGAGACAACCATGCATAACGAGTGATTCACGGGGATAGACTTTCGGGTAGTAGTGTTGCTTCTATTGGTCATGAGCCTGTTTGGATGGATAACGTCGAGGTCAGGTGCAGGCCTGCAAACCGGCCAAACGATACTCAATTAAAGATTCGGATTTCAGAACATGCTCCAAATCTCAGCGGCGGTGGATATTTGCCCGCACCGCCCTGGAAGACGGTTTCATGGGTTACGCATCTTTCGTATCTGCAAATTTCTGTTAGAAAACTGTTTTTGGCTGCGATTTGTCAATGGAAGACTTAATAGACTCAAAACCAAGAGCAATAATCCAAGGCCAGCCAAAATCTATATTCCCCGCTTGGATTGTTTGCGCAACAGAATAAGACAACACGTGAATGTGATCAATCCGCACAATACCCCGAACAAAGCGTGGTCAAATACCCGCCCATCCAAAATCAGTTGAGCTAGGAAACCCAGAATCAGTGTAAGTAGAGCAATGATGCGCATGTAATTACACCGTCTACGAACGATCTTCACTCTTTCAAGATACTCCGAAGGAATGCCAAACCTTCGCGCTCCCTATCGACGCTCAAAAACACCAGAAAGCGTTGCCTTCACAACGCTAGTTCAGTCTGACCACGCCTCATGTTCAGAACCGACAAAACCCGGAAGTTTATCAGGCAACGTCTCCTCTAACCGGCCTTCTATAAGCTCTTTAGTAAGCGCATTTTCTTCGGTCCAGAACCTCTCGTCG
>Ga0315331_10002439_pt1 | contig 14110 bp, 15 predicted proteins | sample M160m34915metaG_FD_203456 | JGI IMG/M metagenome (GOLD analysis project Ga0315331, IMG submission 203456) | Ammonia-oxidizing marine archaeal communities from Monterey Bay, California, United States - M1 60m 34915 | ecosystem: Environmental > Aquatic > Marine > Intertidal zone | place: USA...
GTGGCTGCCGGTGTACTCGAATACCCGTTACAACGAAGTGGGAACACCGTACGCGACCAAGGGAAAGCTGTTCGACGATGCCACCGGCGAGAACCCAGGTGATCTCGGGTACGCCCGCTTCGAGTATCGCAACGACCAGCCGGCCACGACGCTCTGGTTCCACGACCACACGCTCGGCATGACCCGGTTGAACGTGTATGCGGGCCCCGCAGCCTTCTGGTTGATTCGCGGGGGACCCTATGGGCATGTCGACGATGGCGTCCCAACAGACCGCCGCCCGCAGCGCGCGCTCCTCCCAGGCCCGCCCGCAAAACGCGGCCAGTCCGCCCGCGCTCTCAACACGGCAGGGCCTGCGCGGCGCGCCATTCGCGAGATCCCGATCCTGATCCAGGACCGAACATTCCTTGAGAACGGAGACCTCTTCTACCCGGGAAACCGAGCCTTCTTCGAGACGCTGAACCAGCCTGCGTCGGTCGACCCCCAACGGCAGTTCGACACGCAGGGCTTGCAGGCCCTCAACGAAGGGTGTCCTGCGTCCGACCCCAATTGCAACGTCAGCATCCCAGGCGACCCGAACTTCGAGCGCAAGATTGGTGAACTCCGCAGCGCCTACGACGACGGCGCGTTCCCGCTCGCGCCGCCAACACAGCCCTCGCCTCCGCGAGACTCCGCAGACCTGACCGGGGGATCGATGATGCCTCCAATTTGGAACACCGAGGCGTTCTTCAACACAATGGTCGTCAACGGTACCGTGTGGCCGAAGCTTGAAGTCGCCCCGGCGCTCTACCGGTTCCGCTTCCTAAATGGGGCGAACGCACGCACCCTCAACATGAGTCTCATCGTCCGACCCGCAGCGAAGAATTGCAGCGAGGTCGCGGATGCCCTTGGGAAACAAGAGTTGCCCCCACGGAGTCAGGAGCTCTCCTTCTTCCAGGTCGGGAGCGACGGTGGTTTTCTCCCCGAGGTCGTCGAGATTCGAACGGGCCAGGCGACGCCGTTGCCGGGTGACGGGACCGTGCCCGGCCAACCGCGAATGACAGCCTACGCGCAGCAAGGTCTGTTGATGTCTCCTGCTGAACGCGCGGATGTGATCGTAGACTTTCGCGATTACGAAGACGGAACCGAGATTTGTCTCGTCAATACCGCTCCTGACTCGCCGTTTGGTGGTTTCGTGAAGGGGGATGCCCCGGCGGATCCCAAGCTCACAGGGCAGGTTATGAAGTTCGTCGTCGATACGAGTCTCCTCGTGCCCCGCGACGCCAAGACCACGAGCCCGTATCGCCTCCAGCCCGCCTTCAAGCCGAAGCTCGAGGCGGGGACCGATCCGGTCGTTCGGATTTCGCTTAACGAACGTGACAGCGACTTCCCGATCGCGCAGGACGGAAATGGTCAGCCCGTAAACCTCCTCATGGTGAAGGGCCACCCGGCGGGTCAACCGACGACGGGCGAATTCGCCGTGTGCGCAACCTTTGAATGTACCTATGACAACGAAGCCAAGCGCTTATTCGAGCTGCCTCCCTCCGGCTTCGAGTCGGCCAACCCATGCGGTTCTGCCCCGGACCCCGTTGGAACGATCAATGTCCTCGGCTTGTCGATCGAGTCCGTGCCACCTGACGGCGCTTCGTGCACGCGTTTCAACATGTGTTCGCAGGGACCGCGCCGGGGTGAACATTGCCTGGCAGACGCCGAATGCAACCCGCTCAGCTGCGCCAAAGGCGGCGATTGCACCTGTTCCACGGACGGCTCCCCCTGCTCCCTGAACACAGACTGTGGTGACGCAGGTACCTGCGAGGGCCCCAATCGTTGCATCCTCGCAGCACCGTTTGGCCCGATGGTCGATCTGCTCGGGACGGTGCAGGACACCGGCACCGATTCCACGCCGGTGGGCATTCCGCTTCGCTGGACGGACGATTCCGGCCTCAGCACACAGGCGCCCGTACAGATGAAGAACGGCAGTATCGAAACCATCGGGGTGACCGAGTATCCCGATTTCGGAGCGACCCAGGATTGGGAGGTTCACAACTTCACCCCGGATGCTCACCCCATCCACGTACACCTCGTGCAATTCAACGTCCGCGACCGGCAGCCGATCCCGGGGTACGAGTCCTGCGATCAGCCAGGGGCTTCGCTCGATGCCTGCTATGACCCGTTGCTCTCGAACGAGGTCTACCCACAAGAGGACGGCTGGAAGGACACGGTCATCGCACACCCGGGCCAGATTACGACCGTGCGCGCTCGATTCGATATCGCCGGCCTCTATGTCTGGCACTGCCACATTCTGGAGCACGAAGACAACGAGATGATGCGGCCCTTCGCGGTCAAACAGCCCGACGATGAGGATTCCGATTCCGATTCCGATTCCGATTCCGAGGGAGACTCCGACTCCGCTTCTGATTCTGATGGAGACTCCGACTCTGACGAGGAGGCCGATTCGGATGACTCGGATGATTCGGATGCGCAGCGGAGTCGCGACCGCAGGCGTTCGCGAAAGCGCCGCTCTTAAGTCCCGCGGAGGCGAGCATACGGTCCACCGTCGGCGCATGAGAGTATTTCGGCAGCGACCGAAGGCCAGCTGCCTTCCCGTGGAAGCCTTCCTCCTTCCCAGTCCCTGAGCGAGGAGAGCAGCGCGACTCGAACCGCCTCCCCGGGTCTCTGGAGCTCGCTATTGAATTGGGCCCATACAAGGAATAGAAGCGGGCTTAGGGAAGACCCCACGCTGAGCAACGCCTCCAATAAGCCCTGCGGTGAGCGGATGTGGGACAGCCGGTACCCCGACCTTCCGCGCAGAGGGATGTCGTCATGGCAAGCGTCCGTATTCGTACACTCAAGGCCGCTTCTTCGGTCCTCATTCGCGCGGAGAGGAATCAGCGCGTCCCAATTGGCGCTGGCCCGAACCGCCAAGACTCACTGGAGAGCACCGCGTCATGATCCAAAAGTTCGCGCTGGCGCCTGCTTCTGCCGTCCTGATCTCCTTGGCGGGTCAAGCGCAGGCGGCAGTCTTAGAGGCCGAGCGCGTCATTGCGACGAGCGATGTGAATTTTACGGGCAAGACCGTCGGAGCGCTTACGGTGAACGGGTCCATCGCGGGGCCGACCCTATAATTCACCGAGGGGGACGTGGCTCGCATTCACGTCCGCAACGATCTCAACGTTCCGGCGTCCGTGCACTCGCATGGCCTGCTCGTTCCGGCCACACAAGACGGGGTCCCCGGTGTCAGCTTCCCGGGAATCCCTCCCCGTAGCGTCTTCACCTGCGCCTTCCCGATTCGGCAGGCAGCGACCTACTGGTACCACTCTCACAGCGGGCTCCAGGAACAACGCGGCGTCTACGGTTCCATCGTCATCCACCCCCGCGACGGCGAGCGTCACCCCACAGATCGCGAGCAGTTGGTCGTGCTCTCGGACTGGACGGACGAGAACCCCAATCCAGTCGCCGGCCTCCTCCGGAGCGGAAACGAGTGGTACTCCATCGCTCGCAACACCCACCAGACGCTCTGGGGTGCGCTGAGAATCGGTCGACTCGGGGACTTCTTGCAACGCGAGTGGCAGAGCATGCCCGACGACGAAATTTCCGACATGTCCTACGACCGCTTCTTAATCAATGGCAGTACGGCACCCGAGTTCGACGCTCAGCCCGGCGAGACGCTCCGCCTCCGCATCATCAACGCGGCATCAGCGACTTATTCCTACGTGCAGTTCGCCGGCGGGACGAGGACCGTGGTGGCGGCCGACGGAAAAGAGGTCGACCCCTTCGAGCTCGACAGGCTCCTCGTCTCCGTAGCCGAGACTTACGACGTACTCGTCACACAGCCGTCGGAAGGAGCCTTCGAATTTCGAGCCACGGCCTGGGACGTCGGCGGTGACGTGCCCCTGCCCCGCCTGAGCCGCCCCCCGTCACGCCGCCGAATCAACAGATGACGAGCATGGCAGGCATGGGAAAGACCGGCGACAGCAAGCGACCCGCTGCCTGGCCCGCCCCCCTTACGCCAAGTTCCGTTCCCCCGACGACACCCCCATCGAGGGTGAGCGTCTCACACGTATCGTGAAGCTGAACCTGACTGGCGATATGTACCGTTCTGTATGGACCATGAACGGCGAGATCCTACGCCCCTCGAACACCAGTCGCATTCAGAAAGGAGAGCGCGTTCGCCTCAAAATTTCCAATCGGACGATGATGCACCACCCCATGCACCGCCACGGGCACTTCTTCCGCGTTCTCAACGGGCAGGGGGCGAACGCGCCCCTGAAGAACACGATCGACGTGGCTCCGGTGCAGACAACAGTGATCGCGTTCGAGGCCGACGAGGAGAAAGACTGGCTCTTCCACTCCCACGTGCTCTACCACATGAAGCTGGGGATAGAGAGGATCGTCCACGATGAGGGAACAGAGGTAGACGCTCGCCACCCGGCGAAGCCTCCATGACGACACGTGGTACGCGTTCGGCTCCGCGACCGTTCTCAGTCAAATGTCGCAGCGAGCGGCGGAGATCTCAAATCCCCACAACATCTTCGGCGGGGGTTGGGAAGTCGGCTACGACGACAACGACGTTACCGGTTCCTACAGCTACGACATCAATCGCTACCTCAGCCCTTTTGTTGGCGTGAAAGCCTGCAGCGAAACCGACAGCGACCGGGACGTACGCGGGGTGTTCGGGCTAAGCTGGCTGCTGCCCCTGAGTGTTCAGACGAGCGTCTGGGTCGGCACGGACAAGAACTTCCGCTGGAAAGCGGGGAAGGATCTCGCGCTCACCCGTCGGCTTTGCGGATGTGCAGTACGACACCGTAACGGGCTGGTCTTGGTCTTTTGAGGCTGAATTCATCCTGACGCGTCACCTGTCGCTGTCCGGCCGCCCACAGCTCCGGATACGGAGCTGTGGGCGGCCTGCGCGTGCGCTTCTTCTCAGCCGGGCCCTGACCAAACCTGCCGAGAATCGAAAGCGGCCAGAAGCAACTTCACATGGGTCGGCGCCCGCCTCTTCTCGTCCGTGCAAAAAACACAAGAGGCGGTGCCCCTCCGAAGGCCGGTCGGGGAGAGGCCCCCTCGAAACCGACGCGTCTACTTCATGCGAGCCCAGGGCGCCGAATCTCGGCTTCCCGTCGTCGTCGACCAACCACGCGCGGCCATGCACCGCTTCCAGCCGCGCCGAGAGCCTGCCCCGCCAGACACCGCCGACTCATACGCTCCCGGCTCGTACGGTTCGATCCCATAGCGACAAGCAGCGATGTCCCGATCGAACATCGCCTGAGTCGCGTCAGAGTGCCTCCACACACTCCGGCAACCCCCGTGTACCGCGAGCACACTAAACAACACGAAGCCCACGACCACACGCCGCCATGGGTTCACCGCCGAACACAAAGACAACGAAGCCAAGCCCGAACCATTTCTCACGAAAACCCCTGCCATATCTCCTCCCAAGTGCGCGCTGCGCAAAGAGCCGCAACCCGCCTCGCCTGGCAATGCGACGTCAGAAAAAACGCCGCCGAGCGAAATTAACAGATCAGAAAAACACGAGGACACACCATCGAGCCTTGGAACCGAGGCCGGCGAGAACACAGCGCGCTCGCCCTGACCCTACCCATGGGGTGCAGAAGCAGATCGATCCGCGACCGGCCCCAGTGAAAAACGAACACCTAACTCGGGACCGCAGCACGGGGCCGAAGGTGCTGCCAGAGCGGGCCGTCAAACCCGGCCCGCCGGAGCCCGCGAAACTGCCGCGGATCGAAGTTGATCCGCATCGGAGGCACGATCCAATGAGGGTGTTCGGGGGCTCGCTCAGTGAGGATTCCCTCGATCCCCTCACGCAGCCTCATCCGCTCAAGGCGGAGCGCAGGGTCCAGCGCCTCATGGTCGTCGACCCAGATCATCATGATGGCTGCGAACGGATCGAGTTCTGCCGCGAAGTCGAGACTGCGCTTTACGTCCTCGAGGCTCTCTCCCCTCGTACCGAGAATGAAGGTGTGGCAGTCCGGCAGACCCTGATCGACGCAGATCTCGTGGAGCCTCGTAATGTCTGTCGTCTTGAAGCCCTTGCGCAGCCGATCGAGGACCTCGTCGCACCCAGAGTCCGAACCCACCTCCATCCCCGCGCACCCAGCCTGCCGCGCGAGCGCTGCGAATTCAGCGTCGAACCCCAGGGGGTTCGCGTAGCATGTCCACGGTAACGACCAATCTCGTCGAATCAGCGAGCGACACACGTTCTTGGCGTGCGTCCGAGGCAAGTTGAAGACGGAGTCAACCAGGAAGATGTGACGTGTATCGGGCTGCGAAATCAGCAACGACTCCATCTCGTCGACAACCGCCTCCGGATCGCGGACTCGCCCGATACGGCCCTCGATCAGCGGGTAGCTGCAGTACTCGCAGCGCAAGGCGCAGCCCCGCTTCGTTTGAATCGACTCGATGCCGTGCCGCTGGTAGTAGCGCGGGTCGACGTAGCTTCGGTCCGGCACCGGCAGCTCATCCATCACCAGAAAATCAGCGGGCGCAGGGTTCACGAGCACACCGCTCGGAGATGTTTGCAACAGGCTCCCGATCGAACCCAACGCATCGGATCGCTCCGGCTCCGGTGAATCCAAGGCGTCAACCAGCTGCGAGAACGCCCGTTCACCTTCACCCGAAACCCCAAAGTCCGGCTTGAGGTGCTCCATGAGCTCACGCGGCATCACGCTGAAGCCCCCGCCGCCCAACACGATCGGCGCGTCGCTCACCTCACGCGCGACCGAGATCAGCCCCGCGTAGTAATCGAGGTTGTCCTTGATCCCAGAGTAGTCATTGTTCTGGATATTGCGCATGCCCAAAGCAATGAGGTCGTGCTCTGTGTCGGCCAGCCAGGCGCGCAAGGCTCCTTGCGGGTCATGCTCAAAGCACAAATCCAACAAGCTCCGCTGATGACGCGCGTCGGTGCTCGCCATCACATAGAGCAAGCCTAGCGGGACACATGCATCAGGGAGCTTCTCGCGGTTTCCGGAGACGAAGGCGATCTTCATCGTTGGTGAATCATAGCGCTCGCGAGGCGTTCGAAGGGCCGAGCGCCGACAGCTCGTAGCGCGCGCGCTCGTGAGCCCCCAGGAGCCGACAGCGTCACCTCGCAGATTCCCTGCGAAGAGTCGAGCGGCGACACTTCCAGCTGATACCCGTACTCCTCATCCGACAACGTGACCGGCCTCAAGTCGAACTGCGACGCGATCCCGCCATCGAAACGGATCCGTACCGGCGCTCTCCCCTCCCGCTCGATCGAACGCTCGAGCAGCCGACCTTCCAACCAGCGCTCCACGACCCCGACGTCGCCCACTCTTCGAGCGTGCAGCCCGTCCCCTGACGAAGGCGGCTTCACCGGGTAGAGGAAGATGCGGTGCACATCCAGCAAGATGACCTCTGGCGGGAGCGGCCAGCGCTTCGGGCCGTTCGCCTCGACCGCTGCTGCGTGTTGACGGATCGAGAAGAGCGGCACACCGAAAGGAGCCAGCCCGATCACCAGGACCTCCCCGCAGTGCACCTGCATCACCGCCTCCAGGCTCCCGCGCCGATCCCCCGCCACGTACACGATTCGATGCCGAACCGTCCAGTCCCCCGGCAGCTCTCCGGGCTCGACGAAGCCAGACGGAGCGTCCTGCACGCTCGGGGCGGGGTTCACACATGCAAGGACCGGCATCACCAGGCAGACGGTCAGTAATCGCATCACGGAAGCACGCCTCTCTTCTTGCGGTCAAAGAGCGCGCTCACCGCCGGGGCCAGCAAGGCGCTGAGCAGGACACCGATCCCTGTCGTCACGCCCAGCGGACGCAAGGCCGGAAACGTAGAGAATGCGAGCAGGCCGAACGCCAACTGCGTCGAGAGCGACGCAATCAGAATGCTGAAGAGACTCGCGGCTCGCGCCTCCCCGTCCGCCCAGCTGGCCGACAAGAAGACTCCGTAGTCGACCCCAATGCTCAGCACCAAGAGGAGCGCAAGGAGGTGGAGTAGCGTCACCGAGACCGAAAACAGCGCCAGAAGAGACAGCGTCGTCGTCGCCGCGAGGAGCGCGGGCAGCAACACCAGGAACGCATCTCGTGCGCTGCGATAGTGGAAAAAGAGCAGCAGAAACACTCCTATCAAACCGACCGCCGCCAACTGCGAGGCCCGCAGGCGCGCCGCCTGGTAGGCCCGACGCAAGAGCGAACGCTGGTCGACGAAACCCACACCAGCCAAGTCGGAGACTCGCGCTTCGAGCCCGGCGGGGTCTCTCACTCCACGAAGAAAAGTCACGACCGCAAACTGATCTCCCAGGTCGAGCCGAAATGGCGCCACGAGCCCCTCGAGAGACGTCCCCGCGAAGTCGGAGGGCCGCAGAGGCGCAGCCAAGCCCGAAGCTTCAGCCAGCGGCAGGGGAGCGAAAGCCTCAGGACGGAACCCCCCTGTGCTCAGCGCACGCTCCAATCGCTGTTCAAGCTGCGGTGCCGAACGCAGCCCCTCCAGGTTCCGGAGTTGAAGCGCGGCGGAAGGGAGAAACGGGTGCAGCGAGCGGAAGGCCTCGAGCTCTCCGTCGCGGACGGCCGCTTCGAGGCGCAGGAACACCGCGTCATTCCGCTGAAGCGCCTCTTCCTCTTGGCGACCCAATGCGACGATGAAATGACTCGCCTCCACAAGGGCCACGCGATCTCTCACACGCTCGTCTTCAGCGATCCACTCCGCATTCGGTGCGAAGCCCAACCCATAGACGTCATCATCGATCGTGAGCCTCCCTAGGCCCACGAGGTTCGTCAGCCCAGCCGCGACCAGCACGGCCAGGAGCACGCCCCTGCGACGCCTCAACCGCGTGAAGAGTGCGCTCAGCGAAACCGCCAGTCGAGACGGAAACGCTGCGGCCAGCGGGACACCACGTAACAGAGGCGGAAGGCCATAAAGGGTCGTCACCAAGGCCGCCAGGACGCCCGAGGCCGCAAATACACCGATCTCGCGAATCCCTGGGATGTCCGAGGCGATCAGGCCCGCAAAACCCGCTGCCGTCGTGAGTGCACCGATGCGGATAGCCCCGCGCACCGATCCATCTGCTGCGCCTACCCGGCTCAAGAGCCAGTGGCTGACGAGGTGGATCGGATAATCGAGACAAACCCCGATCAGGGTCGCCCCGAACGCCAGCGTGATGACATGAAGCCGACCGAAGAACAGCAAGGCGACCGCGCTCGCGGTCAGGACGCCTGCGATCAACGGGATGACTCCGAGCACCAATAAGCGAGCAGACCGAAGAACCAGCAAGAAGAGACACACGACCCCAACGAGGGAGAGGATCGAGATTCGTGTCATATCCGCGCGCGCTCGCTCTTCGGACTCGATCGCAAACCGGTGTACCGCACTTCGTTCAAGCACGACCCCAGGAAAGGATGTCTCAACCGCCGCGAAGCGTTCGGCCAGGAAGGCTTGGAAGGGCGCCTGCGCTGTCGCGTCAAAAGCCGAGTGCGCGGTCTCCAGGAAGGCGACCGCAAAGCCGGCCCCGTTGTCTCGGACCGCGAACTGCCCTTCGATGATCGACAAGTCGGAACGCACGCTGCGCTCAAAGCGGCGGGTCAAGTCGGAGAACAGGAGAAGTGGGTCCTCCGGGGCAAGGGCCCTCACCCACTCCCCCTGTGGCAACGCCAAGGAACGTCGTAAACGCGCCACGGTGCCAGAGATGCCCGCGTCCGATAGCCGGTCCCCCAAGAGCGACTCGGGGTCACTCGAGATGAAATACCATCGGCGCGGGAAGTAGAGGTCTTGGAGTTCCGCGAGGAAGTCCGGGTCTGGCCCCAACCGGATCGACGCGACTTCCGGGTGAGGACGCAGAGATGAGGCCAGGTCGCGCATCGCCGCGAGGGCTTGCGGCAGCTCCTCCGCTCCGACGGAGAGCACCATCGTGCGCGTCAGCGGCGAATCGACGAACTGAGCCGAAAGGTTCGCGAGTTGCTGATCACGTGAATCTGGGAGCAGGTGCGCGAGACCCGTCTCGAATTCAAGCGCGCTGGAAACGAAGGCACCCTCCGCCAGCAAGACGAGAACGAGGAACCACCCTGAAACGCCCAGGTGTCTCACCGATCAGGAATTCTCGCTCTGGGTCGCGGTCCCCAGCAGCACCTTGATCTCCTCAGCCTCGAAGGCATGCTGCATCTCGACGTCACGCAGCTGCATGCGAGTTTCATCCCCACTCGCCTCGACGATCTGAAGGCGCTCGAGCGTGGTGCCTCGACCCGACAGCACGATCCGCGTGACGTGCTCGCGGAGCCCAGCCTGGCGCGGGCGCAAGCCGATCTCCCACCCCGCCCCGGGGGCGCCCTCGACCATCCACGTGACGTCGAAGGCCTCCTTCAGCGCATCAGACTCCCCGGAGAAGAGCTTCCGCGCGCCCGCGACCAACACCCGAAACAGCGGGTTCCCCGCAAGATCGACGCTTCCCCGCTCTCCGTCGCCCTCGTAACGGAGGGTCGTGCCATCAATGACCAGCAAGGAAGGCACCGGGGCAGCGATCCGGCGGACGAAGCGGTCGGGAGGAATGAAGGCCAGGACACCGCTCGAAATGAGCGGCGCGCGGAGCAGGGCGAGGTGCCTCTCCTCCGTCAAGCTCGCGCGAAAGCCAGGGCTCACAGCCCACTCCGAGAGCAACGCGTCAAGGGATGTCGGGCCCGCCGAAGCCGTGGCAAACGTCCACGGAAACAATGCCCACAGCGCGACGCTCACCCCTACTGCAGCGAGTCCGCGACCCGCGGAGACCGTCCGGATCTTTCGCACGACTCCCCTCACTCGAGCGCGAAGGCACTCGTTTACACTGTGACCGGCCGATGATAGTGTGACTCCGCAGCCAGAGGCCTGCAAAATCTGAGTCGCGCCGCTGCTGCTTCGAGCGTGACGCGAAAGGGACCTGGGGGTGTCTCTCATCCCATGGCCTTGAAACCAGCCAACCTCTCAGGGCAAACGAACCGGTTCTCCTGGTTCCGTCGTATCCTTCGAATCGCCGGTACCGGTGCCCTGTTCGCGATCTTTGGCGTGGGCGGAATACTGCTCGCGACCGTTGTCATCCCGTTGTCCTCTCGCTCTGGCGCTCCCGATGAGACCCTCGTCGCGCAGCGATGGATCCAGCGAGCGCTGGAGCGATACCTCTCCCTCGGCACCCGCATGGGGTTGTGGCAGATCGAAAGCGAGGGGACCGAGCAACTCCGCCGGCCCGGGCAACTCGTGATCGCGAATCACCCGACCCTCCTGGATGTAGTTCTCCTGCTCGCGCACATGCCGCAGGCCGACTGCGTTGTCAAAAAATCTGCATGGTCGAACCCAGGGCTCCGCAGAATCGTGACCATCGCCGGCTACATCCCGAACGATGGCGGCGTAAACGTCCTGGAACAGTGCGCCCACCGACTCGACGCAGGGCGGTCCGTCATCCTCTTTCCCGAGGGTTCCCGTTCGCCCGCCTCAGGGCTCCACCCGTTCCAGCGCGGTGCGGCACAACTCGCGATCGAAACGGGCTGTCCCGTACGGCCCGTTCATCTCCAATGCGACCCTCCCGCGCTGCGGAAGGGTCAGCCCTGGTACGCACTCCCGCCCGAGGTCCTTCATTTCTCTCTTCGGGTCAGCGACGCGTTGCACGCGAACGACTACATTGATTGTGCTGCGCCCCGCTCAATCGCAGCGCGACGATTCACCAAGAAGATCTATGACCGTTTCGACTTGGAGCTCCGCCATGCAAACGCTTGACGAGTTAGAAACCGAGATCAAAGCAGTCATCATTGACGCCCTGATGCTCGAAGACATCACCGTCGAAGAGATCCGAAGCGAAGATGCCCTCTTCGTCGAGGGCCTGGGCCTCGATTCAATTGATGCACTCGAGATCGCCATGGCAATCGAGGAGCGCTACGGCGTCAGCGTGGATGACGACGCAACTGAAAACGAGAAGGTCTTTGCCAGCGTTCGCACTCTCGCCGAGTTCGTCATCGCGAATCGGGACCAGTAGACATGGCAGGCATACCGTTCACGCAGTCCGACATCCTGAAACGCATCGCCGAGATCCTCCACGAGTCATTCGACGTGGACCCGGCCACCGTCCATCCACGCGCGCACCTGATCGACGACCTCGACCTGGACAGCATCGACGCCATCGACCTCGCGGTCCGCCTCGAAGAAGAGACAGGCTTCAACATCGACGAGAAGGAACTTCGAGAGATTCGAGTGGTCCAGGATGTCGTCGACCTGATCCTCGGGAAGGAAGGGCCGAGCTAACCTCGCTGCAGGAAACGAGAGGCGCTCCATCGCGAGACGCCCCTCCTGCTCGCGTCGTACGCTCAAGAGCTACTCCCTCCAGAGGGCCCACCAGTCAACCGAGCACACCTCCAATCGGCGCCCTCCCCTCTCCCGCCGCGGCACTCACCGACGCAGCAGCCTCCGTCGCAACCGGACTACAGGAACGACACGATGGAACGAATGCAGCCAGAAGTCCTTTCGTCGCAGTCAAAGCCCGGGCGCCTGGCCCTCGACCTCCGAGTTCCGGAATCTCTCGCCTGCTGGCCCGGTCACTTCCCCGAGCAGTCAATCGTACCCGGGGTCCTCCAGCTTCAATGGGCGATGGAAGCGATCGCGAGCTGGGAGGGCGCCCCACCCCGGGTCTCTCGAATCGACGCTCTCAAATTCAAATCTGTTCTGCTCCCGGGACAGCGGGCACAGCTCAGCGTCAGCCGCGAAACGAACCCGGACGGCTATCGCTTCGAAATTCGGAGCGAAGCAGTCGTCTTCTCGACCGGACGACTCGTCACCGAGGACACCGAGCTTTGATCAAGCCGTGCATCCTCATCCCTTTCTACGATCATGGTCACGCGATCCCGCAGGTCCTCGAGGAGGTAGACGCCGTTCGTCAGGGGATGTCCGCCATTGTCATCGATGACGGCAGCGCAAATGAGCACCAAGCAGCGCTCACTGCGGCAGCCTCCCTGCATCCGTGGGTCCGCATCGAGACGCGCGCCCGCAACGGTGGCAAGGGCGCCGCGCTCAAGGCCGGATACCGGGCCGCGCAAGCCGCCGGCTTCAGCCACGCCGTGCAGATCGATGCCGATGGGCAGCACGACGCAGGAACACTCCCGGCGCTACTCGATGCCTCTCAACGCCACCCCGAGGCGCTCATCCTCGCTGTACCTCACTTCGAGAACGCTCCCATCGCGCGACAACTCGGCCGTCATATCTCGACGTTCTGGGTCTGGGTCGAGACAGGCACCCGTGCCATCAAAGACCCGCTGTGCGGCCTTCGGAGCCTCCCGTTGGCGCCGACCGTCGCCATCCTCGACCGGACCGAGTGTGGCGACGCGATGGACTTCGACCCTGAGATCGCGGTGCGGCTCGTGTGGGACGGCGTGCCCATTCAAAACGTCCCGACGACCGTCAACTATCCCCATGACGGCACCTCTCACTTCCGGATGCTCCAAGACAACGTCCTGATCACGCGCGCTCACACGCGGCTCGTTGTAAGCATGCTGCTCAGACGCATAAGCGCGCAGTTCAACCGAGCTTGGCCCACGCCATGAGTCGAGCCACGCGCTGGTTCGATGTGCCCGAGCGAGGGTCCGCTCGCGCCATGTGGCTCGCCGGCATGATCTACCGGTACATCGGCCGGACCGCGTTGCGGCTCTTGCTCTATCCCATCATCAGCTATTTCTACCTGACCGCGCGAGACGCCCGGAGAGCCTCTCTCGAGTACCTGCAACGCTTGCACGCCGACTCGAACGAGGCAGGCCCCCTGCCTGGGCAGGCCGCAGTGTTCCGGCACATGCTCTCCTTCGGCATCAACACCCTCGACCGAGTGGGATTCTGGCTCGGACGCCGTGACGACTTCACCCTGCGCATTCACGGCTGGGACCGGCTCGAACGCGTCGCGACGGAGGGCCAGGGGACCCTCTTGATCGGCGCACATATCGGCAGTTTCGATGTCATGCGACTCGCGGCAGACCGGCACTCACCCCTACGCGTCCACTTCCTGACCGAAACCTCGAACGCGCCACAAATCAACGCGCTACTCCAGACGCTCGCTCCCACCGGCGAAGAATCGAAGGTCAGCGTACTCCCTGTCCATTCAGGCCAAATTGGGCATGCCCTGCGCATCCGGCGCCACATCAAACGGGGAGAGGTC